>Ga0316204_10001252_pt1 | contig 72996 bp, 52 predicted proteins | sample 6monrhotite_MG_2_FD_205661 | JGI IMG/M metagenome (GOLD analysis project Ga0316204, IMG submission 205661) | Microbial mat bacterial communities from mineral coupon in-situ incubated in ocean water Damariscotta River, Maine, United States -... | ecosystem: Environmental > Aquatic > Marine >...
CCGCGCTGTCCGCGGGCCAAAAAGGTCACGCCGGTTGACCACGCTCGGCGTTGGCAGGCGGCGCTCTTGATCACGCGGCGTGACCGAAAAGGTCGCTTAGATGGTCATTGCGCCCGGCCGTTAACACATACGCCTGCGAGAGTTCGAGTGGCGAGTAGTCGGGCGCAGGAACATCTCCGATCTTCGGTGGCGCGCCAAGCCAGACAATCCCGAGTCCCGCGTCATCGGGGAGTTCGACAATGCGGGCACGTGCCCCATCAGGCAAGTCGAGTTCGTCCAGCACGACAGCGTCATCCACGCCAAACTCCGGATTCTTGGCTTGCGGGGCATCTCCCTCCGCCACGAGCCAGCTATGGGGCTCGGCATCCATAATTGGGCTGATGCGTTCGGACGCGACTTCACCGTTGTCGGATGGCGAGCGTTCGTCGCAGCCCGCGAGAGCCAAGAGCATTGTCAAAGGTATGAGTTGATTCGGATTCTTGTTCATGTATTGCCTTCGACCTCCGCTGGTTTGTCGAAGCGTTTCCCCGTCGGAGGTCATTCTTGTCCACACCTTGGCTGAGTTGTCCGTGTGAAGGCGAATGCATTCGTCGCCTAAGTACACCTATATTCTGAACAGATTGGATTCCGTTCCGTTCCGGTACGAACTCCGGGTTTCCCGGTGTAGGGCCGGTCGGCCGATCCTGGATTGGTTGCGGCCGGGTTCGCGGTTGCCTTATCGTCATCTCGAATGGCAGGGATGAGCGTCCGTAGGTACACACAGGGCACCCGTACGGAGCACGCGGGTCCAGCAACGCACCGTCTCGGCTGGGCCCAAACGTTCGTTCGGAGCGGACTCCTTTTTGTCGCGGGCTGCGGCCCAGTGGTCGAGACAGACCGCATCGCAGCGAGCGCCGACAGTACAACCTCAAGCTCGACGCAAGCCACGTCCAGCCTCGACACGACCGACGCCCCCCCAACCATATGTACCGTTGGAGGCGCCCAGGAGTGTGACTGTCCGGGCGACCACGTGGGAACTCGAGTCTGCCTGCCGAGTGGAGAGTTCGGTGTCTGCTCCTGCCTTGCTCCGACGGGGACGGGTGAGCCAGCGACCAGCGGGTCGACGAGCGGAGGCGGACCTTCGACCGACACGGCCGCGAGCTCATCGGGTGACTCGCAACCGATCGACTGCCCGGAGGTCCCAGCGCCGTGCAGCGGACTATTCGCTGTAGCCTCTGATGCGGGCCTGCTCGACGTCTCGATGTGCACCTCCCTCGATGGCTCGCTGACGCTGAGCGGGACTGTCTCGGATATCTCGTCTTTGGGCTGTATGACCGTGCTGGGCGAGCTTAGGATCGAGTCCACCGAGCTTACCGATCTCTCCGGGCTCGCGCGGCTCGAGGAACTAGGAACCCTCGAGATCCAGGCCGCGCCAGAGCTCACCCGCATCGGCCTCGGCCAACTTCGGGAGCTGAGGCGTCTCGCGCTTACGGGCAACCCTACCCTCGAGCAGCTGGACTTCGCCGAACTGACCGAGATTTTCTGGACCGTTGACGTCACAGAGAACCCGAGCCTTCCGCATTGCGAGGTCGAGGAGTTGCTTGAGCAAGTCGGCGGTGCGGGCGGGGATGTTTGCTACGAGTCCAACCTTCGGGATGCGTGCGTGTCGAGCTGTCGCTAGGCCCTCGACAACCGCGCTCACCCACCCCCGTGTGCTGAAATCTCAGCCGTAGAGGCGAATCGGCGGGGGCGGCATCTCGCCAGGCTCATCTCCGACATTGAGCATCATTGGTTGTTCCAGCCCGAACACCCGCCTTCCCCAGCAGAGCACCCGGTGGTCCTCGAGAGTCGCGCACATCGTCCCCCACAACCCTCCGGAAATGTCGATGGCCACGCCTCCAAGGTCGATTGGCGGTGGCGGCATGTCACCGGCTTCGTCGCCGTAGGAAATATCGGATTCGTAGCCCCAGGTCGGAACAAAAGTACCTCCTCCCCAGCACCGCACGTTGCCTTCCGCGGACAGGGCACAAACCTGATTGAGGCCGAGCGCGAGCTTCTCCACCACCTCTGGCCCTAGGTCGATCGCCGCAGGTGGCATTTCTCCGGGCTCATCTCCGACCGTTCCGACCTCGAGTCCATACCCCAGGGCCCCGGCATTCTGGCCGAAGCACCGCACAGCGCCGTCCTCGTTGAGCACGCAGGTCTGGCCTACCAAGCTTGGGCCAGCGAGCTGCGCGACGGGGCCCCCGAGTTCAACCATGGCAGGGGGCTCGATGGTGTCTCCCGCCGCGACCTGTCCCATCCCTGCCTGCCCAAGCAGGCCATACAGGGAGGTTCCGAAACATCGAACGAGGTGATCAGCACCAAGTACGCAGGTTCGCTCGATCTCGTGCACAACACCAAGCACGCCCACACCGAGATTGACCGGAGGCGGTGGGAAGTCCTCGGGCTCTCCGACGTGATCGATCGCGCCATACCCAAGCAGCGGCCAGGTACCGGTGATATCCCACGCCTCGCCCCAGCACCGCATCGCCCCGTCGACATCGACCGCGCACGCACTGCGGTCTGCGACCGACACCGCAACCGCCGGTTGTGGACCCACAGAGAGTGGGACCGGGGGCAACTCGCCAGGCAGATCGCCAACTACGGTCCAGGCCCCTTCGGCCGACTCCTCCAGTGGGCCCAGCAAGCCAGAGTTCAGGTAGCTCAACCCACTCCCGTCGCCCCAGCAGACTACGGCGCCATCGGTCCGGACCGCACACCAATGCTCGCCGTCGCTGCTCGACCCCCCGGAAATCGATACGACCGGCCCCCCCAACTCGGCGAATGGGGGCGGCATCTCGCCCGGAGCATCTCCGAAACCGCCCTCCTCCGACGGCGGGTCGATCCCGAGCGCATGTTCGCTGTTGTCGCCCCAGCAGCGGACCGCGCCGTCGGCATAGCGAGCACATGCGGTGTTCTCCGCGATGCTGACCTCCACGACCTCGGGCACGACCACACACGCGGGCGTACACGGGACAAACCCGTTGTCCTCGCCAGCGTCGCAGCCTTCGCTCGCGAAGTGGTGGTACCCGTCGCCGCACACGTTGAGCGTGCACTGCTCAGTGCACTCGCTGGTGCCGTCACCTGTAGACGCTCCCTCATCGCATGCTTCGAGTTCGCCGACGAGGTAGCCGTCTCCACACGTGTTGAGCGTGCACAATTCGGTGCAGGTCGAGACCCCGTCCCCGTTCTCATCGCCGTCGTCACAGGCCTCAGCGCCTTCGAGCACTCCGTCCCCGCACACAGGTTCGAGACAGTCGGTCGGACATGCGTCCGTCTCGTCCGCGTTTCCATCGTCGCACTCTTCCCCTTCGCTCGGACTCAGCAGCCCGTCTCCGCACGTCGGGAGCCGGCACAACGATGTGCAACCGTCGTCCTCGTCCCGGTTTCCGTCGTCGCACGGCTCTTCGCCTTCCGTCTCGCCGTTGCCGCAGCTCTCGAGACGGCAGTCGGAACCGCATCCGTCGTCGTCTGCGACGTTGCCGTCATCGCAGCCTTCGGCCGGGCCGAGCAGGGCGTCACCGCAGACGTTCTTGAGGCACGCGGTGGTGCAGGTTGATGCGTCAGAGTTCTGTGGGCCGAGGTCGCATTCTTCCGAGGGCTGCACGACGCTGTCTCCGCAGAACTCGTCACGGCAGAGTTTTGAGCACCCGTCCGCGTTGGTGAGGTTGCCGTCGTCGCACTCTTCGGAGGCTTGCAGGATGCCGTCGCCGCAGACGGGGGCGGAGGGGGTGCCGGATTCCGAGGAGGAGGCGTCGGTGGTCGTCGAGGCGGTGCCTCCGGTCGCGAGCTCAGGCGAGGTCGACGACGACGAGACCTGCGGATCCTCAGGCGTGGAGGCCACGTCGTCCTGGCAGGATACGAGAGTGAGCCCCACGAATAGGCAGATAGGCTCGAACAGTTTCGTACTTCGTTGGCGTCTCATCTATCTATCCCTTGCCGATCTCATCCGTCGGCCGCCGGATTCCAGCCCCATGCTCTCCCAGTATTCTGTCCGCGAGCACCCGCGGTAATTGCTCTCCCCGCAACGCTACCAGGGGGCATCCCTAAGTGCAGGTGTATGCAGAACACCGCCCCCGAACGACATTGCGTCGTTCGGGGGCGGTCGCTTGTGCCCGACAAACTCGCTCCTCGTGCCTCGTAGTTTCGTCCGCTGACGGCATTCTGCATACACCTGCACTTAGGGACACCCCATAGGCTCACGCCACGGCATCCTCTCACGGCCGCCCCTCGTTGCAGCGCGACGATCTTCCGAACCAGTGTTCTCCGCGGCTGCCGTCATCCTTGAGCGGGAGCACCACAACGTGATGCATATTGGTCATCGCTAGTGTGCCGTCCGCGTAGCGTCTCACTGACTGCGGCAATCCAGGCGGCAAAAGGCACGGATGTCTGCTTCCCGCTTCAGCCTCGTGGGCGCTGAAGAACAAGATCTCCCAGTCGCCGTCGTGGAGAAGCGTCGGGTCGCCGTCGCACCGAACCTCCGAGAAACGCGCCTCCTCGTCAACGACCACCGCCGTGCCCTCAGCGGCATTTGGGCCCAGAACAGGGGAGCGCAAGTCTAACATGACATCTCGCGAGGACCAACCATCAGGCTCTTTTGTCCAGCACTGTATGCGGTGCCGCCGAAACTGAGGTCCGACAGCGACAAAAAACTGCGAAGGTCCGGCGGCTACCAGGCTTCGATATCCAGCATCACTCGCAATAGTTACAACTTCCCCTTCACGACCAACGAAAAACAATCCACCCTCGCCACCCGAACCGTACAAAGATACTACTCCACCTCCTTCGATCCTAAGCGACTCAAGCTCCCCTGGCCCAAACAAGTCACGGCTGGCGTGCATAGTCTCCGCGATCTCGGCGGAAACGCCGCGACTCCCCAACGACTCGACTACCCGTACATCGGGAGAGTCAGATACCAACTCGAGTCGAGGAATTTCGAATGTTTGAGCTCCCCATACGGACTGCTCCCAGTCTTCGCAGCAACTCATAGCAGCTGCCACGCCTCGGCTCACAGGAACCAGGCCGCCGAATTCGGGGGTCTGAACAGCGTTATCTATGCGGGGAGCTGACTCTTGTGGCACGCCGGCATCAGCTACAAAGGGCGAGGTCCTACAGGAGGGCGCCATGGCGAGCAGCAGCAACCCCAGCCGCACTCGAGGCTTACGCACCATTCACCCCGCCCAGCCAGGGCACGGAACAATGCCCCGGCCCACATGATAGAAGAAACACGCACCAGCCGGCGTGAACAACCAGCACTTCCCTGTGTCCCGCCGGCATGTTTCGATATCCGCCCTCGACATCTTTTCGTTCTCGTAGTCTTCATTCGCATCGCCGTGAGTGTGGCAGTCACCAACAGCATCAGCCGGAGGCCGACCACCAGGAGACTTTCGCCAAGGATCACACGCATCCTCACCGATACCCGGGATAGGATCGTCGTAATAGTAGTAGCGAACCTCCTTACCTCGCCCCATATCGATATCGAAGAAGCGAATCGGAGCACAAATTTCCTTAGCAAACTTAAGCTTGTAGTAGCGCTTCGCCCAAGCGTACGCCGCCTCATCCGCAGACCCATAGGCGGGCTTAGGGTCAAGGCCAGTCAAATCAACCCAGCCAACTGCGTCTCCGAAGCAGTACGAATAGAGTGAAGCATCCCCCGCTTCGAACCGCAGCGGATCCTTCGCCGCCCAGCTCCCGACCTCGGGCCGATAGTCCCGCGCCCCGAACCGCACGAGCCCCGTATCCTCATCATACAACCCACCAGCAAACCCAAACGGCTGCGAGAACCCGGCCGCCGTCCACGAGGTCGCTAGAAGGACACGTCCATATGCATCGTACTCCCGCCGCTGCACCTCGCTCCCGGTGCTCAAATCGATCACCCCCACCACACTCCCGAGGTGATCGGTCTCAAACCGGTACGTCGTCCCGCCTCGCACCATGTAGTCCGGCACGTGGTCGCTCGTTCCGTAGACGAATCGCGACACGACCGCCCCAGAACCATCCAGCTCCGCGATCGGGTTGAGCTGATCGCCGTACAAGAACCCTTGCACGAGCGTCCCATCCACGCGCCTCCCGACTCGGCGATTCCGCGGGTCGATCACGTAAGAGATGGTTCCGCCGATGCCCGGGGGATCGACCTCGCGAAGGTTCCCCACCGCGTCATACGTGTACAGCCACACATCACCGCTGGACGTGTCCTCGCGCGAGGTCATCTGACCGTCGTCGTTGTACTCGTACGTGAAAACCCCGTGCTGAAGGAGGCGGTCCTGCGCATCGGTGACGATCTGCACGGCAGGCACGAAACCGGCGCTGTTCGTGACGCTCTGGCGGTTTCCGTTCGCGTCGTACCCGTACGCTTCGAGCTGAGTTCCCGTGCACCCACCCGAATCCGCAGCGTCAAAGACCCCGGCCAAACGATCCGAGGCGTCGTACTCGTAGCAACGCAGCGTGCTCGTGGCGCCGCGAGTCTCCGTCTTCGTCTGGACTCGCCCAGCCGTGTCGCGCGTGTAGGTCACCTCGTAGACCGGCGAGTTCGACGCTTCGTACAAGATCCCCGCCAGGTCACCGAACCCATCGTAGGTGTAGCTGGTCTCGACGTTCCCCAGCGTGGTGGTGTCGAGTTGACCCGTGCCCGGGACGTAGGCGGCCGTCATCGCGCCCATCGTCGTCAGCAGCTCCCCGGTGTAGCCATAGGCCACAGTCTGGCCCTCGACGGTCTCCTCGTCCAGGCGCATCCGGTCGTCGTAGCCCCACGTCACCGTACCCGCGACACCGGCGACGGGCCCGTCCAACGTCTCCTCCGTCAGAAGGTCGCCATCGAAGCTGTACGCCAGACTAATCGACCCAAGCGTCACATCGTCATGGTGCACTGCCACGGACTCCAGCCGGCCGGTTTGGTCGATCCCGTCGTGGTAGGCGAACGCGTACTCGGCCTCTGGAGTGTCGACGGCACCCAGCTTTCCGGTGATGGTGTCGAACGTGTAGTCCACAAGCGACCCGTGTGGAAGCGTGGTGTCAGCAGGTTGGTGGTCCGGCGTGTAGGTGTAGCGCGTGGCGGGGTCGGTCACGCCCGCGAGGGTTGGCGGCTCGTACTCGCGCAGACGGTCGGCCGAGTCGTAGTGGAAGTCGTGCGCTGGACGCGACGGAGGAGTGACCGATGTGACATTTCCGGCCGCGTCATACGTGAAGTCCAAGACCTCGGCGTCGGTCTGCCGAAGGATTCGACCGACAGCGTCGCGCTGAAACGTCGTCGTGTGCCCTGCGGCGTCGGTGATGGTCTCGAGCCAGCCCTGCGTGGGGTGATAGCCGAAACCAACGCTTCGAGTCTGCACGCCGTCCGCCTGAGAGATCGAGGAGACCCGGCCCTGCGTGTCATATCCGTACTGAACCGGAGCAAGCGCCCCCACCTGAAGGGATGACACGCGCCCGTAGGCGTCCAACGTGGTCGTCGTCGTGCGTCCCGATGGACCGACCGCCACGACCTGCGCGGGAACGAGTGCCCCTGCGTCGATGTGGGCCCGGTCGTAGGTCGATGTCCACTCGTCATCTCCGGAGTGGACAGTCTCGACGACCCGATCAGCTCGCAGATTGCGGTTGAGGACGAAGAGCTCCGTGCACTCCGTGTCCTCCAGATAGATGGTGCAGCGAGGCTCAAACTCGCGCTCAAAGGTCGTCGTTCGTTCGACCCCAGCTGGGCTGGCGACGTGAATCGAGTCGGGGGCACGCGTACTGGGGCCGAGACGAGCATCGGCACCCCAGTGTGTGGTTACGACGGTTCCGTCTGCGAACGTGACCTCGTCGACCTCCGGTGAGTGGTTGCTTTCGTTGCGCGTCTGGTCCGGGAAGGTCACACGCCGCGCCACTTCGCTACCCTGTCGTTCGAACCAGTAGGTCGTCTCCCGTAGCTCCGCAGAGACATGCCGGACCGCCTCATTCTCAGGGTCCGGCGTCGCGTCGAGAACGACGTCCTGGGAAACGTCTACGGACTCGGACATCCCATCGGGATCGGTGTACGCGATCCGCTTTCGGTCTTCGATCAGAGCACCGCGGTCGTCGTAGTAGAACTCTGTTGCCCCCTCAGATCCGGGTTCATCGATACGTGTGAGTAGGCCATTCGCACTATGCTGGATGTCGGTCACAGCGTTGCTCGGGTCCGTCACTGTGTCGAGGAAACCGTTTGCATCCACCGAAACATCTGTGAGGTGCTCGTAGGGGCCCTCGATCCCGGTCAGGTTTCCGTTCCCGTCTCGGTGAAACAAGGTCGTGCGCCCGAACGCGTCGTCGACAGACTCGAGGAGCCCGCCCGAGTCATACTCGAACGCGTAGATGAGCGCGTGGGTTCGAGCGTCGCGAGTCTCGAGGTGTCGTCCCTCGTCGTCGAAGGAGTAGACTTCGGACCCGTCCTCGCTCGTGACCCACGATGGCAGGTACATCGGCGGAACGGCTCGCGCGACTTTCAGGACGACGTTGCGCTGAAGGTCGGCGACGTACAGTGCACCATCTCGACCGCGCACCACGTCCGTGGTGCCTCCCAACGCGACAGTCCGGGCAAGCCGGATGTCGTCGCCGCCGACGAACGCCGTCGCCCCTTCCGCCCCCATGAGGAGTTCCGGTGCGTATTCGAGGGAGTTCACCGCGCGCTGCAGGCCGCCTGGCGCCCCACCAAGGGGTGCGGTGGTGTAGTAGAGCCCATTGTTGGTCGCGACCATGTCGACCACCGACGGAGGGTTCTCGTCGCGATCCTCAAGAAGGGGAAGCTGAGACTCAAGCGGGTTCAGCATGTCTCCAACTGGGATTCCCTGGCTGGTGACATTCCAAGGAAGCTCGACTTCCGGATTTGCGACGAGACGTCGTCTGAACGTGGAGATCGGTCCGCCACGGTAGCCCTTGATAACGCGAACTCGTCGGTCCACAGGCGAGCCGCCCCGTTGCGATACGTAGACCCGCCCGCGGTTCGCTGCCACCGAGGTTATCTCATCCGCTAGCAGAGCATAAATGCTCTGCCCGGAGCCACCAACGTCAGGCCCGGCATCGTACGGCGGGCCCGGGCCCCAGCGACGGAGCTCAGTGCCAATGCTGACACCGTCGCACAACTGTGGTGTGCACAAAGACAGGCGGTTCTCGATAATCTGCTCGCCGTCAATCGGGGATGGTTGGCCCGCCAGAAACTCAAGCGCCGGAAACCCACCGTCATGGTCAGCGATGAACAGCCAGACTTGGCGGTCGTTCCCGATCCCGTTCGCAACCAGCACTCCGCCAGGTACGATTGCCAAGTCTTGAATGGGCCCGCTCGCCGAAGTCCACACGGTGTCGATCATCCCGTCGGAGTCCACGTACCGCAGCCGCGCACTGTCCGCCACGTACAAGCCACCATCGCTATCCAGCGCGATCGCATCCACGGCTGAGCTAAGCTGCGCTGCCGTCGCGGGTCCGCCATCCCCACTGGTCCCGATCACCGCGGGGCTGACAGCCCCCCCGCTCGGGTTGACCGTGCCTGCGACCACCGACACTGCTCCGTCCGTCGCCACTCGCCGGACCAGTCCTCTCGACCCGACGTAGATCGAACCGTCCGGTCCCGCTGCCAATGCACTGGGCGACGGCGCCAACACTTCGGCGCGGTCGTGGCTCACGAGCGGTCCGGCGCCGGCCTGCGTCCCACCAAGCTGTTGAACTCCCAGAAATCGGCTTGCGGTGAGCACGGCCTCTCTGGCCAGGTCACGCTCGCGGCCATCGCCTCGATGCAATGTTGCAGTGGCGCGAGAGAGCGTATGGTGGACATTGAGTGTCCAGCCGCCCATGCGATCCGAGAGCAAGGATGCATCGAGCCCGCCAAGACGAAACCGGTCCGCCTTGGTGATCGACCCCGCAGCCGCGGCCGCGACCGACTTCTCGTTGCCGTAGCACTTCACGTAGTTGACCAGCGAGCTGTCGGACAGGTGGGTGGTGTACGCGCCTGCAGGCCATTGCCCAAACCGAACATCGTTCGCGGACACCCCTCCGTCTTCTGCCCCGTCCATCACGACGGACGAAGATGGGAAGCCATACGCGATGCACATCGTCACCGGTTGCGCCCCTTGTGTCGGTTGCCCGAAGCCGTCGAGGCCATCCCACTGAACCTCCAACCTGCGGCCCGGCTCGGGGTCCGCGACGTCCATGAGGCGGCGCCCGGCCACGTCGACCACCAGGCTCACTCGCTCGAGCCCCTCCGGCGGATTCGGGTCGTCGACGGTGAGTCCCATCGTCCGGTTTGGTCCTCCTGGTACCCGATTGCTGCTGTAGTGAAGCGAGAAGGGAGTGCCATGCACAGGAAGCGACTCGCCGAGCACCCGCGACTCCATCGAGATCACAGAACCGGGCACCTCGCACGAGTTGGCGAGTCCCTGCTCATCGGGCCGCTGGCCTCCAGGGGCCGGGCTGCCCGAGGCGCGAAGGTTGGGGTTGATGTCGTATGGGGTGAAGTGTGGGATCTCGACGCGCCACAACTGAGCTCCTGCCGCGTAGATCGATGCGAGCTCAGCGAGCTCGGGATCCGTGATCCCGTACGATTCGACGATCGGATCGGCGGTCGGAGATCCGTCTCCATTGAAGTCGAGAATGGCGAGCCCCTCGCTATCAACACCCAGCACTTCCAGGACGAGCCCAGTGCTTTCAGGGTGCCAGCGTCCGTCTTCTCGGTCGAAGGATCCGTTGGGCATGAGCGAGCCAACGGGGAAGTTGCGGAAGTTGTCGACGTACAGTGCAGCCGGCGTGTCCAGCTCGACTGAAACGGCGCCGAGGGCCTCGGCTTCATCCGCGGAGATCTCGAGCGCGTAGTTGTAAGCGGTCCCTGGCGGTAGCTTCGCAGGCATCCGCAGTTCGCCTTCGTCGCCGACCGTGTACTCAGTCGTGTGCACCGTCATCGACGGCAGCGCCTGAGTCGTGCCATCCGCGAAGCGCATCGTGGCTTGGGTGCCGCCCCGAAACATCAGGGTTGTCATCCGGTCCGGCCAGCCATCGTTGGGTGTAAACGCGTGGTGCACCTGAATGGGATCACTGAAGTCGATGACCGTGGCCTCAACGTCGACCTCCAGCATGATGACGTCGTCGAGACGTACACTGTCTCCGACCTCAACCTCGGTCGACCGTTGGGCGCTGAGCAATCCGTCCCGAACGATGACAATGTCAGTCGCTCGCCCCCCGGCAATCACCAAGTCGTACGTACCGTCGGCGCGCGAATAGGTGTGGCCGTACTCCGGCTTGTCCAGCGCAAAGACCTCTGCGCCCACAACCGGAGCCCCCCAAGCATCGAGTAGCTGGCCGTAGACGAGGGAGATTGCGCTCGGCGGCAGAGAAGCAATATCTGCTTCGAGCTGGGTCGGAGTCCCACCCGGCGCGCTCGGGTCGTAAAGAAACCGAACCATCTTGTAGAGCGTCGTAGGGACGGTAAGGTCCTGGTCCTCCGGCGTCCCGGGCGTCACGCGAGGCGCATCCGCTGAGACTTGAACCACGTCATTGCCGGTCTCTTCTGTGCCCCCATCTCCGTCGCCACCATCACCGGGCGCCGAAAAGTTCGGCGCCCCGCCCGGCTCGGCAGGCTCTGAATCACCTCGCGAAGCGGAGATAGATTTCGGCCCATCTGCCCTGACCGCTGAACCGGCTCCTCCTTCGCGACTGCCTCGCTCCTCGTCGCCCGAAGGTACGAACGCAAACGTGTCGATGCTAGCCTCCGCCTGAACCCAAAGCTCGACCTCGCCGCCGGCATAGGCTGCCTCGAAGGGTCCGAGCACCAACGCCTCCCCTAGCCAGACGCTGACAAGTCCCCCCTCGAGTGCAACTTCGAGGCTTCCCGCGGAAGACTCCGAGACCTCCACCTCCACCCGCGGCCCCGACGCTCCTTGGGCAGAGAGTCGGCCGAGTTCGAGTTCCAGCGCCAGGTCACCGAGCCGCGCGCGGATCATCCCTCCTTCAGGAAGGACCACATCAGCCGTCAGCCGTCCGTCCCGCAGCAAAAACCCCTGGAGCTTCGCGCCTCCGCCGGCCTGGCCGCCGCGAGTGCCGTCCGGCGAACCTCCATGCAGAGTCTCGCCCTGCAGAACTGCCGGCTCCTCCGCTGGCACCCACAACCATCCGCCCACCGGAGTCCGGCCAAGCGCTTCGGAATCCGGCCTCGCGAAGTCATCAAAGACTTCGCCGGAGACCGCAGCCGGACCCGTCTCGGACTCGAACCCCTCGGATTCTGAGTCCACACCAATGTCGGCGGCCGAATCGGCGTCGGGCGGCGGGTCGCACGACACCGCCGTGAGGGCCGCGACGGCAAAGAGTGAATGAGTAGCCTTCTTGATCACGTTCATCGCGGACTCCTGTCTCGATTTCAGTTTCGTCGTGTTCACAGCGCCCCCTCAAGGAGGCCCGCCGCCTGCGGGTGTCCGAACACAACGTAGGCTCGTCCGGCCTGTTCCCCTGAGGGAGGAGAAGCTTCGTATGCGCCGACGACGAGGTCAGCGAAGCCATCCCCGTTGACGTCACCACCGCCGGCCACGGCGTGCCCGAACGCGTCGCCCGACTCAGCTCCAGTGACCGTAAACCCGTATCCTGCCCCAGCGACGTCGGCGGCCGGTATATACTCAGCGGTCAGGTCGTCCCCGCCGAACACAACGTAGACACGACCGGTGCCCGGCGCAGTGTCGCCGTCGGCGTACGGCGCGGACACGGCGAAGTCCGCGACCCCATCAGCATCGAAATCGCCCAGCCGCGCTCCGTTGCTTCCAAGACCATCCCCGACTTGCGTCCCGTGCAGAATCATTCCAGCCTCGTCAGCGATCAGGTCGGGTAGATTGACGAGCGCCGACGCACCGCCAAGGCTTGCCGCTCCAAAGACGACATATGCGCAGCCTGTCCCGTCGTCCGCACCAGGAGCTCCAATGAGCAGGTCATCGATGCCGTCATCGTTGATGTCGCCGAGACCCGCGACGACTCGCCCCGCCAGCTCAAACGGTTGCCCTCCGTCGAGCACTACCCCGAGGTTTCCAACGTTGTCCTCCAGATCTCTGAGGTCGACGGTGGTGAGCGTGCTCGATCCGTACACGATGTAGACCCGGCCCGAGGCCGTGCCGCCAAGGTCCGTGTCGGCTGCGTACGCGCCGATGGCGAGTTCGTCACGACCATCTCCATTGAGGTCGCCAATGGTTGAGACCGAGAATCCGGCCAGGTCTCCGTGACTCACGCCTTCGATACGAACGCCAGGAACAGCAACGCCGACGTCGGCGAGATCGACCGAGCCACTGCCGAGCGCGCCGGGCGCTCCGTACACCACGTACACCACGCCTACGTCCTCCGCATCCAGCATCGAGGAGTCGGCGCGGTAGGAACTGATGTGGATGTCTGGGAACCCGTCGCCGTTGAAATCGCCAGCCGATCCCGCGGAGCGACCCGCATCGTCGAGGTCGAACTCGCCCTCGTATGCGAGCCCCGTCTGGCCTGCAACCCCTGGCGAACTCGCTGCCAGATCGCTCGCTTCGACGCGGTACAGGCGACCAGAGCGCTCGCCAACCCCATCGTAGCCGATGGCTCCCACAAGCAGCTCGGGCTCGCCCATACTGTTGATGCCCCCGAACGCAACTTCGAGGCCGAGCCAATCGAAAGCCGCTTCACCATCGATCACGGCTCCGTCAACGCCGGCGACGACGCTTCCGAGCTCCAACTCCGCCGCGGTGTCCTGACCGTAGACCAGATACGCTCGCCCCGACCACAAACCCGCCGTGTCGTGGCCGTATGCCCCAACCAGGATCTCATCGAGTCCGTCATCATCGACGTCCGGAACGACGTCGAGGCTCTGCCCCGCACCATCGGCAACCGCCTCGCCGTTCCAGATGATGCCTGCCTCCGCAAGCACGAGGTCGGCGACCGAGAGGTCAGACAGCGGGTAGACCACAAACAGGTCTTCGTCGCGGGCCCCGCCGATACCGTCCTGCGCGGTGTAGACCGCATGGCAGACGCCCCACCACAGCGCACTCGGTGGGCTGGCCGTGAAGCTGCCGTCGGCGAACAAGTCGACGGTGCATCCCGCCCCCGTGACCTCCTGACCGGGCTGCACCGACAGCGTGTCACCATCGTGGTCGATATCGTTGTCGAGAACGCCCGCTGCGCTGACCGAGACTGCAGCGCCCTGCTCGCCGTAGTAGATATCCGGAGCCGTGTCCGGTGCGCGGTTCAGCGCGTAGTACTGCCCCGGAAGTGGGTCCGGCCGTATCGCGTACGCCTTCCCGCTATTTGGAGTCGAACCGTCTCGATCGGCACGGTACGCGCCGACAGCCACGAGCAAGTCGCTGCCCATGGAAATGGGCCGGACGAAGTCCACCGACCTCCCTGCGGCATCTCCCGCCGCTTCTCCGTCAAACGAGAGCCCGCCGACCTCCGCCGCCAAGTCTACGGCGAGCACAGGCTGGCTGGAGATCGCGGGATCGTCTGCCCCATAGGCCATGTAGGCCGTCCCCGCGCCCGTCAGCCCACCAGGGTCAGCTCCCGCCGCGCCGAACAGAACATCGCCAAGCCCGTCGCCGTTGAAGTCGGCGCCCATCGCCACCGAGTATCCAAGAAGATCGCCAGCACCGACGCCTTGGAACTCCACGGCTCGGCCCAAGCTGAGGAGGTTGGTAACGGAACCCATCTTGGAAGCAGCGCTTCCGAATACGACATAGCCGGCCCCCGTATTCGCTCCAGCCGGAGTGTCGACCAAGGGTGCCCCAATCACGACATCGTCGAAGCCATCACGGTTGAAGTCGCCGCCACCATCGATGCTGTAACCAAGGTAGTCGGAGGCAGCGGAACCGACGACCTCCGAAACCCAAACCTCCTTCGCCCCCACATCGATACTGAAGCCGGACGTGCGGCCGTACACGATGTACGCACGTCCTGACTGGCTCACTCCGGACCCTCCGGGCGCCCGATTCGCACCCACGACCACGTCGTCGAGACCATCGCCATTGAAGTCCCCGGCTCCGGCGACCGAGTAGCCGAGGTAGCCCCCGGCATGCTCCCCCACGATCTCAGCAGCACCGCCGGAGGCCACGAGGCCCGCGAGACTCTGCGCGGAGTGACCGGTCCCGACCCATGTCGGCTGACCGAAGACCACATAGGCCTTCCCAACGTTGGAAACAGTACTGAAGGGAAGTGACCCCGGCCGATCGGCCCCGTATGCACCAATCACAACATCGCCAAAGCCGTCGCCGTTGAAGTCTCCGGCGGCGCTGACCGAGTGCCCGGCGTAGTCAGAGCTCACCTGCCCGTCTAGCGCGATCGCGGGATACGCCCCACTGCGTACGCCTGATAGATACCGATGCCACCCAGGATTCGGCGTCCCAAAAATGATGTACGCCGAGCCGGCATTGCTCGCCCCCGCATCACTGCGGCTTGCGCCGACGATGAGATCCGCCAGGCCATCGCCGTTGACATCCCCCGCAGCGGAGACACTTCGGCCAGCCTGATCCGAAGTGGATTCGCCAAAGATACCGGTGATGTTGCTGTTGGACTGCGCATCGAGGTCTACTGGCCCGGTCAGGCTCGCGAGCCAGGGTCCCCCCCGCACCAAGTACGCGGTGCCGTTGCCAGCTCCGTAAGCCCCAACAAGGAAATCGGGGTGCCCATCGCCGTCAAAATCGCCCACGTCTGAGAGAGACGCCCCCGCGTAGTCGCTCGCGGCCAGACCAGAGAACACCAAGTTCGCCGCCCCAGCTGGACCGCCGAGAGACAAAGGAATGGCGGGGTCCTCAGAGTCGACGCGGAATCCAAGTCCTGCCGGCTCCGAAGCCGGAGAGTGGTCGTGCAGTTCCGACTGCTGAACCCCGGCTTCATCACACGCTTCGAGGATGAGAATGAGGGCAACACCCCCCGTTCGAATAGAGTTCTTCACTCGGACCTGAGCCTTTCCTGGCAGGGTCGATGGCGTACGCACCACCGACCTCGTAGTCCTCGGTCTACTGGTTCTGCGAACAAACCGTCAAGCCGAATGTTGCCAAGGTGCATGTCGACACCGAGATGTCCCACGCCCGACACATCCGTTGCCTCCTCACTCCTTTCCCACTACCGTCACGTCATGCTCTGCAGGACGCAGCATCGTTTTCTTGGACTCGCACTCCTGCTCGGCCTCCCGGCCTGCGGAGACGACCTCGCAGCGTCCGGTATCCAGGACACCGACGGCACTTCATCGTCCTCACTCCCGTCCACCGGCTCCCTAGTCGATTCCTCGAGCGGCGAAACAACCGACGACGGCAGCACAGGCATCGAGGTTGGGCCACAGTGTGGCAACGGATTTCTCGAAGCCGACGAGGGCTGCGACGACGGCAACAGGCTGAGCAACGATGGGTGCTCCAAACTCTGCCGGGAGGAGTTCTGCGGCGACGGCATCCTCCAATCGAACGAAGGCTGCGACCTCGGCCCTGACAACGCGGACACCTCCACGTGCACGGCCTCGTGCCAGAACAACATCTGCGGCGACGGCCTCCGAAGCCCAAGCGAAGGCTGCGACGACGGCAATGCCGAAGACGACGATGGGTGCGGAGCCGACTGCACGCTCGAGACCTGCGGCAACGGCCAGCTCGAAGTGCCCGAGCGCTGCGACGACGGCAACCGCGACGAGGACGACGGCTGCACGACGCTATGCGCTCCGCCTGTCTGCGGCGACGGCCTCCTCAGCCCCGCGCAGGGCGAAAACTGCGACGACGGCAACCCAGACAATGCCGACGTGTGCCCGAACGACTGCACCGAGGCCGTCTGCGGCGACGGCGTCCTCGAGGGTGCCGAAGAATGCGACGACGAAAACCACAACGGTGACGGCGTTTCGCTGTGCAGCGCCGACTGCACGCTGAACGTGTGCGGAGATGGCTACCTCGTCCCCGAGTTCGAAACCTGCGACGAGGGCGGCGCAACTGGCGATGGCACAAGCGAATGCAGCCCGGAGTGTGAGCTCAACGTCTGCGGCGACGCCTACCATCACACCGCCACCGAGGGCTGCGACGCGGGCGAGCGGAACGGGTATGTGCCCTGCTCGACCAGCTGCGCCGTCGTGCCGGAGGTTGTTCAGATCGCGTTCGCGTTTGACACCGTATGCGCGCGGTATGCCGACGGCTCAGTCCGCTGCTGGGGCTCGAGCAACACAGGAACGCTCGGCCAGGACCCGCCGCCAGAGGAGACCCTCATCGGAAACGACCCCGGAGAGATGCCACCACAGCCCGCGAGCCTGGGTGGACCCATCGTCGACCTACCCAGCACCGAGGGGGACTTTCTGTGCGGGCTCCGCTCGGACGGAAATGTTGTTTGCTGGGGCAATGGGCAAGGAGAGTTTTGGTGGGATGAAGAGCTCGGACTGCAGGCCTACTCCGGGGTCTTGGGCCCGCAGGATATTCAGCCTGGCCAGAACTGGGACTCGTCGAACCTCAGGCTCGGAGACCTGCCGGGTGAGATGCCACCATCCCCGATCCCGCTAGGCGAACTCGAGACAACCCATCTTTCACTCGGGTACTCGAGCGCTTGCGCGGTTGCCACTGATGGCACGCTACGATGTTGGGGACGTTCGGACGCCACAGGTTGGCCCACACTGGGCTACGGAACACGGATCTTCCGCGGGTACCCAGAGCATTTCCCTCCCTCCCCGGTCAATATCGGCGTTGCAGCGGTCGACGTCGCGCACAGCAGGATCCGCACGTGCGTGCTCGGGCAGGATCAATTCGTTCGATGCTTCGGTCGCTCCGAATACGGGTTGCTTGGTCAAGCAGGAAGCGGCCCGCTTGCAACCGGCACGAGCATCGACCCCCCGCCCATCACCGACCTCGGGACAACAGTCGCTCAGACCAGCCAGGGGGCGGGTGGCCTTTGTGCGGTTGGAACGGACGGGTCCGTCCGCTGTTTTGGGATACACGGCACGCTGGAGACTGTGGGCGACGACCCGGGCGAGATGCCCCCACCGCCCCTCGACCTGGGCCCCGCCGACATCGCCAAGATCGTCACCGCCGTACAGCTATGCTCCCTCTCCACCCTCGGCGAGGTCCGTTGTTGGGGCGGGAATCCGACGACCTACGGCTACGGTGTGCCCGACGAGGTGATCGGTGACGCACCCGGCGAGATGCCCCCACCACCTCTCGACCTCGGCGGCGCGGCGTTGGACGTGTTCGCCTCGCAGTTCTCAACCTCGCTGTGCGCGATCCTCGAGGACCACAGCGTGGTCTGTTGGGGTCGGTCCGTCCGGGGCCTCGAGTCCGGTCCGCCCGACGAGACCATCGGCGACGAACCCGGCGAAATGCCCCCAGCCCCACTGCGCCTCTACGACTAGCCTACTTCCCTGCAGCGTCGGCCTGGCACGCCGCAAACAGCATGCGCGGGGAGTGTCGGTTCCGACGCGCCGCGGCGCAAGCCTCAACCCCTGCGGGCGTTTCTATCCCTCTCTCTGACGAGCGCTGCTCCGCCGATCGTACGACCGCTACGGCCATCTCTTACGAGCCCAAATCGGCATCCCAAATCGGCATCCCCCAGAATTGTACGACGTCAAACTCGGAACCGCCCACGACATCAAATCGGCCGCTAACGATTGTCCGTCACGATCCCGCCCGCGCCGATCGTGCCCACGCTGTTCGTCACCGCACTCCGGTTGCCGTTGGCATCGTAGCTGTACGACTCCAGGTTCGTCCCGGTGCAGCCCATCGAGTCCGCCGCGTCGTAGACGTCCGCCAACCGATCCGCGTCGTCGTACTCGTAGCAGCGCAGGCTTGTCGAGCCGCTGAGCGTTTCGGTCTTGGTCTCGATACGCCCGGAGCTGTCCCGCGTGTACGTGACCTCGTAGACCGCCGTCGCACCGTCCTCGTAGAGGATCCCCGCCAGGTCGCCGAACGGGTCATAACTGCACGTCGCCAACACCCCGCTCAGCGTGGTCGGGTTGAGCTGCCCCGGAGGACCTGCCCTAGCCGTCTTCGAACAGCCCATCGATCGACGCGGCGGTCGCGGCTCGCTCGAGCCACGCCGAAAGCGTGTCCAGGTCGGAGCAGGAGAGCACGCGGGCGCGGACGTCGTCTGGGACCGGAAAACCGCGAGCCCTGAGGACGAGGAGGATGCCCTCAGCCTTCCCTTCCACTTTTCCCTCTGCTTTTCCCTCTGCTTTTCCCTCTGCTTTTCCCTCCGCTTTCCCGCGCAGGTGGAGTGTTTCTGCTGCTGTCATCGTCAGGGCCTCGGTGGCTGGAGCGCGTGTTCGAAGGATGACACGGAACCGTTCCAAGTTCTCCTCGTCCAGTACCCGGACGATGTAGGTGAGCAGCGAAATCGCCGTGCTTCTCGTCGCAGGGTTGGAGGAAACGGCTTCCAGGAGGTGGACCCACGGGAGGGCTTGACGCACGAACGTCTCGCCGTCGCGAGTATCTCGAAGCAGCCACAGTGCGAGCTTGACCGGGTCGGCAACCTGGCGCGATTGCAGCGCCACATCGCTGAGTTTGGCCACGTCGTCGACCGCGTACGCGAAGTTCGGCAGGGCTTCGGACCCGAGTCGCACCGCGTCGGCTGCAAACAACTCCGCAAATCGCGTTGCCGGCGTCCAGCCCCCGGGCACGTGCGAGAGAACCACCGGCACGATCAAGGGCAAGGGCTGGCCAGCGTTCTCAGCCTCCCGGGCGAACCGCAGCCAAATCTGCACCATGTAGTCCAGGAGCCGCAACGCCATCCTCGGCTCAGGCGTCGACTGGTGCTCGAACAACACGTAGAGCAGCATGCGCTGGGAACCGGCAAGCGCAGAAAACAAGAGGTCGCTGTAGAGGTCGGCGAGCACCGCATCGACGTAGCTGCCCGACTCGACCTTGAGGGTGGTCCAATCGATGGAGGCCGCCAGCGGCCCGGCCAACACCGCCCGCAACTGTCCCGCCGCTTGCTCGGGCTGCTCGAAGATCTTCTTGAACAGCTTGTCGTGGGGCGTCCTGCTCACAGAGCCAAGAACGCTAGCCTCGTTCACAACCGGTCGCACGAATCGGATCGGCGCGCGGACATCTACAGCAGGGCGATCGAGCCCAGCCTCTCCAACAAAGGATGGCTCGGCACATCCGTTGCCTCTTTGCTCCTGTTGCAGCCCCCGTCCCCCACGGACACCCGGCCACTACCACCCCCAACTTCGGCAACAGTCTCCGCCACCTGCTGGCCACTCACAGGTGAGCCACAACCCGCACGACGCTCTGTTCAAGGCGGTGTTCCAACACCCCGAGAATGCGGCAGCCGAGCTCGAGCACATCCTGCCTCGGGCCCACGTGGCCGCCGCCGACTGGTCCACACTCACCCTCGAACTACGCCGTCGATAACCTCGCCCACACCGACGATCACGAGCTGCGTCGCCGCGCCCTCGCCAACCACGCTCGGCTTGCGCTTTGGCTCCTCCGCGACGCGCGAGACGCCCCCCCCTGCTGCGCTCCGCGCCCGCCTGGACAACTGCGCTCGAGCTGTACGGCACCACCGACTCCTTTGAGAACGAAGCCCTGGGCTCGGCTCCGCGGGCCGCCATCGAGGCGAGCATGGTCACCGTCGTCCAGCGGGACGACACATCGTCCTCCCAAGTGCTGCGGCTGCACGACACCGACGACGACGCCATCGCACGGATCGCCTTCCCCATTCCCCAGGGAGCGACCGCTGGTTCCCTACGCCTGCGCGCCACCGAGCTCCCCGGCGCAATGCTGATGGGCCTCCGCGGCCCCTCGGGTTCCGTCCTGCACCTCGCGATCGATGCCGACGGCGCGCTTCGTCGCTATGCCCTCGCGACCGAGCAGTGGGAGGCCGTCGCTCCGGCAGGGACCATCAACCCCTTCTCGTGGGTCGACGTGACGTTGCGAAGCGATGGCGTCATCGAGCTCGATGGACGCGCGATCGACACCGGACCTGTGGCTCCCGCGTCGATCGACCAGATGTACGTCACCAGCACCGGAACCGTCCCCGTGGGCGTCGACCTGCTGATCGACGACTGGGCGCCCCGCCTCGCGGACGACTGACCGCCGAGCGCCCCTGGGACCTACCGCAGGCCCGTCGCGCGCCGCACCCGGTCCATCGTCTCCCCGGCCACAGCTTTCGCCCGCTTCGCCCCGGCCTCCAGCACCGCCTCCACCTGCGAAGGATCCGCCTGGAACGCCTCATACTTCGCCCGCGCCTCAGCGAAGTGAGCGTCGATCTTCGCCGCCAACAGCTGCTTCGCATGACCGTACCCAAACGGCGCCCCATCGCGAGCACCGGCTCGATACCAACCCGCGAGCTGCTCCCGCTCTTCGCCGTGCACGAACATCTTCAGCAGCGCGAAGACGTTGCAGGTCTCCGGATCCAGCGGGTCGCCGAGCGCCTTCGAGTCCGTGACGACACCGGCGACCCTCTTCTTGAGCTTCTTGCCCGTCATGAAGATCGGGATGGTGTTGTCGTAGCTCTTGCTCATCTTCTCGCCGTCGATCCCAGGGACCTTGGCGACGGGAGACAGGCGGTACTCGGGACGACGAAGCACGGGCTCGTCTCCGCCGAACGCCTCATTGAAGTGGGTCGCCATGTCCTGTGTCATCTCGACGTGCTGGACCTGGTCTTTGCCCACCGGGACCACCGACGCGTCGTAGACGAGGATGTCTGCCGCCATCAGGACCGGGTAGTAGAACAACCCCACGGACGGACGAATCCCCTTGGCGACCTTGTCCTTGAACGAGTGCGCCCGCTCCAGCAGGCCCATCCCGGTCACCGACGCCAACATCCAGCTCAGCTCGACGTGTTCGACCACGTCCGACTGGCGGAACAGCGTGACCTTGTCGGGGTCCAGTCCCAGCGCAAGGTAGGTGGCGGCAACGTCGAACACCGAGGTGCGAAGCTTGTCGGCATCACGCACCGTGGTGAGCGCGTGATAGTCGGCGATGAACACAAAGCAGTTGCCCGCGTACTCCTCTTGGAGTTGCACGAACTGCGCGATGGCGCCGAAGTAGTTGCCGAGGTGAAGCTCGCCACTGGGCTGGATGCCCGACACGAGACGGGGCGGAAGGTCCGTCATGACGCTGAAGATGTCAGAAGCGCAGTTGCAGCGCCAGTCCGCCGCCTCGCCGCGAGACCGATGGCCGCAGGCTCACCTCGGGGTGCGCTTCGTGCCACCGCTTGTGGTCCCGCCGGGTACGAGCACCGCGGGCAAACAGGAACCCCGTCGCCAGGGCCATCGGGACCGCGAATCCGAACGAAAGCCCGGCCGCGATCTTGTTGCCGCGCCCCTCGTTGGCGGTCCCGCAGTCGAGGTCGGACCCGCCGTTGGCGCAGTCCCGTTTCAACTCATCGATCCGTGTCAGCTCCCACGCGCCGCGGCCAACGACCACGCCCGTGATCAACGCGGCCACCGACCCCAGCACGAACTCGAACGTGCCGTTCTCGGTGCCACCTTGAGATTCGTCCCGCTCCCGACGAGCCTCCCGGCGCTCCTTGCCCGTCAGCGGCTTCGGCTCGATGCGCGTCGGCTCCGCGGCAACCGCGGAAGCCGTTGGTGTCAGAGCGATTGCAAGAGCGACCGCGCAGGCTGCGGGAGTCCGCACCGCCGAAGAGTACCGCGGACTGCAACGCACGGTCCGGACGACGTTGCACTCCGCAACGAAATGATCCCGGCCCGTCGGTCAAAAGGGGCGGCCCCGGGTTGGCACCGGGCGTGCACAACCGTAGAGCATGGTCGCCCTTCTCGTCTGGAACCTGCTGTGCGTCTCGCCCACGGCGCCTGCACCGGCCCCGACAACGCCTCCCGCGACCACCGAGCTCGCCGATCCGTTCGCACCGCCACGGGCCAAACCACGGATCCCACCGGGCAAGGTTCGCTCCGCCAACCCGGAGTTGCTCTCCCCCTTCGCTCCGCGACACCGCAACGTTCACGGGCCGATTCAGCCCACCGTTCGCTCGCCCTTCGACGCGTGATATTCCCGGCGGGTGGTCCGCCCTCGCCTGCTGCTCGCACTGCTGATTGCAGGCTGTGGCCAGGCTGACCCCCCGCTCCCCGCCAAGTCGCAGCCCGCCCAGAGACCGCAGGAGTCCAAGCCCGCACGGACGCCCTGGACGCTCCAGGGGGCTCCGGAGGGTCCGGGGCACCTGCACGAAGGCGGTCTTCGAGGCAGCGCCTACGTTGCGACGCTGCAGGCGCTGCTGCCCAATACCACGTGGTTCGAGGCGCTCGAGCCCGACTCCCGGGTCACCGCAACCCTCGCTCGCCCGGTCGACGGGGCGGTGCATCATCGGCTTCACGGCATCCTCCGCGAGGGAAGCTCGTGGCCCGATCCGGATCGACGAGGAGTCCCCTGCGCCTCCATCGGGGCCCTGACCTGCGTCGACCTCGCTTGGGGAAAGGCCTACGTCCGAACCGAGGGTCGAGCGCTCACCGTCGACCTCATCACCCACGGCGACCCGACCCCCGAGGTGGTCCTCGCTGCCACGCAGGCCCCCTCCACCCCCTCGGCGACTCCGCCCCTTGGTGGCGATGCAGTGCTCCACATCGAGACCACGAAACTCGCGGCCGCCTTGGCACAGGCCCAGCCCCCAGCCTTCGATCACGCGTCGATCGAGCTCACGCAAGACCCACGGCTGCTCCGCGCCCGCTTGCGTTGGACGCCACCCAACCCGTGGACGCCGAGCGTGAGCAACACCGCGGCCCCATCCTGGGATGCGCTGTGCTCGGGTGCACTCGCCTGTGTCCGCACGGGTCCCTGGCCCAACATCCACGCCTGGCTGCAGTCGCTTGGCACCACGGCGCGCCCGCAAGGATCCGGACTGCTCGCCGCATCCCTCTGGAGCGGGACGTGGCCCCACGAGCTCGCCGCCACAGTCGCGACGCTGCGGGAGCAGTCCCCCGAGGTCTCCCGGGGCTTCATCGACGTCGCGCTCGCTGGCCTGGCCGAGGTCGAGTTCTCCGGCGCTCGCCTCGACAAGGACGGGGTCTTCATCGCGTTCGTCCGCATCCCGGCGGCGTGGGTGAACTTCGCCGCAAGCGTCCTACCCTACGCCGGGCTGACGCCGGGACCTCAGCGCGTGGGCAGCACCGAGATCACCTGGGCTCCGCTGCAACACGGCGGCATCGCGCTGGCCCTCGATGACGAGCCGGACCCCACGATGGGATGGGTCGTGTTCGCCTCCAGCCCAGAACGGTTTGCGTGGCTGATGGACACTCCGAGAACGGGTGCTCACGCCAGTGCACTCACCGCCCGCATCACCCGTATCGATCGCGTCGCGAAGTCCCTGCCGCCGGCTTGGCGGTCCTGGTTGGCACCCTACGCAGACCGCACTGCGACGTTGTGGGTCGGAGCCGAGGACGGGCAACTGAGTCTCTCCGCGGACCTCGCAGCGCCCTAGCCAGTCCATCGCCGGTCACGCCCTCACGGAGCACCGTCATTGCGCCGGAACTTCGGTAGGCTCTACGTATGAGCATGCTGCGCAAAGCCAAGGAACGCATCGATAGAGTGCGGGCGGGCTCCCCGCCCCTTGACTGTGCCAAACAAACCCTCGGCTCACAGTACGGCAGTCACACCGCCTGCCTGGATAACTTGTCGAAGCACAGCGTGATCTACTCGGCGGGGATCGGCGAAGACGTGTCGTTCGACCTCGAGATCCTCGAGCGGACCGGCGGAGTCCTGCACGCGTTCGACCCCACCCCACGCTCTCTGGAGTGGCTCGAGACACAGACCCTGCCGGAGCGCTTCCACGTGCATGGGTACGGGCTCGCCTCCTTCGACGGTACCGCGATGTTCAACCCGCCGAAGAACCCTGAGCACATCTCGCACACCATCCTCGACCGCCCGGAGACCTCAGAGGGTGCGTTCGAAGTTCAGCTCCGCCGGGTGGAGACCATCGCCGAAGAGCTCGGACACACCGTCATCGACGTGCTCAAGCTCGACATCGAAGGCGCCGAGTACGACGTGCTCGACGACCTGCAAAGAGGCGACCTCGTGGTCAACCAAATGCTGATCGAGTTTCACCACCAGTTCGAGTCGATCCCCTTCTCCCGGACCCAGGCCGCGGTGAAGCAGATCGAGGGGATGGGCCTGCAGCTGTTCCACATCTCCGACTGCGCCCGCGAGTACTCGTTCCTGCGAATCTGAGTCTCCCGTCGTCGGGGGCGAGCACACGCCCCCTGTGGTCGCGCCTACCAGCAGTTTCCGGAGTCGGGCTCGTCGGTGTAGCTGCCGTAGAACCAATTTCGCCGTCCGCCGTTGGACAGCACACCGAGGTGGATCGTCAGCCCGCCGAGACCCACCGACATGTTGAGCATGGGATCGATGACGGCACCCGGCGCGATCTGGTCCGGCGTGATGATCGGAGCGTTCCAGTATTCCTCGCACAGGAACTTCTGGGCGATTGCCCGAGAGGTCGCCGAGGAGAAGTCGAGATCGACCGCGTCCGCATCGGGGTGGTCTCCCCCAGCAGCACCACCGACGGCCGCGTTGTAGCAGGGCGGGCGCCACCAGTTGCGCATGTAGATCGGCTCCCCGACCAAACCCCGAAGCTCATCGGTGAACAACGCCAGCGCAGCCGCTCGCTCCCATTGGTCCCGCTCGGGCAGCAAGATCGTGTAGCCGCACCCCGTGGCCGCAGCCTGGTTGTGCGGCGCGCTGATCTCCTCGGCGGTGAAGTGCTGCACACCCACCGCGTCGAGGTACATCTGGAAGCTGTCGAGGTCGGGGCCGTAGTCGAACGCGTTGACGGGGTCGCCGCCGAGCATCTGGATCAGATACTCGTGGTCGATCTCGTCGTACAGGCCGTCGCCCGGATCCATCGCGTCGAACTGCTCGGGAATGCAGACGCCCTGGCTCCCGGTCTCATCGAAGCGTGCCAGCACCTCGCACACGTATCCGTCGCGGCATGCGGAGCCCGGGAACAGTGCGGAGTCACAACGCGACAGGCAGTAGCCGGACTCGTTCAAGTCGACGTCCACACCATTGACGCAGTACGTGACCGGAGCACCGTCTTCGTCGGGGCATGACGTCGCGCAGTCGAGGGAGCATGTGCCGCACGGGAAGCCGTCATCCGGTAGCAAGCAAGTGCCGCCCGTGTACGAGCAGTCGCCGTCGCCGCCGCAGGGGGAGCCGATCCACGGGGTGTCCCAGCCCGGCGTGCAGTCCACGGGCTCCTCGCCGTCGGTATCTCCAGTGGGGTCGCCGTCCGTCGGATCGCCGTCCGTTGGGTCGCCGTCGGTGGGGTCGCCCACGGTCGGGTCGCTGTCCGATCCATCCGTGCCTCCGGTTCCGCCACCACCGGTTTCGTCATCCATCCCGTCGTCCTCGACCGGATCGTACGAGCTGCCCTCCGTGCCTTCGGCGGGTCCGTCCCAGCCTTGGCGCCCCGCTTCGTCTTGCCCGCAGCCACCGAGGGCCAACAGTCCAACTAGAAAAACGACGTTCCGATCCATCGTGCGCATCCCCTCGTCGAGTGTAGGCGGCCAGCAGTGGCCTGCGCTACAGGTATTCCCGTGGAGGAAGGGCGGAATTGGAGACCAGAGGTTCCCGGGGTCCGGATCTTGGGGGTTTGGACGCGGTGTCCCACTGTACTCCGCATCCGGCCTTGCCATGGAGGCTCGAGTGGCTAGCTTTCCGACCGTGAATCCCGTCAAGGTCGAGATCTGGTCGGACGTCGCGTGCCCCTGGTGTTGGGTCGGGAAGCGCCACGTCGAAGAGGCCGCGGCCTCGTTTGATCAACCCGTGGAGATTCGGTGGCGCGCGTTCGAGCTCGACTCCAGCGCGCCCAAGGAGCTCGATGGCTCGGTCGACTATGTCGACCGACTCGCCCGCAAGTACGGCACCTCGCGAGACGGTGCGCAGCAGATGATCGACCGCATGACCGAGGTCGGGCGTCAGCGAGGGCTCGACTTTCGGTTCGACCGCGCACGGCCGGGCAATACGTTCGACGCCCACCGACTCCTGGCCTGGGCCTCCGGCTCCGGCAAGCAGACCGCGCTCAAGGAGCGGTTGTTCCAAGCCTACATGCACGAGGGCAAGTCCGTGGCCGACCACGAGACCCTGGCCCAACTCGCCGAAGACGTGGGACTCGACGCCGAGCGCGCGCAGTCCATTCTCAGCAGCGACGAGTTCACCGCCGAGGCCCGCGCAGACCAAGCGACCGCAGGCAAGCTTGGGGTCACCGGAGTCCCCTTCTTTGTGATCGATGGCCGGATTGGAGTGCAGGGTGCCCAGCCTCCAGAGGCCCTGCTCTCCGCCTTCGAAAAGGCTGCTGCGTCGGCCCCGGTCGAGACCGCCGCCGACGCCGAAAGCTGCGGCGCCGACGGCTGCGAGATCTGAGCCTCACGCCTCAGATCAGATCGAGTCGTGCGCGGCCAGCCAGTCGCGTACCGGCGCGGCTCTCAGGTCCGCGCCCATCGAACGAAACAGCGCGAGTGACTCACGCGCCACCTCGACGGCCTCTGGGAGATCATCCTCGAGCAGAAGCTGCGCCAACTCGAACTTCGCTTCAGCGAGTTCGGGCAGCGCTCGTCCTTCTTCAAACCCTGCGACCGCCCGCCGAAGGTCGTCGAGTGGGCGGACCCCCGCGAGCTTTCTCGCCTTTGCGCGCAGGAACAAGACACTCGCTCGGTCCGCGTTCGTTGTCGCCACACGAAGGATCCCCCACGCGGCCTCGAACTCTTCCTGCGATTCGTCGTGGCGCCCCAGGTTGGCAAGCGCAAGTCCCAGGTTCGCGTGGGAGTGCGCGAGCATCGGACTCGACGGATCGAGCTGGAGACGCCGCATCTGCAGCGCGCGAGCGTGTCCCTCGCGGGCCTTGTCGTACGACCCCATTCGAGCGTGCGCGGCCGCGATGTTCTCGACCGCGTTCGCCGTCCGAGGATGGCCTTTTGGAAGCAGCGTCTCGTAGATCTCGAGCGCACGCTCGTGGTGCTCGAGCGCCTTGCCATAGTGCGCAAGCTCGAACTCAACGGCGCCGACGTTGACCAGCGTCGAGGCCACGGTGTCGTGATCGCGACCGAACGTCTGCTCAAACACACCCAGCGCGGTCTCGAAGTTCTCTCGCGCAACCTGCAGCTGTCCCAGCGATGACTGGGCCCCCGCCACGGTCGTCAGTGCAGTGGCCGTGTCGGGATGGTGGAGCCCCAAAGAGGTGCGAGCCCCCGAATAGGCTTCTCGAAACAACTCCAGCGCGGTCTCCGACTCCCCCTTCATCTCCTCGATCACGCCGAGCGACATCCGGCACGTTCGCGCATCCCGTTCGTCCCCGTTCTCTTCGTACAGGGACAGGGCCCGTTGAAAGTGGTCCTTTGCGAGGTCGAGCGAACCACCGGCGTGTTCGAGCAACCCCAGGTTGTACTCGAGCGCGGCACGGTACTTCGTGTTGTCGGCCAGGCGTTCCAGCGCAACGCTCGAGCGCCGGGCCCATGCGCGCGCGCGCTCGTCCTGCATCAAGTGACGACCGTGAATCGAGACCAGCCGGACCGCCGCCGCCGCCGCCAGACGGTCTTGTTTGCGCGCCTCGGCCTTGAGATAGGCCTGTTCGATGTACTCAGCGCCGCCGACCACATCGCCGGACGCGACCGCGAGGACGCCGACCTCATACATCGCCTCAGCCTGCGCAGGTTCGAACCCCACTGCATTGGCCGCCACCAGGCCTTGTTTCGCGAGGCGAAGGCCCTCCGCATACGTACCTGCCGCATGGTTGCCGCGCGCACGCGAGAGCAGGTCGCGAACCGCCGCAACGTCGTCCTGGTCCCGGGCGTTGTTGGGCGTAGGAGGCAGCTCGTGTGCTCGTTTCGGGTCGAGGCAATAAGGCGGAGGCACGAACTGCGTGACCAGCTCGGGGATGCGAAGCAGCACGCGGTCGTCGGCAACCGCGACGATCGACAGGACTGCGTCCAACCGTCCCAGCCTCTCCCGCAGGCATGTCTGAGCCTGCTCGAGTCCAACGGCGGGGCGTTCTTCGAGATCGCAGACCGCATTGGCGGACTCGGTCCACTGATCGACGAACGTATCAATCTCGGTCGCAAAGCGCTCCTGTCCGCCCGTGGGGTCCCCCTGTGGCCATCTCGCAGCGATTGCGGACCGCGAGTGACGCCACAGGTCCGAGGCCGCGGCGGGCTCCAGCTCACACCGCTGCGGGTCGCCCGAGACCGCCACACCAATTCCGACAGTGACCGCGACAAGACCAGCCGCAACCGGCCACCGCCACGGCGACCGAGGACTGAGCCAACCTCGGAGCTCCGCGGCCAGCGAGTCCATTCCCGGGTACCGACGCGTCGGGTCGGGGCTCGTCGCCCGCATGAGAATCGCGCCGAGGCCACGCGCGACGCCGTGTTCCTTGAGCCACGAAGCCGAGACCCCCATGAGTTTTTCGCCGACGAGGGTTCCTCTGCCTCGTCGAGAGAACGGGACCTCCCCGGCGAGTGCTTCGATGAGCCCCAATGCGAACGAGTACTGGTCGGCCGCCGCGTCGAGTTCTCCACCTTCATGTGCCTCGGGAGCCATGTAGAGCTTGGTCCCCACGACGACGCGGTGCGCCCCCGATTCCAGTGCCGGGCGCTCGGTCTGAGTCGTCGTTCGTGTCCGTCGCGACGTGTGACGAGAGAGCCCGAAGTCCAGCACCTTGACCCGTCCATCATGGGTGACGAACACATTCGCCGGCTTCACATCGCAGTGCACGATGCCGTGCTGATGCGCTGCAGCCAGACCGTCAGCAGCCTGAAGGAACACCTCCACGATCGCCCGTGGCTCCCGTTTCTCGTGACGCAGCCACTGGTCCAGTGGCTTGCCGTCCAGCAACTCCATCACGATGAACACATCCGCCCCGTACGCGGACGCATCCCCCTCAATGCGTCCAACGTCGAAGATTCGGACGACGTGCGGATGCTGGAGTTGCGCGGTCATCCGCGCTTCGTGGATCAGGGCGTCGGCATCGCAGAGTCCGTCTGCGCCCTTTCGAGAACGCAGGAGCTTGGTCCCCACCTCGCGTCCCAACGCGGGATCAAGCGCTCGGTACACCACGCCGAAACCTCCCCGTCCGATGCGGTCGAGCAGTGTGTAGCGGCCCAAGCGCGTCGGGGGCGACACGCCGCCGGACCCAATTCCCCCGCGCTGCCCCTCCTTGGCCATCGGAGGATCAGTATGTTGCGCCCAGCGGATCGGCGCAGCGCCAGATTCCCACTACCGGAAAACAGCGGCGTAGACGGACTCAGACGCTCAACTGGCGAACTGCTCCGGAACAAGATCAAACCGGCTCAGCCACCGATCGATGTCGACCATGGCACAACCCAGACTCTTCGCCGCGGCGGCCTTGTCTCCGCGATGGGCCGCGAGTTCCCGGATGATCGTCTCGCGAACCGATGCCAAGCGTGGAGCCGCGGGCACGCCAGCGTTGGGCCACTGCACCTCTCGCCAGATGGCTGCGGTGATCGGAGCCGACTCCTCGCACAACGCCAGCGCGGCGCTCACACAGTTGTTCAGCTCGCGCACGTTGAACGGCCACTCCTGCGCGAGCATGGTGCGAAACACATCCACCTTGATGCGCTGCTGAGGAACCCCGGCGGCCTCGAAGATCCCGCGCACCAAGAGGCCCAAGTCTTCGGGACGCTCTCGCAGTGGTGGGATACGGCACTCGTAACCCGCGAGACGGGCATAGAGGTCGGGACGAAATGTGGCTTCTGCAGCCCTCCGATGTAGGTTGCTGCTCGCTGCGGCGATCACTCGAACGCCATCGTCGGGGAGATTGAGCGCATCGGAATCGGGCAGCATGAAGCCGAGCAGAGCCGACAAGAGTCGGCCTTGTTCCTCGGTCGACAGTGCTCCGACGTCGTCGAGGAAGAGCGTCCCCCCACGAGCCTGTCCCAGAAGGGCATCCCCTTCGCCAAGAAGACTCGGCTCGACCGAACGGGCCATCATGTTCAACGCAACGAACGGACCGCCTCGCCCGGTCGCCCGGTGCAGCGCTCGCGCCAGGGCGCTCTTTCCGGTACCGGTGTCACCAATGAGCAGCAGTGGGACCCGGGTCGGCGCCAGACGTTCGAGCGCGTGCATGCGGGCCGCGTAGTCGGGGTGCGCCACCTGATGGAGCTCAGTTGTGGGCTCATGCGCTGGCGCCCCGGTCTGCCGCAGCGCGAAGAAACAGCGGCCAACCTCAAAGATATCGCCCGAGTGCAGGACCGCCCGCTCGATCATGTCTCCTTCGAGCAGCGTGCCGTTTCGGCTCTCCAGGTCGACCAACTCAGCGTTGCCGTCGAGTTCGAGATCAGCGTGATGGCTGCTCACCCACGGATGCGGCATGCCGATCCGCAGGACATCCCCCTCGAGGCTCGAGGTGAGCGGGCCCCGCTCGGCTCGGCGAAACTCCACCCGCCGCAACCCGGCCAAGGGAAAGCACTGCCCGGCATGCTCAAAGCCGTCCTCGGGCGATCCGACGAAGACCAGTCGCGACTGCTCTGGCGCGGCGGCAAGCCGGCTGGAGTCGCACAGTGTCGATCCCCGGATCGTGTCTGTTCGGGGCATGTGTCCGCAAGGGTACGTCAGGCCTCCGCGTAGGTCGACCCCCGGTCGATGACACCGCGGTCCGGCGGGCGACCGTCGTGTGACCCGGCGGCTAGCCGAGCCGGAATCCGAGTCCCAGACGGAAGGTCGAGAACACGAAGCCCGCCTGCTCCACGTCGATCGCGCCCCGAGTCCGGGTGACGAGTCTCGGCCGGACCAGCGGCATCCCCAGACCGATCCCCGCATGAAGGTCGACCACCCGCCCGAGCGCGATTGCGTAGCTGCCCCCACCCACGGCCGCGAGCCACGGAAGATCCCGCCTGCCTGGGTTCGCGAAGCCACCCCAGCGCAGATGCATCACGCCGGCCTGCAAGCCAGCGCACAGTCGTACGCGGTGAATGCGATGGTGGGACGCCGCGCACCCTTCGATATCGCTGGTCTCGAGGACCGTGCCGACCTTGCCTCGCTCGCCGAGTGTGAATGTCGGCGTGCCCGTGGCACCCACTCCGATCCGGGCGTGCAGATTCGGCCGGCCGGCCACAATCGCCATCTCGCCGCCGAGCGAGGGGTTTGGCCAGACGCCGGGCGTCCCAATGCCATCCGCTTCCAGCCGAACGTACGCCAAGCTCCGGCTGACGCCCCAGGGGTCCGAATGGTCCGCGGCAGAGGGATCTGGGTCGGACTCCGCGGTGGCCTGCGCCGCGGCCGGTGTCGGCGCAGCCGCCAACACGGGACTCGACACAACGCCGACAAGAGCTCCAGCCACCCACGCCACCCGCCACACCATGCGAAGAGCGTATCAAGGCAACCTCCGCGCGGGGGGCGTCCTGCTCGAAGCCCGAGGAGCGAAAAGACGAGTGAAACGTCGTGTCGGGTTCACCACGACTCCGAGACCGCGTCGAAGCGAACCCGGCGACGGCGAGTCTCGAGCTCGGCAACCGCGGACTCCCACGCCGAGAGACCGGCGAACCCATAGCGCTTGTTGTCGTGAACGATCGTGTGCCGAATCGTTCCGGGCCCGCAGTAGAGAAGCTCGAACACGTTCTTTCACATGGTCGTCGTGAACGTAGGCATCCGCGGCCACCGACGGGTCGGCACTGACTGTCACGACGCCACGTTCGAGCATCGTCTCGTTGACGAGCCAAGCTCCTTCGAAGAACGCCGTCGACCCCACATCGGGAACGTCGGGCCACAGGAACTCCGGCCAAGGCTCCCGCGACCCGTCCGGGGGTGCGGGGCAGTACTCCGTGGGCTCGCCGCGAGCATCTCCCCGAAGAAGGTCGGAGAGCGTCGCGCTGCCGAAGCGCGCCTTTGATGTCGACCTTCCAATGCTCGGTCCGGGCGTCGGCACGTTCGGCGATCTTCTTCGCCGCCAAGTGGGTGACGACCCCGTTCCAGACCGCCGCGTTTTTGTCGGTGTCGGCGCAGAAGTGTTTGCCCTGCCGCAATGCCACGGCCAGCAGCGTCTGGAACTGCTCGGGATTGTCCCGCTTCATCTCCCGGCTCAGCGTGACGAGCGTCGGCTCCGCCATCGGCAGCCGGACATCCTCGCCAGGCCGCGGTTTGCCCTCCCAACGCTCGCCGCTCCACTCGTACTCGAACAGCTTTGCGACGACCGAGTGTGAAGCGGGGTCCCAGTACATATGAAACAGCCGGCGCCGGGCAGCGTCGTCGACATGGGTGCCCAGGAAGAACGTCCCGCCTTCGGGACCCACTGCATCTTTAGAACGGTCGAGGGAAGACGCGACGCGGGCGGGGCGAACGAATCCGGTATCCGGGTCCACATCGTCTGCGCTCACCATGAGTTCGAGCCGCGCGCCCGAGACGTCCAGAAGGTTGTCCCGGTGTCCGCGTCGTCGAACGCGATCGTGGTCGCGAAGGCTTCGTCCTCGAGCACCCGGATCACCGCATCGGCGGCGTCGGCATCCGCCCCGTCCCACCGTCAGCGGGCGACGAGGGCGCGAAGCTGCTCGAAGAAGGCCGCGGTCCGCTGGACTCGGGCGCTGTGCTGCCAGTATCGCTGCGACCCTATCGGGGCCAGCCCCGGGTCGAGATCGCCTCCAGCCAACGTCAAAAGCGTCCGCTCGAGCTCCGCGCGCACCCACGCATCGAGTTCAGCCGGGGTTCTTGGTGTCTCTTCGGGTGTCCCAATCCAGACCCGTGCCGCGACCGGATCGACCGCCGGCGGTACTTCGATGTGCAGTCGTGGGTGCGGCCGCCCCCCGGCGACCCGCTCGAACAGCCGAACGTGCGCCCTGCCCCCTGAGACCAACTTGCCATCCCGAATCGACTTCACGCGGGTGGCATGGTCCCGAGGCAGACCTTCTACATAGGCTTCGAATGCTGGCGACCTTCATGACGATCTCGGCCGCAGTATCTCCCGCCGCGGCAGCCACAGCTGATGCCCGCAGATTGCCGCGCGGTATTCGCGTTCACTGTCGCTATGGCGAACCGGTGGCCATCCGCGAAAACCGTGTTCAAAGGCCACGGTTGGGGCGCGAAGGATGCTGTGTTACGGTCCGCCCATCGGTTGGGTCAGCCCGAGTCGCGCTTCTGTGTAACTCGGACAATCGCTTGCACCCTTCGACTCACTCCAGAACGGCCGAGCAAGGAAAGTCATGACGTCAGAGGTCACCACAGATCCGGCGAACGAGAGCGAAGAGATCTCCTTCTACCGTCACACCCGCAAGCAAGAGTGGGGACTCGCGCTCATCCTGTGGGAGCGAGACGGCAAACGTGGGTACAAGTTCGAAGACGGCAAGGAGCGCGTCATCGCTGAGCCCTACTACAAGCTGCTGAGCAGAACCGATGAGGAGCCCGACTCGGACTCCGTACTCATCGCTGCGATCGCTCGACTCCAAGGTGGGGACTCCGACGACAAGTTGGATGCCATGACCTTCGACGAGCAGCTTGCTGTGTTCCTCGCCCAGTACCCCGGAGCCTTCGGTTCGGATGCATGGGTCAAGGGCTACCGCGGCAAAGAAGGCAAGCGTCGTCTCAAGCGCCATCGCGTCCCCGCAATCCTCGAGGCGCAAGAGCGACTCTCCAAGTCGGAGATGGATCGCTACCTCGAAGAAGGCGCGCACAAAGAGCTGCAGGAAACGCTCGTCGAAGTCCTCGGTGCCACCGACTTGGTCACGAAGGCCCAGCTCGAGCCGTACCGCAAGGGCGTCGGCGGCGAAGCCTTCACTCGAGCACTGCACGCGATGCTTTGGGGAACCGAGGATGTCGCCAAGCGGTTCACCGAGCTGACGCAAGCGATGTCGATGCTCTGGCCCCGCGTGCCTTGGACCGTCATCACCGCTCCGATGGCGCTGGTGCACCCCAAGGAGCACACGTGCGTGAAGCCCAGCGTGTTCACCAAGCAGGCCGACTGCACGACCAAGCCGATCCGGCCCACCAAGCTCCCGACCGCCCGCGTCTACCGTGGCTACCTGGAGATGGTGAAGTCGCTTCGTGATGCGCTGTCCGACACGGGCGCGCCTCCGCACGACCTGCTCGACATCTACGACCTCATTTGGATCACCCAGCGTCCCGCCGCCGCCGAGCACCTTGCTCGCGTGCGGGCCGAAGGTGTCCTGGGTCGCTCCACGCCCCTGGTCGTGGTGCCAGATGCTCCGGCAGAGGGCGAGGCCGCGGCGGAAGCTCCTGCTGCAGACGCTGAGGCTCCTGCCGCTGAGGATGACGCTGCACCCGCAGCCGAAGCCGCCAGCGACGATGCCCCCGCCGAAGAGTCCGACGACGCCTAGTCGTTCGTACTTTCGTTCAAGCGCCGCAGGTCACCCCTGCGGCGTTTTGCGTTGGTTCTCTCGGAGGCGGCGGCAGTAGTACCCTCGGCGCATGGCCATCGTCGTACAGAAGTACGGGGGATCATCCGTCGCTGACACGGACAAGATCCGTACGGTCGCTCGGCGCGTTCGCGAAACCAAGGACCGCGGATTCGACGTTGTCGTGGTCGTCTCGGCGATGGGCAAGACCACCGACGAGTTGCTCGAGCGGGCCAAGGGAATCTCGAGCTCCCCCTCTCGCCGCGAGCTCGACATGTTGCTGTCTTGTGGGGAGCGAGCATCGATGGCGCTGCTCGTGATGGCGCTGCACGAGGTGGGCGTCGATGCCGTATCCCTCACCGGTTCGCAGTCGGGGATCATCACCGACGCCAGACACTCCGGCGCGCGGATCATCGAAGTGCGGCCGTTCCGGGTCGCCGACGAACTCGCGCGCGGCAAGGTGGTCGTGGTCGCCGGATTTCAGGGCGTCTCCTATCAGCGCGAGGTCACCACCTTGGGTCGCGGCGGCTCCGACACCACCGCCGTCGCACTCGCCGGTGCCTTGGGAGCCGAGTACTGCGAGATCTGCTCCGACGTGGACGGCATCTACACCACCGACCCTCGCATCGTCGACGCGGCGAAGCTGATCGAAACGATCAGCCACGATGCGATGCTCGAGCTCGCCTCCCACGGTGCCCGGGTTCTACACGCCGAGTCCGTCGCCTTTGCCCGCGAACAGGGGGTCGCGCTGTGGGCTCGCGCGACGACCGGCGGCAGCGTCGGCGGAACCCGTATCGATCGCCCGACCGATGCGTCCCGTGACCACGCGGTCACTGGCGTCAGCGCTCAGCGCAACCTCGTCCGACTGCGCGCGACCGGTGCGCAGAGCATGGACCGCATGCTCGCTGCCGCCGCCGCTGCTTCGCTGCCGGTCCTGCACATGGACGCGGACCACGAGATCGCGGATCTATGGTTCGGCCTCGACGATGTGCACGACTGGCCCAACCTCCGCACGCAGCTGATGGGCCAGGTCGAGATCGAGGAGCGCTGCGGCGCCGTGTCGGTGGTCGGGGACTTCGTGGGCCGCAACGCTGCCAAGCTTTCGAAGGCTCGCTCGGTCGCCGCGGGGATGGGGTTGTCGCTGAAGGCGATGGCGACATCACCGCTACGGGCGACGCTGTTTTGCGATGATGCAGATGTCGAGGCGCTGACGCAGGCACTGCACCGCGCGTTCTGTGAGTGAGAGCGCGCGGGTACGAGGCCGCGCCGAAGGAAAGTGAACTGGCGGTGATCAAAGTCCACTCGGGCCGAACAACCCCCGCATGACCACGCGCCTTTCGCTCGCCTCCGCTCTGCTTCTGCTCGGTGCGTCGGCTTGCATCATCATCGACGAGCCCGAAGAGGACACCACCGGTCCCACCGCTGGAAGCAACGGCACCGACACTGCGCCAACCTCCGACGGTACCGGAGCCGCCGACACCGAGCCCGGCGGCACGGGGGCGGACGACTCGACGGGGAACGACTCGAGCGACGACGATGGCTACGAGGACCCCGCGCCCGGCTGCGACGTCCCGGGCGAGTGCACCTGCGAAGGCTGCCCAACCAGCGAACTCCCGACCGACGACATCTTGGCCGGCGACGCGACCACCTGGACGTTCGCCGGCACCGTCAACGGCGCGCAGGGAGACGGCCAGTTCTTCATCGAAGGACCCGGGGGGCGGACGTTCGGCGGTGTCATCCCGACCGACGATGCCGGAGCCTTCGAGTTCGAGACCCCGTTGTTCTGTGGAGAGCAGTTGGTCAAGTGCGTGTGGTCAAACGAAGACGGCCAGTACGCGCTCGTCACACGCGTGATCACCGAGGACTGCATCGAACCCGACATCCGCGTCGGACTGACCTGGACCGAGCTCGGCGACGACTTCGAGCTCCACCTCGTACGCCCCGGCGGACAGATCAACAGCGAGGACGACTGCACCTGGACCACGTGCGTTGGCTCCGGCCCCGACTGGGGCGAGGTGGGTGAGCCGAGTGATGACCCGCGCAAGGACGTCGACAACACCGGCGCCTACGGTCCCGAGAACATCTTCCTCGCCGGACCTGAAGCTGGGCTCTACACGGTGTTGGTCGAGCACTGGGGGACCGGGGATCCGAGCGCGCCGGGGACCGTGACCTTCAACGTGGATGGCGTGACGACGGTGGTGGAGATCGATGCGCTTGCGCCCCAGGAGGTCTGGACGGCGGGGACGATCGAGTGGCCCGGGGGTGCGGTGAGCACCGGGCAGGACGTGTTTGACTGCAGTGGGGAGTGGGCCAGCGGGTGTACGGCGGATCTGCCGTAGGTCAATCCTCGATCTGCAGCGACCGCACCGACAGCTTCGCGGCCGCGGTGACGTCATCGCGGGCGCCTTCGAAGACGAATGCACTGACCCCGACTTCGGCGTCGTCGAACAAGGTGTAGCGGACGTACAACAGGCCACCGTTGGAGTAGGCGTGCACCTCGTCGACGGCCGGCGGGCCCTCCCCCTGGACGCGGTCGTTCGAGACCAGCGTGACGCCCTCGGGAAGCTCGGGATCGATGCGACGCCAGGCTTCGACGTCGGAATCTTCGAAAGGACCAGGCTCCGCCCACGGACGAACGTCGACGCCAAGCGTGAACGGATCCAGCAGCGGCTCTCCGATGGAGAACGTCAGCCCATCGCCACCGGTTTGTTCGACCGCAACCGGTCCGCGGCCGGTTGTGACGGAGTACTGCGTCCCCTCCAGCGGGATCCGGGCAAGCTCGGGAGCCCGGCCCAGCTCCCACGGACGGCCCAAGACACACGCCACCACCAAAGACGCCATGGTTGCGCCCGACGCGATCCAGGCGCTCACGGTCCAACCGCTGCGAGCGTCGGCCGTACGATCCGGATCCTCGCAGAGCGGAGGAAGCCCCCGGGTGAGCACCCCGGAGAAGCTCAGGAGCAGACCCGCCACACCACCGCCGAGGTGCGCCATGAGGTCGATGCCCGGGACGAACGAGACCGCAAGGTTGATCACCAGGTTGATGATTGCAGCGCGCTTGAGGTTGTCGACGATCGCAGCCGGCACCAGCCCGCGTGGGCGAACCGAGATCCCCAAGGCCGCACCGAACAGGCCCCAGATCGCACCGGATGCTCCCACACTGAGCATCGCTTCCGCCGCCACGGCGCTCGCCACGGCACCGAGCAGGCCCGCACTGACCAGCAACACTGCAAGTCGCCGCCAGCCGAGGATGCGTTCGAGTTGCGCTCCAAGGATGTAGAGCACGACGCCGTTCATCAGCACGTGTACCGGACCGCCATGCAGAACCGTGGACGCAAGCAGCCGCCACGGCTCGGAGCGGAGCGACGCCTCCGTGTTCGCGCCCATACGCGTCAGCGTCGGGATGAACGCGCCCCCGCCCCACGTCATCTGCAAGCCGTAGACGCCCAAGAGCAACGCGACCGAGCCCATCGTCAGCACCGGACGCACGCGCTTGTATGCATCGACGAACGAGCTGTGTTCCTGCGCCCGAACAACCTCGTCCCGAGAGGACCGACGGACCTGCCGAGCCAGAGCCTCGGCGTCCGGGGTGTGATCCCCATCCCGCCCGGCCTCGAGCGCACGGCCGGCGGAGGAGTCCAAGCGACTCGACCGCCCGCTCCAGACCTGACCGTCGTCCCCCAGGTGATAGACTTGGACCATTCGACGCGCGAACACCCCCGGCTGACAGGCTTCGAGCAGCGGCCGCATCTCATCGCCGCCCCCGATCATGATCAGCTTGTGGTGCGCCTTGGGGTTCATCCCCAAGTGCTTGGTCATCGCCTCGAGCAGGTCGGCTCCCTTCTTGGTGGGATGGATGACGATCGCCAGGCTTGCGTCCTCCATCGCGAGAAACGCTGCGGTCTCGTTGAACAGGAGCAGCGACCGGCCTGCGACGCCCTCGTCGAGCAGATACTCGACGGCACGTAGGTACTGATCCGCAGAAGCCACCGCCTCGCAGGATAGCGCGCTTCGGATCCTTCGCATCGTCCGTCGACCTCGCTCGAAGGACGAGGTGAGGGGACCGCGCCGCGGAATGGGTCTAGCCTGCGGCCCGTGCACACGCTCTCGCTTCACGACGGCACCTCGTTCCCTGCGTTCGGCCTCGGCACCTGGCTCAGTGAATCCGAGCACGTCTATCGAGCCGTACGAGAGGCGTTGAAGCTCGGCTACCGCCACATCGACGCCGCGTGGATCTACTTCAATGAAGAAGAGGTTGGACGCGGGATCCGGGAGTCGATCGCCGCTGGAGACGTGACGCGCGAGGAGCTGTGGGTCACGACCAAGTTGTGGAACGACATGCATGACCCCGGTGACGTGGAGGCCGGGCTCGACGCATCACTCGAGCAACTCGGACTCGACTACGTCGATCTGTATCTCGTGCATTGGCCTGTCGCTCACCCCAAGGGCGTGGTTCGCCCCAAGACGGGAAACGAGTTTCTCTCGCCACCAGCGTCTTCGCTCGAGGCGACTTGGGAGGCGATGGCCAAGCTCCCTTCGACCGACAAGACGCGTCAGGTCGGTGTCTCCAACTTCTCGGTCAGCAAAGTCGAGCTGATCTCTGAAGCCGTCGGCGTCGCCCCGGCGGTCAACCAGGTCGAGTTGCATCCCTACAATGCGCAGCCGGAGCTCTTGGCCGGTATGAAGAAGCGCGGCGTCGCCGTGACCGCGTACTCCCCGCTGGGTTCGAGCGGCCGGCCAGATTCCATGCGGCGCGAGGAGGAGACTCGCCTGCTCGACGACCCGACGATCGGCGACATCGCCGGGGCCCACGATTGCGGCCCGGCCCAAGTCCTAATCGCCTGGGCCCTCGCCCGCGGGACCGCAGTGATCCCCAAGAGCACCAACCCTGAGCGCATCGCCCAGAACCTCGCGGCAACGAAGGTCACACTGACGGACGACGAGCTCCGGAGGATCGGAGAACTCAACCGGAACGAGCGCTACGTCACCGGAGACTTCTGGTGCCCCAAGGGCTCGCCGCACACGCTCGAGTCCCTTTGGGGCTAGCAGGCTCGCAGCGCGCTCACACGGGCGGCGGAAGCTCGCCGGTGCCGTAGTCGTGACACCCCCAGATCTCCATCCGCAACTCCCAATCCCAATCGGAGAACCCGTTGGTGCCATCCCGCCTCACGGACCACCACGCACCGAAGGTCAGCGGCAGCATCTCGGCTGCTGGGATGGTCTGCGTTCCGTTGAACAGCAGATCGTCGCCGTCGAGTGTCAGAGAGCCCGCGAGCAGATTCGTCACGACTCCGGCGGCGGGGAACACCCAACCGTCGGCACCGACCGACTCTCCGTCGAAGTCCCCAACCGCATCCCCGATGGCACCCAAGAGGTTTGCGTATCCCTCGCCGGAGCCTTCCGATTCGATGCAGTTGTAGTTGATGAGGATGTTCCCCATCGGCGCGGTGAGCCCCGCCTGTCCCCAGATGAGGCCGGCATCGAGGCTGTAGTCGATGCTGTCGCCTTCATCGAGCGGTGTGGTCAGCGGGGTGACCTTGAGTTCAGCGTGCTCTGCGGCCTCGGTCGTGATCGCGCAGTAGACCTCGTCGTTGAGGATGTCGTCGTCCTCCTCGTGGACCGTCAGGCGAGCCACGCGGATGCGCAAGCGCGGGTCATCGCAGGGCGCCAGCATCGGATCGCTGCCAGAGACAAATCCGTTGGGCGCTGAAGATGGACCGATCAGGTCGGCCTGCGTTGGGCCTCCGCGCTCGGCGACGTACGCCGTCGGGCTGGTCATTCCGGCGCGGGCAAACGAGGCGCGGATCTTTGCCGAAGCCGTAGGATGTCCGTCGAAGACATCTCGGAGCCGACCCACGATCTCGAGCTCGCCGGCCTTCTGGGGCGCCAGCGAGGCCGCGATGAGGCGAGCTTCGATGCCGCCCTGCTGCACTGCCGTCGTCAGCTGGTCCAGGATTTCACTCGGGGCGATGTAGGCCATCGGGTCGTCGAGGAACATCGCGTGCGTCTCGATGATCGGGGGAATCTCGGCTCCCTCGCACGTCGGCGCTTCGGTGCACGGCTCGCAGACGCCACAGTCGTCCTCGCAAGTCGCACAGTCCTCTCCGATGTCGGCGTCACAAACCGTGTCGCCACAGGGGTCGACCTCGCCGGTCGAGCCATCGCCGGTGCTCGAGGAGTCAGCGCCCGTCGGGCCCGGACCGGTCGTGTCATCCGCGCACATGCAGTCGCCATACCCAGCGCCGGCGTCGTCGCAGACCTGAAACCCGACTTCTCCGGCCGAGCACATGCAGGTGGTCTGCGTTCCCGGCGTACACGCCATCGGCTCGGGCTCGGTGCTCGAGCTCTCCCCCTCGCCGGTTGAGGCTGGTGCGGTCGTCGTGCCGAGCGGGGTTTCCCCCTGCGCTGGGTCTTCCCCGGTCCCGCAGGCCAGCAGCCCCCAGGTGAGAGGCGCAAGCGCCAGCCACGGAGCACGTCGTTGGCTTCGATCGATTCCCATTCCGCGGCGAAGGTACCCCAGTCTCGCTCTCGCGGACGGTTCGCCACATCACACCTGGTGCCGGCGAAGTCGAAAACTTCGCCTCTCCCCAGGGAAGCGCTGAGCGCGAGCGGGCGAGGCGCGATCCTCCGGTGAAGGTCCCTGGTCGGGCCAGGCACGATGATCTCCTGGTTGAGAGGCAGCTCCCAGCCCGTGCCTCGATCCCTGACCTGTCACCTGTCCTTCGCTCATGCGCACCCTTGCCGGGGCAAAGTCTCTCCGGCAAGCTTGCCCCGTGAAACGAGCCGAACTTGCACTCTTGTTTGGCCTCAGCGGGTGTTTCGCACCGACGGTACCCGAAGGCGGAAGCAGCGGGGGCGACAATAGCTCGACCGGGGGCGCGGGAGAGACTACGCAGGTTTCCGACCCCACGACGACAACAACTCAAGCTAAGCTCGAGCGGTAGCAACAGCGCCGACGACACAGGCAACGAGCCGCCCGCACTGACCCTACTCCTCAACGGGGAAGAGCAGCCGAACGCGATTAGTAGTCACGGTACACGAATCCTGTCTGCGGAAGTGACCGACGACAGCGAATCCGCCCAAGTCGAGTTCCTCCGCGACGGAGTTTCCATCGGCACAACGACCTCTGCCCCGCATGAAATCGCACTATCGATGTCAAGTCTCGATAGCGGCGCCCGGACCTATGAAGCCATCGTAACAGATACCGAAGGTCTGACGGCCAACGACGCACTAGAGGTCTCAATCAACATCGTCGGAGGAGTTGTGGGGGCGGTAAATGGAGACCTCTTCTCCGGCGGCATTCATGGTGCAGGCGCGGACCAAGTCGTAGGCGGTGGGGTTGCCGCCACCGAAACCGGCGTATTCGTTGCCGGGGCAAGCAACGACGACCAAGGTGTCCTACTTCGGGTAAGCGCCGCCCTTGAGGTGCAATGGGAACAAAGGTTTGGGGAGGGAATTCGCTCCGCTCCCGCTCCGACGTCGGATGACCAGGTCGCCGTCGGCGTCATAGAGGACGGATCGTGGACGGTTCGGATCGTGAGCCAACTTGATGGGAGTACGAACGAATCGCGGGTGCTCGGGCCATCCCCTCTCTCCGATGGTGGCCTCGGGCCCTTGCTAAGCGTCGCTGGTGAGCAACTCGACGTCACGGAGAACCCGTTCGATGTCGTACGCTTTGGGGACCTGAACACCCCGAGACGGAGCGTATTGTTCGAATCGGAAGATGTGGTGTTCGACCTCGCCTCCGCACGCGACGGTGAGACCGTCCTCATCGGCTATGGAAGCGTGTTCGGCTTTGCCGATGTGCCCTGTGCAACGACCTCGAGACGCTGCGTGGCGGCCTTGAGCCCGCAGGGTGAAACGATCTGGGAAGTGGGGCTTACGGACCTTGCTGCGGGCATTCCGCACCTCGCACCGAGCCCGACCGGCGAAGTGTTCGTTGCAACAGACGTGTATGCGGACGGCGGTGGAAGCTACCTGTTGCTCAAGGTGTCGCAGACGGGCGCCGTCGAGTTGGAAGCCCGACACGGCGAGGAAGCACTCGACGCTCAACTTGAGGAAGGTGACCGGGTCGCGGCGGCCACGCCTCATCCCTCTGGCGGGATCGTTGTATGCGGAACGCATGGACCGTTCGTGGCAGGTCTTGGCCAGACGGGGCTTACTCCCACCCCCTTTGTCGCGCTGTTCGACGCGCAGCTGAACCTCGTCTGGGAAACGCGCGAGGTGATCGAGCCGGAACTGGGTGGTGGCTACACCATCGGTTGCGCAGCGACGTCAGAGGATGTCTTCGCCTACGGGCTGCGAGGCCATGACGCCGCGGACGACGGCAACCCCGTCATCGAGGGGCAGGCCTGGCTCGCGCGGTTATCCCTCTAGCAAGGGGAGTACCTCAGCAACCGTAAGTCACGCTGTAGTCCGAGCACTCCGCCGCCCCATTCTCGACCCGAAGGAACGTCTCGACCGCGTCGTTTGAGGTGTCCGGACACATATATGACGCGATCTCGAATGCCCCGGGACCGACCACACAGCATCCCGGCAAGAAACCTATCGGCGCTGTCTCAGCTTCTGTACCAGCCGGGCAATCGAAGACGGGGTTAACGTCAGCGACGCAGTGCAGGAACAGACATGCGCGAACACCCTCGGGCACCGCAAAGTCCACATTGGGTTCGCTCAGACCGATGAACGGGTCGTTGCATTCGTAGCGATACCAGTCAACGTCATCCTCCCCTGACAGCTGGCTCTCGTGCAGCACGGGGTCGTCGTCATCCTCGAGGTCCATCAACGCGAACGGCTCGAACGGGTCGTCGTTCGGTTCGTCGGCCTTGTCTCCGCACAGCGCCACCTCACAAATATCGTCCGCGTTGCAGACCAAGCCGTCGCCGCACTCTGGGTCCGCGGCGGGGTCGCATCCACACCCTTCGGTGGAGAGCACGCACTCCCCGGTTGATGAGCTCCCGGTACCGGTGGGGCCGCCGCCCGTGCTGCTCGCGGATTCGGCGTCGGTCGTGCTCGATTCTGCGGTCGTGGGTGTTGCCGTCGTCGAACTCGAACTCGATGTGAGCGGGGCAGTCGTGGAGCCGGTTGTGTCGCCCGAGTCCCCGCTCGTTCCCCCCGATCCGATGTCGGTCCCAGCTTCGGCCGGGTCGTCTCCTCCCGCACACCCAGCGAGCCCAAGGGAGGTGGCGATGAGCAAAACACGCAAATTCATGCGAGGAGCGTCGCACGGACGGCGGCTGAAATCCGCCCTTGGGCACAACATTTTCCCGCGAAGGTTATGCTTGTCGGCTCGCAGGATGCGGTCACACTCCCCGCGCCGGAACCTCTCATGCGCCGCTGGCTACAAGTCTTGCTCCCCCTCGCCGCCGTCGGTGCAGGCCTGGCCGTTGCGTCGCTATTCGTTGCCACGGGCTCCGAGGCGGCCCCCCAGGAAGCCGACGTCGTGCAGACGTTCGTCCGGGTCGTCACCGCCAGCCCCGTGGACTACGCCCCCACGATTCGCGCCATGGGAATCGTGCGGGCAGAACGCAGCGTCTCGCTCGCTCCCGAGGTGGCAGGTCGCATCAAAGAAGCCAACCTCGCCCTGGTTCCCGGCGGCCTGGTGGCCAAGGATGAGCCGCTCATCCGCGTCGATGGCCGCGACTACTCCGATGCGCTCGCGAGGACCGTCGCCGACCTCGCAGCGGCCCGGCTTCGGGTTCGCGAGGAAGACACGCTCCGCAAGGTCGCCGAGCACGAGTGGAAGGACCGCCCCGAAGGCTTCAGCGACGAAACGCTCGCCTTCGCGCTTCGCGAGCCCCACCTCGATGTCGCCAAGGCGCAGGTCAAGTCCGCGCGCACCCGCATCGCCAAAGCCAAGCGCGACCTGGGCCGCACCCTGCTTCGAGCTCCTTTCGATGCTGTCGTCATCACGGAGTCGGTCGAACTCGGCCAGACGGTGAGCCCAACGATGCCGGTCGTCACCTTGGCGGGGACCGACCAGTTTCGCGTCGAGGTCTCGATTCCAGTGTCGCAGCTCGAGGAGCTACGCATTCCCGGGGTCAACACGGACGACCCCGCGGGGTCCAAGGCCCGGGTCTTCAACGAGGCGGCCGGCGATGGCGCGGTCTTCGAAGGCACAGTGTTGCGACTCGAGCGCGCGGTCGACCAGCGTGGCCGCATGGCCAAGCTTCACCTCGCCGTCCAGGATCCGCTCTCCCTGAGCCAGGCCCCGTCCGAGCGACCGCTCCCGTTGTTGATCGGCTCCTCGGTCCGAGTCGAACTCGAAGGTCAACCGCTCATCGGGATGTCCGTGCTCCCGCGGACCGCGATTCAGGAGAGCGGTGCGGTCTGGGTGCTCGACGAAACCGATCGGCTCCAGGGACGCGAAGTCGGCGTCCGCTGGCGGGACTCCGGAACCGTCGTCCTCTCCGAGGGCCTCGAGCCTGGAGATCGTGTCGTCACCAGCGGCCTCCCGTTGGCGACGGAGGGCATGAAGGTCACCGTTGACCTGCAGGAGTCGAGCGATGAGTGAACGCCGGGGCACGATCCGCTGGTTCGCCAGCAACCCGGTCGCCGCCAACCTGGTCATGTTCATCCTCTTGCTGGGTGGTCTGTTCTCGACCTGCACGATCAAGCAAGAGGTGTTCCCAGAGTTCAAGCTCGGCATGGTGCGCATCGTGGTGCCCTACCCGGGCGCCAGTCCCGACGAGGTCGAGCAGGGCATCGTTCTGGCCCTCGAGGAGTCTGTCCGCGGCATCGATGGCGTCGACCGGGTCAGTGGCGCGGCCACCGAGGGCTCCGGCCAAGTCTACGTCTCGATGGAGCTGGAGGCCGAGCCCACGACGGTCCTCGCCGACGTCAAGAACGCCGTCGACCGGCTCACGTCACTGCCCCAAGATGCGGAGCGCCCGATCGTCAGCCTGGTTACCAACAAGTTCGAGGTCATCTCCGTCGTCCTGCACGGCGCTATCCCCCACAACCAGCTGCGGATGCTCGGCGAGAGTTTGCGGGACGAGTTGGTCGCCGACCCTGGCATCACCACCGCCGAGCTTGTCGGCGCGCCGGCGCACGAACTCAGCATCGAGGTTCCACAGGCGCAGCTTCGAGCGCATGGGATCACGCTCGACGATGTCGCCACCAAGATTCGCGCGACGTCCGTGGAGCTCGCCGGCGGCTCGGTCCGAACCCAGGGTGGTGAGGTCCTGCTTCGCACCGCCGATAAGCGCTACGGCGCCGCCGACTTCGAAGCTCTCCCCCTGCTAACCGGCAGCACCGGCACCGAGCTCACGCTCGGACAGATCGCGACGGTTCGCGAGAGCTTCGCCGAGACCGATGAGCGCTCGTACTGGGAGGGAGAGCCCGCCCTGATGATCAAGGTGTTCCGCACCGGGGACCAAACCCCGCTCGAGGTCGCCGCAGTGGTTCACAAACACCTCGACCGCCTGGAGGTCGAGCTCCCGCGGGGAGTCTCGGCCAACACCTGGCTGGACTGGTCGGAGATCTATCAACAACGCATCGACCTGCTGCTACGCAACGCGGCGATCGGCCTGGTGCTCGTGCTGCTCATCCTGGGGCTCTTCCTCGAGCTGCGCCTGGCCTTCTGGGTCACGATGGGCATCCCGGTCAGCTTCTTGGGCGCAGTCCTGTTCATGCCGACGCTGGACGTCACGGTGAACATGATCTCGTTGTTCGCGTTCATCGTCGTGCTCGGCATGGTGGTCGACGATGCGATCGTCGTCGGCGAGAACATCTACGAGATGCGCCAGCGCGGTGTGCCCGCGATGCAGGCCGCGGTCGAGGGTGCGCAGCAGGTCGGCGTGCCTGTGTGTTTCGCCATCGCAACCTCGGTCGCCTCGTTCCTTCCCATGGCGTTTGTCCCCGGGGTCAGCGGCAAGCTCTACCGGGTCATCCCGGCGATCGTGATCTCGGTGCTGATCATCTCGTTGGTGGAGTCGTTGTGGGTGTTGCCTGCGCACCTTGCCGCGCTCAAAGATCCCAAGGCCACCGGTGTCTACGCGGCGGTGCACCATCAGCAGCAGAAGGTCCGGCGCGCCCTGGAGCAGTTCATCAAGCGCGTCTACGGACCCGTGCTCGGCGTGGCGCTGCGGTGGCGCTACACATCGTTTGCGGTGGGGCTCGCCATGCTCATCGCGGCCGGTGGCTGGGTGGCGGGGGGCCACACACCGTTCCGATTCATGCCCGACATCGCCGGGGATGTGACCATCGCCGATGTGCAGATGCCGTTCGGCACCCCGATCGCCGAGACCGAACGCATCCGCCGAAGGATGCTCAGCGTCGCCCAAGAGATCCTCGCCGAGAACGACGAGGAAGGCATCGTGCGAGGGGTGTTCAGCCAGGTGGGGACGCCACTTCCGGGCGACCCCGCCCAAGCGATGGTGTCCGTCCCCGGTGGTCACCTCGCCAACGTGCAGGTGTTCTTCGTCGACGCGGGCGAGCGCGAGCTTCAGAGCCAAGCGTTCCTCGACGAATGGCGACGCCGCCTCGGACAGATCGCCGGCGCCGAAAAGCTCACGTTCAGCAGCGCGCTGGGACCCACGCCCGGAGCCCCGATCAACGTCGAGCTGCAACACGACGACATGGAGGTGCTCGACGCCGCCTCGCAAGTCCTCGCCGAGAAGCTGCGCGCCTATCCCGAGGTCTACGACGTGGACGACGGGTTCGCGCTCGGAAAAGCTCAGCTTGAGATGACGATGTCCCCCGAAGGCACAAGCCTGGGCCTCGTGACCGCCGATGTCGCTCGGCAAGTACGGTCATCGTTCTACGGCGCCGAGGCCCTTCGCCAACAAGAAGGCCGCAACGAAGTGCGCGTCCTGGTCCGACTTCCCGCCGACGAACGCCGCAGCATCCATGATGTCGAAACGTTGATGTTGCGAACCCCCGACGGCGGAGAGGTTCCACTCACCGAAGTCGCCGACATCGAAGGCGGCCGGTCCCGCCCCTCGATCCTGCGCGCCGAGGGTCGACGCATGGTCCCGGTCTCTGCTCAAGTTCGTCCTGGCACCAGCCCGGATGTGGTGCTGAGCGCCCTCAAGACCGGCCCACTCCCCGAGCTCGTCGAGGAATTCCCGGGCCTCTCCTATGAGTTCGGCGGAGCGGCACGCGAGCAGGCCAAGTCGATGGGCAGCCTCTCGCGCGGCGGCATGTTGGCCATGATCGCCATCTTCGGATTGCTGGCGGTCCCCTTCCGCAGCTACGCGCAGCCGATCATCGTGATGAGCGCGATCCCGTTTGGCTTCATCGGTGCGCTCGCCGGCCACGTCGTGATGGGCTTCGAGCTGAGCATGATCAGCATCATGGGCCTGATCGCCCTGGCCGGTGTTGTGGTGAACGACTCCCTGGTCCTCATCGATGCGGCCAACGGATACCGGCGCGATGGGATGACAGCGTTTGAGGCGATTCACGCCGCTGGCATCCGGCGCTTCCGCCCGATCCTGCTCACGTCACTGACCACGTTCTTCGGCCTGATCCCCATGATCACCGAGACCAGCGTGCAGGCTCGTTTCCTCGTCCCGATGGCGATCAGCCTCGGGTTCGGCGTCTTGTTCGCGACGTTCATCATCCTGTTGCTGGTCCCCGCCTACTACATGATGCTGGAGGATTTCGTCGGTATCGGCCGACGACTGGTCGGGGCCAAGCGGGTCGCCACGACGCAGCCGGTCGCACCGAGCGACGCGCCGGATTCTACGGATTCGCGCTGAATCCTCGCCAGTACGCCTCGGGGCGAAGCACGCCATCCACGTCTCGGTCCGGCGGGCACGGGAGCAGGAAGCCAGCGTCCTCGGTCGGAACGCCTTCGGCACAGGCTTCGGGCCGCTCGTCCGCTCGGTAGGTCTCCGAGGCATTGGTGTCGAGGCGGAACAAGGTGTCCGGGGCGAACGAGTCCTCGCCGGGGACCATTCCTTCGGCGTTGTCCTCCAGCACCGGATACCCCGGAGCGAAGCCGCAGGTGGGGCTGAGCACGGACCACCCCTTCGGCAAGGCGTCGAACTGCCCCGCGATGCTGTACGCCACAGAAATCCGATTGAACTCGTCCTCGTCCTCGCACTCGAAGAGAATCGTGGCCGTGTTTTCGATGACCGAGGTCGTCATCACGCCGATCTCGCCATTGGGCGCGAGCACGAAGGGGGACTCCGAGCTCCCGGTGACCAACGAGTTCCGCACGAAGCCCGCGGCCCCTTCGAGGCGCACCGCGGAGAGGTTGTCCACCATCTCCACCGCATCGGCGAAGAACCGTCCGGGGGAGACGACGCGCGCTACGAGTTCCGAATCCTGCACGCGAACGCCCGCCAGCGACAGCACGGCGTCGGCACCATCCACCACGAAGACAGGATCCACACCGGCGTTGTCATCAGGCGCGGCGAACTGAGGCCGATCGCTGTCGGGATCGGCGACCACGACGACCGTCCTCGAACCGGTCGCGATCGGTCCGGAGTAGTTCCCCGCTGAGACGACCACCGTCACAATCGCGGTCGCCATGTTCGAGGGCTCCGCGACGCGCGAGATCGCGTAGTCGACGGTGGCGAACGGTGATCCTGGCGAGCCCGAGGTGTCGAGGTCGTCGGTACCCACCGTCTCATCGACGTAGAAACGAGTATCGAGCGGGCCACACAAGCCGCGCGAGAAGTCGCAGCCGCTCCCAGGGCAGTCTTCGTGGAACAAGCACTGCCCAACGCAGACACCTGCGCTGCAGTTCGGAGTGCTCACCGAACAGCCACGATGATACGGCTGGCGCCCATCCGTGGAGTCGTCGTCTGCGGCGGTGTCCGCCTGCGTCGGCTGACACTCGACACATCGCCCGCCATCGCAGATCCCGGGAAGTTTCTGGTCGATGCACGAGTCATCGTCCTCGCAGGGAAGGCACTCTCCGTCCACGCAGATCGGAGTCTTGGGGTCGCACTCGCAAGTGTCTGTGTCGGTGCCGGAGGTATCGGTCGTGCCGGATCCGCCGGTCGGAACGTCGGTCCCCGAGGACGAGGTCGCAGCCGTTGTCTCCGTGTCTGGAGCACCGCAGTCGCTACGCGCGTTCGCATCTTGCTTGCCTCCGCAGGGGCTGTAGCAGGCAAGATCGGTTGGCAGTTCGGCGACACAGCCGCTCACGTTGTCGACCTCGTCGTACAGGCCGCACCCATCGAGCGCGCAATACGGGGTTGCCCCGTTCGCGGCGGCACACGTGGCGTCACCATCCTGGGCCGCGCAGTGGTCGTCGTTGGTGAAGCTGAATGGGCAGCCGGCCGCGGTCGCGACCAGCAGTGCACCCAACATCAACACGGAAGAACGCCCCACTAGAACCGACCTCCGATCGACGCAACCGCACCGCCGGGGACCCACGCCACACTGGCCTTCTTCTGTCGACTGCGATCGACCCCGTACAGGACCCCTCCGGTGATCAAGGTCGCCGCGCCCCCGGCTAGCAATGCGAAACCAGGCGGTCGAAAGTCGACGCCCTCTTGCTCGAGCGCCCCTGGGCGGGTGTCAAACGAGCGGCCCTGCACCACGAAGATGACCCCGACCACAGCCGTCGCTGCGCCCGCCACCATCAACCCGATCCCGGCCTTGCCCATCGGACCTGCCCTGCGACGCTCGTCAGACTGAGACGGTTGGGCGGGCGTGACAACGACGGCCGGCGGCGGTGGTTCTTTCGAAGCGGCAGCCGGCTCGGCCACTGTGGCAGCCAGCGGAGGCAGGCACTTGTCGACGGCGATACCGATCGCCTCGAGGAGGGCAGCCTCGTCGCAACCCGCACAGTCAGCTTCGGTCTTGGTGTCAGCCAACGTCCGGTCGGCCTGCTCGGCGTAAACATCGTAGTGATAGCCCCCACCATCGGGGAGCGGACTCACCTCGACGTGAATCAGGCCGTCCTCGAGGGACTTTCGAGGCAGCACCTCCGCCTTGCGAAGCCGAGCGCCCAACGCTGTGTTCACACGCTCCTCGAGTTCCTTGGCGTCCTCGGCCTCCCCGGCCTCGACCTCGAGCGAGGCCCGCAGTGGCTTGGTCGGAGGGTCTTTGGCCAGGGCCCACGAAGGCACAAGGGCCACAACAAGTGCGAGCCCAACGGAGGTCCTTCTCATCTTCCGCAGCTTAGCGAGCCTGGCCGGCCGCCCCAAGGGACTGGGGAACCGGCGGACCTGTACGGGTGTCTGCCGCCCCACGTAACCTGGTGCGACCCCGTCCGTATTGCTCTGCGACATGCGCATTGGAGTCTTGAGGGTGGCTGTTGGACTTGCCGCCACGGGCTGTGGCGGGCCTGGCGACGGCAGCGCCCCGCCTGTGGCCGATACGGAGGGCCCCAGCGGCACAAGTGCCGCAACCACAGCCACTCCGCAGACCGGTGGCACGACCGGAAGCTCGGGGGCCGACGAAAGTGGTGGTGACCTACCCCCCGCCTGTCCAGCCCCCGATCCCCTGACCACCGTCGACGGGCTCACGCACCAAGGCCGCGCCGAGAGCGGCACCTTCATCGAAATCCTCGATCTCGAAGCCCGCGGCGACCTCGTCTACGGCTGCACGGCCACCCAGGGAATGATGACCTGGGACATCGCGGACGATCTCGGCACGCTCGTCTCGGCACGCATCGGGCCGCCGGGGATCTCCCACCGGCAGTTCCCGCGCTGCCAGCACGTGGCGCTCGACGCCGACGCCGGGCGAGCTGCGATCACCAACCGCGGCGACGAAGTCCAGCCCCAGCCCTGGCTGCACGTCTACAACATCGAAGACCGCGAGCAACCCGTCGCGCTGCGTGGTTGGACCGGCGACGCATCGATCGAGGGCGTCGCCTGGGATGGAGACCGCATCTTCGCGGCGGCACACACGGCGGGCGTTCTCGTGTTCGAAGACACCGGTGGCGAGACCCTCGAGCAAGTCGGCTCGTTTGCGGACGCAGATTCCGACGCCTGGCTTCCGATCTACGACGACGGTCTGCTGTACGTGGCCGAAGGCGCGACCGGAGTGCGAGTCTACGACGTCTCCGGCGACGACCCCATCCTGCTCAGCACCCTCGAAACCGGTGGGTCCAGCCGAGACCTGGTCCTCGATGCCGACAGCCTGTACGTCGCGGCGTCGTCGTCCGTCGTTCGGCTCGACGTCTCCGACCCCTCCGCGCCAAGCATCACAGCCCAAGCTCCTGTCGCGGGCACATCGGTTGCCATCGCGCTGGGCTCAGACGGCCTCCTCTACAGCGCAGAGTGGGATGAGGTCCGCGCCTACGACCCCTCGGACCTCGCCCGCGTGTGGTCCGAGGTCGTGCCCACCTCCGACGACTTCTCCCGGGTCCTGACCCTCGCTGCCCACCCCGGCATGCCCCGCGTCTACGCAGGGGAGTGGACTGGAATGCACATGTTCGAGAGCCAATCTGGGGCGACGGCTCCGGAGATCGTGGCCGCTCCGACGTCCGTCCAGTTCGGCCGCATCGGCGCGGGGGACACCGAAGACCGCGTCGTCGTCGTGCGCAACGAAGGCGACCAGCCGTTGAGCGTGCACGGCTACACGTCGGACCGCGATACCGTCACCGTCGACGACGCGTGCTTCACCGTCGAGCCCGGCAGCGCGCACGCACTGGAGATTCGCTTCGCGCCCGAGTCCGACGACATCAGCTCCGGATCGCTGCGCCTGCAGACCGACGATCCGGACGAGCCGGAGTACGAGATCCGGTTCAATGGAAATGCCGCCGGGGCCGACGTCGGTGACCCGATGCCGGACTTCATGCTGCAAGACATCGACGGCAACGACTGGACGCGAACCGACCTCGAGGGGAAGGTCGTCTTGCTGGCGTACTTCGCCACCTTCTGACCCGTGTGCAGTCTGGAGTTTCCAGACATCGAGACCAAGCTCTGGCAGCGATACAGCGACCGCGACGACGTGCTCGTGCTCGGCATGTCCGGCGGCGGCCTGTTCGGAACCGAATCGGAGGCGACCGTTTCCGCCTTTCGTGAACAGACCCAGGTCACCTTCCCGCTCCTGATGCAGGACACGACCCGAGGCCAGCTCGCGTTCTCGGACGCTTCGATCTCCCCCTACCCACTCGACGTCATTTTGGACCGCACCGGCACCATCCGATATCTGCGGCGCGAGTTCGACGTGGAGGCGATGGACGCCACTCTCCAACAGTTGCTGGCCGAATGAACGCCCGAGTTCCTCTTTTCGCGGTCCTTCTCGCCGCCTGCACGGTCGAAGAAGACCCCGGTGCTGCAGCTCCCTGTCGCTCGGCGGCTCGCGCGGGATGCCCAAGCTCGCCCGGCGTCACCGTCGACCCCATGCAGCCGCTGGGTCGGGCGAACACCAACACGTTCATCGAGATCACCGACATCGTCGCGCACGGAGACCTCGCCTACGTCTGCACCGCCGTCCGTGGCCTCTCAATCTTCGACACTTCCGGCGAAGCCCCGGCGCTTCTCGTCGAAAAGGTGGCGCCGGGTGGGGACCTTTCCAACAGCCAGTTCCCCCGCTGCCAACACGTCGGCTTCGACCCCGATACCTCCCGCATCGTCATCACCAACCGGGGTGACGAGGTGCAGCCGACCCCTTGGCTCGCGGTCTACGACGTCTCCGACCCCAGGCGCCCAGAGGTGCTCGGTGGATGGAGCCCTGCGTTCGGGTCGATTGAAGGGGTCGCGATACGGGGCAGCCGCATCTTCGCCGCGGTGCACGGACAGGGCCTCGTCGCGTTGGAGTTGGCCGGCGACGAGGTCACCGAAACCGCCCGCGCGCTCGAAGAGGGCACCGATGCGTGGCAACCCGTGCTGCGCAACGATCTACTGGCGCTCGCCGATGGAGAAGCCGGCCTCCGCCTGTACGACGTCTCCGCCGGGGATCCGCAGCTGCTCTCCACGGTCGCGCTGACGGGTTCGAGTCGGGATGTGCTGCTCGAAGATGACCGGGCCTACGTGGCCAGCTCGGGTGGGATTGCCATCGTGGACGTCGCCGACCCCAATGCGCCCGTGGTGCTGGGCGAGCACCCCGTCTCCGGCTCCGCGCTGGACCTTGCCCAGCTCGGCCCCCGGCAGATCGTCGTCGCGGAGTGGGATGCCCTGCGCGGCTACGACCTGACCGATCCAGCGGAACCGGTCCCGCTGTTCTCGGAGACCGTCCCCACCGACGACACCTTCTCGCGGGTCCTGGCGGTCGGAGCGGTCGCAGATCGAGCGAGGGTGTATGGCGGCGAGTGGACCGGACTGCACGCATTCGCCTTCAGTCCATCGCCCGGGCCCGAACTCGACCTGAGCCCGAGCTCACTGCAGTTCGGGAACGTGCAGCCCTCGGACCCGGACGCCCGGGTCCTGCTCGTTTCCAACAGCGGCACCCGTCCGCTGACCGTGCACGATGTGACCGGGTCCGCCGACGTGACCGTGGACGAGACCTGCTTTGTGGTCGAGCCCGGCCGCTCCAGGGCGATCGAAGTTCAGCTCGATCCCCGTTCCGCGGCGCCGATCCAAAGCGCCGTTCGGGTCTGCAGCGACGACCCCGACGAACCCAACCTCGAGGTTCCGCTGACGGCCAACGTCTCTGGGCTCGCCGTCGGTGACCCCGCGCCCGCCTTCGCGCTGCAGGACCTCGAGGGCAACACCTGGACCCTCGCGGACCTCGAAGGGAAGGTCGCCGTGCTGGCGTACTTCGCCACCTTCTGACCCGTTTGCGTTCTGGAGTTTCCAGAACTCGAGACCCGCATCCGTCAGCAGTACCCACAGGACGAGGTCGTCGTGCTTGGCCTCAGTGGCCGCGGCCTGTTCGGCAACGAGTCCACGTCCACCCTGGCCGGGTTCGTCGATCAAACCGGCGTCAGCTTCCCGATCTTGCGCGGAGACAACACCTACTTCGACTACGCCGATCCGGACGGCGCCATCAGCCCCTTCCCGCTCGACGTCATCGTGGGGCCCGACGGGAACATCGCCTACCTGCGCCGAGAGTTCGACCTCGACGCCATGGTCATGACGATCGAGCGCCTCCTCCAGCAGTAGGGGCCGTTTCATCGAATTGGGGACGGCCCCTCGTGCTAACGAACGCTGAGCCCGATCGCCCGAACGTCATCCGTCGCCTTGCCAGGGCTCGTATCGAGCATCCATTTGCGGACGTTGTTCCACTGGTACGACTCGAGTTCGCTTTGCAGACGTTCGGCGTAGCTCTTCTTGCCGCCCTCAACGAGAGTGTTGAACTGCGAGTACGACGTCGCCTTGAGGATCTCGTAGATCGCACGCTCGTCGGAGTTGTACGTCGTGTTGTCCATGAGCTTCTCGGTTCCGCGTCGCAAGGACGCGGCGTCGTGCTTCTGGAACGTCTTCTTGTCCGGAGGGCTCAAGTACTTGAAGAAGTCGTTGATGACCCCACTGCGATGCTGCGAGCAGAGGTGCTCGAAGAAGTCGCCGAACGTGTTGGTCGTCGGCGTTCCGGCCTTCGTGTAGGCAGAGACGATCCAACTCATCACCGAACGCGCCTGCCAACCAGTCTCGAGTTCATCCGCAAGAACCTTGGTGTCGATGCTCTCCACCAACGCCAGGAATTCATCGTTGTTTCCGCGCGTATCCTTCAGCACGGAGTAGATCAGCGTCTCCTGACTTCCGCTGGTGCTGCCCTCCATGTACTTGTTGATGAGCGCCTGCTTGTGCTCGACGCTCGCCGATCGAACGTTGGACCGAACCGTCTTGTGCGGCAGGTTCTCCTGCGCTTTATAGGTGTACGTGCCGCCGACATTGTACCCGCCGTACGAACCCCGGCGAGTGACCGTTCGCTGCGCGAGCTTGCGGTAGACGTCGTCTTCTCCGTCCGTAATCTCGAGGTATCGGAGTTTCTTCTTGATATCGCCGGTCATCGCCGACTCGCCCCAGGCCCAGTCGACGAGAAGCGCCGCGAGGCCGGCCGCAATCGCGAGGGCCGCCAGCGGAAGCCCGATGCCGGTAGACCCCGACGCCGCAGCGAGTGCGAAGAGCCCCAAGACACTGCTGCCCATCGCGACGCCCTGACAAACCACCCCCACGGTGTCTTCATTCTCGAGCTCCTGCTTGATGGCGTAGCAGCCAACAGGAAGACTCAGGACGTCCCCGACGGGTCCCATCACCTTGCAGAATCGGACGAAACGCGAGGCTTTGGCGGCGACCGCGGTACAGCTCGCCCCGGCTTCCGCGGCGGTTTTTGCGAGTCGTATCCCCTCCCTTCGCATCACGGTTTTTGCCAGCTTGACGGAGTCCTCCTTGAAGAACTTGATGTACGTGGGCGCATTGCCCAGGGAGCTCGCGACCGTCGATGCGCCACCCAAAACCTGGTCCCAGTTGACGTTCCCTTTGGAGTCCCGAAAGGAGAACGTGAACGCGACACCGGCCAGCGCCACCAGGCCCGTAAACGAAGCCAGCCCGCGTCCGAACATCGGGTGGTCTTGCAGCCACGTGGCGACGGTCGCCGCTTTCCCATAGCCGTTGTGCCGTAGCCACTGTGCCGACTGGGCGATCTTGGCGTCGTCTCCCAGCATTCCGGCCGAACTGCGATGCTTGAGCCCTTTGGCCAGGTCCCTGGCGACGCTCATCCGTTTCGCGGTGTTCTCCAAGAGGTCCGCGACCTTCTTGCTCGTGTCCGCACAGGTCGCCCCAGTCTTGAGACCGTCGAGCACGCTCTGCATCCCGACCGACTCCCCGACGACCTGAGCGTCCTGTGCCTTCGCACCTTGACCGGCTCCGCCCGTGGGTGCCCCGCAGGCACTCTGGCTCCGTTCGACCTCCGCCAGCAAACTGAGGACCTGGTAGACCGCATCGACACACTCGTCGAGCGTGAACGCGTTGATGACACGTCCCGGAGCATGGGCGATCTCCATGCCCAGGAACTCGGCCGCCGTCCGCGTCGCGAGCTCCGGGTCGAGCGCGCGAAGCTTGCTCATCTCGACCGCGAGCGCGTCCCGACGAGCAGCCCCATGACTGGGCAGCGACTTGTAGAAGGTGTCGCTGACGAGGAAGTTGGCGAATTGCGCGATGGCAGACCGATAGCCCGGCCCGAGCACAATGCGCTTGGCATCGTTGTAGGCCTGCTCGAATGCGACAGTCGCATCACTGCAAACCAGCAGATCGTCGGCGAGCCTCTCGAGCTGAGACTCGCGCATGCTCAACGTGTTCCGGGCGTCATCGTCGAACTGGGCCAGGGTGAGGTTGTTGTCGCTGCCAAGCGTGGTCGACTCGAGCATGTCCAACAGCGACAGCGACAGCGCCAGACGGTGCAGAGAGGTGCCTTCCGTGGCGTTCTTGAGTTTTTCGGAGACCTGCTTCTTCGACTCCTTCTCCAGGGTCTTCATCGTCGCGTCGGAGATCCGGCGGATGCCCGTGACCTGGGGTCCGTGGTGTGCCGGGTCGCTCACAGTGTCTTCCCTTCACAATTGAGCCACCCCACCGATTTAGTGTGACCGACCGCATGCCCGATGTCGGGCAAAAAACGACATCAAACAACCGCTGGAGCCATGCCATGGGTGCCCCAAGCCCCGGGTGGGGGCTACTGGCGACGAGGGCCGGCGCTATTCCGCGCGAACCCGGTCCAGGCGGTTCATTCCGGAAACCGGCGTGCGAACGCGTCGTGAACGAGCTTGGTCCGATCGAACACCGCGAACGTGACGTGGTCGAAGGCACCACCGAACGTCTCCGACTCGAGCCACTGACCGAAAGCGTCCGCAACCATCTCGGGATCGTTGCGGAAGACACCGCACCCCCACCCACCGAGCAGCAGGCTCCGGTGGCCCTGCTCGCGTGCCAGCGCCAGAACGAGGCCCGCGCGATGACGCAGAGCCGCTTCGATCGCAGGTCCGGCTTGGGGATCTCTCCGGAGAACCTCTCCGGCATTGGGTGCCGGGCCGGTGATCACCGACGCGAGGCACAGACGATCCGGCGCGTTGCGGCTGCGAGTCCGGAACCATGGGACCTGCGGTGAGTAGATCAGATGATCCGTATAGAGCAGGGAGCTCTGCGCCCGGTTGATCTCGAAGTACCGCGGCTGGGTGAGCAGGCACGGGTACAGACCGGAACAACGCGCGAGGTCTTCCTCCTGCGCCTTCGCACCGCGAATGAACCCACCGCCGGGGTTTCGAGCCGACGCGAAGTTGAGCACCACGGGGTCCACGTGGCCCTCGCCGACCAACCGGCGCACGGCCTCTTGGGTTCGCTCGGTGGTGACGGAAATCGACGGCACCGCACCGCCGGCACTCCGAACGCGCAGCAGCGCGGCACCGGCCTCCGGCGTGAGGGTGAAGCTGCCCTCGACCGCGGCCTTCTGCTCCGCGGCGAGCTCGATCCGGCGACCGTCCTCGGTGCGGAATCCGCCGTCTTCAAGCAGCTGGAGGGTTTCTTGGGCAACATTCTTCAAGGACATCTCGTCGTTCTCCGCATTAAGTGTCGCCCCAACCATGAATCCGGAACCGGGAGAGTCAAGCCGACTTCGAATATTTTTGGTAGAGCAACCGTTTATAACCGTCTGATGACCTTCACCATCAAGCACCGGCAGAGCAGCGAAGCCAAATTGCGCGCCTCCTTCGGCGATCCGCTCTGAGCGGCGACCGGCGTCCGATGATGAGCGCGACCCATCCCCCCGCTTCGCTCACCCACCCAGCCGGGACATCCGGCGGCCGAGTCTGTCGAGCCCAACGAACACCACCAACATCCCCAGCGCCAACGTGGATGCCCGCTCGAGCTGCCAGTAGCTGATCGCGCTGTGGAAGGCGTTGCCCAGGCCCCCGGCGCCGAGGATGCCCAGCGTGAATGCGGAGCGCAGGTTCGACTCGGCCTGCAGCCCGGTGTGGGTGGCAAGGGTGCCGCGTAAGCGTGGGAGCGCCGCGTAGACGAGCCATCCGATGCCGGCCCCGGCCGCGACATCTCGGCGCGGTGCGGCCACAAACCGGTCGTCGACCGCCTCGGTGAACAGGCGGATCAAGACCCCGGACGCATGCAGGCTCAGGGCGAGCAAGGCTGGAATCGGCCCCATGCCGAGCGCCGCCGCGAACAGCAGCAGCCACGCGACCTCGGGCACGGCTCGAGCCAACAGGGCGGCACCTCGCAGCACCCAAGCGCCTGCGATGGCCAGCGTGGCGTCGGCCGCAGCGGCTCCTCGCGCCCGCCCGCGAACGATGGTGCTCGTGTACGGCAACACCACCAACGCGAGCACCGTCGCAGCGCTCATCGACAGCCATGCCAGGCCCAGCGGAGGCCCGACACCTCGGAGCACTTCGCCAAGGGTCTCCGGCGATAGATCGGGTTGAAGCAACCGCGCCGCGGATTCGGAGGCCACCCGTGCATCCATTCGGGAGAGCGCATTGAGCAACGTGGCCGCGGCCGGGGTCAGCCACGCCAGACTCGCCGTGAACACCAAGAAGGCGGAGAGCCGTGCGGAGCGTTGAGCACGAGCGCCCCCACCTCCGACGCGCCGACGCAGCATCGAGGATCCGATGTCGGCGCTCGCGGTAAGCGCGACCAGTGCCAACAGCAGGGTGGCCACACGATCCATCCGCCCATAGCCGAGTTCCTCGAACAGCTCCGCACCCAACCCGCCACCACCGACGATCCCGATCACCGATGCATTGCGAATCGAGCACTCCAGTCGGGCCAACCCGTACGACCATGCAGCGGGAGCGATGTGCGGCAGCCGTCCATAGACAACCGCCGCAATGGGCGAGCCCGCGAGTCGCTCCACGCCGTGAACCCGCGCCGCCGGTACCGATTCCAGGAGCTGGCCGAATGCACGACCCAAGATGCCAGTCACGGACACCGCGATGGCGAACGCGCCGGTGATCGGACCCGGGCCCAGCACGACAAGAAGCGCGAGCGCCCACGCGAAATCAGGGATCGCTCGCAACCCGTCGAGTCCGAAGCGCAGCAGCTCCGCCAGCGCCCTTCTCCCCGGGCCGCGGTGACCGTGCACGCTCGCGGTCGCGCCCACCATCGCTAGCAGCAAGCCCAGCGCAGCGCCCAAGCCGGTTCCGAGGACGGCGACGGCAAGCGTCTGAGCCGCGAGCGTGAGCACCCGAGCCAGCGTCTGAGGCCGAAAGTCCGGACTTCCGAAGCCAGTGAGAAGCGCATCGAACCCGCCCTGTGCGTTGAGCGTGCCGAAGTCGAGTGAGAACGCGATCGCTAACGTGGCGATCGCAAGCATGACGAAGACGGTCCTCCGCCGACTCACCGCGCGCTCCCAAACAGCACGCCCAGCTCATCTTCGGAGACGGCCTCGGCCGCGCGCGCAAAGCTCAGTTCGCCGCCGCGTAGTCCCCAGACCTCGTCAAAGTCGCAACGAAGCAGCTCGAGGTCGTGCAACGCGACCACCGCGGTGGAGTTGTTGTCGCGGACCATGCGAAGCAGAAGGTCCATCATGTCGGCCCGGAGCCGAACATCCAGGCCAGTGGTGGGCTCGTCTGCGAGCCACACAGCCGGGGCTTGAAATGCCAACCGAGCCAGCGCGACGCGGCGCCGTTCTCCGCCCGAGAGCTCGCCAGGGTCAGCATCGATGCGCTCGGCGAGCTCGGCCGAAGCCAACGCGGATGCGGCGTCGCGGCGGTCGTCGGCGCGCGGCCAGAATCGGTTGCGAAGAGCCCGTCCCGCCGACCATCGCCCGAGGCGCCCGGCAAACACATTGTGCAGAACGCTGAGTCCGGGCGTGAGGTCGTCGGCCTGGCTCAACAATCCGACTCGGTCACACGCGACTCGGTAGGGGGTGCCGGTGAGTTCTGCGATGGGCTGCCCCAGCGTACGCACGCGTCCAGCGTCCGGCGCGACCGAGCCCGAGATGAGTTGAAGCAGCGTGCTCTTGCCCGCGCCCGACGGTCCCACCAGGGCGACGGTACGTCCAGCCCCCAGCCGAGCTGTCAGGTCTTCGATACCGCGCCCGTCTGGGTAGCGCACCGAGGCACCATCGAGCTCGACCGCGCCGCTCACCGAAGCGCGCCCTCGGCCTCGAGCCGGGTCAACACCGCCCGAGTGCTGTCCCACGCGCTCGCGTCCGCCTTCACAAACCTCTTGGCAGCAAACGCCTCCAGCACCTTGGCCTGAGTCGGCACGTCAGGGTCCAGACCGACAAGCGCCGTGCGCAAGGCGTTGACCTGTGCCTGTGGCATCGACCCACGGGCGACCAGGCAATAGTCGACGTACTCCGGGGTCACCGCGACCACGGGAGCCTTGGTCTGAAGCTCTGCCTCAGCACGCTCCCAGCTCGCAAAGTTGAGGACGCCAAAGTCGACGGCTCCCGAGGCCACCGCGCGAAGCGTGGCCGCGTGCCCCCCCTGACGCTGGTAGACCGGGCCGCCGAGGAAGTGCGTTTCGGGGTCGATGCCCACTGCCGGGTCCGACAGGAACGACCGCGGCATGACATGGCCGGACGTCGAGCTCTTCGAGCCGAAGCTGAACCGTTTTCCTTTCATGGGCGGTGCGAGCGACGCGAGACCGGCGAGGGTCCCCGCCGCACGCTCTGAAACCGGTTGAAGGCCAGCGGCGGCTGCGACTTTGGCGTTGGCGACGACGTAGCTCTTGAAGTGGAGGTCGCTCTCGCGGGCCGCTACGAAATGGACTCCACCAGGCGTCCGCTGCTCCGCTTGCACGGTCGTGACGCCCCCAAGCCAGGCGAAGTCGATGCCGCCCGAAGCCAACGCGGTCACCGCGGCGGTGTAGTCCGGCACGTGCACCGGCTCAACCGGAACCTCCATCGCGGAAGACAGGTACCGGGCCACCGCGGCGTAGCCGTCCTTGAGGGCTTCCTTGTCGCCGTCGGGGATGCCAGAGAATCGAAGCGAAGTGGATCCCTTGCCGCAGCCCGCGAGCAGGCATGGCGCCGCAACGAGGCTGCGCAACAGTTCGCGACGTCGCATCGCCGCGCAGCCTACAGGAGCCGGCCGCGCCGCGCAGGACATGACGAATCTCGATGCAAAGCCAGCCCCGCATTGACGGCTTCGATTCGAGGCGCTGACCCGGTGCTCGGCGGCGCTTCCCGGCCACGCCTTGAGGTCCACCGCGGTGCTCGGTAGACGCAGCGCTCGAAGGACTCCGCATGTTCACCGCGATTCTCTTTGCGGCGGCAGCCGGCCTCGGAATGCCCTCGGACCCCCAGTCCGGTGGCGCTCCAGTCGACTGCACCTCGCTGCCCAACCCCCTGTACTTCCCCGCAACCACGCTACTGGAGTCGGTTCTCGCCGAGCTCTCGCCAGCGTTGGCCAACCCCGACATCATGGGTGACGACGCGATGACGGTCGTTCACTTCCCGCTGTCGTCGTGCATCAGCTACGACGTGCAGCGCGAGCAGACGCCCGTGTCCGGCACCGCGATCTACTACACGGCCGAGGGAGCCCAGGGTTCGTGCAACATGCCGACGGACGTAGAGGTCCTCTCGGACCTCTCGGCGATGGACGTCGGCGGCGCAACATGCCTGGGTGGGGAGTCGCCTCCGGACGATCTGCTCGAGGTCCCCAGCTACGTCGAAACGCTCGGGTTCGTCGTCCCGCGCAACTCCACGCAAACGGCCATCACGGCAACCGAGGCCTACTACATCCTGAAGTTTGGTGGTGAAGAAGACCGCCAGGTTGAGCCCTGGACCGACCCAAACTTCGTGTTGGTTCGGAACCCAGGTTCCAGCACCCAGCTCACCATCGGTGCCAACACCGGCATCGCCGGCACCATGTGGAACGGCGCGCTGCGGGACCATGCCGGATCCAGCGACGTCCGTGACGCGGTCATCGCTGAGAACACCACCGGCAATGCGGAACGCGTGCTCGGCATCCTCAACAGCAGCAAGTGGGAGGCCGCCGCGGACAACATGCGCGTCCTCGCCTTCGAACCGTTCAACGGCTGCCTGGGCGCCCTGTTCCCCGATTCCACCTCGACGTCGCGTGACAAGCGGAACGTCCGCGACGGGCACTACCCGATCTGGACGAACCTGCGCTTCATCCTTCGCACCGACGCGAACGGAAACGCGGTCTCCGACAACGGTGCCGACTCGGCCGCACGCGCCCAGCTTCTCGTCGACCTGATGACCGGCACGGCCGAGATTGACGGCGTTGGAGTCGCCGAGGCGGTCATCGGCGTCGGCAACGTCCCCAGCTGCGCCATGCATGTGGCCCGGGATGTCGACGGTGGACCGATTGCCTCGTTCCAGCACCCCGCTCCGTGCGACTGCTTCTTCCTCGAGGAGAACGGTGTCGACAGCGGCTGCGAGACCTGCTCGGACGGCGACACCTGCGACGGCGGTGGTGAGTGCCGCTTTGGATTCTGCGAACCCGCGTAAGGCCTACGATGACCATGACCCGAACAACCCTCCACGCGAGCCTGCTCGGCCTCGCCTTGGCCATCGCCGGCTGTGATGACTCCGATCCCCAAGAGACTGCGGGGGACACCGACGGAGACACAGACGACGGCGGCGGTGAAGAATGTGACCCCGTTGGATCTCAACCTGAGCAAGCGGCGCTGTTCAACGCCCCGCTCGAAGCGGACGTCGAAGTGATCCAGAAAGTCCCCACCCACCCCGGGGCCCCCGGACCGTCGGATCTTCCCTAGTCCATGAGCATCGGTTTCAGGCTCGGGTCGCTGGCGGTGGCGTTCGTCCTCGGACGTTCTGCCGGCGCACATGCGGCCCCTGTAGAAACCATCGACGAAGCGGAGGCCGTCGATGAAGCGGAGTCCGTCAATGAAGCGGAGGCCGTCGACGAAGCGGAGTCCGTCGACGAAGCGGAGTCCGTCGACGAAGCGGAGTCCGTCGATGAAGCGGAAGCCATCGATGAAGCGGAGGCCGTCGATGAAGCGGAGTCGGTCGATGCCTCGGCTGCCTCCGCGGCACCCATGGCTGCCTCCGTCGGCGAGGCCAGTGCGACCCACCCCGCGAACGCGTCACCGACTTCCGATCCGCGACCGCCGGCCACCCAACCCGCCTGGAAGCCACACTCTCGAGTGTTCGGCCTGGTGCAGGTCGACATGCTCTTGCGGCAGCGCTCGGAGGACCAACTCTCCGATGGGTCGTCTGAGCCCCTCAACGAGGATGCGTTCCTGCTTCGCAATGCCCGGATCGGCGGCGAGGCCGACTGGAAGTACTTCGGCGTTCGTGGGGTCGCGGAGTTTTTCAGCGCCGGCGCTCCGGTCCGGCCGCTGACCGCCGACGTCCACGCTCACCTCCCCGCCCCCGGCGGAGCCCCGCCGTGGCTCGAGCTCTCGGCGGGTCTGTTGCGGGTGCCGTTTGGATTCGAGCTGTACGGTGAAACCGACGGCGAGCGATTCTTCGGTGAGCGCACGTTGGTCTCGGACGCACTCGTGCCCGGCGTCTTTGATGCGGGCGCCTCCCTTTCAGGCCATGTATGGGCGCTCGACTGGGTCGTCGGCGTCTACAACGGGCAGCCCACCGGCGCGCCCGGATTTGGATTCAGTGACCCCAACCGCGGCAAAGACTTCGTCGGCCGCCTGCACCTCCGCGGGGAGCTGTTCTCGTGGTTTGACGGTGCGATGGGGTTTTCGTTCCTGCGGGGCCGCGGGTTCTCGGCTGGCACACCACCCACCAAGGACGACTTCGAGTGGACGGACCTCAACGAGGACGGCCGGGTCACGGTTGCCGAGCTGATCCCAATCCCCGGTAGTGCGGGACGCCCCTCAGAGAACTTCGAGCGCTGGGCGATCGGCACGGACGTCCAGTTCAGAAACGACATCCCCAAGCTCGGACCCCTGCTCCTGTACGGAGAGTTTGCGGTCCTCCAGAACGTCGACCGGGGCGTCGCCATCGCCGACCCGGTCTTGCTCGGGCGAGATCAGCGGGGCATCGGATGGTACGCGGGCTTCGTTCAATCGCTCACTCGGCACGCTGGCGTAGGTCTGCGGTACGACGAGTATCGCCCCAACCTCGACGCGTTGGAGCCGTACGACGGGACGGTGGTGCTCACGCGCCAACACTTCCGAACGCTCTCCTCGGGAGTCTCGGGCTACCTCCGCCACGACGATCGCATTCGGGCCCGCCTGCTCGTCGAGTACGAATGGCAGCTCGATAACGACCTCGGCCGGGATGCGAATGGCCGCCCCGCCAAGCTCGACAACGACACGTTCAGGATTCGGGCGGAGGTCGTGTTCTGATGCGTAGACTCGCCGCCGCACTCAGCCTCTTCGCGCTGTCTTGTGAAGAAAGCCCTTCCCTTCCCGGGATGGGGCTGGACCTCCGAGTCCGGGTGCGCGATGCCCAGCTTCAGCGTGGGCCCCTCCCGTCGCAGGACGGCGGCCCATCGGTAAGCCAGGTCCTGACCCCGCAGATCGGCGTTCGCCGTGGGGAAGGCACCGTGCAGCTCGGGGGTCGCCTTGGCGCAGGTGGCGTGTCCCTATTGATCCACGGCACCGGCGACGACGACCACTGGCAAGTCGCGCCCTCGGGGTTCGACTTTGTGGTCGCCGACGAGCTTCTGTTTGGTACCGAACTCGAGTTCTCGCACGCGATCGACGCCGAGACACTCGAGGTCGAGCTTCAGGCCATCGACGAATCCGGACGAGCCGGCGAGGTCACGACCGCGACATTCGAGCTGCTCGCGGACGTGCCCCCCGCCGAGCTTCTCGTGTCGTTGGGCTGGGATGCGCCGGTCGATCTGGACCTCCACGTCGAGCTGCCCTCGGGCGTGATCGTGGGTGCGAAGAACATCAACGCCTTCGAGCCCACCCCTGGCGTGCAGCCTCCGCCCGACGGCGCCACGCTGGGCGGCTATCACGACTACGACTCCAACCAGCAATGCACGCTGGACCTCCGCAACCGCGAGAACGTGGTGTGGCAGGTAGCGCCACCGCCGGGGCGTTACCGCGTGTACGCCGAACTCTTCTCGGCCTGTGACGCAGCCGGGGTGAACTTCGAAACCACCGCGCTACAGGGGACCGAATCGCTCGCGGGATCCGGGGGCACATTGTACGCATTCGACGCTCGCGAACATGCCCGCGCCGGCGAAGCCCCCGGCCTGCTGGTGCTCGAGTTCGAGGTGGAATGAAAGCGGCGGCCGGCATTGCGACGCTGCTGGCCCACGCAGTGGCGTTCCTGGGCTTGGGCAACCTCGACGTCCACGTCGAGCCAACACCGGACCCGCCGCTCGAGGTCACGACGATCGAACTCGTCGAGCTTCCAGTCCCCGCGGCTGTGGCCGAAGCGGAGCCGATTCTCGAGGCCGAGCCGATGCCGGAGTCCGAGCCCGCGGCTGCTCCGGAACCGAAACACCCAGCACCGCCGTCGCGCCCGCCCCCGCCCCCGCGCCCAGCACCAACCGCCCCGAGCCCTTCGTCCGAACCCGCCGTCGCCTCAACTCCGGCCGGACCCACGGCAACCTCCCCAGCCCCCACGACCGCCCCCGCAACCCCGGCGGGACCGCGAAAACTTGGGAAACGCTTCAGCAACGCCTCCCCCCCGAAGGGACAGCAACGCAGCGCGGCCAAGCGTTGCGCCGAGCCCATCGTGAAGCCGGTGCCCACGCAGAAGGTGAAGCCGAAGTTTCCCGCGGCCGCCCTGCGCTCGAACATCTCCGGTGATCTGGTCCTACGCGCGAGTGTCGACCGAACCGGAGCTGTGAGTGCGGTCAAGGTCGTCAAGTCGCCCGGCGCCCTCGTCGAACTTCCCGCCAAGACCGCCTTCGCACAGTGGCGATTCTCCCCCGCGACCGCCTGCGGCAAGTCAGTCTCTTCCACGTACGCAAAGAAGTGGACGTTCTCCGGAGGCTGACGTGTCACCCGCAGCCCTACTCGTTGCAGTGAGCCTGATCGGCGCTCAGCCGTCGGCGAACGAGCCCCCTACCGTGGTCCTGCCCGAGCTCGTGAGCAGCCCGACCACAGCGCGTCCGGACGGCACCGAGTCCTCGGAGCGTGCCGAAGTCATCCTCGCGCTGGTGATCGGTCCGGACGGTCTCATCGACTCGGCCCGTGTCCTGGATTCGACGAACCCAGCCTACGAAGCGACCGCCCTCCGAGCAGCTCGGGAGTTCGTGTTTACGCCGGCCCGCGAAGGAGTCACGCCCATCCCCGTGGAGATCGAGTTCGTCTACGTCTTCGAGCCGGATCCGGTGGCCATACCCGCCGATGACAGCATCGACGAGTCCGAAGACGTTCGCACGGTACGTCCGGCCCTCGAATCCGCCGAGGCGACGCTGGGCGCGGAAGAGGGACAGCGCGTGGCCGGGAGCCAAGGCGACGCGATCAAAGCTGCGCAAGTTCTCGGAGGCGTCGGCCGCCCTGCGCTTGGAACCGGGGAACTCGTCCTGTGGGGAACGCCCCCGTCTCAAACCCGGCGCCAAGTCGACTGGATTCTCGTCCCTCGTCTGTTCCACCTGGGCGGCGGCAGGTCAGTCCTGCCCTCGCCTCGGGTGGGCGCAGTCTCGGTGTCCCCAGGAGGCTACGGCGTGCGATACGGGCGGGCGCTCGGAGGGCTCATCCGCGTCACCACGGCCACACCTCCCGAGGACCAAGCCAGGAGAGTCCGCGGCTACGTCCGCGCTGATCCGATCGACGTCGGCGCGGGCGTAGACACGTTCGCAGGAGACCGAGGTCACCTGGCCCTGTCGGTGCGCCGGAGCGTGCTGTCCCAAACCTTCGGACGCGTCGCCCCCCGCTCGACCCGCGAGGTCGTACCGCTGCCGGAGAGCTGGGACTACCAGGCCAAGGCAACGGTCGACCTCCGCCATGACCTCACGCTGCACGTTCTTGGATTGGGCGCGGAGGACCGGGTCCAACGCTCCCTTCCCGCCCGCACCGCGGACGTCGCGTTCTCCGAGACCACGTTCGCGGGGTTCCATCGCTTGGGTGCCCGCCTTCAGTGGACCCGCAGCGACGGCGGAACCGCGGAGGTCGCCTCGTGGTTCGGCGTCGATCGAGATCGGGTACGCCAGGACTTCACGACCGTGGCCGTCGGTGCGCAAGATGACACCTGGCGGGGCGGGGTTCGACTGGCGCAAGCGCGGCCGCTGACACGATGGCTGGAGCTGCGTTGGGGCGTCGACGGCGAGGTTGCGCGCGCATCCTTGCGCCGAGAGGGCGCGCTCACCCTACCCGCCCGCGAAGGAGACATCACCGTGTTCGGTCAGCCGCCGGGCGACCGGGTCGGCACCGACGCTTGGCGGTCCACCCAGGGCTCGATCGCTGGCTACGCCACCACGGCATTCTCCTGGCGTGATGACCGGTGGCGGTTCGAGCCCGGGATTCGCATCGAACCCACCCTCCTGTCCGGAGACCGCATCCTGCCCGTTCGGCCGATCGAACCCGCCGTCGGGTACGCCTCCGCGAGCGTTGGGGTTCTTCCGCGAGCGCAGCTTCGATGGACCCCACTGCCCAGCCTGACCGCCTTCGCCGCGGGTGGTCGGTATATGCAATCCCCCGACGCCGGCGACCTCTCGCCGATCTTCGGCAACCCGCGGCTGCAGCCGGCAACATCCGAGCACGTGGTGAGCGGCCTGAGCGGCCGAGTCTTCGAGCGGCTCAGCCTGGGCGCGACCGGCTTCTTCCTGCGCGGCCACGACCTCGTCGGTCGCACACCCGGGCCGACCCCTCCCACGGCAGCCCTGCTGAGCAACGAGACCGGCAGCCGAAGCTTCGGCGGGCAACTCGTCGCCGCGGCTCGACCGATCGACAGCATCTCCACCCGACTGGTCTACGGCTGGACCCGCACCCAACGGCGTGACCCGGGCGCTCTCGCCTGGCGCCGGTCAGACTTCGATCAGCCACACCTGCTCACCGCGACCGCATCGTGGTCCCATCGCTCTGGAGTGTCACTGGACGGCCGCGCCTCGCTGACCTCGGGTTTTCCGAGGACCGCGGTGACGACCGCCGTACCCAACACGCGTTCCGCCAACTGGGACCCCGTGTTCGGGGCACACAATGCCACGCGCCTCCCGATGTTCTTCGAGCTGTCGGCACGATTGGCCTACCGAAAGTCGTGGCCCACGGCGTCCATCGAGACCTGGCTCGACGTGCAAAACGCCACCAACCGCACCAACGCCTACGAGTACTTCTACAGCGCCGACTACACGCGCCGCGGGATAGTGCGGGGGCTCCCCGTACTGCCGATGGTTGGGCTGGAGGTCCGATTGTGATCCGCCGGACCATCACGCTGGCTTTGTTTGTGGCGCTGGGTTGCACCCCGGAGTTCAACGATGCGCCGTGGCGGATCGAACAGTCACGTGTCCTCGCCATCGCAGCGACCCCGGCGGAAGCCCGCCCGGGCGAGCCGGTCATGCTCACCGCGTTGACCGCCTCGCCTGACGGAACGGTCGCGGAGGCTCCGCTGTGGGCCGTCTGCACCCGACCCCGGAGCTCCGCCGAGCGAACCTCGGTCACAGCGCGCTGTCTCGAAGAAGACTTCTTAGAGCCCACCGCAGCGTCGATGGTCGTGCTGTCTGATGCCTGTGCACGCTTTGGGCCCAACCCGCCTCCCATCGAGGGCGGCGCGGCACCGCAACGTCCCGCCGACCCCGACCCGAGCGGCGGCTACTTTCTCCCCATCCGGGCCGAGGCAGACGGAGCCGCAGCATTTGGTGCGCTGCGGATTCGATGTGACCTGCCAGGCGTCACCCGAACCATCTTTGACGCCTTCGAAGAGCGCTACGTCGAGAACGAAGCCCCCGAGGTCGGTCGCGTGTCGCTGGGCAGCGGCCCCCTGCTGACGACCGCCGACGCCGCAGACGTCGAACCTTCGGCCGAGGTCACGATCACCGTCGAGCTCGCCCCGGCCGCGGCCGAACCCTACGTGCGCTACGACAGTGCCGACGGTGTTCTGGTCGACGAACGCGAGTGGCTACGGGTGCAGTGGTTCGTCACCGACGGCGAGCTGAGCGCTGGCCAGCAAACCCTCGTGCCCTCTCGCGACGCTCCGCTCGTCGCCTCGACCTCGTGGACCGCACCGTCCATGCCCGCAACCGTTCACGGTTGGGTCGTCGTGACGGATGCTCGCGGCGGCGTCGTTTGGACGGCGTTCACCATCGAAGTGGAAGCCTGAGCCAGCTGCCGGGGGCGTGCATCGCTAGAAGCAGTGCGGCGGGGCGAGTTCGACCAGCCTGGCATGCAGCGTGTCCACTTGGGACATTCCAGCCTTCACGGAGGCTAGCTGCGCGTCGATCCGAGCCCGCTGTGAAGCGACGTCTTCAGCCGACAGGGGCACTTCTTCGGCGCACTCTGGATTCCCCTGAGAGTCTTGGGACATCCGCAAACACTTGCGGAGGCTGCCGGCATCGAGAGCTTGCACGACGTCCCCGTGGACGTTCGTCCAACCGGTCAACGCGTCCTGGCGAAGCACATCAGGAGAGCTCCGGATCCGAGCCAGCCAAGCCCAAGGATCTTCGTCGACATCGTGGGTGAACTCCGTCCCCATCACCATCCACGCGTAGGACAGACCGACGGAAAACTCGCCATCGCCGTCGTCGTGCGGGCTGAAGACGACGACGGCGCCGTCGCGGACGTCCTGTTCGCCATTGTGCACCGACAGGCGAACGCTCCACCCCTGCTGCCGACGCTCCCCCACGCTGATTCGAGTCCCTCCCACGTCGATCATCGGGAACTCACCCCCCGGGAGACGCTGGGTGCCCACTTCGGCCCAACGCGCTCCTGGCTGCTGCGGTTCCTCATGACGAGGGGCCGAACACGACCCGACCCAGGAGCACCAGTGCGCCGCGATGGAGGTGCCCTCCGACCGTAGCGGCCGGCTGCGCCACCCTTGGCGGACCGCAAAACAGATCGTCGCCGAGTCGAACCGAGAGGCTTCGTCCTCGCTGGAAAACTTCAGCTGCCCTCGGGCAACCCGGCCGTCCGATTTGCGCGGCCCGGTCGGGCACCCCGCGAGCACAGTCAACCCGAGAACTGCGGCGATGCGTCTCACGCGGGCCCGTCGTAGGAAAGCGTGCGCTGGAACCACGGCACCGCGAAGTCCGTGAACGCCCGCACCTTGGCCGGCATGTACTCACGGCTGGGAAAGACCAAAGCGAGCGAGGTCCGAAGCTTGGGGAGCTCCGGAAGGAGCCGGACCAACCGTCCTGACTGCAGATCCTCCTCGGCAACGAAGCGAGGCACGGCACCGATCCCCGCCCCCTGGACGACGGCTGCTCGGACGAACCCAAACTCGTCTCCGGTGACCTTCCCCCGCACGGTCACCGGTTCCCCGGATTCGTCATTCCACGACAAAGTCATCTGACCGTGATTGCCCCGGAACAGGACCCAAGGGAGCTCGGCCACCTCGGCGAGCGTCGTTGGGAGCGTGTGACGCTCGAGGAAATCGGGCGAGGCAATGACCACGCTCTCGCCACCCGCGAGCTTTCGCGCCATCAACGAGCTGTCTTGAAGCTCCCCAGCTCGAAGTGCGATGTCGAACCCCTCACGAACGAGATCAACTCGACGCTGGGTGAGGTTGGCGCTCACCACGACCTTGGGAAACGCAGCTCCAAACTCCGCAACCAGTGTCCCGACCAGCGAGCCCAGATCCACAGGTGCCGTCAGGCGCAACTCGCCCCGGGGTTCGTCTTGGACCTCGCGTACTGCATCCTCGGCAGCACGCAGACCTTCGAGCGCCAGCGCAACCTGTTGATGGTAGCGCTCGCCGACCTCGGTCAACGCGAGTCGCCGCGTAGATCGCTGCAGCAACCGCGCGCCAAGTCGCTGCTCGAGCGAAGCAACCCGACGACTGATGCTGGACTTCGCGACGCCGAGCCGCGTCGCTGCAGCGGAGAAGCTCCCGTGCGCGACCACGGCGGCAAAGGCCTCGATCTCAGCGAACGAGGGAGCATCTGCGGGCCGGCCTGGTGTCGAACTCAAGGCGCACAGGGTATCGTTCTCAGACCGTCACGCACACCACGGTGCACTCACACTCCGCATCGGGGACGTCGGGGGGACAAACCGGACACAGAGGCACGCAGAGGTCCACTTCGTCGGCGCAGTCACACTGGGGCACCTGCGGCTCGGCTGGTTCGCCGGAACTCGGCGCTGGTTCGTCCTCGGGCTCGGCCGGCTCAGGATCATCCGCGGTCGGGGCCGGAAGCGCCTGTTGCTGGGGCTCGATACACAAGCCCAGACACGCCTCGTCGCAGTCTTCCCCCTCGTGGCAGCTCGAGTAGCAGGCCGAGGTGTCGCAGGTGAGCCCCGACGAGCAGTCCTGCGTCGACTCGCACAGGACCGGCAGCAGAGGATCGGGTCCCACCCCCCCGCATGCATCGACCTTGTCGCCACAGCAGTCCCCGTTCTCCACGCAGGCTTCGTCGCACCAGCAGTTCCCGCCCGGCGCTGCCTCGCCGCACGCTTCTTCGGCGCACGACCCGTAGACGCCATCAGCATCCCCAAGCCCACGCTCACCGAACGAATCGGACGACGCAGTTCCGCACGCCGACAAGCACAGCACCAGCACCCCCATGAACCATCCTCGCCCCACCATGCTCCAGTACAGAGCAAGGCAGACGCCAGCAGTCCGGGCGGGGCTGCACGACGTGATCCCGGGACGTTAGTCGGGGCGACCCGGAGCGACCGTCCCGGACCGGATCCAAAGCGAGACGGTCGACGTTCGGTCCTGAAACAACCCTTCAGGCTTCCGAGACAACCCGGCCTGGGCCGGATCCCTGGCAGGTGCGCTGCGACCGGCCTCAGCGATCTGCCGCGTCCCGCGGCGACGCGAAAGGCGCCGTACACAGCTCCGGCCGCTTCACGCCGTCCTCAACCCACGACCGCATGACCTCGTGCACCCGCTCCATCAGCTCCGGCAGGTCGTCGGTATCCGTTCGACGATCCCCGTCGTGACATGAGGCGGTGGCCGGCGTAGGCCGGAGCGGTGAGCAAACGGGCGACACGAGGAGAGTGGCTGGAACGAGTGCGGTCGTGGAAGGCGAGCGGCCAGGG
>Ga0316204_10001253_pt1 | contig 72935 bp, 65 predicted proteins | sample 6monrhotite_MG_2_FD_205661 | JGI IMG/M metagenome (GOLD analysis project Ga0316204, IMG submission 205661) | Microbial mat bacterial communities from mineral coupon in-situ incubated in ocean water Damariscotta River, Maine, United States -... | ecosystem: Environmental > Aquatic > Marine >...
TCTGAGTAAAAAATATCTGCCTAAGGCAAAAAAATAAAAATGAAAACCATATTTGAAAAGTGAGCTAAATGCTCACTTTTTTTGTTTACTTTAGATTGCACGGATTAAATGCAAATTTAATACATATTTGAAATGGCTAGTAAGCGCTCATTACCTAAAAACTTTTTCCTTTTCGTTGTACTTGCATTTGTACTTTGGATGTTGGCCAAATTCTCCAAAGAATACGAGGCTACCATATTGTTTGATGTTTCTTACGTGGACCTTCCAAAGAATAAAATCTTGCAAAATAAACCACCTAATATGATACCTATTCATATAAAAGGAACTGGTTTTAAATTGGCTTCAGCAAAACTGTTTGGTGGAGAAATTAAGCTAAGCGCGAGTAGTTTAATTGCCTCAAAGAAAAGTCAATATTACATATTGTTAAATCAGCAAGAGTTAACTATTGAAAAACAAATGACATCAGGCTTAAGTATTGATTATTTTGTTAAGGATTCTGTTTTTTTTGACCTAGGCTATTTAGCCACAAAGAAAGTACCCATACATATAGATGCAGAAATAAATTTCATGTCAGGATATGATTTTGTCAATGGATTGAGTGTAAAACCAGATTCTGTTGAAATATCCGGACCAGATGGAATACTGGATACTATTAGACAGGTAAATACTTCTAAAGTTGTTTTAAATGAAGTACATAATACTATTCAGCAAGAAGTTAACTTGCAGATGGACAATCCTGCAATTAAGCTTACGGAAAATATTATGACGGTGCAAATCAATGCCGCGATAGATAAGTTTACGGAAGGAGTGCAAGAAGTGCCTTTCGAGATAGATAACCTTCCGGAAGGCGTTAAAATAGATGCATATCCGAAGATTGTTAAACTATCATTTAAGGTAGGACTTTCAAATTTTAATAAAATCAATGAAAACTCTTTTTCTGTGCGTTGCGATTATGCATTTTCTGCCCAGAACGGTTTAACATACCTTATTCCGAAACTAGATGTCAAATCCGAACTTGTCAGAGACGTTACGATTGTACCAGGTCGAATTGATTTTTTAATCCAGAAGTAATTATGGTTGTAGGAATTACAGGTGGCATTGGAAGTGGTAAATCTACCGTAACAAGTTTCTTTAAAGAGCTTGATAATGTGGTTTTATATATTGCTGATGAAGAAGCAAAGCAACTAATGAATAGTTCTTCTAAATTAAGAGAAGCCATTATAAAGGAGTTTGGAAATGAGACGTATAGGGATGATCTTTTGAACAGAAATTACCTTTCCAAACAAGTGTTTAATAATAGAGAAAAATTAGACAAATTAAACTCCATTGTACACCCAGAAGTACATCGTCATTTTGCAACATTTTTAAAAGAGCATCACAGATCAATTATCATATATGAGAATGCCATTCTGTTTGAAATAGGCAGTGATCGATTTTGTGATACTATTATCACTGTTTATGCTCCTGAGATGGAAAGAATTCAACGGGTGATGAAAAGAGATAATACTACTGAAAAAGAAGTGCTTGATCGCATTAAAAATCAATGGAAGGATCAAAAGAAAATGATGCTTTCAAACTACGTAATCACAAATAATTTTATCGATTCGCTACATCTTCAAGTTAAGCAAATCCATAATATTTTAACAAAAAAAAGGAATTACATTTAAAAGAATTCAATGATTTTGTTAAAAAACTCTTAAAAATAGAGTAATTTTGTTAATCTAAGTTAAAATATTATACCACGGATTATTATCATCTATTTTTGATTTATGGGCAAAAAAATGTTTGTTCTTATTGTTGTGTTAATGAGTATTTCTTTGATAGGAATTATCTCTGTACAACTGTATTGGATAGACAATGCTGTTGAGAGTAAGGATAAGCAATTTGATAGTGATGTTATTAAATCTTTGGCCCGAACTTCGGAGAGAATTGCCTTACGCGAAAGAGATGAATTTATTAGAGAATATGAACCAATTTTAAGGAATATAAAATTGGCTAATAAAGCTGAAATAAAAAACATTTTTTTGCAGCAAATAGATACTACAGGAAAACAGAAATTCACATTTGGAGCGACCATATTAGAGGAAGACTTTAAAATCCCATCCGATTTTTTAGATAACGATTCAATAATCTATAAAAGAATTACTACTAAAAAAGATTTTTTTCAAGCAAAGTTATTAGATAATGGAGGCGATTTTAATAATCAGGTAGATGAAGATAGATTTTCTAGTACAAAACAATTTAGCCTGTTTGGCGGAAAAGACATCACAAGCTATTTAAATGACTATAAAAAGTACAAACCTATTCATCAAAGAATTAGTAACCGTGAAATTAGCACGACGCTTAGAGAAGAATTGAGTAGGAGAGATATTGAAATTGATTTTAAATACGGAGTCTATAACAGTGAAGGATTTGCTACGAAGTTGAAATCAGGATATTATACAATTAACCCAAAGGAAAGTTATAAATATCCATTATTCAGGAATGAAGATGGTTTAAGCGATTACAACTTATTTGTAACCTTCCCAACTAAGAACAAGCATATCTTATCTGGGATTTCTTATATACTATTATTGTCTCTATTTTTCATATTTATTATCATAGTAGCTTTTTCCAGTTCATTGTATCAGTTGGTAAAACAAAAGAAGATTTCTGAAATCAAGACTGATTTCATTAATAATATGACGCATGAATTTAAAACACCAATTGCTACGATTAATTTAGCATTAGACTCTATTAAGAACCCAAAAATCATAAGTGATAGTGATAAAGTATTGCGCTATATAAAAATGATCAGGGATGAGAATAAAAGAATGCATGCGCAAGTAGAGAATGTATTACGAATTTCAAGATTGGAAAAAAATCAAATTGAAATTACGAAAGAGCAAATAGATATTCACGACCTCGTTGAAGATGCTATCACACATGTGAGATTGTTGGTGTTAGATAAGAAAGGAACTATTTCTACGCATTTTCAGGCGATTCAAACAGAAGTATTTGCCAATCAATTCCATTTAACCAGTGTGGTTGTAAATATGTTAGAAAATGCATTAAAGTACTCTGTAAACCCACCAAGGATTGATGTATACACAGAGAGTACCAATAAATATTTCATTATTAAAATTAGAGATGAAGGAATTGGTATGACGAAGAATGCTCAAAAATATGTATTCGATAAATTTTATAGAGAACAAAAAGGAAATATACACGACGTAAAGGGTCATGGTTTAGGATTGGCCTACGTAAAAGAAATTGTTACGAATCACCACGGAACAGTTTTTGTAGAAAGCGAAAAGGGTGTTGGTAGTACATTCACAATTAAACTGCCATTAATTTAAATACAAAGCAATATTATGGGAAGTAAAAAAATTTTATTAGTAGAAGATGATCCAAATTTTGGAACGGTCTTAAAAGATTATTTAGCATTAAACGATTATAATGTAACACATGCCAAAGATGGTATAGAAGGACTAATCATGTTCAAAAACAGTGATTATGACTTATGTATTTTGGATGTTATGATGCCGCGTAAAGATGGATTTTCGCTAGCGCAGGATATTCGTTCTACAAACAAAGAAGTGCCTATTATTTTCTTGACAGCTAAGACCTTGAAAGAAGATGTATTGAAAGGATATCAGGCAGGGGCAGACGACTATTTGAATAAGCCTTTCGATTCTGAAGTATTATTGTTCAAGATAAAAGCAATCTTACAACGTAAAGAATCAGATAAGTCTGCTGAAAATGAGCAGTTCGAGTTTAATATTGGAAAATTCTTTTTCAACTCTAAATTGCGTCATTTATCTGTGGGAGATTCAGGCGATCCGCAAAAGTTATCTCCAAAAGAAAGTAAGCTGCTAAGAATGCTAGCAATTCATAAAAACGATTTAATGCCTCGTGAATTGGCATTGACAAAAATATGGAGAGATGACAATTATTTTACATCTCGTAGTATGGCCGTGTACATTGCTAAATTGCGTAAATACTTAAAACAAGACGAGAATGTAGAAATTTTAAATATACATGGAGAAGGTTTTAGGATGGTAGATAAGTCTTAAAAGAACACTTCCCAAATATAATATAGGTCTAGGTTGATTTTCAGCCTAGGCTTTTGTATTTTTATATCATGACAGAATTTATCAAAATATACAATGAGAATCCGAACCAGAAGGAGATAGATAAAGTTGTAAAAGTATTGCAGAACGGAGGATTAATTATTTATCCAACAGATACCGTGTACGGATTAGGCTGCGATATTACCAATACAAAAGCGCTAGAAAAAGTAGCAAAGATTAAAGGTGTGAAATTAGAAAAATCCAGTTTCTCTTTTGTCTGCAATGATCTAAGTCATTTATCCGATTATGTCAAGCAAATAGATACACCGACTTATAAAATATTAAAAAGAGCGCTTCCAGGTCCATATACCTTTATCTTACCAGGTAGTAATTCGCTTCCTAAAGTATTTAAAAAAAGAAAAACAGTTGGTATTAGGGTTCCCGATAATACTATTGCCCGAACGATTGTTGCGCAGTTAGGAAACCCAATAGTATCTACCTCTATTCATGATGAAGATGACGTATTGGAATATACCACTGACCCTGAGTTGATCTTTGAAAAATGGAACAATAAAGTAGATCTGGTTATCGATGGCGGCTATGGAGATAATCATGCCTCTACGGTTATTGATTTAACAGATGATTTTCCTGAAGTGCTTAGAGAAGGAAAAGGAAGTTTAGATATTTTATAATGCCTGTAATAGAACTGGAAACCGTAATAAAATCATCGAACATAGAAGTTGTTTTTGATTTGATTCGTAGTATTGATTTACATCAGGTATCCACCAGAAAAACAAATGAAAAGGCTATTTCAGGAAGAATTTCTGGGCTTATTGAGTTGGGTGAAACGGTTACTTGGAGAGCTAAACATCTTGGCTTTTATCAAGAACTAACCTCAATTATTACAGATTTTGAGTCACCTATTTTTTTTGCCGATGAAATGTATGAAGGAATATTTAAAAATTTTCGCCATGAACATTACTTACGAAAAGAAAACCACGATGTAGTTGTTAGAGATGTTTTTCAATATACATCGCCCTTAGGTATACTGGGAAAAGTTGCAGATGTGCTGTTTTTAAAAAGCTATATGAAGAGATTTTTAATGGAAAGAAATCAAGTTATAAAGGAATTTGCAGAGACAGAGAAATGGAAAGAGGTATTGGTAAATGGATAATACTTGAAATATAGTTCCTGAACGATACCAGTTTGTTTTAAGAAACCAACGAAGATAGAATTCCTGTTTTCTTTTATAGCCTTACTGCATTTATAAAGGTAACCCGAGGCTTAGCGAAGCTGCTTAAACTTTCTTCTACCTAATGCAAAGTATTGCCATACCACACTGGTATGCAGATTGTAGTCCATTTTTTTTTGCAATTTCCTACGCTTTTTTAAGAATCGATAAAAGTTTCTATAAAAGCTCAGATGCGCTTTTAAGATGGCCCAAGTATGTATAGGCCTTAATTCAAGTAAGAACTTGAAACCCGCAACACCATCTAATATTAAACGCGAGAAAACAACAAACAAAAACCATTCTTTAGGAACATTCTTAACTACATTCAATAAGCTATTTCTAAAATTTAGAAAGGTCTTTCTAGGATTGGACTCTTGAAGCGTAGCGCCACCCACATGGTATACGGTAGATGTTCCTACATATTTTATAGTATAGCCTTCATTTTGAACACGCCAACAAAGATCAATCTCCTCTTGATGTGCAAAATAATCTTCATCAAAACCTTCCAGCTTGTTAAATACGGATGATCTAATAAAAAAACAAGCACCCGATGCCCAGAAAATTTCTGAAATATCATCAAACTGCCCTTCATCTTTTTCCAATACATTAAAAAGACGTCCTCTACAATATGGATAGCCATAAAGATCAATAAATCCACCTCCAGCACCAGCATACTCGAAAAGAGACTGATTCTTGTAATCTAATATCTTAGGCTGAATAATCGCTGTGTCTGATTCTTTTTCAAAAACATCTAGTACAGGCGACATCCAATTTTCTGTTACTTCAACATCCGAATTGATCAAGCATAAAATGTCGGCATCAATTTTTTTCAATGCATCATTATACCCTTTGGCATATCCGCCATTCTCGGTATTCTGAATAATTTTTATTGAAGGAAAATGTTCTTTGACATATCGAATTGAATTATCTGTAGAAGCATTATCGGCAACGTAAATAGTTGCGTCTTTTGCACTGTGGACAACAATAGATGGTAAAAATTGCTCTAACAATTTCTCTCCATTCCAATTTAATATGACAATCGCAGTTTTCAAGAGTGCAAACTTACATTTTATATGTTATTTAAAACGGTAAAGATTTGCTAAAATTGGTAGTTGGGAATATCTTTTAAAAAAAGGTATGACTCATTTTTGACATCCATTTTGCAGAAATAGTGTTCCAAACCATTTGTAACAATTAAGTACTGAGCATTTAATTTTAAATTATACCTAGCGATTTGATCAAATGTATCTTGACCAATGGTAATATTAGGGGCTTTACACTCTACAATAATCTCAGGAAGTCCCTTCGTATTATAAACAACAATATCGGTTCTTTTCTTTAAACCATTAATAGACAATTGCTTCTCTAAGGCAATCAATGGTACTGGATATCCTTTTTGGTCCACCAGAAATTGAGCAAAATGTTGCCGCACCCATTCCTCTGGAGTTAAAACCACATATTTTTTTCGAAAATTATCAAAAATTAGCGCCTTATTTTCGTTACTTTTGAGTTTGAAATCATAGGACGGAAGGTTTAATGCTTGCATGGGTTAAATGTACTAATTCTGTCAAATTTTATATACTTTTTAGAACATAATTAATGAATCAGATCAACGAGATAGTTTCTAATATCAAGAAAGGAAATATTCAACCTATCTATTTTTTAATGGGTGATGAGCCTTATTATATTGATAAGATATCTGATTTTATTGAAGGGACGGTGCTAGATGAAGCTGAGAAAGGGTTTAATCAACAAGTAATGTACGGAAGAGATGTATCTATCGAAGATATTGTATCTGCTGCTAAACGATTCCCTATGATGGCCGAGCGTCAAGTGATTATTGTAAAAGAAGCACAAGATCTAAGTCGTAATATTGAGAAACTAGTCAGTTATGTAGAAAACCCGCAACCAACTACGGTATTGGTATTGAATTATAAATACAAGAAGCTAGATAAGCGAAAGAAATTGCACAAGGCCGTTGCTAAATCTGGCTTAATCTATGAGAGTAAGAAGTTGTACGAAAATCAAGTTTCAGATTGGATCAGGCGTGTATTAAGTGGTAAGAAATATCAAATAGAACCTAAAGCTTCTCAAATGTTGGTAGAGTTTTTAGGCACAGATTTGAGTAAAATTAGTAATGAACTAGATAAATTGATGTTGATCCTACCGGAAGGCACAATCATTAGTCCAGAACATATTGAAGAAAACATTGGTATCTCTAAGGACTTTAATAATTTTGAATTACGAAAAGCAGTAGGAGAGAAGAATATTCTAAAAGCCAATAGGATTATTAACTATTTTGCCGAGAATCCACGAAACAACCCATTGGTGATGACGGTTTCTCTGCTAAATAGCTTTTTTACCCAATTGTTGTTGTTTCATGGATTGCAGGATAAATCTAAAAGTTCTGTGGCCAAAGCCATTGGCATAAGTCCATATTTTGTGGACGAGTATTTTGCTGCTGCGCGAAATTATCCAATGCGAAAAGTAGCACAGAACATTGCGTTTTTACGTGATGCCGATTTAAAAAGCAAAGGAGTAGGAGCCAGTAATCTAAGTCAGGGAGATATTCTAAAGGAATTACTCTTTAAGATGATGCATTAGTAAATATAAAAACCTGTGAAGTTTTCTCCACAGGTTTTCTTAATTATTAATCTTTTATAAATTTCAGTTTTAGTCAATCATCACATGATGTGTTTCTAATTTTCCATCTGAATATATTTTAAGAATATACTTTCCTTTTCTTAGGTTAGATATATTTATTTCGCCTTTGTTATTTAGTGCTCCTTTTTTTATCATTCTAGCACTAAGATCATAAAGCGTATAGGTTTGCAATGAAGGACTCTTAAAGTTCCTTTGCTTTCTTTTAATGGATAAAATATCTGAAGACGGATTTGGGTAAATGCTAAATTCATTTTCTGTTTTCTTATCAAATCCAAAATTACCACGTTCACCATTTTCACCACCACCACCTCCTCCTCCAACGGTACAGTCAATATATTCTATTTCATCACCTATCCACTCACTAGTTCCACAAGCATTAGTAGCACGAATTTCAAAGACGTACCATCCTGGAGTAGCAGTATAATTAATAATACCACCATTTCCTGTTCGAATAGGAGAAGTATATACTACATTCATACTTGGAAATCTTCGCAAACGAAACTGGTGGGTAGTAATACCACTACCAGTTGGTTCTGTAAAAGAATATGAATTGTTATTATGACTACTGCATAAATGAGTTGTTCCACCCAAATCATTAGAAAATTGCACCATGGGTTGCGAAGGTGTTCCTATATCGGGTACACCTACCCAAAAATTCTTTCTTTCTAAGGTATCTTTGATGCTACTACCTAAAAGAACTCTTACATAACCTGGAGAACCTATATTTGATGCGAGGCTATTTGCTTTTACAGTAGCATGCGAGTTGCTAGACGAAACAATGTCTAAATTTGGTGATACTTGCCAAGTTCGAGTCCTTAATGTGTTATCATTTAAAGTAAATGTTTCATTGGAGACGCAGATTAGGCTTATTCTTGGACTTATTAATGTAGGAGAATAATAATGCTCAAAAAGCTCTACCAAAGCACCATGCGCATTTACTAGACCATGACCAACTTCATCGTTCCATCCGTTAGAATCATAACTATATGCTCCAAGTTTGTATGCAGTTTTATTTATGATATCATGAACTTGAGTTACGGTAAGATTAGGTTTTACAGATAACAGCAATGCCACTACTCCTGTTACATGCGGAGCAGCAAAAGAAGTACCATTATCTATACGATCAAGTAAGGGAACATCTACTCCTGGAGCGACTACATCTAACCCTGGGCCATAATTAGAATCATTTGCTCGAACACCAGTTGATTTAATAGAACCAACGACCAACATATTTGGACTTGAATGTCCAGGATAAACTATTACATCTATTGCATCATTTCCAGAAGCGACCACTACCACTACATTACTCGCTATGGCATTTTCGATAGCAGTTTTTACATGACCGCCATATTGTAGAGGAAAGGTAGTAGTGTCCAATGGGTCTCCAGGATCATAGCCCCACGAAAGGTTAATGACCTGTGCTCCTTGAGAGACTGCCCAATCAATACCATCGGCCAATTCAACATGTGCACCTGGGTCTACATTGCTAAGAGTACTGCTTATTCCTATAATATCTGAATCTGGTGCTACACCAGCTAATTGAACTCCATTATTTTTTACAGCTCCAATAACTCCAGCAACAGCTGTTCCATGTGTCTGACCAGGAAGATATGCGCTAGGGTTAGGTGGATTTCCTGTATCATAACTATTTGAAAAAAGATTAGGAATTAAATCAGTCTGATTAAAGTTGATTCCATTATCAATCACTGCTACTTTAACTCCTTGGCCTTGACTAATTTCCCATGCTTCACATATGTTAATGTCTATGTCGGGATTTTGTATATTGTTTAAACTCCATTGGTGTAGAAAACGAGGATCGTTTGGAGGATTTGTACAAGCATTTATAGTATTCCTGAAACTATAGAGTGAGGCTGCTCCTTTTTTCTCTAATAGTTTCGTTTCGTATAAATTATTTTTGACTAAGTTCTTTTGGTCATTTTTTTTTGTTTCATTGTTACTAGAATTAGCGGCACTTGTCAAATTGACTCGATCCCTGTTAGTAACATCAGAATTTTTCTTACTCTTTTTATCAGAGTAATTTAGGTTCAATAAAGTAATTGCGACTAAAAGAAGAGTCGCTAACAAAGTAATTTGCTTTTTCATAAAAATAGGGTTTTAGGGTGAATAATCTTAAAGATACGACTTTTCCTAAAAATAAAAAACCGAGCCATTTGGCTCGGTTTCAATATTTTATAGAGAAAAATATTATTTCCCCGCTTTATCAGCAATAATTCTCCCATCTCTGTTTGCTACTTCCCAAGCTGTATGAAATACCAGACGTGCTCTATTTTGTAACATTTCGTAGTTGATCTTATCTGGAGTATCTGTTGGTTGATGGTAATCAGCATGTGTTCCATTGAAATAAAAAATAATAGGAATATTATGTTTCGCAAAGTTGTAATGATCAGATCTATAGTAAAAACGATTTGGATCGTTCTCGTCATTATACTTGTAATCTAACTGAATGTTCATATACTTTTTATTGATGTCTTCTGAAAGATTGTGTAACTCCGTACTCAATTTATCAGAGCCAATCAAATACACATAATTAGGATTCCCTTTATGTCTTGGATCTACTCTTCCGATCATGTCAATATTCAGGTTTGTAACAGTATTTGCTAAAGGGAAAATAGGTTGTTCAGTATAGAATTTAGAACCTAGTAAACCTTTTTCTTCTCCAGTAACATGCAACAATAATATGGAACGCTTAGGGCCTTTACCAGCTTTTACAGCTTCATTAAAGGCTTGTGCAATCTCTAGAACAGCTACCGTTCCTGAACCATCGTCATCAGCTCCGTTATAAATTTTTCCTCTTTTTACACCTTCATGATCCAAGTGTGCAGAAATAACAACTATCTCGTCTGGTTTTTCAGAACCCTTAATAAATGCTACTACATTTTCAGAAGCTTTTAGACTCCCTCTTCTTGAATTACTATTCAACCAAGTGGCTGGAACTTCCTGAAAATAGTCATCTCCTCCTAACGGAGAAACAATTCCTTGACTCTTGTAAAAATTCTTTAGATATTCAACCGCCTTTTTCTGTCCTGGCTCCCCAGTATTTCTTCCTTCAAATTCATCTGAAGCATATATGAAAAGGTGCTTTCCTAAATCCTTAGCTGTAATCGTTTCAGCAAATTTTACTGAATAATCCACATTTGGATCTTCTTTTTTAGTTTCATTAGTGGTCGTTTTTGATTGATACGAACCACAAGCTGCTAGTGTCAGTATACCGGCTGCAAATAGTATTTTTTTCATTGATCGTATTTAATTTTTTGTTTGATATATGTAGTAGTGGTACTACGATTTGTTCAAGAAACCAAATATAAGATTAATTATCTTTTTGAATAACAAATTGCTTTAATGATCTGTTAAACTTGATCAGATTTGACCTAAACAAAGTGTCAAAGGAGTTTTCCGAAATTAACTCATCTAATGTTCCATGATGACATTTTTCTTCATCCAATAATATAAAGTTATTTGCAAACTGCATGGCAAGATTTACCTCATGGGTAGAGATAATAATCGTCTTATCAGTTGTTTCAACCAACTTTTGAAGTAGTGTAAATATTTTAATCGTATGATGAATATCTAAATGAGCGGTAGGCTCGTCCAAAATGATAAGGTCTGTATCTTGTGCTAGAGCTCTTGCTATCAAGACACGCTGCAGTTGTCCATCGCTCAGTTCATAGAAAGGACGATTCTTTAAATGTGCGATTTCAGTCATTTCAATAGCCCAGTCAATTTTTTCAATGTCTGTGCCAGAAAGTGTATCTATCCAATTCGTATAAGGTTGTCTACCCAGAGTAATTAATTGATATACGGTTAATTGACTTTCAGGAAGTCTTTCCGTCAATACAACACTTAACGCTTTTGCCAATTCGACATTAGAAAACTTAGATATTTCTTTTGCTTTTAATGAAGTGGAACCACCTAGTGCTTCTTGAACTCCGCTAATAGTTCTTAATAAAGTGGATTTGCCAATCCCATTTTTCCCTAGTAAGGCAACAAACTTACCTGCTTCAATATGAAGGTTGATGTCAGAAGCAATGATCTGTTGCTTTTTTCTTTGACGATATCCTATAGACAGGTCTTTGGTAGCAAGAACGATATGTGTTTTTTTTACTGTCATTGAATTACACAAAGATTTTCTTTTTTCTGATCAATAACCAAATCACAATAGGAGCTCCAAATAAAGAGGTGATCGCGTTAATAGGCAAGGTAAACTCGCTGGTGGGTAGTTGTGCTATCATATCACATATTAAAAGAATGATGGCTCCTACGATCGCTACTGCTGGGATTAATATTTTATGATTTGAAGACTTGAATACTAATTTAGTCATATGTGGTACCGCAAGCCCAATAAAGGCAATAGGCCCTGCAAATGCAGTAATCACTCCAGTTAAGAGGCTTGTGACAATCAAAATAATATTCCTACTTTTTTTGATATTAATTCCTAAACTCTTTGCATAATTTTCGCCTAGTAAAAGACTATTTAGAGGCTTTATAACAAACAAAATACCTACGATACCTACACTAAAGATACACGCAAACACGCCTATTTCTTCCCAAGAAAGATTACCGAGACTCCCAAATCCCCAGAAAATATATTGCTGAATTTTTGATGCTTCACTAAAATATGAGAGTACACTTATAAATGCTGCTGATAAACTTCCGAACATTAATCCTATAATAAGAATCGACATTGTATTACGTACTTTGTTAGCTGCAAGCATTACAGCAAGTAGCACTAAGCCAGAGCCGGCAATAGCGGCAATAGCTAAAGACCAATTTGACATAGCGAGACCTCCAAAAACCCCTCCAAAAAAGCCAGCTCCAAGTATTAAAATGGCAACTCCAAGACTTGCTCCAGATGATATTCCTAAGACAAAAGGTCCCGCCAAAGGATTCCTAAATAAAGTTTGCATTAACAAACCAGAGATGGATAACCCAGAACCCACAAGAATGGCAGTAATGGCCTTAGGAACTCTAAAATTTAGGATAATAATTTCCCAACTATCCTTAACGGGTGGACCGCCAGATAAAATAGAAAGGATGTCCTTCGATGGAATGGATACCGAACCAAAATTAATATTCAAAAAAGCAATCCCTAGTAATGCTATAATTAGCAAAATGAATTGTTTTGTATATGATTTTGTGGTTCTCAAATCGTAATGTCTACTTTTAGGAAGACTTATTATATTGAATTAAAAATTGCACCAGTTTTTGAATAGCAATTCCTCTATGACTAATCTTGTTTTTTTCTTCTGCGCTCATTTCAGCAAAAGTAATACTATATCCTTCAGGTTTAAAAATAGGATCGTAGCCAAAACCAGCACTACCTGATTTGGAATTGGTTATTTCTCCCTTGCAAACACCTTCAAAGAGATGTTGTTCGTTGTTCAAATTCAATACAATCGCGGTTCGGAACTGCGCTTTTCTGTTCGAATTGTTATTTAGCTCTGATAATAGCTTATCCATGTTCTTATGAGCATCTCTAGGATATCCGCCATAACGAGCAGAATAGACGCCAGGTCTACCTTCTAAACTTTCTACTTCCAACCCTGTATCATCTGCAAAACAGTTATGTTGATAGTTCTCGGTAACGTAATCTGCTTTTAGCTTTGCATTACCTTCTAAAGTGGTTTCGGTTTCTTCAATATCTTCTATACACCCTATATCTTTCAGCGTTTGGAGCTGAATACTTTCAGGTAGCATATTTTGCACTTCACGAAGTTTATTAGGGTTGTTTGTGGCAAAGACAAGTTTCATATGGTATGCTGATAAAGAACAAATGTAATCAAATAACTTGTTTTTTATGTAGAAAAAAAGGTACATTGCATGAAAACAAATAATGACGGCAACCCTTGATATTACTGATTTGTCGTTGAAATGTCGGGTTAAAATCATTTAAAAAAATTTGACAAGTTGAACACACAAGCTAACATTGCATGAAAAACAAAAACATGTATATCATGAAACAACCCGAATTAGGAATAAAGATTTCTGAATTAAGAAAACAGAAAGGACTTACGCAGGAAGAGTTAGTAGAGCAGTGCAATATTAATGTAAGAACAATACAGCGTATTGAAGCTGGAGATGTGACCCCAAGAAGCTACACTATAAAAACTATTTTGGAAGCTTTAGGAGTAGACACCAAGCTATTTTTTAAGCAATCAATTCACGAGGAAGAAACAATTCACTTGTCTGAAACACAAAAAAGAGTGTTAAGTACTAGTTGGATCTCAGGGATTTTTCTGGCGATTTTTACCATCATAGGTACCATCGTTGAGTTTTATCTAGTGTCTTATTATGATGGATTCACTGACGGATTTTTCCCGCGTATTGCATGGAATATACCTTTCTTAATTTCTCTTTTCTTCTTTCTAAGAGGATATAAAGAATTAGGCTCGGCTTCGAAAAACAATACATTGATAACGGCAACCTATGTGTATTTTATCATTGAGATCGTCATGTTTACTATAGCTATAATAATGTCCATATTTCTCTTTGAAGAAAGTATTGTAGAAATATTATCGGGTATTGTTATTGCTATGTTATTTGGAGTTTCCGAGGTTGTTTTAGGTGTTGGTATTTTTAAGTTGAAAGACCAATTAGGTTCATTCGCTCAAGTCATCGGAATCTCGAAAATAGTTATTGGAGTGATGATGATAACGATATTTCTTGCGCCTGTGGCAGCAGTGTTAGTAATCCCAATACTAATTTTAGAAGTAGCTTTTATACATAATGCGCTACAGAAATTAACTTGAACATCACTTATTCATGGTGATAAGGCTCGTTTCGTAGAATACTAAAGCCACGATACAATTGCTCAACCACAAATAAACGTACCATCTGGTGGGAAAATGTCATTTTAGACAATGATATTTTTCCACTAGATTTTTTGTACACGTTCTCGGAGAATCCATATGGGCCACCTATTACTAAAACTAATTGCTTAATGCCAGCATTCATTTTCTTCTGCAACCAACTGGCAAATTCCACAGAACGAAAATCTTTGCCCTTTTCATCTAGTAAGATAAGTTGATCTGATGATTGAACTCTATTCAAGATTAATTCACCTTCTTTTTCCTTTTGCTGCAGTTGACTTAAATTCTTGACGTTTTTAATATCAGGAATTACATCTAATTCAAATTTAATATAGTGCTGCAGACGGTTTTGGTAGGTATTAATAAGTTGTAATAGATTTTTATCATCCGTTTTACCAATCACCAATAGTTTAATCTTCATAAGCTGTCACTTCGAGTGATTTCAATTTTATTGAAATTGTACCGAGAAGTCTCTATTCTATGAGTTCTCGATACAAATTTATTCGTTTTTTACTTATAAATTTACTCGAACAGATAATATCTTTCTTTATACCCAAATCTATTCTTATTTTAGCAACATTAAAAAAAGTCAGGAAAAGCATGATTTCAAAAGAAAAATTTCAAGAAGAATTAGAAGGGATTATTGCAAATGCAATTAGAGAAGATGTTGGAGACGGAGATCATACTTCTTTATCTTGTATTCCCAATGAGGCGAAAGGAAAGGCTAAATTATTGGTAAAGGATGAAGGAGTCATTGCGGGCGTTGAATTTGCTAAAATGATCTTTGCGTATGTAGATTCATCTCTTCAAGTTGAAGTGCTAATCAATGATGGAGATAAAGTAAAGTATGGTGATATTGCTTTTTATGTCGAAGGAAGCTCGCAATCTATTTTAAAGGCAGAACGATTGGTACTGAATGCAATGCAACGAATGAGTGCTATTGCTACAAAGACACGTTTCTTTGCAGACTTGTTAGAGGGAACACAAACCAAAGTGTTAGATACTAGAAAAACGACTCCTGGAATTCGGGCAATTGAAAAATGGGCGGTTAAGATTGGAGGCGGAGAGAATCATCGGTTTGCGTTATATGATATGATTATGATAAAAGACAATCATATCGATTTTGCTGGAGGTGTAACTAAAGCTATTGAGAAAACTAAAAAATACCTGACCGAAAAGAATCTTGATTTGAAAATTATTGTAGAGGCTCGAAGCTTAGATGAGATACAAGAGATATTATCGACTAAAGGAGTTTATAGGATTTTGATAGACAATTTCTCTTTTGAGGATACGCGAAAAGCAGTAGCCTTAATTAATGGACAATGTTTGACAGAATCTTCAGGAGGAATTAATGAAGATACCATTCGAAAGTATGCTGAATGTGGGGTAGATTATATATCCTCAGGTGCATTAACACATTCCGTATATAATATGGATTTAAGCTTAAAAGCAATATAAGTATGATGGATGCTTATTTTGATGAAGAGACTTTTAAAAGTATAGATTTTACTCAAGTTAAATTGGAAAAAGGAGAGTATGATAATTGTACTTTTATCGATTGCAACTTTAGCGAAATACATGCATCAAATATTCAGTTTGTTGAATGTAATTTTGTTAGCTGTAATTTTAGTAATGCCATTGTAAAAAATTCAGCTTTTAAAACTGTTTTTTTTGATAACTGTAAACTGGTTGGCGTTAAGTTTTCTGAAGTGGATCCTTTTTTACTTAAAGTTTCCTTTAAGAACTGTCAATTAAATTTTGCCTCTTTTTATCAATTGAAATTGACCGAAACTCTTTTTAAACAATGCAATTTGGAAGCTGTAGATTTTACAGAAACCTCTCTAAAGAAAGCTGTTTTTGATAAAAGTATCTTAAGAAATGCGATATTTGAACAAACAAACCTTGAGCAAGCAGATTTTAGAACGTCATCAGAATTTTTAATTGATGCAGATAAGAACTACTTAAAGGGAGCTAGGTTTTCTAAAGAAAACCTAATAGGGTTATTAGATAAATATCAAATTGTAATAGAATAGCGAATGTCTAAAGAAATAGAAGACAGTCTAGATAAAATTCCAGTATTAAATATACTGGTACGTTTTGGTAAGAAAATAAAAATCCCTGGACTAGAAGGGATGTCTCTCTACGATGTTTTAGAAATGTATGTCATTGGTATTGTTAAGGGTGCATTAACAACCAGAGCAGGAGGAATAGCATATAGCTTTTTTATGGCCATCTTTCCTTTCATGTTATTTATATTAACAGTGATTCCTTATGTACCCATAGATGGTTTTCAAGAAGGGTTACTATCATTAATCTCAGAGATCTTACCACCTAAAACCTATAATGCTGTTGATTCTGTATTGGTTGATATTTTGAAGAATCAATATGCTGGATTACTTTCTTTCGGTTTTGTAGCCTCTATTTTTTTAATGACCAATGGTGTCAACGCTATCTTTGGAGGTTTTGAATACTCCTACCATGTAAAAGAAACTAGAAATATAGTAAGAGCTTATTTAATCTCTTTAGCGGTCTCTTTGGTAATGGCTCTATTTTTGGTTGTTACCGTAGCCCTCACAGTATTTTATAAAATTGGACTAGATACATTACTGGAAAAAGGGTGGGTAGAGAATGAGCTATTTTGGTTGCAAATAGGAAGAGGTTTCTTGTTTGTGGTCATGGTGTTTACTACGGTTTCAATGCTCTATAAGTTTGGAACCAAAACAGGAAAACACTCACGATTCTTCTCTCCTGGAGCGGTTTTTACAACGATACTATCGATATTTACTTTTTACCTGTTTAGCTATTATGTAACAGAGTTTTCTAAATATAATCAGTTATATGGATCTATTGGAACGTTACTGATTTTAATGTTGTTCGTTTGGTTAAACGCCATAATATTATTGCTAGGATTCGAACTGAATGCAAGTATTTACAGTTTAAGACAGCGAAATAAAACGATGGAAGCAGCCTCTAATTAACCGTATTTTTCTGATATTTGTCGGCGCAGTGGATAGAAGTAATTGTTTTCTGCGATATTTAATAAAACTCATAATTCATTATTAACTATGAAACCAAGCATTCCAAAAGGAACCAGAGATTTTTCTTCTACAGAAGTAGCCAATCGTACCTATATTATGAATACGATCAGGGAAGCTTTTGAAACGTTTGGATTTCAACCTATTGAAACACCTAGTTTCGAAAACTCATCAACCTTGATGGGGAAGTATGGTGAAGAAGGAGACCGATTGATTTTTAAGATTTTGAATTCGGGTGATTACCTTTCGAAGGTAGATGAGCAGTTACTTGCTTCTAAAGAAAGTAATAAGGTAATAAGCAAAATTTCAGAAAAGGCTTTACGATACGATTTAACAGTGCCATTTGCCAGATATGTAGTCCAACACCAAAATGAAATTACATTTCCATTTAAGCGCTATCAGATTCAGCCAGTTTGGAGAGCAGATAGGCCTCAAAAAGGTAGATTCAGAGAGTTCTATCAGTGTGATGCCGATGTAGTAGGAAGTACTTCATTACTACAAGAAGTTGATTTTGTGATGTTATACGATACGGTTTTTACCAATTTAAAATTGACTGGTACGACAATCAAGATTAACAATCGTAAAATCTTATCAGGAATAGCAGAGGTAATTGGAGCAAAGGAGAAACTGATTGATTTTACAGTGGCTTTAGATAAATTGGATAAGATTGGTAAAGAAGGTGTAGTTACGGAAATGTTATCAAAAGGAATAGCTCAAGAAGCTATTGATAAAGTAGCACCGTTATTTGATTTTTCAGGAACAAATCAAGAGAATTTGGATGCGCTAGAAAGATTACTAGCAGCTTCTGAAGAAGGTCTACAAGGAGTAAGTGATTTGCGTTTTGTAATGAATACAGTATCTGAACTTGGCTTACAATCTTCGAGTTTGGAAATAGATGTAACCTTGGCAAGAGGACTCAACTATTATACGGGAGCTATTTATGAAGTAGCAGCACCAGAGGGTGTTAAGATGGGTTCTATTGGAGGAGGAGGAAGGTATGATGACCTTACCGGAATCTTTGGATTGAAGAATGTAAGCGGTATTGGAATATCCTTTGGTTTGGATAGGATTTATCTGGTGTTGGAAGAACTTGGGTTATTTAATTCTGTTGCATTACCGAAACCAGATGTACTATTCTTAAATTTTGATGAATCGGAACGGATTCAAAAGTTACAAGCAATTCAAGCTTTAAGAAAGAAAGGGATCAAATCTGAAATATACCCGGATATTGGTATAAGTAACAATCAACAAAAGAAACAATGGAAATATGCGACCACTAGAGCTATTCCGTTTGTAATTTCAGGAATAGAAAACGACAAATTTGTGGTAAAGGACGTAGCAGCGGGTGAGCAGTATAATCTCAACCTAGAGGAATTGATTTCTAAAACCAAGGTATAATAAGACATAAAGTCGTAAATTTGCGTCCTAAATTTTAAACACAGTTAAAGGGAAGATGAAAATATATGAAGATAGAATTGAGGAACTAGGAGAAGACCATATAGGTACTTCCGCTACTACACCTCTTAGAGATGATGCTTTTGAAATTTCAGATAAAGAGAAGATAGCAAGAATTCAAGAAAACGTAAAGGATATCTTATTAACCTTGGGTATGGATCTTGAAGACGATAGTCTAAAAGGAACACCAAAAAGGGTTGCTAAGTCTTTTGTAAAAGAGCTTTTTATGGGGTTAGACCCTAAAAACAAACCGAGTGCTTCTACATTTGATAATAACTATAATTACGGAGAAATGTTGGTGGAAAAGAATATCGTTGTGTATTCGACCTGTGAGCATCATTTACTACCTATTGTGGGTAGAGCTCATGTAGCTTATATTTCTAATGGTAAGGTGATCGGACTTTCTAAAATGAATAGAATTGTAGAGTATTTCTCAAAGCGTCCGCAAGTACAGGAACGTTTAACCATGCAAGTGGTACAAGCAATGCAAGAAGCATTGGGAACAGAAGACGTGGCTTGTGTGATTGATGCAAAGCATTTATGCGTAAACTCTCGTGGAATTAAAGATATTGAGAGTAGCACAGTAACTTCAGAGTTTGGAGGTAAATTCAAAAACAAAGAAACAAAACAAGAATTCTTAGATTACCTAAAGATCAATACAGATTTTAAAAACATGTAAGTTTAGGTAGTATCAACTTTAAAAATCCATTAACAATGTTAGTGGATTTTTTTTTGTAACTTGAAGAGAATTAACAACTTAAACTTCAAGGTTATGAATAGAAGAACAATTTTTTTGTTACCCCTTTTATTGATGCCCCTAACGATTTTTAGTCAAACTCTTAATCAAGCAGCCAGTTGGCCCAACGCAAACTGGACACTTACAGGTAGCTATACAGCAGGAGCTCTATTAGCTAATCCAACAACTGCCGATTCTCAATTTCAATTTGATGATGAGGCCGTAAATTCCGGAGCAGACAATAATAATATTGCTGCAGAGTCCCCAGTAATTAATTTGAAACCTGCTTTTGACAATGGCGAAAAAGCCATAAAAATTAAGTTTCAATTGAGCTTTAAATTGGCATCTGCTCAGGTGCTAAAATTACAATACTTCGATGCAGATGCAAATGGAGGAACAGGCGCTTGGACAGACATACCAGGAGAATCTAGCGCACCTGAAGATACTAGCTCTGATGATTATAAAACATGTACTCTAGGAAGTGATCCGGATGCTGAAATTGTGATGAATATCGAAACATTATCTACAAATCAGTTGCAAAATTTTCAATATAGACTTTTGTATGATGATATGTCTTCATCAGGATTTGGATTTTGTATTTATTCTCCTACAATCACCTCCTTTACGTGTACTACTTCTTCAGGAGTTGGCGCAACGAACATAGGCCCTAATTCTGTGGATATTTCTTGGACTTCAACGAATGATAACTCAGATAATAACTTAGAGTGGAACATTGAGTATGGACCTCAAGGATATGCTTTTGGAACGGTTGCGGGTACTAGAGTTACTGCAATTAATAGCGCAACTTTTTTTATTAATAATCTAACGCCAAATACGGCTTATGACTTTTATGTTCAAGATGACTGTTCCAACGGAAATGGTTTAATAACTAGTGGCTGGTTCGGCCCTTATATGTTTAGCACTGCTGTATTAAGTTTAGAGGAAAACGAAATCGAAGGCTTCTCATGGTTTCCTAATCCTGTGAGTGATAGACTAGAACTTTCTGCACAACAAGAAATTGATCAAATCATGGTATATGATATTCTTGGAAAAAAGATATTTGAAGCTAGACCGAAATCTCTTTCAAGCGATGTGAATATGAACACATATTCGCAAGGGTGGTATTTTTTAAAAGTAAAAGTAGCGGGTAAGTTAGGCGTCTACAAAATATACAAGGAATAGGAACAACAACTTATAGACACAAGATAGAAGCCGTTACAACTGTAGCGGCTTTTTTTATTTTATATACCTTTAACTACCTTTTTTATTATTTTTTGCGACACAATTTTAGATTGCGCGTTATACTAGTGTATAGGGTTAACCAAAACATCCTTTTTTGAACGAAAGAGAATTAATACAACAATGCAAAGCCAACCATTATCCAGCTCAATTAGAGGTGTATAATAGGTATAAGCATATGCTTTTTAGCAGTAGTGTAAGAATTTTAAGGAATAGAGAAGATGCGGAGGATGTGGTACAAGATGTCTTTATCAAAGGTTTTCAAAAAATAGATCAGGTAAAGGAAGGCGTGAGTTTAGGAGCTTGGTTTAGAAGAATAGCAGTAAATGCTTCTTTAGATCTGATTAGAAAACAGAAGAACATGATTTGGGCCGAGGAAACAAATGTATTGGAGAAAGAGTATGAAGATATTGAAATAGATGAAGACTCTTCAGGAATTACGGTCGACCTTGTTAAAGCGTGTATCAATGAATTAAAAGAAAAGTACAGAATTGTTTTAGTGTTATATATGATTGAAGATTATAATCATAGAGAAATAAGTGAACACTTGAACATTAAGGAAAGTACCGTTAGAAATCAATATAAAAGAGGTAAAAATCAGTTATTAAAACTGATACAAAATAAAAGTAAACATGAACTTAAAAGAATATTTCCAGCATCACAAGGAAGCGTTTGATGACGAGAAAATGTCTGCCAAAGCAGATGTCTTGTTCGAATCTAAATTAAAAGAAGCGTTACATCAGCCTAAAAAATCAAAAGTGATCTACTTAAGATACCTTTCTGTAGCAGCGTCCATTGCACTGCTGATTTCCTTAGGATTCTGGTGGCAGTATGAAACGCATGAGAATGATAAAAATGAACTGTTGGCAAGTCTAGAAAACAATTCAGCAGGTGAACGATTAGAGGGCGTTTATAGATTTAACGATGAGTTTTCCAAAGAAGATGATAAGATTATTAATGCGTTAATCAAGATCTTACATGACGACACAAATGCTAATGTAAAGATTGCCACTATTGAAGCTCTACTGAAGTTTCCCTCTAATGAAAAAATCAGGAAAAGCTTGATAGTAGCTGTCGAGAAAGAAAAAATCCCTCTAGTACAAATTAAATTAATTAAGTCTTTGACCTATTTAAGAGAGCACCGTGCACAAAAGCCTCTTGAGAATATTATCAATGACGAGGAAACATTCCCCATAGTAAAAAGTAATGCAGCTCTAGCTATGGCAACTTTAAAACAATAACAATGAAAAAAATACAATTAATAATAGTAATCGTTTTAGCATCGCTACAGTTTGGTGCAAATGCTCAGGAAAAGAAGATCAAGTTTAGCTCTGGAACCTTAAAGATATGTTCTTCTAAGAATTTTAAAATCAAAGGATACGATGGAACTGAAGTAATTATTAAAAGCCTGCACGAAAAAAGAAATTCATATCGCGTGATTTCTAACTTTACGCAAGGAACCTCTAATAACTTAAGATTAAAAGGGACTGTTAGAAGTACCAAAAGAGCTTTTCCAAAACGAAAAGGGGATACCTCTTATCCGAGGTTATTATTTACATATAGTGATACAAAACGAAGAGTAGGATTGAAAAGATTGGGTAAGAAGCAAGAAAATGTAGACCTAGGTATCTATTTTACGATAGAACAAAAGAATGGAGAGCTTATTTTTAAGGATGAAACCACTGGACAATTTGTAATGTATAACGGAGAGAGCTACGAAATTATGATTCCGAATACGATTAAATTGAATTGGGACACGAATGGTTGTCGAGAATCATCAAGCCAGAAAAATTCAAGCAGGTTCTTCTATAGCTCTAATGCATCTTCTTTATCTGATTTTAAAGGGGAAGTTGAAATCTCTACCTCATTGAATAATATGAAGTTAAAGGATCTTACAGGCCCAGTATCTATTAATTCCATAGGAGGAAATGTCACTATAGAGTTTGATAAAAAGAAGCCTATGAAGTTGTATTCTATCTATAGCAATAACGGATTTATAGATATCACATTACCGAGCGATTCTGATCTTTTAGTGGATGCTCAAGGAGCTGCAATCTATAGTGATATTAATTTTAATGTATTGAGCGAAAATCAGGAAGTGAATAAGCAAAAGATGCGATTAAAATTGAAAAACGGTAGAACTAAAATGAAACTGGATGCAGGATTAGGGAATATCTATCTAAGAAAGAAATAAGAGTTCATTATTTGAATAATAAAAGCCGCTACAATTGTAACGGCTTTTATTTTGCCTTATGAGAATTAATCATAAATATCGTATTCGTCCTGAGCGCAATCTGCTGGAGTAAATGTAAATAGATAACAGTAATAACTTCCTTGTATATATTGACAACAAGGCACTTCAACAACTTTACAACTGCTATTCGCTAAATTTTGAAAGATCTCTTTTTCTTCATCCGATAAACATGGAGGTACAAGAGTTGTGGGATTTGTAGGAATATCATAGACAGGATTGATGTCTTTAATTCTTAGGGCCGCTTCGCTATAGTTGTTTTTATCAACAGCTTCATAGATACTTAATTTATGTAGTCTACCTGTTTTGATCACTTGGTATTCTTGGGTAGTGACATAGGTATTTCGGGTGACCAAAATATTTCCTGCTGGATTCAAGGAAACGGTGCTTATTAGTCGAATTTCATCTTGTATTTCTTTACCGGATTTTGTTCTGTTTACTACGTTTAGTTCATTTACAGTTGATTGGTCGTCTTCCACACTACAACTAAAGATAAATAGTAAGGCAAATGCATAAATGAGATTTTTCATGTTAGTTTGATTTAAGGAGTTAATAACTCCCACAAAGCTATAGCATTATTTAATACTCCGAAATACTCAAAATTGAGTAATTTTAATAAAATGAAATGTACTTTACGGCATCAACAGAAGAGTGTATTGATAGCTTTCTTTTAATATTTCTCCAATGTGTTCTTGTGGTATAAATGGAGATATTGAGTGCATTGGATATTTCTTGTATAGAATTCCCTTTAGCATATTTTAACAGTACTTCTTTTTCTCTGTTGGTTAGCGAATTAAATGTATGGAGGTTGGACTTGTAAAATTTATCATCGTTTCGAACTCCTTTAAACAATCTAAGGAAGTTTGTTACTTCAGCTGATGTTTTAATTTTCAAAAGTACATTCCCGTCAACATCTAAACCTTCAAAAGAAATAGAGGACTCTTGATCTTCATGATGGGTTTCACAATCATCAATTAGCCATTTTAACGCTTCTCTTTCACACGTGAAATGTCTAGGCATCTTTATTTCTAAGCCTTCAAAACTGTCAACAACACTTAAATGAGAAAAGACATCTTTACTTACGACAAAAGCAAATTTTTGATTACCAGCTTCAATGCAAGGATAAATAACGTGATCTTCTGCCCACTTCTGAGTTTCAGTATCTAATATGAGTGTAAAATCTTTGTGTAACCAAAGTGCTTTTGAGGGATTATATTTTTTATACTTTTCTACAAACTTTAGCATTTCTTCCTTAAAAATCAAACTACTCTCAGGAGATTTCTTCCAGTTCTGAATGACCAACCTATTTGGCTTATCAAAAAAAGATTCTAAATAATCCGTTTGATGGATAATCATGATAAAAAATTAAAGCCCAAATTTATAGAATATTTACTTCAAAAAATATACTCACTTTTGAGTAGGTAAGGTTTAATGTTTTTACGATCTAGAAAAGTGTTTTTGTGTGGAAAAAGGGTCGATCCCTCAATAAAAAAACCGCTACATTTGTAGCGGCTTTTTTATTGCTGTATTGTTGTTTAATTATTAACTAGCACCCATTCTCCTTTATCCATTAATGGAATAGCTTGCTTGTATTTAACAACTTTTTCTTCACCACTCATGACGTTTTTGATTGTAACACGTTCATTCCTTCCAATTTTTGGTTGTTCACGAACAATAGTTTCTACCGGCTCATGCTGTTGTTGTCTAGAATTTTGAATCGCTTGCTCTGTAGAGTTTTGAACTTCATCTTTTTGTAGATTCAATTTTTCTCTTTTCTGCTGACGTGCTTCTGAGATCTGATTATCGGCTTGCATAGGAAGTTCTCCTTTAAACAAGAAAGATAATACCTCTCTGTTTACTTTGTCAATAGTCAACTTGAATAGCTCGAATGCTTCAAATTTATAGATCAATAACGGATCTTTTTGTTCGTACGATGCATTTTGAACAGACTGTTTTAATTCATCCATCTTACGAAGATGATCTTTCCAATTCTCATCAATAATTGCAAGGGTGATATTTTTTTCAAAATCCGTTACTAAAGATGTACCTTCAGATTCATACGCCTCTTTTAAATTAGTAACTACTTGTAATGTTTTAGTACCATCCGTAAAAGGAACAACAATACGTTCATACTTGTCTCCTTCGTTTTCAAATACATTTTTAATTACAGGATAAGCAAGTATGGCATTTCTTCCAATACGTTCTTTATAATGCGCGGAAATCGTTTCATTTAATGAATCAATAAGTTCTTGATCAGATAAAGTATTGAACTCTTCCTCTGAGAAAGGAGAAGTCATAGATGAGAAACGGATCAACTCAAATTCAAAGTTTTGGAAATCCTTCTCCGGTTTGTTGTGAGTTACGATAGCTTCACACGTATCGTAAATCATATTAGAGATATCAATTTGAAGTTTTGTACCATCTAAAGCATGACGTCTTCTTTTGTATACAAATTCACGCTGAGCGTTCATAATATCATCATACTCAAGTAATCTTTTACGAATACCAAAGTTATTCTCTTCTACTTTTTTCTGCGCTCTTTCGATAGATTTGGTGATCATAGAATGCTGAATTACTTCACCTTCTTTTAATCCCATTCTGTCCATCATTTTAGCAATTCTGTCAGAACCAAATAAACGCATTAAGTTATCATCTAGGGCAACATAAAATTGAGAAGACCCAACGTCTCCTTGACGACCTGCTCTACCTCGCAACTGTCTATCTACACGTCTTGAATCGTGTCTTTCTGTACCAACAATAGCTAAACCTCCTACGTCTTTTACCTCATCTGATAGTTTAATATCGGTACCACGACCTGCCATGTTTGTTGCAATGGTTACCACGCCTGGTTTACCAGCTTCAGCAACAACATCAGCTTCTCGTTTATGTAATTTTGCATTTAATATATTGTGCGGAATCTTACGCATTTGTAACATTCTTCCTAATAGCTCAGAAATCTCAACTGAGGTAGTACCAACTAATACAGGTCTTCCTTGCTTCACTAATTCTACAACATCGTCAATTACTGCATTGTATTTCTCTCTAGTTGTTTTATAGACTAAATCTTCTTTATCATCTCTTGCGATAGGTTTGTTCGTAGGAATCTCTACCACATCTAACTTGTAGATCTCCCAAAATTCACCAGCTTCAGTAACCGCAGTACCGGTCATCCCAGACAACTTACGATACATTCTAAAGTAGTTCTGTAATGTAACCGTTGCAAAAGTTTGCGTTGCATCTTCAATTTTTACATTTTCTTTTGCTTCTATAGCCTGATGCAGACCATCCGAGTAACGACGTCCATCCATGATACGACCAGTTTGCTCATCAACAATCATAACTTTATTGTCCATGACTACATATTCAATGTCTTTTTCAAAAACGGTGTATGCTTTTAAAAGCTGATTCATCGTATGAATACGCTCGCTTTTTATACTGAATTCTTGATATAACTCATCTTTATGTTGTGCTTTTTTCTCTGGAGTATCTTCGCTTTCATCAATTTCACCAATCTTAATTCCAATATCCGGTAATACAAAGAACTGTTCATCACTTGTATTTGTCGATAAATGCGCAATACCTTTATCTGTTAGGTCTATCGAATTATTTTTCTCTTCTACAACAAACCATAATTCAGCATCTACTTCTGGCATTAACTTATTGTTATCTGCCATGTATGTATTCTCCGTTTTTTGAAGGACTTGTTTAACTCCTTCTTGAGATAAGAATTTAATTAAAGCTTTATTTTTAGGTAAACCTCGATATACCCTTAATAGTTGAAAACCTCCTTCTTTAGTATCTCCAGCAGCAATTAGTTTCTTAGCTTCAGATAACACACCTACCAGATATTTACTTTGTAAAGAAACTAAATCTGATACTAAAGGTTTTAACTCATTAAATTCATGTCTATCTCCTTGTGGAACTGGTCCTGAGATAATCAATGGTGTTCTTGCATCATCAATTAAAACAGAATCAACCTCATCTATAATCGCATAATTTGGAGCTCTTTGAACAAGGTCTTCTTTAGCATTTGCCATATTATCACGCAAATAATCAAAACCAAATTCGTTATTAGTTCCGTAAGTAATATCCGCATTATAGGCCTTTCTTCTATCTTCAGAATTTGGCTGATGAAAATCAATACAATCAGTACTTAACCCATGAAATTCAAAAATAGGAGCCATCCATGCTCTATCACGTTTTGCTAAATAATCATTTACTGTAACAACATGTACACCATTTCCTGTTAATGCATTTAAGTATACGGGTAGGGTAGATACCAATGTTTTTCCTTCCCCTGTCATCATTTCTGCAATCTTACCTTGATGTAGTACAGAACCACCTATTAACTGAACATTATAATGGATCATATCCCATGTAACTGGTTTTCCAGCTGCATCCCATGAGTTTTGCCAATAGGCTTTTTCACCCTCTAGAACCACATGCTCTCTAGTAGCGGATAATTCTCTATCAAAAGGAGTTGCATTTACTTCTATTTCTGTATTATTTACAAAGCGAGTAGCCGTTTCTTTTACCACAGCAAAAGCTTCTGGCATCAATTCTTCTAAAATAGCTTCTGACGCATTATAAGATTCATCTTTTAATGTATCTATTTCGGCATAAATAACTTCTTGTCTTTCTATTTCTGCAGTGGTAGCTTCTTGGGTTAATTTTTCAATTTGATCGTCAAAAGTTTTAGTAGCATCTTTTATCTTTTGCTTAAACTCAAGCGTTTTAGCTCTTAATGCATCATTAGATAGGTTAGAAATGTCACCTTCAAAAGCATCTACTTCACCTACAATAGGTTCTAGAATCTTTAAATCTTTCTTTTGTTTGTCTCCAACAAAGACTTTAATGACAGAGTTTAGTATACTCATTATATTATAATATTTTATATTTTGACCTTACAGACCAAAAAGGATTTAAAAGTAAACAAAAAAAAAGCCTCGATAGAGACTTTTTAATTGTATTTTATTGTTTTAATATTCATCTTCATTCCAGAGATAATCCTCCTCTGTAGGATAATCTGGCCAGATCTCAATGATTGAATCATAAGCGTCTCCTTCATCTTCAATCTCTTGTAAATTTTCTGCAACTTCTAAAGGTGCACCTGTTCTAATAGCGTAATCTATTAATTCGTCTTTAGTAGCTGGCCAAGGCGCATCTGCTAAATATGAGGCTAATTCTAGAGTCCAATACATTTCTATAGATTTTTATTTTCTGCAAAAATAAATTTTTTACTGAAATAGCCAAGTTTTTTTATAGAAATATAAATTAATAAAAAAAGAACGTTTCAATATTTTTCAGGCATCCACTTCACTTCCTCGGCTGATAAGTCTTTGGACAACTTTCGTGCCAGCACAAAAAGATAGTCAGAAAGTCGGTTTAAATACATTAAAATGTCAGCACTTAAAGGCTCTTCTCCATGCAAAGTAACCACTAATCGTTCAGAACGCCTGCAAATACATCTAGCGATATGACAGAATGACACCGTTTGATGCCCCCCTGGTAAAATGAAATGTGTCATTTGAGGAAGGTCAGTATTCATGGTATCAATTTCTTTTTCTAAAAAAGAGATGGAAGATGCGTTTATTTTTAAAATGTTTAATCGCTCTTTTCCACTTTTTAACGTCTCCTTTTCAGGCGGTGTAGCTAACATAGCACCCAATGTAAAAAGATCATGTTGTATTTTAATAAGCGATTGTTCGGTATGTATGTCGACTTTTTGATCTTTGATAAGACCTATATAAGAATTTAGCTCATCTATAGTTCCGTAAGATTCTATTCTTAAGTCATCTTTGGGGACTCTTGTACCTCCAAACAAAGCGGTAGTTCCTTTGTCACCTGTTTTCGTATATATTTTCATTGTATTTTCTGTATATGACTGTTACAAATTTAAGGCTTTAAAGTCTGATGGTAAAATGTTCTTTAGCTTGTTCTTTTCTAAAGAAAACGATTCCCCACTTGTAAGTATTTACAGTTACAGTAACTAAAGGATGCTTTTTTATTTCTTCCCAGCATGTATTCATTTCTTGGGACCAATTTATATCGTCGAAAATGAAAACGGATTCATTATGAACAGCATTTAAACAAGTCTCAAAATAGCTCAATGTAGCTTCTTTTGTATGATTTCCGTCAAAGTATACTAAGTCATAGGTAATTTCTTTAGTTACTACTTCTAGCGATGCATCAAAGGGTGCAACTACTAAGTTGATATTTTGAAGGTTTAACTTTTGGAATTGATTTCTAGCCACTCCCGCTGTGTTTTTACAACCTTCTAATGTTGTAACCCTAGAGTTCTTATTTCCTAACGATAAAGCTACCGTTGCTAGTCCTAGAGAAGTTCCTATCTCTAAAATAGTGTTACACTGGAAATACGAAACAATATTAAATAACAATTTCCCTCTTTTATTGGAGACTCCAGCTATTTTAGCGATGCCTGAAATTTTTCTTGTATTACCTTTAAAAATTTTAGAACCTGCACCAAAATCTTGAACTGAGATTTTTTCTTCGTTCGCCAGCAATTGCTTTCTATTTTTCATAAAAACAGAGAAAGCTTTTTTCTTTTGTTTCGCGTAAAGACACTTTGTTACAAAATCATAAACAAAAGGAGAATGAACCCCATGTTGATTTGTAGATTTCCATAAAAAAAACAAATAAGTGCGTATCTTTCTTAACATAGGTAAACTATACAGAAACGAAATTAATAGAAAATTTGCTAGAATAGGCTTAGAAAATTTATATTTGTGAGTATAATTAATTTTCTGAATGAGAAGACTTGCCTTTTTGCTTTTTGCTTTTTCTTTTTTTTGCTCATGTATTCCAAGTAAGGACCTAGTGTATTTACAGGGAGAACCTTTATCAAAAAAAGATATCCATAGAATGAATAATATACCTTATAAACTTCAGGTTAACGATATCATTATTATTGATATAAAAGCTGCGAATAATAACTTGGTGGCTTTGTTTAACAAGAACCATGGAGGTGCAGGAAACCAAGAAGCACAGGATGGTGGAGGTTACTTTTCTGGCTTTACGGTGGATGGACATGGAAATATTAGGGTGCCATATATTGGAGATATAAATGTTTTAGGATATACAACCAAAGAAGTGCGGTTGAAAATGGAAGATGAACTGGCAAAATTATTTAAAAAATCGGAGGATATCTTTGTATCGGTCAAGTTAGACGGTATTAGATATACCATATTTGGGGAGGTAGCTAATCCAGGACCAAAAGTATTGTATCAGAATAAGGTAAGTATAATTGATGCTATTTCAAATGCAGGTGATATTAGCTTGACAGGGAATAAAAAGAAAGTTGAAGTGTTAAGACTTTCTGCAGGTGGAAGAAAGAAGTTTACAATAGATCTAACAAAAATTGAAGCATTAGATTCAGAAGTTTTTTATATTGAACCTAATGATTATATAAATGTGATACCTCTAAAGCAAAAATCTTGGGGTACAGGGACAACTGGATTACAGTCTCTTACCACTATTATATCGATTTTCACCTTAGTTACATCTACTATTCTGTTGGTAAGAGGATTATAAGTTTATGGCTGAAAATAAAAAATACTTAGACACTAGTTCATTACATAACTCTATTGATGTTAAGGCCTACTTTTTTAAAGTTTTAGCTTACTGGCAGTTGTTTTTAGTGACTATTACTATAGCGTTGATCATTGCTAGATTTATGAACGGTTATAAACAAAAGAGATATAGCCTTTCTACAATGATCTCTGTAAAAGAAGAAACAAATCCGTTATTTTCTACAGGAACAAATTTGACCTTTAACTGGGGTGGAGCTAGTGACCTATTAGAGACTGTAAAGGTTATTTTAAACTCAAGATCTCATAATGAAAAGGTTGTTTCTAAACTTAGATTTTATATTGATTATTTGAAAGAGGGGAGATACTTTCTGGAAGATATTTATGGTAAAACACCTTTTGAAATAGACATTGACACTAGTAAATATTTTATTGGGGATACCCAAATAAAATTAGAAGTTAAGGACCCGAATACCATAGCTGTATCGTTTGATTTTAATGAGAATGGAAATCATAGGTTGTATAATTATGGCCAAAGTAACAACATAAATTATTCAACAACGGAAAAGAAATTTTATAAGGAGTATGATGTGAAATCTGAGATTTCATCTCCTTTTTTCACATTTAAAGTTGTGCCTAATGAAATTTTAAAAGCAGGGCAAATGTTTTATGTTCGCTTTAGGAATTTCAATGGAGTCGTAGGAGGGTATAGGATTGTTAAGGTGTCTAATGTAACGGATGGCTCTTCTCTATTACGATTACGAATGCAAGGAGGTAATAAGAACAGAATAGTCACATACTTAAATGCTTCTGTAAAGATCTTGGAGGAAACTAAAAGAGAGCAGAAGATTTTATACGCAACAAATACTAAAGAGTATATAGATAAATTACTTAAGAAAGAATCGGATAGCCTTAAAAATCTTGCAATAGAGCTTGGAAACTATAAGAAAAGAAATAATATTTATGATCTATCCTTAGAAGGAGAAGAGGTTTTTGCTCAAACGCTCAGTATTGGTAAAGAAATTAGGGACATTAATAATAGCTTGGATGATCTAATTGCTTTGGAATCTTATTTAAGATCTCATACAATATATGACAATAACATTCCCGTTCCCGCGTCTATTAGGGTTGCAGATTCCAAAATCCCAAATGGTATTAATGAGTTGATCTTAAAATCCAAAATTAAGGAAACATTAAAGAATACAGTAACACCAAACCACCCTGAATATAGAAAAATAGAAAATCAAATAAAATTGACTAAAGATATTTTATTTGAAAATATTGCAAATAATAAAACGTCATACAACAAGATAAAAATTAAGCTTGAAGGAAGGTTGTCGGGATATAATTCTAAGTTAATTGGATTACCGCAGAAAGAACAAGATCTTCTAAAAATTCAAAGAAATTATAGCATTTTTGAATCTAACTATACCTTATTAAAGCAAAAAAGTTATGAAGCAGGAACAGCTATTGCTGCTAACGTATCGGACGTAAAGGTTATTGATACTGCAATTGATTTAGGAGAAGGGCCTATTTACCCGAAACCTCAATTCAACTATGCCGTGGCATTAATGTTGGGTATTATTTTTCCGTTATTCTATATTATTATTAAAGAACTCTTAGACAATAAGATTCATCAGGTAGAGGATATTGAAAAAAGATACAGTATCCCTGTTTTAGGTGTTATTGGTAGAAATAGAAATTCGAATAACTTAGCAGTTTTTGAAAGGCCAAAATCTTCAGTTGCAGAATCTTTTAGAGCTATAAGGTCTAACGTTCAATTTCTATTTAAAAATGACGTAAACAAAAAATCTAAAACATTATTACTCACATCTTCTGTAAGTGGTGAAGGAAAGACAATGGTGTCTATTAATATGGCTACAGTGTTTGCTCTTAGTGGAAAGAAAACCGTACTAATTGGATTGGATCTTAGGAAACCTAAGATTTTTGGAGATTTTGATTTGAAGAACGATGTAGGTATTGTTAATTATTTAATCAATCAGAAATCTGTTGAAGATATTATAACTGCCACAAAGGTGCCAAATTTAGACCTAATTTTATCTGGACCAATTCCTCCAAACCCCTCTGAACTTTTGTTAGGAGAAAATTGCGATAAATTATTTGATTACTTGAATGAGAAATATGATTATATTGTGATAGATACACCTCCCGTTGGCTTGGTTTCTGATGCATTGGAATTATTTAGATATGCAGATGCAATCGCTTATGTTGTGAGACAAAATTACTCCGAAAAAGGAATGATGAGAATGATTGACGATAAATACAGGAATAAAGAGGTGACCAATATCAGTTATATCTTTAATGACTTTACTTTAAAAAACAAGTATGGCTATGGTTACGGTTATGGCTATGGTTATGGTTATGGCTATGGTTACGGTTATGGTAAGTATGGGAATGGCTATCACGAAAACGAAAAACCTGTAACATTTACAGGTAGAATTATAAACTTCTTTAAACCTAAGAAATAACTAGATTACTTTTTTCCCGTTTAAATAAACTGAGGCTATTTGATGATTTCCAAAGTTATACGGAATAGCGCCATAACTCGGTATGTTTTTCGTTATAATTAAGTTGGCCTTTTTTCCTTTGGTAATACTACCAACACTATGACTCAAGTTCATGGCATAAGCACCATTAATAGTGGCAGCATTGATGGCTTCTTCAGGAGTCATTTTCATCTTTATAGAAGCTGTTGCGATTACGAAATTCATGTTTCCAGATGGAGAAGACCCAGGGTTAAAGTCACTTGCCAACGCTAATGCTAAGCCGTTGTCAATGATTTTTCTGGCTGGAGTATATGGAATGCTTAAAAAATACGAACAACTAGGTAGTGCAACAGGCATCGTTTTAGGATTTTCCTGCAAAACGGCTAAATCGGAATCAGTTAATACTTCTAAATGATCCACTGAAAGAGCTTCATATTCAACACTTTTCGCAATACCTCCTATAGCATTAAATTGATTGACATGCACTTTAGGAATAAGGTTGTATTCTAATCCGGCAGCTAGAATTTTATCTAAATCTTCAGTTGAGAAATATCCTTTTTCACAAAAACAATCAACAAAATCTGCTAGTTCTTCTTTTGCAATAGTAGGTAACATTTTATCAATAATAAGATCTAGATATCCTTCTTTATTATTTTTGAACTCAGCAGGAACGGCATGTGCTCCTAAAAACGTTGATTTAATAGGGATATCATAGTGCTCCTTAAGTTGTTTAATTACTCGAAGCATTTTTATTTCAGCATCCACGGTCAAACCGTAGCCAGACTTTATCTCTATAGCTCCCGTTCCTAAAGCAATTAACTCTTCTAGTCTTACTTTAGATTGTTCATATAATGATTCTTCAGAGGCCTCTTGTAACTTTTTAGCAGAGTTCAAAATACCACCTCCTCGGTTGGCGATTTCTTCATAAGACAATCCATTAATTCGATCTACAAATTCCTGCTCTCTATTGCCAGCAAAAACTAAATGTGTATGACTATCACACCATGAAGGTAAAATCATACTATCGTTTGCATCAATAATTGTATCTGCTTCCGTATTGATCAGATCGCTCATTGAACCATAATCTTCAATCAGATCATTTTTAATAAGTAAAAAAGCATTTTTAATGGTAGGTAAAACACTCATTTCTTTTCCTGAAACTTTAGTAATTGAAGGCTCTCTAACTTGAATCAGTTCTTTTATGTTTAGGAATAATGTTGTCATCTAAATTGAGTATTTTAGCTACGCAAACATACATAAAACTTATAGAATGATATCAACAAAAGAGTATGCTCCTTATTTTTCCCGATACGTAGATCCTACTGTGGCAAATGGAAGATCGATGATTGAAAATTTAATAGACAGTCAGGAAAAATTTAAAGATGTATTGCGAAATGTACCCTTAGAAAAGCATTCATTTGCATATGCTACGGGTAAATGGACACTCAAAGAGTTAATTCAGCATATTATAGATACCGAACGTATATTTTGTTACCGAGCTTTATGTTTCTCTAGAAATGATAAAACATCATTACCGGGCTTTGATCAAGATCTTTTTATAGAAGCAGGTAACGCCAATGAAAGATCATATGAAGCTCTTTTGCATGAAATGGCGGCTGTCAGAACGGCAACTATTAGTTTGTTTAAAAGTTTCTCTGATGAAGCATTAGAAAGAGTAGGAGTGGGTTCAGGAAATAATATGTCGGTAAGAGCGGCAGGTTTAATTATTTCTGGCCATCAAAATCATCATGTGCAAATCGCAGAAGAAAGATATTTATAATAAAAAGGCCTTGTAATGTAACAAGACCTTTTTTATAGTTGGTTATGATTATTCTAATATTCGATCTTATCTTCTTTTTCTGACCATTTTTGAAATGGTTCTAAAGCGATCTCTCGACCTACTTGCTCAAAAGGAATACTTCTTTTTTCGTAAGGTAGCGGTATTTCTTTATAAATGAATTCATCATCAAAGCCAATATTCGCGGCATCGATTTGATTACTACCGTAGTACACCTTATCTGGTCTTGCCCAGTAAATGGCTCCTAAGCACATAGGGCAAGGTTCACAAGAAGTATATACAATGCATCCATCTAATTGAAATGATCCTAAATTGGCACATGCATCTCTTATTGCAGTAACCTCTGCATGGGCTGTCGGGTCATTTGTAGAAGTTACTCTATTATTTCCTCTCCCTACAATTTCGCCATCTTTAACAACGATACAACCAAAAGGGCCTCCTTCATTGTTTTGCATTCCTTTTAAAGCTGCTTTTACAGCTTCACTCATAAATTCTTCGTGATTTGTCATTTTTCTTATTTTAAACTACCAGTCATATCTTCTGGTTTCACCCACTCATCATACTGTTCAGGTGTTACATAACCTAATCGTACAGCTTCTTCTTTTAACGTAGTTCCGTTTGCATGTGCAGTGTTAGCAATTTCTGCTGCTTTATAATAACCGATTTTCGTATTTAAAGCGGTTACTAACATTAAGGAATTGTTCAATAATTCAGTAATTCTAGCTTGATTTGGTTCAATCCCAGCAGCGCAGTTTTCATCGAAAGAAACACAAGCATCTCCAATAAGTTGTGCAGATTGCAAAACATTTGCGGCCATCATAGGTTTAAATACGTTCAATTCATAATGTCCTTGTGTTCCACCAATGGTAACTGCCACATCGTTCCCCATCACTTGGGCACAAACCATAGTCATTGCTTCAGCTTGCGTAGGATTTACTTTTCCTGGCATAATAGAAGAACCTGGTTCGTTTGCTGGAATGATAATTTCACCAATCCCTGAACGTGGACCAGAAGCCATCATACGAATATCATTTGCAATTTTATTTAAAGAAACGGCAATTTGCTTTAAAGCTCCATGAGTTTCTACCAATGCATCATGAGAAGCGAGTGCTTCAAATTTATTTTCTGCTGTAACAAAAGGTAAGCCTGTAAACTCAGCAATGTATTTGGCTACAAGAACATCATACCCTTTAGGAGTATTCAATCCAGTACCTACAGCAGTTCCTCCTAAAGCTAACTGACTAAGGTGTTCTAATGTATTTCGTAGTGCTTTTAAACCAAAGTTCAATTGCGCTATATATCCCGAAAATTCTTGACCTAAGGTTAGGGGAGTAGCATCCATTAAGTGAGTACGCCCAATTTTAACTACGTCTTTAAATGCTTCTGCTTTTGCTTGTAAAGTATCTCTTAATTGCGCTATTCCTGGTATCGTATTTTCAACAATCTTTTTGTAAGCAGCAATATGCATTCCTGTTGGGAATGTGTCATTTGAAGATTGTGATTTGTTCACATCATCATTGGGTTGAATGGTCTTTTCACCCTCTCCAATCACATGTCCAGCAACTTCATGAGCTCTATTAGCAATTACTTCATTGACGTTCATATTGGATTGGGTTCCTGATCCAGTTTGCCAGATTACCAAAGGAAATTGGTCGTTATGTTTACCTTCCAAAATCTCATCACAAACAGTAGCTATTAAATCTCTCTTTTCATTCGATAATGCACCTAACGCTGCATTGGTATATGCTGCTGCCTTTTTCAAATAAGCAAAACCATATACAACCTCCAAGGGCATAGACGCGGCTGGACCGATCTTAAAATTATTTCTTGAACGTTCTGTTTGAGCTCCCCAATATTTGTCAGAAGGAACTTCCACTTGCCCCATAGTATCTTTTTCGATTCTATATTTCATGATTTAGTACTGTTTTTTGATGTTGCAAAATTACAAAAACTAAGCCGATTCGTTATTAACAATCGATCTAATTCTTTGTTGAAATAATTTTTCAATTACTGGTGAGTATTCAAAATAAGTTTTACTTTTGCAGTATAATAATAGAATTTAAAAAGATGTTAGATTTTTCTCAATTTTCAGGATTTGTTTTATTCATGTTTATTTTCACTGCTGGTTTTTGGCTGTTGATATTTTTATTGACATTTGTTGTTCCTTACTGGATTGGTGGAACAATTTGGGAAAACATCAAATTAAAAAGAGAAGCTAAGAAAGCTGCTGAAGGAAAGTAGTTTTAAAAAAATATATAAAAAAAGGCTCGCAATTGCGAGCCTTTTTTTTTGTGCTATCCACCGAATTCTTCTCCGCCTTCATCACCACCACCACTTCGTTGCTGTCTATTTCTTTGATTTTTCTTTTGATTAAAACGATAGGTGAAATTCAATGAAATTTGTCGTACTCTCCATTGAAATTCCTGATCATTAACACTTGTAGGGTTTTCTATACTTGGGTTATATGTAATTGATTGTCTTTTTCTAGAATTAAAAACATCGCTAATATTAAAAACTAGCGTACCTTTTTCTTTAAGGATATCTTTACTGAATGCTAAATTAGCAGAAAAGATTCCTTTAATTTCACTCTGAGCAGTTTCTCTTGGACCTCTGTAAAATAATCTTGTTTGCCATTGAATTTTGGCTGGTAACGTAATTCTAGCATTGAATCGAGTAAACCAACTACTGTTTTTATTGCCTAGATCTTGTGATACAGGGGTAGATGTTATTACTCCGTTAGTATCCTGCGTAAATTGGTCATATGTATAAAAACCTTTTGTCTCCGATTGGAACACATTGAAACTAGCAGACAAGCGTACTTTTCTGGAAGGATTGTAATTGGTAGTCAACTCAAATCCATATCTATCTTCTGAAGCTAAATTAATAGGTTCTCTTATCGTAACGATCTCGTTCGCTCCTCCAACACCAATAGGTCGTATTTCATCTCTAGAAACTCTAGAAATATTATTTACAGAGTGTTGATAATAGATAGAAGAATTTAAAGTAACTTTTCCTACTTTTTGTAAGTATCCTAGATCAAATGAATTTGAAAAAGTTGGGATCAACCCTGGGTTTCCTTTAAAAATTACATTCTGACTGTTTCTTGATTCAAACGGATTTAAAAACCAGAATCGAGGTCTTCTTAAACGTCGACTATAGCCTAAAGTAAAACTTTGTTTTTCCGAAGTTTCTAAACCTAAATTAATTGTCGGAAAAAATTCCGTATAGTTGTAATCAAAATTATCTCCTGTATTGGTAAGCCTCACTTTAACATCAGTTATCTCTGTTCGTAAACCCAGTAAGAAAGAGAATTTTTTGATTTTACTTCCATATTGAGAATACAACGCATTGACATTTTGTTTGAAAACAAGGTTGTTTGACGGATCAGGAGTAAGTGTTGGCGTCACTAAGAAATCAGAAGTTAGATCTTGATAACTTCCTCTAAAACCAGCCTCGAATTGAGAACTCTCCCCAATAGGAAGTACATAATCTGTTTGTAATAACGTATTCTTCGAATTTTCCTTAGTGATATTATTTTCAATACCTGTAGCATCATTAATAAAGGCCGTTTCTATTTCTTCACTATCACTATATTGAAAGTCTGCCGTAAATTTATGACCGCTTTTATTAATGTTATTCGTATAGTTTAATGAAAACTGTGTTGTTTTATCCGTTTCATCTTCATTTTGAATACGAATATCTGAAAACGTTTGAGTACCGATTGCGTCAAAAACACTAATATTATTATTAGAAAGGCTCCCGTTATCAGCATCTCGTAAGAAAAATGTACCGGTCAAAGAGCTTTTATTAGTTAAAAAATACTCCAAGCCTAAATTTACATTGTAGTTACTACGATCTCTTTCAAATTCTCTGTCCTCAATTCTTAAGCTGTTTACAACACCATTTTCCAGAGTAGATAATTTTGTCAAAGAATTTCCTGGCCCTGTTCTTTTGCTATAACCTACATTGGTGAATAAGTTTATTTTTTTAGTTCTGTAATTGACATTGGCAGCAACTCGATATTGTTTTGGGTCACCGATAGTTGTGTTTATAGAGCCATTAAATCCAGTAGCTTTACCTTTTCTCAGAATAATATTTAGAATACCAGCAGTTCCTTCTGCATCATATCTTGCCGATGGAGAGGTGATTACTTCTACACGTTCAATGGCATCAGCTGGTAATTGCCTTAAGGCATCGGTACCGCTTAAACCTACTAATGCTGACGGTTTTCCGTCAATTAAAATTCGAACGTTTTCGTTTCCTCTCAAACTTACGTTTCCTTCCACGTCAACATTTACCGAGGGTATATTATCTAGTACATCGGAAGCAGTACCTCCCTTAACGGTCATATCTTTTCCAACATTATAAATACGTTTATCTAAACGTATCTCAACCGTAGATTTTTCAGCAATAATACTAATTTCATCCAGACGTTCTGAGCCTTCAGCTAAAGTGATTATACCAAAGTTAATGTTCTTGTCAAGTAATTTTGGAGGTAGTTTTTTTGTTTTAAAAGAAATATACTCGAAGCTTATTTCATACATCCCTTTACGGGTTTTAATAGAAAAATTCCCTTTTTCATCTGTAATACCTCCGCTTATTTTTTTTGTTTTTACATGCTTCAGAACAACGGTAGCATATTCAAGCGGTTCTTTGGTTTTTACATCAATGATCTTTCCTGAAATAGTAATCTGTGGGGGTGTTGGTTTTTGTGCATGCAGTATTGAAGTTCCCATCACAATAATAGCCAACAACAGTAAGGTTTTTTTCATTATATAGTATTAATCGTTTTTTCTTCGACTGCAAAAGTCTGACTAAGTTTAACGACGTGTTGTTAATTATATGTTAAACAAAATAATGAGTTGTTAAAGCCAACAAAATCACAAAATTTGTTTAATATTTTGGGGAGGCCTTCCTATTACAGCCTTCTTCTTATTGATTATAATGGGTCTTTCAATAAGCTTAGGGTTTTCGACCATTGCTTTAATCAATTCATCACCGGAAAGCTCCTTTCCTTTATAGTTTTCTTTCCAGATAGTTTCTCCTTTTCTAATGAGATCTATTGGTGATATGTCCAATAGTGAAATGATAGAAGACAGGTCCTCGAAACTAGGAGTCTCTTTTAGATATTCAACTACTTGAAATTCTTTTCCTGACTCTTGTACAATAGCTAAGCCTTCTCTAGACTTGCTGCAGCGTGGGTTGTGGTATATTTTAATCATTGTTTTTTCGGTATAAATCATAAATGTCTCCAGCGCTAAATAGAGAATCTATATTTCTTTGAGATAAGTAGTATATTTTCCTATTGTAAAAATCTCCAACTTTACTTTTTTCTTTATTGTAACTGTATTCGGTTGGCGCTCCTCCTTCATACATATAATTGCAGAAGTTGACTTGTAATGTGTCATTTTTCACCTCTTGAACCTCGCCAAAATAATAGGTTTCATCCTCATTCTTAAAGACCAATACATCATTGGGTTGTACGTTAGCCATATTATTGGCAACTTCTTTGTCATGCGCATCGATAGAGTACATTCCCCAGAAAATTAAAGCTGCAATAATCAGACTACCAGAGAATAAATAAAAAGGAATTCTAAATCCGCTCTTTTCTAGTTTGATTTTTTCTAATGTCCTTTTTGGGATATGTTTTTTAGGTAACTCCTCTTCACAGTTTCCACAAATAGTAAAGATTTTTTTTGAAACAGGAAAAAGAGGAATCCAAAATATATGAACGTACTTACTATATCCCGAAATGTGCATTTCGTGGGATTCACAATTTTCACATTTTATCCCTTTTAATCTCTTAATTCCAAATTTCTTGGCACCAGTTCCATAAATAATCATACTTTTTCGTTTAGTTAGTCTGTGCTAAGTTAATCTATTTTTAAAACGGTCTTATCTGTTCTGTAAAATGTAGTTTTTGGTACTGTGTCAAATTGTATTGAGCTAAAGCTTTTCATTAGATTCTCCATGGGATAACTAATATTAGCAAGATCTAAGAGGGTGTGAAAAGTATTAATCGTTTGAATTCTTTTAGTTGTATGACTTAACAGACTTGTTATTTTATCAGGATATTGTACTTGGTATGGTTTTGAATTCCATATAAATAAAGGGATCTCGATTTCATACTTTGTTGGATTAATATATGCATGCATCAATTTGTCTGAATCATCATCGTATAGATTTTCTCCATGATCTGAAATATAATATAGATATGATATGGCATTTTGTTCTTTTAATTGTGCTACAAACTTGCTCAAAACATAATCTGTATATAAAATCGAGTTGTCGTAACTATTGATAATTTTATCTTTATTAGCAATATCTGTAGAGTTTTCAATAGAAAGCCCTTTAGCTAAGTTAGGAGTGAACTTCTCGAATTGTATAGGATATCTATAGTTGTATCTGAAATGACTCCCTAGTGTATGAATAACAATAAATTTCTTCTTTGCAGAGGTGTCTTTTAGAACAGTTTCTAATTGCGGAACAAGCCGCTCATCATAGTTTAAGGCATCTAAAGAGACAGAGGTATTTACGTATATGTCAGCTAATCCAGAATAAAAACCAAATACACTCCCAATGCCACTAGGAACATTGGTAAGCCAATACGTCTTAAAACCAGCTTCTTTAAACGGAGTAATCACCGCAGGTTCGGTGAACTTTACGGTAGGATTTTCTGGTGTTGCCCTCGTTAGCATAAAAGGAATACTTAATGAGGTTAGATTGGCATTACTATTAACATTATCGAAACGAAAAATGTTAGAGATAGTATCTAGGTTTGGAGTGGTGTTTCTACCATAGCCATATACACCGAAGTTATGTTTCCTAGCTGTTTCTCCAATTACTAACACATAGATCTCTTGTGTTTTGAGTGTATCTTTTTTAACAGCTTCAAACGTAAAATCTTCTACATTTTGTATATAATCTTTTCTCTTTTGAAGACCACTATATGCTCCTTTAGTTTTTAATACAACATCAACAGGATATATTTTGTTCAATTGTATTCGTAATGAATAGTTGGCTAACCCTATGGTTTCAGAAAAGTTGTCGTTCAACTTTGAAGCCATCATATAGTTTCGAATATATAATCCAGCAAATACTAGTAAGGAGAACGCTAATATTCGCAATCGTATTTTCTTAGTTAACCTGTAATTTCTTTTGATTAAAAATGTCAACGCAAAAATTGCTATGAAGACAACAATCGATAGAATAATACTTAAGATTCCTCCATCTAACAATTCAGAAGCTTCCCCATAATTCGTAAAAAAAACAGAAGCTACCGCTTCCTCCGAAGAAGGTGCTTTAAATGTGTAGACATTATATAGCTCAAATAATAAAAAAGGAGATAGTAGAAAAACCATCCAACCATACCACTTCGGTTTTATAAAACTCAAAGGGAATAAAATGACCGCTAACCCTAAAATAAGGTATACTATTTTTTTTGTCGAGGTGCCTACTACTGAATCTTCTCCAACGAGTACAAGCAATATATTAGGTAGCATAGTAATGACCACTAAACAGCATAAAAGAATGAAATTCTTTTTACTTCTCATTTTTCTGTCCATTTAACATCAAATAAGCTTTTAGAAAAGCACTTATATTTCCGTCCATAACGGCATCTACGTTCCCAGTTTCATGAGCGGTTCTAACATCTTTAACTAACTTATATGGATGCATCACATAGTTACGAATCTGGCTTCCCCATTCATTTTTTAATTTACTTGCTTCTATATCATCTCTTGCTGCCTGTCTCTTTTGAAGCTCAATCTCATATAGCTGTGATTTCAGCATTTGCATAGCTGTAGCTCTATTATCGTGTTGAGATCTCGAGTTAGAACAAGATATTTGAATGCCTGTGGGTTTGTGAGTCAGCTGTACTTTAGTTTCTACCTTATTAACATTTTGCCCTCCAGCACCGCTAGATCTAGCGGTTGTTATTTCAATATCAGCAGGGTTTATTTCTACTTCTATAGAATCATCGGCAACGGGATACACATATACAGAAGCAAAAGAAGTATGTCTTTTTGCATTACTGTCAAATGGAGAAATACGAACGAGTCGATGGACGCCATTCTCTCCTTTTAACCACCCAAAGGCAAAGTCACCATCAAATTCGATTGTAACTGTTTTAATACCGGCAGAATCCCCTTCTTGATAATTCAATGTTTTTGATTTGAGCCCTTGTTTGTCGGCCCACATACTATACATACGCATCAACATTTCTGCCCAGTCGCAGCTTTCTGTACCTCCTGCGCCCGCAGTAATTTGTATGACTGCACTTAGATTATCTCCTTCATCCGACAGCATGTTTTTAAACTCGATATCCTCTAAAAAAGAAAATGTCTTTTCAAATTGATCTTGAATTTCCGGCTCTTCAATTTCTCCTTCTTTGTAAAAATCATATAGTACGAGAAGGTCCTCATGAAGTGTAACTACCTGCTTATAATCTTCCACCCATTTTTTCTTTAAGCGTAAAGATTTCATAAGAATTTCTGCCTCTTTAGGATTGTTCCAAAAGTCTGGATTTGCAGTTTGTTCTTCTTCATTGCTAATTTCTATAAGCTTTTTCTCAATATCTAAATAAGATTTTAGCTTAGAAATACGTTCAGTAATATCTTTTAATTGATCTTGTGTTACCATATTTTCAACAAAAATAAATTAAATATTTACAATTCTACTTTCTTATTAATAATTGTATTTTTATAAACTCTTTTTTAAAGATACTTACATATGAAGAAATTTATGTTGCTACTTTTTTTAGTAGCTTTTAGTAATTACGGTTTTTCACAATTCTTAACAAAAAATCAAAAAGTAACCAAGTATGAAGGTTATATGGATTTTTATTATGATAATAGTTCAGACAAGATGTATCTTCAGGTAGATACATTAGATCAGGAGTTTCTGTATGTGTATTCTCTTTCCGAAGGTATTGGATCAAACGATATCGGATTGGATAGAGGTCAGCTAGGTGATGGAGTAGTAGTGTACTTTAAAAAGGTAGGAAACAAATTATTGTTAATTCAACCGAATCAAACGTATAGAGCAATAACCGATAATAGTGAAGAAAAGCAGTCTGTAAAAGAGGCCTTTGCAAAATCGGTATTGTATGGATTTAAGATCAAAGAGGAAAAAAATGGTGTCTACTTAGTAGATGCAACCTCCTTTTTTATGAGAGATTCTCATGGCGTTGCCAGAAGACTTTCAAGAAGCGGTCAAGGAAATTATAAATTGGATACTTCGAAAAGCGCTTTCAATATAGACAGAACTAAGGCGTTTCCAAAAAACAGTGAGATCGACGTTATGCTTACTTTTAAAGGAACTCCTAAGGGGTTTAATATTCGAAGCGTTACACCCGATGCATCCAATGTTACTGTTAATATGCACCATTCATTTGTTGAACTTCCTGATGATGCGTATAAGCCTCGAAAATTTGATACACGTTCTGGATCTTATGGAATGACCTATTTAGATTATGCGACTCCTGTAGATCAACCGATTAAGAAAAGGTTTATTTATAGACATAGGTTAGAGAAGAAAAACCCAAATGCAGCGGTAAGCGAAGCAGTAGAACCCATTATTTATTATTTAGATAGAGGAACACCGGAACCCGTTAGATCTGCTCTGTTAGATGGAGGAAGATGGTGGAACCAAGCATTTGAAGCTATTGGTTATAAAGATGCTTTTCAAGTTAAAATGCTACCTGAGGGAGTGGATCCTTTAGATGTAAGATATAATGTAATTCAATGGGTGCATAGATCGACTAGAGGTTGGAGCTATGGAGGATCTGTTTCAGATCCTAGAACCGGAGAGATTATAAAAGGACACGTAAGTTTGGGTTCCTTGAGAATACGTCAAGATTTTTTAATTGCTCAAGCATTACAAGCTCCTTATGCAAACAATAATTCTAATGATGATTTTGCTTTGCAGATGGCCATAGCGAGAATAAGGCAGCTTTCTGCTCACGAGATAGGACATACTTTAGGGTTTGCACATAATTTTGCTGCAAGTACTACTGGAAGAGCTTCAGTAATGGATTATCCACACCCAATGTTGTCTTTAAGAAATGGTAAAATTGATTTTTCTAAAGCATATGATACCAAAATAGGAGCGTGGGATAAGGTCACAGTAGCATATTCATATCAAGATTTTCAAGGAGATGAAGACGCTCAGTTGCGTAAAGTATTAGAGGATGCATTTGCTAAAGGATTGCGCTACATATCAGATGCAGATGCAAGACCAAAAGGAGGCGCACATGCGTATGGTCATTTATGGGATAATGGTAGTGATATTGTCCAAGAGTTGGGTAATATTCTTGATATTAGAAAATCAGCAATTAGTAAATTTTCTGCGGATAACATTAAATCGTCTGAGCCATATTCGGTGTTAGAGGATGTTTTTGTGCCACTGTATTTCTTTCACAGATATCAAACAGAAGGCGTTGTTAAGATGATTGGAGGGTTGGATTATAATTATGCTGTTAAAGGAGGAAATCAAACCATTGTGAAGAGAGTAGATGGTAAAGTAGAAAAAAAAGCCTTACATACTATTTTAAGAACACTTGATGTTAAAGAGATAGGTATTCCTAAAAGTATCCTATCTATTTTTCCACCCAGAGCCATGGGGTATAGAAGAGGTAGAGAGTCTTTTAAAAGTAAGAATGGCGTGGCATTCGATCCATTTGGAGCTGTAGAAACATCTTCCCAAATCACCTTAGAGCTTTTATTACATCCAGAAAGAGTTTCGAGATTGGTACAACATAAAAGTATAGACAAAGACCAACTTGGGTTAGTAGAAGTATTGGATGCCCTTATTAAAGAAACGATAAAGAAAAAACATAAGGATACTTATTATCAGGAGTTACAAAATGTTGTAAATGTGCAAGTACTGAATCAATTATTTGGTTTGATTTCAAATAAGAACACATACAAACAGGTTACTGCCATTACTCGAGCAAAGGTTATGGAAATAAAAGACCTTTATAGGTTTTCTAAGAGTAAAGGACTCGAGAAAATGTATGGAGACGAAATGGTGATCATGATTAGTAATTTTATGAAAAATCCAAAGAGCTATAAAAAAATAAATTCACCTAAAATACCAGATGGTTCCCCAATTGGAAATTAATATGAAAGAAATCGATTTAATAAGCGATACAGTTACAAGGCCTTCGTCTGAAATGTTAGATGCAATGATGACGGCAAAGGTTGGAGATGATGTTTTTAAAAATGACCCAACGGTAAATGAATTACAAGAAAAGGCAGCGGCTATGTTCGGAATGGAAGACGCATTGTTTTTTCCTTCTGGCACCATGGCAAATCAAGCTGCTATAAAACTGCATACCCAACCAGGAGATAAGTTATTTTGTGATAAGTGGGCGCATGTATACAATTATGAAGGAGGAGGGGCAGCTTTTAACTCAGGCGTTACTTGCAGCCTTATAGATGGTCATAGAGGAATGTTTACAGCAGATCAATTGAAGGAGGCCGTAGCCGGAAGAGCAGATATACATGTCCCATATTCGAGATTGGTTTGTATAGAGAATACAACAAATAAAGGAGGGGGTGCTTGCTGGGATTTTGAGGAGCTAAAGAGTATAGGAACAATATGTAAGGATCATAATCTTGGTTATCATTTGGATGGAGCAAGGCTGTTCAATGCCCTTGTTGCGAAGAATGAATCTCCAGAACAATATGGAGCATTGTTTGATACTATTTCTATATGTTTATCAAAAGGTTTAGGCGCACCAGTTGGCTCTATTCTATTGGGAAGTAAAGCGCACATAGCTCAGGCACTTAGAATAAGAAAGCTTTTAGGAGGCGCAATGCGACAAGCTGGATTTTTAGCGGCGGCAGGAATCTATGCGCTGGAGAACAATGTAGAGCGGCTTTCTAAAGATCATTTAAAAGCAAAACAGATTAAAGAAGTACTTAACACATTAGAATATGTGAAAAAAGTAGAGCCCGTAGAAACTAATATTGTCATTTTTTATGTGGATGATAAAATTGGAGATACTAATTTTATTGAAGGTATGAAGTCTAAAGGAATATTATTAACTCCTATGGGTCAAGGCAAGATTAGAATAGTAACGCATTTAGATTTTACAGACGGGATGTTAGAAAAACTCTTACATGAGTTACAAACTTTTAAATAAAAAAAAGCAGCTTTTAAGCTGCTTTTTTTTATTTGTTATCTTCTTCGAGTTTACTTAATTCCTTAAAATTTTTATTTAATTTTTTAAGCAGTATTCCATAAAGTAAATAGTAGATGAGCCATAAGATAAGAACCATGATTCCCACAATAAAAACTTGAGTAATAATAAGTGCAGCGATCATTTTTCCTCCAGTGAGATTTGTGTTTTCAACTCCTGTAAGAAGCGCAAAACCATCTGGAGTATTAATAATTAGAATATTAAAAATAAGACTCAATACAACAACGCTGATGATATTGTAATATACATACCATTTCACAGTTTTACGCGCTTTTAATATTTTCTTCATCAATGTCTTCGTGTTATCGATCGTACTTATAGCAGAATAATTTCTGTAAAACAATAACAGGAACAATAGGATTACAGCATAGTGCAAATAGGTGGTATAATTTAAGAACCCCATTAAATTTAGCTGTTCATAAGGCTCAAAACCGCCAGTTTTTGTAACGATATAGTTAATACTTAACCAAAAAGCGAATTCCAATATCCCAATAATAAAGATCCATTTTACAATAGATGAAGATTTTGATTGGGACATTTTGTAAATATCCAATGCACTTAGCTTTTGAACTGATTCTGGTTGATTATCCCAGGCTTTTTTGTATTGATCTAAATCCATAGTACTCATAAGTTATGGGTTTAATGTGTTTTTAAGTTTCTCTTTTGCTCTATTCATTTTCACTCTAGCATTTACTTCAGAAATACCAAGTGTTTCAGAAATTTCCTTGTAAGGCTTACTTTCTAAATATAAGAAAATCAGCGCTTTGTCAATATCATTCAGTAGATGTATAGCTTTATATAAAGCTTTTAACTGTCGTTCTTCAGTATCATCATAATCATTGGACTTAATTTTAAAAGCAACATCACTAATATCTTGGGTCTTAATAGTTCTTGTCGATTTTCTGTACAATGAAATGGCTGTATTCAGTGCGACTCTATACATCCAAGTGCTAAATTTAGAGTCTCCTCTAAACTTCTCATAATTTTTCCATAGCTGAATGGTGATTTCCTGAAATAGATCTTTGTGGGCATCCTGATTTGTAGTATAGATTCTACAAACCTTATGAACAATATTTTGATTTTTCTCAAAATCCAACAAAAAGCTTTTTTCAGTTTTTTTATCCACTCTTTAAGTGATTAGTTTTATCATAAGTAGCTGTAAAGTTAAAAAAGTTACAAAAACTTAATTTTTTATTCAATATAAAATAAAATACTACCTTTGTTTAATAAATAATAGAATATCTTGAACAGTATAAAAACGGACTTTACCATAAAAGACCTCGAAAATATTTCAGGTGTTAAAGCGCATACCATCCGCATTTGGGAAAAGAGATACGGGCTTTTGAATCCACAAAGGACAGATACCAATATACGTTATTATTCAAATGAAAATCTAACAAAACTTTTAAATATTGTTTTGCTAAATAATAATAACTATAAGATATCTAAAATTGCTAAAATGCCTGAAGAGGCTATAACGTTAAGTGCTCGGGAACTGGCTTTTAAAGTTGCCGTGAACGATGAGGCGATCAATGCATTTAAAATAGCAATGTTCCAGTTTGATAAGACACTCTTTAATAACACGTATAATAAGCTATTGCATAAGAAGACGTTTAGAGACATCTTCAAGGATGTTTTTATGCCTTTTTTACAGCATATTGGGTTGCTTTGGCAAACTGAGACATTATTGCCAGCGCATGAACATTTTATATCCAATCTGATTACGCAAAAGATTCAGATCAACATTGAGAAACTACAGTATAGTGTTTCTAAATCGGATACGACATATGTTTTGTTTCTGCCAGAAAATGAGATTCATGAATTGGGGTTATTATATTTAAACTATGAATTGGTTCTGAGAGGGAATCACACAATCTATCTGGGTCAAAGTCTACCAATGGATAATCTTAACTATTTTTTTGATGGAAATCAGAAAATCTGTTTTGTTACATCTTTGACCGTGCAACCTTATGACGATAAGGTAGTTGATTATTTTGATCATTTGAATGATGTTTTAAAAGGAAGCGAGCATAAACTAATTGCTGTGGGTAGAAAAACTTCAGAAGTACAAAACCATAAATATGAGGCGAGTATAGATCTATATCCTCGAGTTTCAGATTTGTTAAATGTATTATAAAAACACACTGTTTCTTTAAAAATGTTTAACATTTTATTATATTTGTTAAACAAATGAAAAAAAGCATTCACATTATTGGCTCAGGGTTTTCAGCATTAGCTGCTTCTTGTTACTTAGCAAAAGCAGGCTTTGACGTAACTGTTTTTGAGAAGAACAGCACAGTTGGAGGCCGTGCTAGGCAGCTAAAAAAAGATGGGTTTACTTTCGATATTGGGCCAACTTGGTACTGGATGCCAGATGTTTTTGAACGCTTTTTTAACGATTTTGGCAAAAAACCATCCGATTATTACGATTTGGAAAAACTAGATCCGGCATATAGTGTATATTTTAAAGATGGAACTGATGTTGAGATAAGTGCAGATTTGGATAAGATATATGATCTATTTGAATCTGAAGAAAGCGGGAGTTCAATTCATTTGAGAAAATTTTTAAAGTCGGCCGAATTTAATTATAAAACAGCGATTGAAGATCTTGTTTACAAACCTGGAGTTTCGCCGTTAGAATTAGTTACTCCAGTAACGATGCGCAGAGTTTCTCAATTCTTTTCCACCATATCTAATACGGTAAGAAAGAATATAAAGAGTAAGAAATTGATTCAGATTCTTGAGTTTCCAGTATTGTTCCTAGGTGCAAAGCCAAATAATACACCAGCCTTTTATAACTTTATGAACTATGCTGATTTTGGACTAGGGACATGGCATCCCAAAGGAGGGATGTATAAGGTAATTGAGGCGATGGTTAGTTTGGCTAAAAATCTTGGAGTAAATTTCCAAACCAATGCAAATGTTGAAAAGATACATATCAATGATCAGGGAAGCGTTGAAAGCATTACTGTTAATGCAGAAGAGATCCAATCTGATCTTTTATTAAGTGGAGCGGACTATCACCATACGGAGACATTATTAAATAAACAATATAGGCAATATTCTGAAAAATATTGGGAAAAGAAGACCTTTGCGCCCTCCTCATTATTGTTTTATGTAGGTTTTGATAAAAAAATGAAGAATGTAAACCATCATACACTATTCTTCGACGCAGATTTTGATGCTCATGCAGTTGAAATTTATGATAAACCCGATTGGCCAAAAGATCCACTCTTTTATGCAAGTTTTCCTAGCATGACAGATGAGAACTGCGCTCCTGACGGGAATGAGGCAGGCATTTTTTTAATACCACTAGCACCTGGTATTGAAGATACTGAAGCACTAAGAGAAAAATATTTTAATATAATCATAGAAAGATTTGAGCGCCTTACAAATCAAAGAGTAAAAAATAATATTATCTTTAAAAAGTCTTTTTGCGTAAATGATTTTATAGAGGATTATAATTCTTACAAAGGGAATGCGTATGGTATGGCAAATACTTTGATGCAGACTGCATTCTTAAGACCGAAAATTAAGAGCAAAAAAGTACACAATTTATATTTCACAGGTCAGTTAACAGTTCCAGGACCTGGAGTTCCTCCATCATTGATTTCTGGAAAGATAGCTTCTGAGTTAATCCTTAAAACACACGCGTAAAATGAAACAATTATTTGATGAAGTTTCTTTTGAATGCAGTAGAATAGTTACCAAGAGGTATAGTACCTCGTTTTCTATGGCAGTCAAAATGCTTTCCCCTAAAATACGAAGCGCTATTTACAACATTTATGGATTCGTGAGGTTTGCCGATGAAATTGTGGATACGTTTCACGATTATAATAAGGAAAAGTTATTAGCAGATTTCGAACGTCAATATTATCTAGCTTATGAAACCGGAATAAGCCTTAACCCCATTTTAAATGCTTTTCAGCAGACCGTAAAGAGATATCAAATATCTGATGAAATGGTGCAAGCATTTTTAAAAAGTATGAAAGCAGACCTTTCGAAATCGATATATACCTCTAAAGAAGAGTATGATGAATACATTTATGGATCAGCCGATGTTGTAGGACTTATGTGTTTAAAGGTTTTCGTGGATGGTAACGAAGAGAAGTTTAATGAATTGAAAGATGCCGCAATGCGATTGGGGTCGGCGTTTCAAAAAGTAAATTTCTTACGTGATTTGAAAGATGATTATGAACTGCTCAATAGATCTTATTTCCCTAATGTGAATTTGGCTTCTTTGGATACCGAATCGAAACAAAAAATTATTGATGAGATAGAAGCAGATTTTGAGTATGCCTTTAACCATGGGGTTTTAAAACTTCCTGTAGAAGCGAAATTTGGAGTTTACATCGCGTATAGGTATTACAGAAGATTATTAAAGAAACTAAAAAGAGTTCCTTCTTCAAAAATTATCGAAACACGAGTGCGGATTTCTGATCCAATGAAGTTAAATTTGTTGGCTAGAAGTTATGTGAAGTATAAACTTAATATGATATAGACCTATGTTATTTGCATTGATCACAATCGCTACTTTTTTAACCATGGAAGGCATTACATGGTGCACACACAAATTTGTAATGCATGGTTTTATGTGGTATTTTCATGAAGATCACCATCAACCTAAATATGAAAACCCATTAGAAAGAAACGATATCTTTTTTGTAATCTTTGCAGCACCTAGCATTGCATTATTTTATTTTGGGATTAATCCAGAACTAAATTATATGTTCTTTATAGGTTTGGGGATTTTATTTTATGGGGTTGCATATTTTTTGGTCCACGACGTGTTGATTCATCAGAGATTTAAATGGTTCAAGAATACTAATAATCGTTATTTAAAAGGGTTAAGAAAAGCGCATAAGATTCATCATAAAAAATTATATAAATTCGATGGTGAATGTTTTGGAATGTTGTTTGCCCCTTTCAAATACTTTCAAAAACCTAAGATTTAGTGTATCTATATTTACTTCTCAATATTGCTTCTATAAGTATACCATTAGCATATTCTTTTAACAAGAAAATGCGATTTATAAAACATTGGAAAGTTGTATTGCTTTCGCTCATTTTGGTTTCTAGTATATTTATAGTTTGGGATGTCGTCTTTACAAAGAACGGCGTCTGGGGATTTAATCCAGATTACCACTTGAATATATTGTTTTTAGGGATGCCCATAGAGGAGTGGATGTTCTTTTTTTGTATACCATATGCAAGTATTTTTATTCATTACTCCTTAGAATATTTTAAACCAAACTTAATTCTACCCAAGCAAGTAACAAGAAGCATTACGCTGTTTCTAATTGTAATTTTAGGAATTGTGATTTATTATAATGTTGATAGAGACTATACTTTTGTCAATTATACTTTTCTGTTATTTGTATTGGCAATTGGATTGCGTTACGGTTTGGTGTATTTGCAGCGATTTTATATTGCTTTTTTAGTTATACTGATACCTTTTTTTATTGTGAATGGAATTCTAACTGGTACTGGGCTAGAAGAACCAGTAGTATGGTATAATAATGATGAAAATCTGGGAATACGCTTGCTCACAATTCCTATTGAAGATTTTGGGTACGCGTTTACAATGATTTTTGGAAATATTTTTTTAATAGAAAAATTTAAAAAAGCGTCTTCAGGTTAAGCTACTTGATTCTCTAAAGCCAGATAGTGTGTAGTCTCATCATGTATTAACGGAAATATATGTAGCTCGCATTTATATAGGGTATTATCTTTTCTTCTATTAATAATAACAGCTTTAAACGGTCTGTTTCCTTTCAATTTTTTACGAATTATATCTTTGGATTCTTGAGTAGTTTCTCTTCCTTGTAAAAAAGAAGGAGTATTATGAACAGCACTATTTTTGGTATATCCCGTCATTTCAGTAAAACCATCATTTACCCAAATGATATTTCTTGTCAGATCTGTAAGTACTAATGCTTCATATCTGTTATCTAAGATAATTTGATCTAATTGATTCTTCCATTTATATTTTGATGCAAAACGCTTTAGAATTGTAAGATCCTGTTCCTTTTGTAATTCTTCTAGAGTATTAAAAAAACCAAGACCGCTAAGATCCCAGCTTAAAAGAGGTGTAGTTTTCATATAATTTTATTAGGCGTAGCCTTTTTTAATAGCATTTTTACGTTCATGATCTCGCTCCTTTAAATACCAAAACTCCGTACCATCTTTTGATTGTGATTTTAGTGCACCAACTTCTGTGAGCAATATTCGTAGCTCATCATCAGAATATGCGCCAACTCTTTTTCTAAGTGTGATATATTTTCGTTCTGGGTATTTCTTATGATTCAGTAGCTCGATGAGGTATTCTTTTACATTTTCTCTACTCGTATTCTGTAGATAATACATTTCCTTATTATGTCTGAATTGCGACCTCTGAAGTAGGTAATTGATAAGTCCAGTTAACAATCCGCCAACTAACACACCAATTAAAGCCCACATTTCAGGACCAAGAGTAGCTTCAAAAAAGAAAGGTAGTAACATGGTTATCCTCTATAAATATTTTCGTACAGATCATTGTATATCCCTTTAATGATCTTACGTTTCATTTTCATGGTTGGAGTTAAGTGACCTCCATCAATAGACCATTCATCAGGAGTCAGCTCAAACTTTTTAATTTGTTCCCATTTCCCAAAATTAGCATTGCAAGCATCGACTTCTCTTTGAATTCTTGCGGCAACAATATCTGAACATGCAATTTCTTCATTTGTCTTTCCAATATCTTTCCCTTTTCTCTCAATCCAATCTTTAATAAAAACGAAATTGGGTTGAATAAGCGCAGCCGGCATTTTTTCACCTTCACCAACAACCATAATCTGTTCGATAAAGCGAGATTGTTTTAATTCTCCTTCTAAAAGAGCAGGAGCAACATACTTACCTCCTGAGGTTTTGAACATCTCTTTTTTACGATCCGTAATCTTTAAGAAACCATCGTCGCAAACTTCACCAATATCTCCAGTATGGAAATAATCACCTGTCATTACTTCTTTAGTTTTATCAGTGTCTTTATAATAACCTTGCATAACGTTAGGTCCTTTTACCAAAATTTCACCATCTTCTGCAATCTTCACTTCAACTTGATCAATAATTCTACCAACCGTCCCTATTTTGAATCCTTTATTTTTTTGATCATTTACAGAAACAACAGGTGAGGTTTCGGTCAATCCGTATCCTTCCATAATAGGCATGTCAGCAGCCGCAAAAAAGCGTGTTAATCTGGGTTGCAAAGCTGCACTACCAGAAACCATTAGATCTAATCGACCACCTAGACCTTCTTTTATTTTTGAGAAAATTAATTTCCTTGCGATTTTTAATTTTCTTTCATACCACCATCCATTGGCTCCATATGGTTCGTATTTTAAACCTAGTTCTATGGCCCAATAAAATAACTTTTGTTTAAGACCAGAAAGCTCCTCGCCACGACCATAAATTTTATCAAAGACCTTTTCATATAACCTTGGAACGGCAGTCATTACATGAGGCTTTACTTCTTTTAAATTATCACTCATAGCTTCTATCGATTCTGCAAAATAAACAGTTATACCACAGTATTGATAGAGGTACAATATCATTCTCTCAAAAATATGACAAACAGGTAAGAAACTTAATGAGATAGATTTCCCACTTTCTAAAGGAACTCTTTTATCACTTGCTAAAACATTAGAAACAATATTTCTGTGCGATAGCATAACTCCTTTAGGTTTCCCTGTAGTACCAGAAGTATAAATCAATGTCGCTAGACTGTCTGGTGTTACTCCATCTTTCCTAGCTTGAACTTCTGATTGATTGGCATCGTCTTTTCCCAGCTCTAAAACTTCTTTCCAGCTTTGTTCACCCTTAACGTCGTCAAATGTATATACTTGCTTTAAACGAGTATTTCCTTTAATTTGATTTAATTTTTCTAAGATTGTAATGTCAGAAACAAAGCAATAGGTAGCTTCAGAATGATTTAAAATATATTCATAGTCTTCCTTAGAAATAGTTGGGTAGATGGGTACATTTTGTGCACCAGTCTGCAAAATACCAATATCCATAATATTCCATTCCGTTCTATTATTAGTAGATATGACGGCAATTTTATCATTAGGTTGAACCCCTAATCGTAATAAACCTCTACTAATGGCATTGGCTTTATCTATATATTCTTTTGAAGAGGTTGATTCCCATTTTCCGTTATATTTCGTAACAAAAGCTTTCTCTAAATTGAAAGTTTCTTCCGCATAATACGGGAAATCAAATAATCGAGTGATTTCTATTGACATGTTTTGACTTGTTTCTAGCTAGCAAAATACAAAAAAGCAAAAGAACCCACAACAAACAGTACTGTTAGCCAGCGTAAATTTTGTCAAATAAAGATTGATATTTCTCCTTGATTATTTTTCTGCGCATTTTTAGAGTGGGAGTAAGTTGTCCTGATGCTACAGACCATTCATCAGGAGTTATTTCAAATTTCTTTATTTGCTCCCATTTTCCAAAGTTTTTGTTGCAGAGATCTATTTCTTTTTGAACACGCTCCAAAAGCTTTGAGTCTGAAGTTATATCGTTAATAGTATATTCTTTTCTTTTAGCCCATTCTTCTACAAATTCAAAATTAATTTGCACTAAAGCAGCGGGCATTCTTTGGCTTTCTCCAATAACCATTACTTGTTCTATAAACCTAGACTTTTTCAATTCACTTTCTAAAACAGCCGGTGCGATATACTTACCACCAGATGTTTTGAATATTTCTTTTTTGCGATCTGTAATCTTTAAAAAACCATCCTTATCCAACTCGCCAATATCTCCTGTATGTAAATAGTCATTTTGAACGGTTTCTTGTGTTAGCTTTTCGTTTTTATAATAGCCCTGCATTACGTTATGGCCTTTAATCAATATTTCACCATCATCTGCAATTTTAATCTGAACGCCTTGTAATGGTTTTCCTACCGTACCAATTTTAAGGCCATTGTTCCGTAGATCGTTTAAGGTAGCTCCTGGAGAGGATTCGGTCATGCCATAGCCTTCAAATATTGGTATACCGGCCGCTGTAAATATACGGATTAATCGATCCTGCAATGGAGCGCTACCAGATAACATAAATTGTAATTCTCCTCCCAAAGCTTCTTGCCATTTTGAGAAGATCAATTTTCTTGCAATACTTAATTTGAAATGATACCACACACCATTCTTTCTGTATGGTTGATAGGCTTCACCTAATGAAAGAGCCCAAAAAAAGAGCGACTTTTTCACACCTGATAATTGACTTCCTTTATCTACTATTTTGTCAAATATCTTCTCTAAAAGTCTTGGAACAACTGCAAGAAAATGTGGCTTTACCTCTCGAATAGTCTCTCCAAGAGTTTCTATACTTTCTGCAAAGTATACTTCGAAACCCATATATTGATAATAATATGAGGCAGCTCTTTCGAAAACATGACATATGGGTAGGTAACTAATAACTCTTTTATTCTTTCCTTCTAGGTCAAGTCTGTCCGCTGTGGCAAAAATATTATCGACTAAGTTCTGATGAGAGAGCATAACACCTTTAGGAGTACCCGTGGTTCCAGAAGTATAAATAATAGTGGCTAGATCACTAGGTTTCGCTTTTGATTTTAAATCTTCTACTTTAGATTGATTAATTTCATCTTTGCCAATGTTTAAAAAGCTGTTCCATCCAAATTCATTAACTACTTCTTCGAATGTAAATATGGATTTTAATTGCGTTTGATCTTTGACATTCATCACCTTCTCGAAGAGGTCGTTATCAGAGACAAAGCAATATTTTGCATCGCTGTGATCCAGGATATAGGCATAGTCTTTTTCCGATAATGTTGCATATAATGGCACGTTTAATGCCCCAACTTGAAGAATTCCAATATCTAAAATTTGCCATTTAGGTTGGTTGTTTGTAGTAATGACGGCAATTTTATCTCTAGGTTGAATTCCCAATTGCAGTAGCGATCTACTCACATTATTGGCAAGTTCAATATATTGTTTGGTTGAAATGTTTTTCCAGACAGACTCAGATTTATGTACAAAACAATTGTCTAGTGGAGTGTTTTCCATTTGATATCGTGGGAAATCAAATAGAAGCGATATAGAAGTATTCATAAATGATGGTTAGTGACACCCCCAATATATCAAAAAAGAAAAACACCTACAATATGCAGGTGTTTATAAAGTGTACGGTTAAATATATGCTTACCTATTATCTAAAAGATATCTGTTAAAGCTTTTTCCGTTGATCTTTGTATATTTTGAATTGATATCATATGCAACTTTCATTCCCTTAATATCAAATGCTCCTCGAACGTTAGTGTACTTAATGTTTAAGTCTTCCTGAAAATCAGTATTGTTAAAAGATACACCATCCTTGAACTGAGTATATTTAAACGTTGCTGTTTCTTTAAATACTGCTTTTGCAAAGCTCACATTATTAGAGAATTCTGAGTATTTAAAAGTGGTATCGTCTTCAAACTTAGCGCCTTCAAAAGATGCTTGCTCATTAAACTTTGAATATTTAAACATAGCTTTTCTCTCGAAAGTACAACCTTTGAAAGTTGCATCATCTTTAAAGCTTGCTACAAAAGTGTAACCACTATTTTCTGAATCAGGAATATAGGCTAATACATTATCTTCAAAAGTACAGTTTACAAAAGATACTTTAGATTTGATATAGTGTTTTACGGTATTACTACCTCCATTTTTCCACCAACTATTTCTTTTTCTTTTAGGTAGGTCAACCAATTTTTCTTCCATGTAAGTGAAGTCTAGATCACCTACAATCGTTGCATTGTTGTAAGATATGTCTTTTCCGTTTTTCATATCTTTCATAATGTCGGAAGCGTTCACGGTTTTTTGTGCAAACCCAACAGAAGTCATTAGAAAGGCAAACAATGCTACTAGAGTAATTTTATTTTTCATGGTATTATAAGTTTTCATTCACTCTAAAGACATTCCATCTTTTAATTTGTGACAGTTACTTATGCCTTTTTGTTTTCAATCCACTTTCTAGCATTTACGAAGGCTTCAAGCCATGGAGAAATTTCATCTTTTCTGCCTTCAGGATAGTTTGCCCAATTCCACTGGAATGTAGAACGCTCAATATGAGGCATGGTTACCAAATGTCTTCCAGATGCATCACATAGCATAGCTGTATTAAAGTCGGAACCATTTGGATTATGTGGATATCCATCATAACTATACTTAGCCACAATATCGTATTGATCTTCTGAATAAGGCAGCTTGAATTTACCCTCGCCATGAGATATCCAAACTCCTAATGTCGTTCCTGCTAATGAAGATAACATTATCGAGTTATTTTCTTGGATCTTAACAGAGGTAAAGGCACTTTCATGTTTGCCAGAATCATTATAGGTTAGTTTTCCATGCGTTTCATGATCGGGATTAATAAGATCTAGTTCCATCCATAATTGACAACCATTACAGATACCAACAGATAATGTATCTTCTCTATTAAAGAAGTTTTTCAATGCTGTATTAGCTTTCTCATTATACTTGATGGCACCAGCCCAACCTTTAGCAGAACCTAACACATCAGAATTCGAAAAGCCACCCACAGCACCTATAAACTGAATACCTTCTAAGGTTTCTCTACCAGATATTAGATCGGTCATATGCACGTCTTTGACATCAAATCCAGCTAAATACATAGCATTGGCCATTTCACGTTCAGAGTTACTTCCTTTTTCACGTAAAATTGCGCCTTTCGGTCTTTTGATATCAGAAGCATCAACGACATCGGTTATCTTTCCTGTAAAGTGTGCAGGGAAGTTATAGTGCAATGGTTGATGTTTGTAGTTATCATATCGATCGGTAGCTAATCCATTTGCTGTTTGTTTTTGATCGAGTAAGAATGAGGTTTTATACCAAGTATCTCGTAATGAAGATACAGATAAAGAATAGTCCGTATCATTATTTTTAATATTCAACGTATCACTATTTGTGACCGTTCCAATCTTGATGGCGTCAATATTATTAGTTGAGAAAATAGCTTCAATATTATCATCTTTAGTTTGAATAATAATTCCAGCATTTTCTGAAAATAACAATTTAATACTGTCCAGTTCTCCTAATGAAGAAAGGTCTAGTGTGGCTGCAGTATCAGTATTCGCAAAACAAAGCTCTAGTAAGGATGTAATCAATCCTCCAGAAGCTACATCATGACCCGCAATAATCTGACCGTCTTTAATCAGGGTTTGTATCGTATTGAATACATTCTTTACATATTTCGCATCTTTAACCGTAGGAGCTTCATTCCCAATTTTATTTACGATCTGAGCAAACGAACTTCCACCAAGCTTAAAATCATCTTGAGAAATATTAATATAATAAATAGATCCTCCGTTTTTTTGAAATACTGGTTCGACAATTTTAGTAATATCATTACAGTTGGCAGCGGCGGAAATAATAACAGTTCCAGGAGAGATAACCTCTTCATTTGGATATTTCTGCTTCATTGATAATGAATCTTTTCCTGTTGGAACATTGATGCCTAAATCAATTGAAAATTCAGAAATAGCTTTTACCGCTTTATATAAACGAGCATCTTCGCCTTCATTTTTACAAGGCCACATCCAGTTAGCCGATAAGGATACTGATTCCAAGCCATCCTTTAATGGCGCCCAAATAATATTTGTTAAAGCTTCACTGATTGAATTTCTACTTCCTGCAATGGGATCTATCAAGCCTGAAATAGGTGAGTGACCTATAGAAGTAGCAATACCTTCTTTACTATTATAATCTAACGCCATCACACCAACATTGTTCAAAGGTATTTGTAAAGCACCTACGCATTGTTGTTTTGCAACTTTTCCACCAACACAACGATCTACTTTATTCGTCAACCAATCTTTACATGCTACTGCTTCTAGTTGCAGTACTTGCGACAGATAGTTGTGAAATTCAGAAGGCTCATAAGAAACAGCATTATAATTTCGATGAATGGTACGATCGGTCATGATCGTTTTAGGCGAACTCCCAAACATATCTTCTAAACCTAAATCCATAGGCTTATTGCCATTTGTGGATGATTCAAATGTGAAACGATCATCTCCAGTAACATCTCCAACGTTATACATAGGAGAACGTTCTCTTTCCGCAATTCTTTGCAAAGTATCAATATGCTCTTCTGCAATAACTAATCCCATTCTTTCCTGAGATTCGTTACCAATAATTTCTTTGTTTGATAGGGTAGGGTCTCCTACAGGTAATTTATCTAAGTCTATTTTACCTCCTGTATCTTCCACTAATTCTGATAAACAGTTCAAGTGTCCGCCAGCTCCATGATCATGAATAGAAACTATGAAATTCTCTTCACTCTCTACCATGCCCCGGACAGCATTAGCCGCACGTTTTTGCATTTCAGGATTTGATCGCTGTACAGCGTTCAGCTCTATTCCAGAAGAGAATTCACCTGTATCTGCAGAAGATACTGCAGCTCCACCCATTCCAATTCTGTAATTATCTCCTCCCAAAATAACGATCTTATCACCTTTCTGAGGGGTGTCTTTTAACGCTTGACTTTGTTTACCATATCCAATTCCACCAGCTTGCATAATCACTTTATCGAAACCTAATTTTCTGGCATCTTCTTCATGTTCAAATGTTAAGATAGATCCTGTAATTAAAGGCTGCCCAAATTTGTTTCCAAAATCAGAAGCTCCATTAGACGCCTTAATTAGAATATCCATGGGTGTTTGATACAACCATTTACGTTCCTCTAAATTTTCCCATGACCTCTTTTCTTCTAATCGCGAGTAAGAAGTCATATATACAGCAGTTCCTGCTAATGGGATAGATCCTTTTCCTCCAGCTAGACGGTCTCGGATTTCTCCACCAGAACCAGTAGCGGCACCATTGAATGGTTCTACAGTAGTTGGAAAATTATGAGTCTCCGCTTTTAAGGAAATAACGGAGTCAAATTCTTCTATTTGATAATAATCTGGAACATCTGCTCTTTTAGGAGCAAATTGTTCTACTCTTGGTCCTTTAATGAAGGCGACATTATCTTTATAGGCAGAAACAATGTTACTTGGACTTTGCTTTGATGTTTCCTTAATCATTTTAAACAAAGAAGTAGGTTGTTCTTCTCCGTCAATCACAAAAGTTCCATTAAATATTTTGTGCCTACAGTGTTCTGAATTTACTTGAGAAAATCCAAAAACTTCTGAATCCGTTAATTTTCTATCAATTTTTTGAGATAGGTTTTCTAAATATTCTACTTCATCGGCATTTAAGGCTAACCCTTCTTGTTGATTATACGCTTCTATATCATCAATCTCTAAAATAGGTTCAGGTTTTATGTCAATTGTGAACATTTCTTGATTTAAACCTTCAAACTTCTCGAGAATCATCGGATCAAAATCAGAAAAACTGCTGGTTACGCAAGTGAATTCTTCAATCCTTATAATTCCTGTGATTCCCATGTTTTGCGTAATTTCCACTGCGTTTGTACTCCACGGTGTAATCATTGCTGCACGAGGGCCAATAAAAAAGGCGTCAAGAGACGCCGAGTTTATTTTATGTTGGTTGCCAAAAAGCCATGTTAATTTCGATATGTTTTCAGCTGTTAATTCTTCTGTTGTTTGAACAGCAAAAATTTTGCTGTTTGCGTTTCCAAAGAAATGAATCATACTATCTAAGTTTGATGTTATTTAAGAAAGTGTAAAGTTAAAATTTTAGGATGAATTGAAAGATAAAAAAAAACTATTATTTTGCGTTTTTTGAACGGCTTATCAACATCTTAAAAATAGTTGGGATGGAACACAAGTTTATTTTGAGAACGGCATCTAAAAGAACAAAATCAACACACAATTTATATTCTATGCAGAAAAAACTACCTAAACTTATCACTCTTTTTGGACTTGGATTTATTTTAATTAGTGGGACTATTGACCTAGATAATTTATTTGGCTATGCGAGTCAGACATATCCTAATTATATAAATAAGGATAATACTCCTGGCAATAATGCCATAGACAATAAAATAGCAACTCTGGGAAGGGTGTTGTTTTATGATAAAAACTTATCAAACAATAATACAATCGCATGTGCGAGCTGTCACCAGCAAGAATTCGCCTTTGGTGATCCAGCTATAACAAGCACAGGGCTAAATGGAGGTCAAACAGGAAGACATTCCATGCGCCTTATCAATAGCAGATTTTCTAACGAAGGACAATTCTTTTGGGATGAACGAGCAACATCTTTAGAAGATCAAACCACAAAGCCTATTCAAGATCATGTTGAAATGGGCTTTAGCGGAACTAATGGAGATCCTGATTTTGATGGCCTTATTACTAAGTTATCGGGAATAGACTATTATGAAACGTTATTCGAATTTGCATATGGAGATGTTACTATTAACGAAGATAGGATACAGAGAGCTCTTGCGCAGTTTATAAGAAGTATCCAATCATTTGATTCTAAGTTTGATATCGGTAGAGGTATGGCGCCAAATAATGGACAGGACTTCACCAACTTTACAACAGAAGAGAATTTAGGGAAACAGTTATTCTTGAATCCACCGAATATGGGTGGAGCAGGTTGTGCTGGTTGTCACCAACCTCCTGAGTTCTCAATAGATCCTAACTCTTTAAATAATGGTATTATAACTGTGGCGGGAAGCGCTACAGATACGGACCTTACAAATACCAGAGCTCCATCCTTACGTGATATGGTAAATCCTAATGGAGACCTGAATGGTCCTTTAATGCATGATGGGAGTTTAACCACTTTACTTGAAGTTATTAATCATTATAATGCTATTCCAGATAATACGGCAAATACAAACATAGATCCTAGGTTAGATCCTCCTGGCCCAGGAACTCAGATGTTAAATTTAACGGATGATGAGAAAGATGCATTGGTGGCCTTTTTAGGGACATTAACAGGAACAGATGTCTATACCAACGAAATCTGGTCGGATCCTTTTGATGCTTCTGGAAATATTACTTTGGTTGGAAGTGTATTGGCAACTGACGAGGTGGTTTTTGGAAATGGTATCAATATGTATCCTAATCCTGCAACAGAGTATTTAACCATAAAATTGGAGCCTGGAAATTATGAGACATATATATATGATGTACACGGAAGGCAACACTTTAAAAAGGAAATTTCTGGAGACGATCAATTAATGGTATCTAAATTATCTAAAGGGATCTATATGCTGAAGATAAGAGATAAAAATACTGGAAAACGATATCAAAAGAAATTCATTAAGAAGTAATAAAAAAAGGCGTCATTGGACGCCTTTTTTTATTGAATAATTATCTTTTTAATAATACTGCGTTGATCATTACTAATCTTTAGAAGATAAATCCCTTGTTTTAAGTTATTGATATGAAATCTATTATCGGTTATAGCTGGGGTGTTGATAGAACGTATTTCTTTTCCTAAAATAGAATATACTTTCACCTGATTGATGGTAATTGAACTAGGAATGCTCAATATAACTTTATTGATTGTTGATGGATTTGGATATATAGAAACTTGTTCTAATGTAGTAAAGTTATTAACCGATAACACAGATCCCCAGATTGTTTGTACATATTCTGGATGATCAATAAACGGATTTCTATTTCCCTGAAAAGTATAGGCAGCATCATTTCTGGTAATCTCACGTTGGCTTACAGGGTCATCTGTATGCCACTTATAAAGCAACTGTATATACCAATCTTCGTATACTTGATTATTTGTACCATTTAAAGGATTATTAGTGGAAGCGTCATGATCATCCCAAGTATTATCTGTTACTTCATCTTCATATCGTGTGGCAAAGTATAGAAGCATTCTAGCGATGTCACCTTTAAACTCATCGATAGGTTCAAATACGGTTCCAGAATAGGTGCCAAATGTATTTGGTCCTCTTTTAGAACCATTATTAGTGGTATGATCAGGACTTGAGACTTCACCAAATGGAAAACTCCCTCTAATGCCATTTACATATCCATCTGTAGGCACTACATGATGAATATCTGTTCGCATCGGTACCTGAGAGTTAAAAAAACCTTGAGGAAAAATATGTTCTCTATTATAACAGTCGTTTTCTGAGTTATAGTTTCCACATGTTCTACCATTATGGTTATAATTATAAGGATCTGAACCAGTTGGGTTTTCTGAATATATGTCTAAGACGGTATTGTCGTTTTCATAAAAACTGTCATTATCCGAAGTCACATAAGCATTATACAGCGCACCATACCCTTGATCGGTATGTCCGTTAGAAATGATTGTCTTTAGTTGTGTTTTTAACGTGTATCCACTTCCTGTTGCCGCATCATAATAACCACTTGGTATTTGGGAAAACCCACATATTGTTGTAAGAAGAGTAGTAAGTAAGAGTAATTTTTTAAGATTCATATAGCGAATTTTAATCATATTTTTAGTGGGGCTAATTTAAGGATATAATTTCCCAAAGGAAGTATGTTTTAAGCACAAAAAAGTGCCATTAAGGCACTTTTTAAATAGTATGTTTGGCTTATTATATTTTGATAAACTTTTTTGTTACTGTTCCAGTATCAGTTTTTGCATTGATAATATATACGCCGCTTTTAAGAGAAGATACGTCGATAGTATCATTCACTTGATCAAGTGTACCTTCTAAAATCTTTTTTCCAATAAGATTATAGATAGATATCTTTAGTGTTTTTGTAGTTGAAATATGCATTGTATTTCCACGCACTGGATTTGGGAAAATTTTAAACGTATTTAAAAAAGTATCATCTATACTGGCGGTGCTGGTATGACTTCCTAAATCATCTACAGTATTAACTGGAAAACTATCCCATTCACTGGCTTCATCAAATGTAGTGGTAGGCCCTGTTACAGATGATTTCCTACGTAGTGTAGTATTTTGTGCAAAGTTTCCACCTCCGCTGTCAAATACACCAATAATATCAATAAGTGCATTATCTTTAAATAATCCCACAGGATCATCACCATTAAAATTTAAAGGTTCACCAAATGGCGCAGTTCCATTATTTGGAACTGTAATATCAGCCTCGGCTAAAATAGTAACATCTGTTGCTGCTCCATTGATAACAACAACTACATCTCCAGAAGCAAGATTTCCAGATAAATCATATCTAGTGGACCATGAACCTGAACCATTCGATTGCCTTCTTAAATTATAAAGGGAAAGATCTATAGAGCTACCTGTTATATTCGCTATTTCAATGGCTTTATTATTTCCTGATCCTTCTATGTATTCTGAAAAGAATAACTCGTTTCCACTACTGGAAGTGTTTGTAGTAGCATTAATTGGTGTACTTGCATTAGATTCATTGCCTACAGCATCTTTTGCCTTGATTGTAACGGCATATGTTGTAGACGCCGTTAGACCAGAAACATCATAGGTAGTAGCTGTAGTTGTTGATCCGTTCAGATTTCCGTCTAGATACACATCATACCCAGTAACCGCTGTGTTATCCGTAGAAGCAGTCCACGTAACTGTAAATGCAGTGTCTGTTTCATTACTTATTGCCACATTTGTAGGTGTAGTTGGAGCCGCTGTATCTTCTAAAGTGGTTCCATTTATCGCTGTACTTTGAGCAGAGGAGTTGTCGGCAAGATCTTTTGCTGATACTCTTATTGCGTATGTTGTATTCGAATTTAAATTACTTAACGTAGTAGAAGTACTAGAAACTGCTGTAGATAAGTTTCCATCAACATAAATTTCGTAACTCGTAACGCCTACATTATCTGTAGATGCAGTCCAAGAAAGATCCAAAGAAAATGTGGTTTCATTACTTATTGCAACATTTGTTGGCACAGTTGGTGCTTCTGAATCTACACTTGTATAGATTCCCCAAGTATCTTCAGCCTCAGACCCTCCCCATATCCTGGTTGCCAACCTTGGATTATCAATAAAAGGGTTTCTATTTCCTTGAGCGTATGTATTACCTGTATTTTCGTGATATGTATTTCGTTGTCTTTCAAAATCAGAGACAGGATCATCAACATTCCATTGTAAGAAAAGATCAATCATATCATCCGGAGTTCCAGTACTACTTCCAACACCAACGAATGTTGGTTTACATTGATTTCCATAGCGTAAATACATATACATAATCATTCTTGCTACATCACCTTTCCACTCATCTCCAGGATACCATCCATCAGTAACTGCACCAGAGTTTCCTGAACCTATAGCAAATCTCTTATTTCCTCTTGAAGAATTGGTAGGAGAATCGCAAGGTCTTAAATTATGTGCATCTGCATATGGAGGTCCACTTGTTCCAGAAGCATCTAAGTCAGGATCCGCTAATGAATTTGCGAATACGTGCTCTCTGTTCCAAAGTCCAATACAACTTCCACCACCACAGGTATCGTTGATACCTCTTTCTCTATCATTATTTGAATCCCCATCAGAACCATTTTCCCAACCGTAGATAAGGAGCACTTCACCACTATTGGTAGGGTTCACATCTGTAACCATAGAAGCATTCCATATACCGGGAGAATAGGATAAACTATTTGTATGTGTATTAATAATCTTAGTAGCTAATACATTCTTTAATGCAACTCCAGTTAGATTCAAATCTAGTCCATTGTAATATGCTTCTTGTGAAAAAGCATAAGATGAAAGCACTATTAGCATAGTGCTTAGAATTCTTTTCAACATGTAATTTTGTTTTTGGGGCGTTAATTTTTATTTATGGGGTGTTAATTTCTTTTAAGTAGTGCCATATAGAATCCATCATATCCAGATTTATGGGCAAGTACTTTATTGTCTTTTACAAAAGTAAAGTTTTTTCCGAACTCAGATGTTAAAAATTTGTCAACCTGATTTTGGTTCTCAGAAGGTAGCACCGAACAAGTAGCATACACTAATTTCCCTCCTGGTTTTACCATTTTAGCATATTCTTGTAAAATTTCTTGCTGGGTTTCTCTAATTGAATCTAAAAATTCAGGTTGAAGCTTCCACTTTGAATCTGGATTACGTCTTAGAACACCTAAACCGGAACAAGGAGCATCTATAAGGACTCTATCTGCCTTTCCATGCAACTTTTTAAGCGGCTTTGTAGAATCGATAACACGATTCGTAATGTTATGAGCTCCATTTCTTTTAGCTCTTATCTTAAGTTTCTTCAATTTACTTTCGTAAATATCCATGGCTATTATCTGTCCTTTGTTTTTCATTAAAGAAGCAAGATGCAATGTTTTTCCTCCAGCACCAGCACATGTATCTACTACTTTCATACCAGGTTCAACATCTAAATATGCAGCTACTAATTGCGATGAAGCGTCTTGCACTTCAAATAAACCATCTTTAAAAGCTTGTGTTTTAAAAACATTTGCACGTTCTACAAGTCTTAAAGCATCGTCATGATTCGGAATAAACTCAGTAATAATATTCTCAGTACGTAATTGCTTTTGTAAATTTTCTTTGGTTGTATTTAACGTATTGGTTCTTAAGATAACCTCAGCTTGCTTGTTCAACGCTGTTATTTCTTTAGACCATAGTTTTTCTCCAATTTCAGAAACTCCAATTTCATCAATCCAATCAGGAATAGACTCTTTGTACTTTCTAATTTTTGATAATTCATCAAATCGACCTTTTATTCTCCTAGTTGGCGTTGGCTCAACTTGATTCCAATCGGGTAATTGAATCCCTTTTAAAACACACCAAACCGAAAATAAACGCCATAAATTAGGTCTATCGAAAGGCTCTTTTACTTCAGCAATCTCGGCATACAAACGTTTCCATCGTACAATATCATAGATGGTCTCGGCAACAAATTTTCGATCTCTGCTTCCCCAACGTTTATCTCTTTTTAACGCTTTTTCTACAGCTTTATCTGCGTAGACACCTTCATTAAAGATATCTCTAATAGAATCAATAACTGTAAATACTAAATTTCTATGTAACCTCACGTAACCCTTATTAATAAATAGGTTGCAAAGGTATAAATAACCACTAACTTTTAATTCTTTATTTGATTTATTATTGTGATATTCTGTATTTTCGTTACGGATCGAATAAAATTGTTTTCAGATTGAGTTTATTGAATCAACCCATATCATATTTAAAAGGAGTAACGGTTAATAAAGCTAATTTACTCCTGACGGAACTAGGTATAAGAAACTGTAATGATTTATTGCACTTTTTCCCATTCAGATATATAGATAGAACACGATTTTATAAGATAAATGAGCTGCTAAATACGAATTCCGAAGTACAGATTCTTGGTAAAATTACAAGCATAAAAAGCGTTGCACAAAAAAGAGGAAGTAGACTTGTGGCTAAATTTACAGATGGTACTGGAACCATTGAATTAGTTTGGTTTAAAGGACAAAAGTGGATTAAAGACTCTTTAAAGATTGGCGAGCCTTACGTAATCTATGGAAAGTTAAATTTTTATAGCGGTAGTTTTAGCATTCCTCACCCAGAAATGGAGTTAGAAAGAGAAGCTAAGAAGAAAATAAAATCTAAGTTACAAGCTGTTTATCCATCTACAGAAAAGCTACAGAACAAAAATGTTACTAACCGGGTTGTTAGGGGGTATATGCAAACATTATTGCAAGAAGTAATCGATTTACTTTCTGAGAGCTTGTCTAAAGATTTTATAGCGAAATATAACTTGATGTCTAAAAGGGATGCGCTTATAAATATTCATTTCCCTAAGAATAATGACGCTCTTGCTAAGGCTCAATATAGATTGAAATTTGAAGAATTGTTCTTTATTCAACTGCAATTATTGAGAAAGAAGTTAATAAACAAGCAAAAGATCAAGGGATATGTTTTTGAACATATTGGAGAGTATTTTAATACTTTCTACAATAATCATTTACCCTTCGATTTAACGAGTGCGCAGAAAAGAGTATTGAAAGAAATACGGAAAGATGTAGCTTCTAATGCACATATGAACCGATTATTACAGGGAGATGTAGGTTCTGGAAAAACTATCGTAGCATTATTGTCTATGCTTATTGCTATTGATAATGGCTATCAGGCTGCTATAATGGCACCGACAGAGATTTTAGCAATTCAGCATTATAATGCGATGAAAGAGTTACTAAGAGATATGAATATTGAAGTGGAACTGCTTACAGGATCTACTAAAACCAAAAAACGTAGGGAAATACACGGAAAATTAGAGGATGGAACGCTAAGAATTTTAATTGGTACACATGCTTTAATTGAAGATAAGGTTAAGTTTAAAAATTTAGGAATTGCTATCATAGATGAACAACATCGATTTGGTGTGGCGCAGCGCTCTAAACTATGGCAAAAGAATGAATTGCCTCCTCATATTTTGGTTATGACAGCAACGCCAATACCAAGAACACTAGCCATGAGTGTTTACGGCGATCTCGATATCTCTGTTATAGATGAATTACCTCCTGGTCGTAAGGAAGTAAAAACAGTACATAGATATGATAGTAATCGATTGTCTGTTTTTAAATTTATCAAAGATGAGATTGCAAAAGGAAGACAAGTATATGTGGTATATCCTTTGATTCAAGAATCTGAGGCCATGGATTACAAGGACTTGATGGATGGGTATGAGAGTATTTCGAGAGAGTTTCCTTCTCCAAAATATCAAATCAGTATTGTACATGGGAAAATGAAACCAGCTGATAAGGACTATGAAATGAATCGATTTGTGAAAGGAGAGACCCATATTATGGTGGCCACTACAGTAATTGAAGTGGGTGTAAATGTACCCAATGCAAGTGTTATGATTGTAGAAAGTGCTGAGCGCTTCGGATTGAGTCAGCTGCATCAATTAAGAGGAAGAGTAGGTAGGGGCGCTGATCAAAGTTACTGTATCTTACTCACAAGTTTTAAATTATCTGCAGATGCCAAGGTGCGACTGCAAACTATGGTAGAGACATCAGATGGATTTAAAATATCCGAGGTAGATCTTAAATTAAGAGGACCTGGAAATATGATGGGAACCCAACAAAGCGGTGTCCTAAATTTAAAAATTGCAGATGTTGTAAAGGATACTCCTATTCTTAAACAGGCAAGGAATGCAGCGATTGAGTTGTTGGATGATGACCCGAACCTTTCGAAAGACTCTAATGAAGAAATCTTACGTACCTATTCTTTATTGAAAAAAGCCTCTGGTATTTGGTCTAAGATTAGCTAACGCACCCTTTTAGCTTTTGTTTTTACAATTCGTCCTAAAAAAAATACAACTCAGTAGTTTTTAGTTTATACAACCTTATTTGTGTTGCACATTTGTATCATAATTAACCAATAAAACAATAATTATGAAAATTTTAGTAACAGTATTAACAGCAGCAATGATGTTTTCCGCGAGTATAACATCAACAAAGAATCAAAGTATAACAGCTACCGTAGTAAATGTATCTACGGATAGTGGTAAGGTAAGTTTCGCATTATATGATAAAGCTAATTTTATGAGACAACCATTACAATCTAAAAATGGAAAAATTGTAGATGGAAAAAGCACAGTAACTTTTGAAAATGTAGCGGCTGGCGAATATGCCATTATCTGCTTTCATGATAAGAATGATAACGACACTATGGATTTTGAATCAAATGGAATGCCTATGGAAGACTATGGTGTTACCAACAATATCATGAATTTTGGACCGCCAAAATACGAAGATGCAAAGTTTACGGTATCAGATGAAGATTTAACATTTGAGATTAAGTTTTAAGAAAACAAATAGAAGATTTCAGAACTTTAACTAAATTTATATCCAAGAACCCAAATAATTCTAAAAGATGAGCAAGCAAAACGATGTTTTTATCATGAGAAACTTCAAAAGAGGCTTTATACTATGTTTTAAAATAACATTGATATTTACCTTCCTCTTTGCAGTTCTTTTTCAAGATTTTTCTCTTGACAACTTATGGAAATCATTCGTGATATCTGGTTTATTCTGTTATGGAATGGGTTTTGGAAATGGACTAATCAATAATTATTTAAGTTCAAAATGGGATTGGATTACTCAAACTAATGAAAGGGTAACCGCAGGAATCATTGCTACCGTATTATATACGATCCCTTTAGTACTAGGGATTAATTACTTTACATTGATTGTTTTAGGTGATACGGACCCAGCTAATTTTTTTAAAGGAAACAATTTTTGGATTCATCTTTTTTATATCATTTTGTCTTTAGGAGTTTCTACTTTTTTTCATGCAAGAGGATTTATGCGGAACTGGAAGGCAGCAATGTCTCAAGAAAGTACTAAGCAAGAGATTGTAGCAAAAACTGAAACGGCAAAGTTTGAATCTTTAAAGAATCAATTGGATCCACATTTCCTGTTTAATAGTTTGAATGTTTTGACCTCTTTGATAGGAGAAAACCCAAATCAAGCTGAAAAATTTACCACAAAACTTTCTAAAGTATATAGATATGTTTTAGAACAGCGAAATAAAGATCTGATACCGCTTTCTGAAGAATTACAATTTGCAAGAACCTATATGGAATTACTGGGTATGCGATTTGAGGACGCTGTAAAGTTTAATATTCCAGAAACAGTGAGTAATGAAGAACTAAAAATAGTGCCACTGTCATTACAACTGCTATTGGAGAATGCAGTAAAACATAATGTGGTGTCATCGCTTAAACCTTTGGAGATTACTATATATGAAGAAGAAGGATACTTAATTATACAGAACAATATAAATCCGAAAGAAGCGATAGGGAAAAGCACAAAAGTTGGCCTACAGAATATTGCCGACAGATATGGATTGATCACATCGAAAGGTGTTAAAATAGAAAATAACAACAAAATATTTAAGGTGTGTTTACCACTCTTATTTAAAATGAATACGATTATGCAACCAGAAGAATTAGAAAATAGCAAATATGTACGTGCAGTAGAGCGCGTGGAAAAATTAAAAGAATTTTATCAAAACTTGGCATCTTATGTAATTGTGATCCCGTTTTTGATATTCATAAACTTACAATTCTCGCCACAATTTCATTGGTTTTGGTTTCCTGTTTTTGGATGGGGGTTTGGAGTATTAATGCATGGATTAGATGCGTATAATTACAATATCTTTTTAGGGAAGAATTGGGAAGAGAAGAAGATAAAAGAATTGATGAACCAGAATAATAGAAGAAGGTAAAAAATCATGGAATCTAATTTTATACAAGAAGAACGGTATCTAAAAGCTCAAAACAGAGTAAAAAACATACTAGGTTTCTATACTCACTTAGTATCCACCATATTTATAATTCCTTTCATAATTATACTTAATTTAGAATTGGTTCCTCAATATCACTGGTTTTGGTTTTATATAGTGGCATGGTTTGCAGGTCTTTTTATTCACTGGCTCGTTCTTTTCGGACTTTCAAAAGTAAACACAACTAAAGACTGGCAACGAAGTAAGGTTAAAGAGATTATGAATGAAGGAAACGACATAGAAGCGGATTATACTC
>Ga0316204_10001254_pt1 | contig 72880 bp, 67 predicted proteins | sample 6monrhotite_MG_2_FD_205661 | JGI IMG/M metagenome (GOLD analysis project Ga0316204, IMG submission 205661) | Microbial mat bacterial communities from mineral coupon in-situ incubated in ocean water Damariscotta River, Maine, United States -... | ecosystem: Environmental > Aquatic > Marine >...
TGTGTTGTATCAATTGCCGCGGTGATTCCATGGTCAACCACCCAATTTCTGAAACCTTCCGCGCCTGCAAACCCGCCGACCCGTGTTTGCAGCGGCAGTTTTCCTGGCTCGCGCGTTGCACCGGAAAGCGAGGCGATCGCCTCGATATTCGGCTCGTTCGCTAAAAGCTCGGCCAGTTTCCTTGCCTCACCGCTCCCTGCCAGCAACAGAACTTTCATCCACTTTCCTTTTGATCTTCACTGGCCCGGGCAAGGATTTTTCCCGCACGATCAATCAAAACAATATCTGCCGTGATCGGCGCGTCTACAAGCATTTTTTTCACTCTCACGAGGGCCTTATTTGCAATAAGAGCAGCCAAAGGTTCCCCTGCAATTTCATACGCTTCCAACACGGTATTAACACGACTTATGTCGGGTAATCCGATATTCGACGCCATTTCATTCAACGCTTTGAAATCGACTTGCGACCTTCCGGAATGCAGGTCAACCGCGCCTTGCGCAAGTTTGGTCAATTTCCCGATACCACCGCCAATTGTGATATGGGGCACCGGGTGTTTGCGGAGGTATTTCAGCAAACCACCAGCAAAGTCGCCCATATCCAGCATCGCGTGGTCGCTAAGGTCATATAGGTTCTGCACGACGCGTTCGCTGGTTGCACCTGTGCAACCAGCAACATGGGGTGTTCCCGTCGCACGGGCCACATCAATGCCCCGGTGAATAGAGGCGATCCATGCAGAGCAACTGAACGGACGAACAACCCCGGTGGTTCCTAACACAGAAAGCCCACCAACAATGCCAAGACGTGGGTTCCAGGTTTTCTGGGCAATCTCTGCACCACCGGGAATCGAGATGGTGATCTCAATTCCCTCACCTGCCCCGAACCGGGCAGCCATTTCCTTGACAACACCCTTCATCATCTGGCGCGGCACCGGGTTGATTGCTGGCTCTCCAACCCTTATTGGCAAACCCGGCTTGGTGACAGTTCCCACCCCTTCTCCGGCCACAAACTTTACACCAGATTCGATTTTCCTGACGCGCGCGCGTACGAGGCAGCCATGCGTCACATCCGGATCATCACCTGCATCTTTGATGATACCCGCTTCTGCCCAACCGTTTCCTTCCGCAGTATAAGCAACCTTAAACTTTGGCGTTTCGCCTCTTGGCAGTGTTAAACCAACTGTTTCAGGAAAATTGTCCCCCCAAAGCCCTGTCAATGCCGCTTTGGTCGCAGCGGTTGCGCAGGCTCCTGTCGTCCAGCCCCGGCGCAGCTCTGATATGGGTTTACGGCTCATCCGCCGGACTATAGGGCGGCTTTTTGATGCCGCCAATCCATCAATCTGCGTCGCGGATGACTTTGCGCCTACCACAACTCTGCTGCATAAGGGGCGCATGAGTGATTCATCTGCACAGAACGCCCAGCTTCCGCCGGGCAATTGGCCATCGCTTGAGCCCGGTTGGGTCTGGCTTTGTGGTGCCGGCCCCGGTGACCCGGGGTTATTGACGCTACATGCGTTGAACGCGCTGAAGCAAGCAGATGTGATTGTTTATGACGCCCTTGTGCAAGAGGCGATTCTTGATTGGGCCCATCCTCAAGCTGAAAAAATTTACGCAGGTAAACGCGGCGGGAAACCTTCGGCCAAGCAACGAGATATCTCGCTTCGTCTGGTTGATATGGCAAAAGCGGGGAAAAAAGTCTTGCGCCTCAAAGGCGGTGATCCGTTTGTTTTCGGGCGTGGCGGTGAAGAGGCACAAACGCTGGTGCAACACGGTGTGCCGTTTCGCATTATTCCCGGTATTTCCGCAGGTATTGGTGGTCTGGCTTACGCCGGTGTGCCTGTGACCCATCGCGATGTGAACCAGTCAGTCACGTTTGTGACCGGCCATGATCAGTCAGGCGAAACGCCATCGTCACTTGATTGGGGGTCAATCGCACGGGGGTCACAAGTCATTGTGATCTACATGGGTATGAAACACATCGAGCGGATTGCCGGCGAACTGCTGGCCGCAGGACGGCCTGCCTCGGAACCTGTGGCTGTTGTGACGGATGCAACAACAGAAACACAACAAGTCCTTGAAACGACTCTTGGAACGATTGTTGCCGATATAGATAACGCAGGCCTGACCCCGCCAGCTATCATTTGCGTTGGCCGCTCGGTTCTGATGCGACAGGCGCTTGACTGGCAATCGCAGCTTGCAGGGAACGCGCCGCGTAATACAGACCCATTGGGGCGTGGTCGCCCGGCAGAAGCATCATGAGCCATAGCACCGGGGTGATCTTATCTGCCCCGTCGTCGGGTGCTGGAAAAACAACTGTAACGCTTGGCCTGCTTCACGCGCTTTCGCGCAATGGAATTCTGGTTCGCGGCGCTAAGTCCGGCCCGGATTACATCGACCCCCGATTCCACGAGGCAGCCTGTGGTGTGCCCTGCCTAAATCTCGATGCCTGGGCCATGTCCGCAGAACGGGTAAAAGCATTGGCAGCCGGTGACGGCCTGCTACTGATCGAAGGCGCGATGGGGTTGTTTGATGGTGCCCCACCAAATGGAAAAGGCGCAACAGCCGATCTTGCCCGCCAGTTAAAGCTGCCTGTTATTTTGATTGTGGACGCAGCAAAGACCGCACAATCCGTAGCGCCGCTTGTTAGTGGGTTTGTGTCGCATGACCCGGATGTGCAAATCGCCGCTGTTATATTGAACAACGTCGGCAGTGCGCGGCACGAGACAATGTTGCGCAACGCCCTTGTCCCGCTTGGTCTGCCGATCTTGGGGGCGATCCACCGACAAAACGGTCTTTCCCATCCGTCACGCCATCTGGGGTTGGTGCAGGCGCAAGAACGGGAAGACCTGTCCGAATATCTGAGCCGTGCAGCAGATACAGTCGCCACAGTCGTGGATCTGGAAGCGTTGATTGCGCTTGCTGCACCTGTCGCGAAAGCCATGACAAAAAACCGGTTCCCGCGACCAGCGCAACGCATTGCCATTGCGCGCGATGCAGCTTTTGCATTTGCGTATCCTCATTTGTTGAATGACTGGAAGGCGGCAGGTGCCGAAATAAGTTTCTTCTCGCCGCTTGCCGATGAAGCGCCTCAAAAATCTGATATGATTTTTCTGCCGGGGGGATATCCGGAGCTTTATGCGGGTCAGCTTGCTTCAGCATCAACGTTTAAGTCTGGAGTGCAGAGTTCCGCCCATTCCGGAACCCAGGTCTATGGCGAATGCGGTGGCTACATGACACTTGGCGATGGTCTTGTCGACGCGGCCGGGCACCGCCATGAAATGCTCGGGTTGTTGCGTTTAGAAACCAGTTTTGAGACGCGAAAGTTACATCTTGGATATCGGACACTTACAGCCAAGACCGGCCCGTTTGTGGGCCAGTACAACGCGCATGAATTTCACTATGCCACAACGCTAAAGGCTGAAGGAACACCACTTTTTTGTGCCAGAGATGCGGAAGGAAATGACCTTGGCAAAACTGGTCTGACGACACCGAATGTGTCCGGTTCTTTTGCTCATCTGATTGATCACGCTTAAGTCAAACGCAGGGGCTTTTCCTTTTGGTCAAATCCAGATACGGGTTGCGAATGTCTACTTTTGCCGAGTCTCTGGATCCTGATCGGTACAACCCGCTCAGAGCCAAACGAAACGTTGCTGTACTCGTGCTTGCGCAGGCTATTCTGGGTGCGCAAATGCCGATGCTTTTCATCATTGGCGGCCTTGCAGGGCAGTCACTTGCCTCAAATATCTGTTTCGCAACATTGCCAATATCGCTAATCGTTATCGGCTCGATGCTGAACGCACAGCCCCTTTCAGCGATAATGCAAAGATTTGGACGTCGCGTCGGGTTTTTCATTGGAAGTATGGGCGGCGCGCTTGGGGCTTCGATCAGCGCTTTCGCGTTGTATCATCAATCTTTCGCGCTATTTCTTGTTGGGTCATTTTTCACGGGCACTTACATGTCTGCGCAGGGGTTCTACCGTTTTGCTGCTGCCGACACGGCCTCCGATGAATTCAGACCAAAAGCGATTTCCTATGTTATGGCAGGTGGGCTTGTGTCCGCAGTGATCGGACCACAACTGGTCAAGATGACAAGCGAAGCATTACCTGTTGTTTTCATCGGCACCTACTTCGCCGTGATTGCGTTGAATATTATTGGTTCATTCCTGTTTCTTTTTCTCGATATACCAACACCAGAAAAACCAGCAGTCGATGCCCCCAAGGGTCGCAGCCGGATTGAGCTTTTGAAAACGCCGCGCGTTGCGGTTTCAATCATCTGTGCAATGGTTACCTATGCGCTTATGAACCTTGTCATGACATCAACACCGCTCGCGGTTGTTGGGTGTGGTTACGAGAAAAGCGTCGCCGCCGATATCGTTTCCGGGCATGTTCTGGCGATGTTTGCACCGTCGTTTTTCACCGGTCATTTGATTGCGCGATTTGGCGTGGAAAAGATTGTCGGTATCGGCCTTGCAATCCTTGGTGCCGCAGGCATCGTTGCGCTAAGCGGAATAGAGCTTTCCAACTTCTTCATCGCGCTTATCTTGCTTGGTATTGGCTGGAACTTCGGTTTCATCGGTGCAACGGCCATGCTTGCCTCCGCACATGAGCCAGAAGAGCGCGGCCGGGTTCAGGGCATGAACGACATGATCGTCTTTGGCTGTGTGACCTTGGCCTCTCTCGCCTCTGGCGGTTTGATGAATTGTTCGGGTGGCGACGTTCAGCAAGGCTGGGCATCTGTCAATCTGGCAATGGCGCCACTTCTGATGTTGGCGGGTGGGTCACTGATCTGGCTGGTGATGCGCCGCGAAGACGTGTGAATTCACCAACTGTTAATCGCGGATTTCCAAAGCAAACTACCTTTGCGTCGAAACTCTGACGTTCCGAGCGTGCCTTCGCCGACCCGTTCAGGTTCTGACATTACCTGCATCAAAATGGAGCGCGTCTGCCACCCGGCGCGCAACGCTGCACTGCAGTTTTTGCCAACATCGGGGCGCGCATGTTTCAGGCGTTTCAACGCCGTCTTTGCAAGCTCGGCGACGCCCGAGGCTCGGCCGTCCAGCAGCGGAATACGCCCGCGCGCTTCAAGCTCTGGCACAGCCCTCAACCAATTCGCAACACCCGCCGCATAGGCGTAGTCCCTGATCGCTCTTTCCTGACTTGGCTCCGCGCCAAGAGACAAAGCCGACAACCACATCAGCCCGCCTGCCGTTTTATCAATGTAGCTGTCAAAATCCGCCTGATCTTTGAACGGGTCGCGGTAGATGTCCCAGCGCCGTGCCGTGATCAGCGCGTCAAAAACCTCAATGGGCAAACCAGCTTCGCGCACCACGGCCGCAAGTGGCGCGACGACTTCATGTGCTCGTGGCGGTTTGCTATCGCCAATTTCCTCAATTGCATCACGCCAGAACTGAAGACGCATTTCAGCAATCATCGGCTCCTCCGTAACCCAGGGTGCGCGTGCAACTTCGAGGTTGAAAGCATAGAGCGGAAACAGCTTCGCCCGCGTGTCTGGTGGTGCAGTCATCGCCGACAGAAACCTGTCGGGGTCGCCACGTCGAACCTGTTCCGCACAAGCCTGAAGGCTCATCCCTTCGCCCCGTCGCGGATCAGTTTCCAGTTTATTGCATCAAGCAATGCCTCGAATGACGCGTCCACAATGTTAGGTGACACGCCAACAGTGGACCAGCGCTGGCCTTTACTGTCTTCGCTGTCGATGATTACGCGGGTCACAGCCTCTGTGCCGCCATCGGTTATGCGCACCTTGAAATCGACCAGACGCATATCTTCGATATAGCTTTGGTATGGACCAAGGTCCTTGGCAAGCGCGGTTGAAAGCGCATTGACCGGGCCGCGGTCATTGCCGCTTTCATCAAGGCTCTCGGAAACGGACAGCATTTTCGAGCCGCCAATTTTTACGACAACAACAGCTTCGGACAATGATACCATCTTGTTGTATTTGTTTTTGCGACGTTCAACCGTGACCTTGTAACGCTTCACTTCAAAGAATTGCGGAAGCATCCCTAGCGCATCCCGCGCGACAAGCTCAAAGCTCGCCTGAGCGGTGTCATAGCTATACCCCTGCCCCTCGCGTTCCTTGATCTGTTCAAGGATGCGCGGCAAGGCCGGGTTGTCTGCGGCAACCTCGAGCCCGGCATCGGCAAGGCGTTTGCGCAGGTTCGAAAGCCCGGCCTGGTTTGACATCGGAATGATGCGCCGGTTTCCCACACTTGCGGGATCAATATGTTCGTATGTCGTCGGATCTTTCAGAATGGCGCTGGCGTGTAGACCGGCCTTATGGGCAAAAGCACTCGCCCCAACGTAGGCAGCTTGCTTTAGTGGTACGCGATTGAGGATTTCGTCAAGCATCCGGCTTGTGCGGGTCAGTTCGGCCAGTGCCTCAGGGCTTACGCCTGTTTCAAACCTGTCCACATAGCTTGGCTTTAGCAGCAAGGTCGGGATCAGCGCGGTGAGGTTTGCATTGCCACAACGTTCCCCAAGGCCGTTCAGCGTGCCCTGCACCTGACGCGCCCCTGCATCAATTGCAGCGAGCGAATTCGCGACTGCGTTTTCAGTGTCGTTATGGGTATGAATGCCAAGATGATCGCCGGGAATGCCCGCGTCGATCACTGCCTTGGTGATCTCATAAACCTCTGACGGCAATGCCCCACCATTGGTGTCACACAGAACAACCCAACGCGCGCCTGCGTCATAGGCAGCTTTCACCGTTTCGAGTGCGTAGTCCGGGTTCGCCTTAAAGCCGTCAAAGAAATGTTCGGCATCAAACAACGCCTCGCGACCTTGCGCTACGACATGCGCGATGGACTGCGTAATGTTTGTGGTGTTTTCGGCAAGGTCTATGCCAAGGGCCGCCGTGACGTGAAAATCGTGGGTTTTGCCAACAAGGCAGACGGCAGAGGTTTTTGCATTCATCACAGCCGCCAGCACATCGTCGTTTTCGGCAGAGCGGCCGCTGCGTTTGGTCATGCCAAAAGCTGTCAGTGTCGCCTTTGTTTTCGGCGCCGCATTGAAAAATTCGCTGTCCGTCGGGTTGGCGCCGGGCCAGCCGCCTTCGATATAATCAACCCCAAGCGCGTCGAGCGTTTCGGCGATCCGCAGCTTTTCGGCAGTTGAGAACTGCACGCCCTGCGTCTGCTGCCCGTCGCGCAATGTCGTGTCGTAAAGTGAGAGGCGTTCGCGGGTCATAGTAGAACCTCACAACAGAATACGCCCGGGGTGAAAGCCCGGGCAGCGCCCGACCCGCCCCCACGGGCGGGCGCTCCACGCCCCCCCTCGTGCCAGGCGCCGCCCTGCGTTTCGAGGTGCTCAAACATTGAAAAACTCATTTGAGGGCCTCCAGTTTTGAGGGGTCGAAATCTGGACCCGGTACAAGCTCCACGTCATCCTTGGTCATGCGAACTTCGACACCTGCGTTCAACAAAGCCGTCTTAAGCCGATCTACCTCGGTAAAATTTTTCGTCTCCATTGCTTGAGAACGCTCATAGACCATACTCAAGGTGTAATATTCTAGGTCCTTATCAGTTGGACGGGCACGCATCTGTTTTGCAATATCCACAACGTCAAACCCGAGAAGAAATGCGCTCGCAACGAAAATTCGCCTATCCTTTAGCTGATCCTCGCCAGAACTGTTGGCGATAGACTTAGCCATCGCTCTGAGCTTAGTTATAGCCAGAGACGTGTTTAAATCATCGGCAAGCGCGTCAATAATTTGCTGGTCGCATTGGCGTAAATCTATCGGGTTATCCAAAAGTTCATGATCCAACGAAAGAGTAGTCGCCCAGTCGTCCAGTTCGTGAGCCGCCTCTCGTCTTTTCTGCTCAGTCCAATCCATCGGCTTCCGGTAGTGGGTCAAGAGAAACACAAAGCGGATCACCTCACCCGGCACGCCCTGTTCCAACAGATCGCGCACGGTAAAGAAGTTGCCGAGTGACTTTGACATTTTCTTACCTTCGACCTGCAGCATCTCGTTATGCATCCAGACGTTGGCAAAGCCGCCTTCCGGGTGCGCACAACAGCTTTGGGCGATTTCGTTTTCGTGGTGCGGGAACATCAGGTCATTGCCACCGCCGTGGATGTCGAAACTTTCGCCCAGCAACTCATACGCCATCGCCGAACACTCGATATGCCAGCCGGGGCGGCCACGGCCCCACCGACTGTCCCAACCCGGCAGATCGTCGGTAGAGGGTTTCCACAGCACGAAATCCATCGGATTGCGTTTGTAGGGTGCTACCTCGACCCGCGCACCGGCAATCATGTCGTCGATTGAACGACCGGACAGCGCGCCATAATTCTTGTAGCTTTCAACAGCGAACAGAACGTGTCCCTCGGCTGCATAAGCATGGCCCTTTGCTATCAGGTCCTCGATCATTGCAACCATCTGCGGGATATACTGCGTGGCGCGAGGCATGGCGTTGGGTTCCAGCGCGCCAAGCTCGCCCATGTCATCGAGGAACCATTGGGTGGTTTCGGCAGTAATCTCGCCAATTGAACGTCCGCTTTCCGCAGCACGGGCATTAATTTTGTCGTCCACATCGGTGAAGTTTCGAACGTAAGTGACGTTGTCTTCGCCGTAAACGTGCCGAAGCAACCGGTAGAGCACGTCAAACACCACCACCGGGCGCGCGTTGCCGATATGGGCACGGTCATAAACGGTTGGCCCACAGACATACATCCGCACGTTCTTTTCATCGATCGGGGTAAAGACCTCTTTCTTGCGGGTCTTAGTGTTGTGAAGCGTGATCTTAGTCATCCATATGTCCTTACGCGCGGTCCCGCCGCGGGCTTATCAACTTCAGCTTTATAAGGAAACAAAGAAGACCGGCCCGCCTGACGATGTCAGTCGGTAATGCAGATTATAATGCAAAGTGCCGTGTTCATGCGCCCCTCATAACAACCCCGGTTCGCTCTGCCAAGCCCGTTGGTCGATCTGTGCATCGAAAAATCGGGGGAGTCATAGCATGGCTCAATCAAAACGCCTGATATGTCTCGATACAATTGTGCATTTGACAATTTAATCCGGGCGTGGTCGCGTGCCGCAAACAGACAAGGTACGGACATGAAATTATCTGATCGGATTACTGGGTTGAACGCTGGCGGCTCTGACGGCTGGGGCGTATTTTACAAGGCGCGTGAAATGAAAGCCGCGGGAGAGCCCGTTCTGGAACTGACGATTGGCGAACATGACATTCGCACGTCTGATGCGATTCTGGAGGCGATGTATAAATCCGCCTTAGGCGGCCACACCGGCTATGCGATGGTACCGGGTGTGAACAGCCTGCGCGATGTGGTTGCCAAACGGCTCACCGAACGAACGGGCGTGTCGACCACCCGCAACAACATCATGATAACACCTGGTGGCCAGTCGGCGTTGTTTTCAACGCATTGTGCGGTATGTGACACCGATGATACTGCGCTTTTCATTGCGCCTTATTATGCGACCTACCCCGGCACATTGCGTGCGGCAGGCACCAAGCCCATTTGTGTTGATGCGCGGGCAGAAGATGCCTTTCAACCGCGTGCAGGCGAAATTGCTGCCGTCGCACCGGGTGCAAAATCGCTTTTGATCAACTCACCTAACAACCCCACAGGGGTCGTCTATTCGCGTGCCACGCTTGAAGGTATCGCCAGCGTCTGCAAAGACAATGACCTTTGGCTGATCTCGGACGAGGTTTACGACACACAGGTCTGGAAGGGCGAACACATCAGCCCACGCGCGCTACCCGGTATGGCAGAGCGCACGCTTGTTGTTGGGTCCATGTCCAAAAGCCACGCCATGACTGGCAGCCGAGTTGGCTGGATTGCGGGACCGGAAGAGGTTATCGCCCGCCTGATCGATCTTGCGACGACGACGACCTACGGCGTTCCCGGGTTCATTCAAGACGCTGCCGAGTTCGCTTTGTTGCAGGGCCCGGATTTGGAAGAAGAGGTCGCCGCCCCCTTCCGCCGCCGCCGTGACATCGCGCGCGCAATTCTCGCAAAACAAAACACTGTCGGGCTTATTCCAGCCGATGGCGCGATGTACCTGATGCTTGATATTCGCGCGACCGGAAAGAGTGGCGAGGAATTTGCCGAAGGGTTGCTTGCCGAAGAACAGATCGCAACGATGCCTGGCGAAAGTTTTGGTGCAGCAGCAGCCGGGCATCTGCGCGTTGCAATGACGATAGATGATGACGCCTTTGCCGATGCGCTGACGCGCCTCGTTTCCTATGCAGAAAGGATCACCCCATGAGCAAAGATATAGGTGCTAGATTTCGTGACCTGCATCGCCCCGGTGATCCGTTCGTTCTGGCGAACGCCTGGGACATAGGCAGTGCGAAAATGCTTGTGGCACTGGGTGCTGATGCTATTGCCACATCGTCCGCTGCGCATGCCTTCACGCTTGGCAGGCCCGATATGGGGAATGTGACGCGGGACGAAGCCCTGAGCCACGCAGCTGATCTGGTGGCAGCGGTGAACGTTCCTGTCTCTGGCGATTTCGAAAACGGTTTTGGCAAGGCCCCAGATACAGTTGCAGAAACGGTGCGCCTTGCCGCCGAGGTTGGGCTCGCCGGGATTTCCATTGAAGATTCTGACCTTCCTTCTGTTACCCCTTACGATTTCGATCTCGCTGTTGAGCGTATTCGCGCGGCGGCTGCGGCGGCCCGCGCCCTGCCCAAAGACTTTGTTCTGGTTGCCCGTGCAGATGGAATAATGAACGGTCAGTATGACATCGACGAAGCTATGCGGCGTCTTAAGGCATTTGAAGACGCAGGTGCCGATTGTCTTTACGCGCCGCTGCCGGCCACAATGAATGATCTGAAACGCATTTGCGCGGCGACAACATTACCGATCAATGCGCTTGCTGCAGGGCCTTACACGAAAATTTCGAAAGCTGAATTTGCTACGGCTGGCGTTTCGCGTATCTCGCTTGGGTCCGCGCTTGCTCGCGTAACACACCGGGCAATCAAGGACGCAGCCGACGCCATGTTCGGGGATGGTGACTTTTCTTTGTTGTCTAACGGCATATCGGGTGGTGTCATCGATAAACTGCTGCGGTAGCATCTGGACGTAACTCAAACCTCGTCCTACGGAGGAACGCGGATGGACCACAAGGATCTGCGCAAGTGGAGCGGTGAGGCCGCGAAATGGGCGGAAGAGTATCACGCCTCGTTGCGTGAACGTCCCGTACGCGCACAGACGACCCGCGGTGATACAGCAGCCAAGCTGCCCAAAATCGCACCGGAAGCCGCCGAAGATATGGCTGCCATCTTTGAAGACTTTAAAACCATCGTACCGGACGCCATGACCCATTGGCAGCACCCACGGTTTTTTGCTTACTTTCCGGGGAATGCATCACCCGCCTCAATGCTTGCAGAACAGTTGGCCAATGCGATTTCAGCGCAGGCGATGCTCTGGCAAACAGCCCCCGCTGCAAATGAAATCGAAGAGGTGATGATCCGCTGGCTGCGCGATGCGCTTGGCCTGAGCAATCATTTCACAGGTACGATTCATGACTCGGCGACAACGGCGACACTGTCGGCAATTCTGACGATGCGCGAGCGCGCGCTTGACTGGAAAGGAATTTCAGAAGGGTTATCCGGGCAGCCACGTTTACGGCTTTACGCCTCTGCTGAAACACATTCTTCGGTTGATAAAGCTGCGCGTCTGGCGGGTATCGGGCAGAACAACCTGGTGAAAATCGATACCGACTTTGAGAACGGCATGGACCCTGCAGCACTTGATGCAGCGATTACAGCAGATTTAGCCGCCGGATATCTGCCAGCAGGTGTTATTCTTTGTGTTGGCGGCACCTCCATCGGGGCAACCGACCCGATCAACGCCTGTCTGGATGTTGCAAAGGCTCGTAACCTTTATACCCATGTCGATGCAGCCTGGGCAGGCTCTGCCATGATTTGCCCGGAGTTTCGGGCATTGTGGACGGGTGTCGACAAGGCAGACAGTATTGTCTTCAATCCGCACAAATGGCTTGGCGTTCAGTTCGACTGTGCGGTGCAGTTTCTTGCGGACCCGACACCGCAAATAAATACGATGGGATTGCGACCGGAGTACCTGAAAACACAGGGTGCCAAGGACATCGTGAACTATAACGAATGGACCGTGCCACTTGGCCGGCGTTTCCGTGCGCTTAAAATCTGGTTCACGTTGCGTGCCTATGGGCTGACGGGATTGCGCGAAAGGATACGCAACCATGTGTCTTGGGCCAACGAGGTCGCAGAGGTGATTTCCACCCTGCCCGATTTTACAATTGCCACAGCCCCAGCCTTGTCCTTGTTTACCATTCAGTATGTTCCGGAAGGACAAAACCCGAACGAAGCAACTGCGAAACTTCTGGAAAGAATAAACAATGACGGGAGAATCTACCTGACTCAAACCCTGCATGAAGGTAAATTTGTTATTCGGGTTCAGGTTGGCCAGTTCGACTGTACGCGGGATGATGTTATGATGATCCCCAAAGTTTTATCTGATCTTACCAGAGGTTCATGATGTTGCGTGTTCTTGTCTTTATCTTTTGCGTTTTTCCGACCTTGTTGTTCGCCCAAAATTACCCGGCGTACACGTCTGTTTATATCAACGATTACGCGAATATCATCGATGAAGATGCAGAGGCACGGCTGCTTGCCGAACTTGAAAACCTGAAAAAAGAGACAGGGGTGGAAGCAACTGTTCTGACACTTCAAAGTTGGAAAACATTTGGCGGGCACGACACGATCGAAAGCTTTGCAACCGGGTTGTTCAATGAATGGGGCATCGGCAATGCAGAACGCAACAACGGAATACTAATACTCGTTGCCCAGACAGACCGGGAAATGCGTGTCGAACTTGGTAGCGGATATCTACGCGGCTACGATATTATCGCTGGTGATATCATTGATCAAAGATTCCTGCCTGAATTTCGGTCGGACAATTACAGTCAAGGCATCGAAAACGGCACCTACGAGGTGATTGATCAGATCGCGCGGCCCCACGCTGCAGGACAAGAGCCGCCTGAACAGGCCGTTCGTTCTGATCGATGGCGTTTTCTAATTCCTTTTGTTGTTGTGGCTGGCATGTTGTTTCTGGCGTTCCGGCGCAAGCTTGGCGATTTCAGGATGCGCTTTAGACACTGCCCCAACTGTGGTCGCAGAGGCCTTTCCCGCGATCACGAGGTCATCTTGGCTGCATCAAGAACTGTCGTCGGACGAAGACGACAGACAACTCACTGTCGTTACTGCGACTACTCTGACAGCAAGGAATTCGCGACATCGCGCACCTCTAGAAGCGGTCGTAGCGGCGGTGGCTCTTTCGGTGGCGGCAGTTCGTCGGGCGGTGGCGCATCTGGCAGATGGTAAGCCAAAAGCGACATGTTGACGTAAACAGGCAAGATTGCAACACTTCAACTTAATACCTTCCCGGGAAAAAGGGAGAGATCATGGGGCGGTTTGACTGGCTCATATCATTGATCGTAAGAACGATCGGGGCTGAACGGGGTCGCGCGGCACGCGGGCGTCCGCTGGCGTTGTAACGCCATCCTTCCCCTTTCCCCGATCAAAAGAGACAATCATGACTACAACTTCCCCTCGCCGTTCCGGCGGACGTGCCGCCCGCACCGCATTGCGTTCGGCTCCACTTGCAGAAAACCTTCGCCCTGTCCGCGCCGGTATGGAAGGCGGCAACTATGGTCCGCTTACACGGGCAGGTATAGAGCGCATTCACCAAGCGGCACTTGATGCGCTGGAAACCATAGGTCTGGCCGATGCACCCGAAAGCGGTATCGCAGTTATGACAGCAGCGGGCGCGATACTGGGCGATGATGGCCGACTGCGGTTCCCGCGTGCGTTGGTAGAAGACATGCTCGCCAAAACGCGTAAAGAAGTTGTTTTTCACGCGCGTGACCCAAAACACGACCTTCATCTTTCAGGCAATCGTGTTCACTTTGGCACCGCCGGTGCCGCAGTTCACATGGTTGATGTCGAAGGGCGCAATTACCGTGAATGCACGGTGCAGGACTTGCATGATGCCGCCCGCATCTGCGACCGATTGGACAACATACATTTCGTGCAGCGCCCAATGGTGTGCCGGGATATTCCTGACAACTACGAGATGGATCTGAACACAATTTACGCCGTGACCTCCGGCACGACAAAACATGTTGGCACGAGTTTCACCGAACCTGACTTTGTCGACGGTGGCCTTGAGATGCTGCACATGATCGCGGGCGGAGAAGACAAATGGCGCGCGCGTCCGTTTGTATCGAACTCCAACTGTTTTGTTGTTCCGCCAATGAAATTCGCCACCGAGTCCTGTCAGGTCATGGAAAAACTGATCCGAGGTGGCATGCCCATCTTGCTGTTGTCCGCAGGTCAGGCCGGGGCCACGGCCCCTGCCCCGATTGCGGGTGCAATCACGCAGGCTGTTGCGGAATGTCTGGCGGGAATTATTTACGTCAACGCCATTTCACCCGGCCATCCCTGCGTTTTTGGCACATGGCCGTTTGTTTCGGACCTACGAACAGGTGCAATGTCGGGTGGTTCTGGCGAGCAGGCCTTGCTGACCGCAGGCTGTGCCCAGATGCACAAGTTTTATGGCCTACCCGGTGGTGCGGCGGCCGGAATCGCCGATGCCAAACTGCCGGATATGCAAGCCGGTTGGGAACAGGCAATGTCAAATGTCATGGCGGGTCTTTCCGGACTGAACATGGTTTACGAGGCCGCTGGAATGCATGCCTCGCTGCTGGGTTTCTGCCTTGAAAGCCTGATCCTCGGGGATGACCTGCTTGGGCAGGCCATGCGCTGCGTGCGCGGTATTGAAGTGACTGAAGACAGCGTCAGCCTTGAGGTTATGCGGTCTGTCTGCCTTGAAGGCCCCGGCCACTATCTTGGCCACAACCAGACACTTAGCCTGATGCAGACAGAATATATTTACCCTGAGCTTGCAGACCGCAGTTCGCCCAAGGAATGGGTGGAATTGGGCAAACCAGACTTGCTAAAGAAAGCAACTTCCCGAAAAGAAGAAATCCTGGCGGATCGGTCCGCTGCTCGTTTTGACCCTGAACTGGACGCGCAGATCCGGGCAAAGTTCAAAATTCATTTGCCGTCGTAGAAATCAAATATCTCGGTTCCGAGGGTTACGAGGTCGTCTGTGTTACAGGCGGCCTCTTTCGTTTCAACTATGTGCTGGTTGTGTTCACAAAATTCAGATCGTCAGCAGTCTCAGGAATTTACCACAATCAATTTGCGACCTTTTTTGACGCAAATTTACATGCGCTTTTTATCTCGCAGGAACACTCTTCCTCAAAACTGGATTAAATACGAAAGTGTCCCCATGAAATCTCATACCAAAGTTTGCGTAATAGGCGGTGGTGTTGTCGGGTGTTCGGTGCTGTATCACCTGACCAAACTGGGCTGGTCCGATGTTATGCTGATTGAACGGTCCGAGCTCACCTCTGGTTCAACATGGCACGCGGCAGGCGGGTTTCATACGCTGAACGGCGACACGAACATGGCCGCGCTGCAAGGGTATACGATCCGGCTTTACAAAGAACTTGAAGAACTGACTGGCATGTCTTGCGGACTGCACCATGTTGGTGGTGTTACCCTTGCCGACACGCAAGAACGCTTTGACATGTTGAAGGCAGAGCGGGCAAAGCATCGCTACATGGGTTTGCACACCGAAATTCTGGGACCGGAAGAAATTAAGAAAGTTGCGCCCGTTACGAATATAGATGGCATTATCGGTGGCCTATATGACCCCCTTGATGGTCACCTTGACCCATCGGGTACGACCCATGCCTACGCTAAAGCCGCAAGAATGGCCGGGGCAGAGATTGTCCTGCACAACAAAGTTGAGGAAACGAACCAGCGACCAGACGGATCATGGGAGATCGTCACAGAAAAAGGCACGGTAATCGCTGAACATCTGGTCAACGCGGGCGGTCTTTGGGCCCGCGAAGTTGGTGCCATGGCAGGCGTCTATTTGCCACTGCACCCGATGGAACACCAGTATATCGTAACAGACGATATTCCCGAGATATTTGAGCGGGGACATGAACACCCGCATGTCATGGATCCGGGCGGTGAAAGCTACCTTCGTCAGGAAGGGCGTGGGCTGTGCATCGGCTTTTACGAACAGTCCTGCGAACCCTGGGCGGTTGACGGAACACCATGGGGGTTTGGTCACGAACTGTTGCCAGACAACCTCGACAAAATCACTGAATCTGTTGAATTTGCGTATCAGCGTTTTCCTGTACTTGCGACGGCGGGCGTCAAAAACGTGATCCACGGACCATTTACTTTCGCGCCAGACGGAAACCCGCTGGTCGGCCCTGTTCCGGGGCTGCGCAATTACTGGTCGGCATGCGGTGTTATGGCCGGTTTCAGCCAAGGAGGCGGCGTTGGCCTGACGCTTGCGCAATGGATGATCGAAGGCGAACCCGAACGAGATGTTTTCGCAATGGACGTTTCGCGCTTTGGAAAGTGGATCACCCCGGGCTATACGCTTCCGAAAGTGGTGGAAAACTATCAAAACCGTTTTTCCGTCAGCTATCCGAATGAGGAACTACCCGCCGCGCGCCCCTGCCAGACCACACCCATGTATGATATCTGGGACAGTATGGGGGCTGTTTTTGGCCAGCAGTTTGGCCTCGAAGTGCCGAACTATTTTGCCAAAGACGGTGAGGAAAGATACGAAACTCCAAGTTTTCGACGCTCAAACGCCTTTGACGCTACCGCGCGCGAAGTCAAAGCGGTGCGCGAAGCCGTTGGCATCAACGAAGTGCAGAACTTTGGAAAATTCATGGTCACCGGCGCAGACGCACGTGATTGGCTTGATCGTATCATGGCGGGCCGCATTCCCAAGCCCGGCCGCCTTAGCCTGACCCCGATGCTGTCGCCCAAAGGGCGCTTGATTGGTGATTTCACCATCTCGTGCCTGTCAGACACAGAATTCCAGCTTACCGCCTCTTACGGCTCACAAGCCTATCACGAACGCTGGTTCCGTAAGCACCTTGATGGCGAGGTATCACTGGCAAACATCTCAGACAGACGTACAGGGTTTCAGATTGCCGGTCCAAATGCACAAGCGGTGCTTGCTTGCGTTACAAGAAGCGATGTTTCAGCCGATACTTTTAAATTTCTCGATGTGAAGCGCATGGTTGTGGGTATGGCGGACTGTATTGTGCAGCGTGTCAGCTATACCGGTGATCTGGGGTATGAAATATACACAGACGCGATGAGCCAGCGACATCTTTGGCATGTGCTTTGGGACGCCGGGCAGAAACACGGGATGCGCCCCTTTGGTATGCGGGCCATGATGTCGCTGCGACTCGATAAATTTTTCGGCTCGTGGCTGAGCGAGTTCTCACCTGACTACACAGCGGCGGAAACCGGAATGGACCGTTTCATATCGTTCAAAAAGAACACAGATTTTATCGGACGGGCCGCCGCAGAAGCGGAAAAAGCGCAGGGCGCTGCGCGGACATTGGTTGCGTTTGAAGTTGATGCGCTTGACGCAGATGTCGTGGCTTATGAACCAATCTGGATCAATGGCTCTGTGGAAGGGTTCTGTACATCTGGTGGCTACTCACACTTCGCCCACAAATCCATTGCTTTAGGCCTGATACCGACCGAAATGGCCAAAGAAGGTTTGGAGGTGGAAATCGAAATTTTGGGTGAAATGCGCCCTGCCCGGTTGATCACCACAGCTTTGTTTGACGCAGACGGTGCACGGATGCGCGGTTAGACCAAAACACCATCAGGGATATTGCCCTTAGGCGTCTCTGGTGGTTAGGTCGCACTATGATAAAAGTTGCCATTGTTATGCTGGCTGCGGGTGCGTCAAAACGGATGCGCGGGCGGGATAAGTTACTAGAAAACATTCAAGGTACTCCGTTGCTTCGGCAGTCTGTCAAACGCGCTGCGGCAACAGGTTCTGAGGTTTATGTGACCCTGCCCTGTGATGCGCCAGAACGTTTGGCTGCTGTCGCGCGGCTGCCCGTGACTTTGGTTTTTGTCAAAGACGCCTCTGATGGCATGGCGCATTCTTTGAGTGCGGCAATCAACGCTATTCCTAAAGATTCAGATGGCGTGCTGATTTCGCTCGCCGATATGCCAGAACTTACCGAAAGCGATTTCACGCGTATTATCAAAGCGTTTTCAGAGGATTCTGATCAACGCATCCATCGTGCCTACACTGAAGGCGGAAAACCCGGACACCCGGTTCTTTTCCCACGCCGTCTATTCATTGCCCTGTCCAACCTGACCGGCGACATCGGCGCACGCCAGATTTTGAATGATCCGTCTGAAGACATTGTTCACGTCACGCTAAGCGAAAATCATGCCATCACTGATCTTGACACTCCGGAAGATTGGGACAAATGGCGCGCAGGCAAAAAAACTGGTCGCTAAATACAAATCGGGGAACGGCCTCGCCGCTCCCCGTTCCTGTTAGAACAAAGGGCAATCCCTTTGCTAACCGCTGCATATTAGTATCTGAGAAGCTGGGCCTCGTGTTTTTTCAAAACGCGACGCGCAGTATGATAGTTTTTAATACCTTCGGACTCTTTCAAGTCAGGAAAGAGATCAAAAATCTCCTGCCGCTGCGCATTTCCAATCCCCTTGAGCGCGTAATCACCGGGCTGAAAGCTTTCCGTCCATGATCCATTGGCAAGAACAACTTCATGCTGATCGAACATGAAATGGATATAGGTGGTCCCAAGGGTTTCCACCCTGTGGACGCGGCGGTTGTTGATAAGGTGCTTGGCTGAAGCGAGAACTTCGCGTTCATCAAAGTAAAGCGATGTTTTATCATTTGCGACAAGCATCCGGTGATTTGGACTGACGAGCATATCACGCTCTGGCAATCCGTGCCCAAGCGCACCTGCTTTGATCAGGATTGGCTTAAGATGTTCGTTGTTGCGAAGCGTTTTCCAATCCAGCGACTTCACGCCATACCAGCGAATTTCCTGAATGCCGTTGTCGCGGGTGATAATTCTGTCGCCAACTTTCAGGTCCTCAACCAGACATTCGCCTTTCGGCGTCGCGATCAAAGTACCAGGCGTGAAACAGGGGACGATATTTTCAATATTCCGGAACCTTAAAGTTCCAGTCACATCACCGTCTTCATCCAGATAATCGACAAACCCATCTTCAAAATCTTGCGAGGTGTAGCGAATATTAAAAGGCCCGCCCCCGCGAAGATCCAGGGTATCAAAATCATCGCCGCCTTCGTTCCCGTCGATAACATCTCCGGGTCCTACTTTGGTAAAGGTGTCGCGGCCATCGCCACCAAACAGGACATCGCGACCGCTTCCACCTTCGAAGGTATCATTACCTTCTCCACCAAACCCTACATTATTCCCTGAACCGGTCGAAATGAAATCATCGCCGTGGTCACCGCGTAGTTCATCGTTGCCGTCACCGCCGAACAACCGATCTTTCCCATCACCGCCATTGAGATTATCGTTGCCGGCATCCCCAAAGATTTCGTCGTCGCCTTCGCCACCATGAAGGTTATCATTACCGTTGCCGCCGTGGATTTCGTCGTTTCCCTCGGCAGCATAAACGGTGTCATTCCCATCGCCAGCTAAAACGATATCATCGTTTGGACCCTCGCCCGGCAGGATTGCGTCACCGTGATCTATACGGTCACCGTCAGGATCGCCCAGGTAATCAAAATCGATATGATCATTTCCACTTGTGCCTTCAACAATCCCGTCCGGTGCAACTGCAGGCACTGTTTCAAAATGAACGTCTGTCAACCAGATCGCCTGATCCGTTGTAGAACCATTGTCATAATCGATTTCGATCCGTGAAACAGGGCCGGCGATATCGATCAGGACAGATCCGTCTTCTTGGTTAGGATACTCGTGATCACCGTTCCCAGTGACGGTATTACCATCTACGATTTGCGTGCCAGCAGCTGTGATAAGTACCGGAACCTCATTACCAGCGGTGTCATACGCACGAATCGTTACAATATCGATATGCGGATCACAGGCAGTGCCGACATCCAGATCATTGATCCGAAACGTGACGTCTTTCACTTCGTCCGAAAAGCCGCTTTCGTCGGCGGCAGAAAAATCAATGACCGTTGTGGATGTGTCTTCGTTACCGCCATCCCCTCCCGTGCCATAAAGCTTCAGGCCTGAGTTTGCGTCAAACGGCTCTCCGGCTTCAGTGTATTGGCTTGTTGAGGCGGTACGGATCTGGCTCCCACCGTTCTGATCATTGAACGCAACAGAAACGCTCATTCCACCAGTATCGACAGATGCGCCACCTGCAAGATCGGTCCAGTACGACCCAAACAAGCTCCAGTCCAACACCTGATTTACCATTTCAACTCTCCCAAACACCAAATTCACACACCCGGCCGGGTTGCTACAAAGTGGCGGCTTTTCCCTTTCAGCCACCCGTTCTGTTCAGCGATTGTTTCGTGTAGGTCTGTGCATCTGCCGGGTGTAACGATGCATGTTGCACCGCAATCAACCCCTTATTTGCCCAAGCAGCCGTAACGCTGGTTATTTAACCAGCCGTCTCTCCGGCATTTACATCAGTTACTCAATCGCAGCTCAGCGGCTGCCCCCGCAGCCTTCCTTTTTTGCCCCCAGCCGGGCATGTTCAAATTAGACTTATGACAGGGTCGAAAATAGCAATATTGTCTAATTCATGGCAAATTGTGTCATAATTCAGCCTTATTTTTTCGTCTGTTAGCGAAACAATTTGACGGCCCAAACTTCGAACAAGGCAGTATTGTTTCCTGTTTTAGAACAATAATTTGTTGAACCTTTTTCGTGTTAATTCGGGCAAACACCCAAAAATTAGCGGAGTATTAACGAAAAACATTCGCGAAGCCGACGGTATAGGGGCGGTCAATACGACTGTTGTCGTTTCCAAAATAGAAAAAGGGAAACTCGTATATTCGAACAACTTTGGCAAAATGATGTCAAAGACCAGGGCTTTCATTATTGTCTACGATATTGGTTAAATCCCCAGAATCTCTGGTGATATTGCAGTCAGAAGAATTTATTGATGCGGGCTGGCTCGAATCACGTTCCAGATGAATATGGGATCAAATCAATGTCGCCGACAGACAACCATACGGTCTGTCCCACAGACAATTTGAAATCAGACCTCTGGGGCGCATGCACCTGAACTTCAACGTCCGGAGCTTCGTCGCACATATGAAAAACAAGGTGTACGTCACCGTATCTGAGGATTTTTATTTTGGCCCGAAAAAGAGCTGTTCCCTGGCCCGGGTCATTCTTTGAAATCAGCAAGGACTGTGGAGCCAGCCTGAACTTTTGTATTTCACCAATGACAGCCCCCCCGCGACACGCAAATTGTTGGCCGGCAAACCGCAAAACTGGCTCTCCGGTTTTGGTGTCACCGCAAACTTTGGCATCAAACACCGGGCCGGCCTTTACATGTTCAAGAACCTTACCGCCTGCCATCACTATTTCGCGGTCCGCTAGCGTATTTGTTTCATGTCGGTCGTGACTGACGTAGATCGCCGGGCAACCAGAGGCGCGCAGCGCACGTGCAATGAAGGGCAAAACACGCGCTTTCCGGGTTGCGTCAAGCCCTGACAGGGGTTCATCCAGCAACATCAGATCGGGACGTGTCGCAAGCGCGCGCGCCAGTGCGACGCGGCGCAGCTCGCCACCGGACAGAGCCGACACATTTCGTTTCATCAATGGGCCAAGCTCCAATGCCTCGATCAGGTCATCCGCAAGGCCTTTTGGTCGGTTTTGCCAGCGCAAACCATAGTTTACATTTTCAGCGACGTTCAGATGTGCGAAAAGCCGAGCGTCCTGAAAAACGAAACCAATGTTTCGCTTATGTGTTGGAAGATAGCTACGGCCAGTTTGCCAGACGGTATCACCAATTTGGACACGCCCTTTAGCATCGCGTTCCAACCCGGCCAAGGCGCGCAGAAGCGTTGTCTTTCCGCTGCCACTTGCTCCGCTCAGGGCCGTGATCCCCGCAAGCGGAACTTTCTCCGCGACCGAAAGTGAGAACGCAGGAAAATCTAGCGAAAGATCGATATCGAGCACGGGTGCGTTCATTTGCGTTCATCCTTGTTCAGAAAGAACACCAAAACGAGCACCAGAAAGGAAACGCCCAAAAGACCCGCCGACAAAACATGTGCGGCGCCATAATCCAATGTTTCAACCCTGTTGTAGATCTCGATTGAAATTACCCGTGTCTTGCCCGGTATGTTTCCGCCAACCATCAGAACCACCCCAAATTCACCAAGCGTATGGGCAAAACTGAGAACGGCAGCCGCCAGAAAACCGCGTCGCGAAAGCGGAACAACGACGCTGTGAAAACTTTGCCATTGGCTGGCACCAAGTGTTGCGGCGGCTTCGATTGGCCCATGCCCGACACTGTGAAACGCAGTTCGGAGCGGTTGAACCGCGAAGGGCAACGAGTAAAGCACAGAGGCAAGTAGCAAACCGGTAAATGAAAATGCCAGTGTCTCACCCGTCACTTTTATCCAGAACGCGCCAAGCGCTGTGTTGGGGCTGAACAGAATTAAAAGATAAAAGCCAAGTACCGTGGGTGGCAGAACAAGAGGTAGCGCTGTGAGCGCCTCTACGAATGGCCGCGCCCTGCTTCTTGTTGTCACCAGCCACCATGCGATCGGAGTCGCAATCACAATCAGCAATACAGAAGTTAAACCTGCAAGTTGCAGTGTTAACCATATGGCAGGCCAGAGGCTCAATTCTTTACCTCATATCCCGCGTCATAAAGGATATCTTGTGACGCCCGACTATTCAGAAAATCGAAAAATACATTCGCTGCTGAACTGTTGGTCAAAAGAGCGGCATCTTGAGAGATCGGGGCGTGCAACCCATCAAGCGGTATCGTGTCAAAGTCTGGCATTTCGAAACCGTAGTGAAGCTGTGAGCGCGCAATCATTGCATATCTGACATTTCCGGTCGCGAAGAAACCTGCGGTCTGCGCAATATTTTCCCCAAAAACCAAGTCCATTTCATCCTTTTCAAGCCCGAGGTTTTCGAGAACTTCAATAGCGGCTTTTCCATAAGGGGCCAAATCGGGATCGGCAATTGCAATTCTCTGATTGCGAATTTGGTTAGCTGTTTCCGCTGTTTCATGCACACTCAGTGTCCCTTCCGGCCCGACAAGGACCAGACGTCCAACCGCATAGGTTTGCACCTTTACTGCGCGTTGCGCATTCAACAATAAGGCTGGCCTTTCCTGATCCGCAGCCAGAAAAATATCGAAAGGCGCCCCATTCAGGATTTGTGCATAAAGTTTTCCGGTTGAGCCGTTAGACAACAAAACGTGATGCCCACTCGCCATTTCGAATTCTTTTGCGATCAATTCAGCGGTATTTTGAAAGTTCGAGGCAACAGCCACTCTCACAGTATCAGCGTTTGCAGATGCGCTCTGGCCCAGAAAAACAGCCATGGCCACAATGAACCTAAAAAAGCGCCGCATGTTATCCCCTTTTGAACCGGTACAGGTAAAACCTGCCCGAGGGGATATCGCAAGTGCAAGTTGCGTGGCGTCGTGATTTGACGCAGCTTCGTGGTCTCAATCAATTCCGAGCTTTCGATCTGAAACCACAACAGAGCCCATTGTCGAACGTGACCAAAATAGCGGAAAGCAAAAACTTAACATTCCGGTAAGTGATTTCGATTCACTTTAACGATTCATTAATCTTCTTAAAGCTAAGTCTGTCTGCTTTATCGCGTGAAACGACTTTGGATGAGGATGTAATGAAAAGAACAACGATTGCTTTTTTGGTCGCAGCAACAGCACTCGCCGGGTGCGCAAAAAAAGCTCGGATATTAAGGCCGCCTATATTTCACCGTTACAATATCAAAACCACTCGTGCGGTCAGATTTTCACAGAAGCGCAACACGTATCCTTTCGCCTCGCGCAAGCAGCGGGAATACAAAATCAGACAGCAAATGACGACACCGGGAATATGGTTGGTGGAATTCTCTTTTGGCTGCCCTCGTTTTTTTTCATAAAGGGCAATTCCGAAGCAGTCGCCGAAGTCGCACGCCTGAAAGGCCATATGGAGGCCCTAGAGCAAGCGAACCACCAGAAACACTGCAACATTCCCTTTAGAAAAGTTAGGGTGAGCGGTGATCCCCACGCGCCGGATACTTCGGAAAAATTTTAGAGCTACCTATAAAGACGTACAGCAATAAGAACGCCATACGGACTGGAAACAAAGGGTGGGCCCACGCTCGTCCTTTTTCCAAATAGGTGTAGCGACGACTCTTTCGTTCAATTGATGTGGTGCCCGAGGCGAGACTCGAACTCGCACAATGTTACCATCGGGGGATTTTGAATCCCCTGCGTCTACCATTCCGCCACTCGGGCCACGGCGTGGGTTTACCGTCCTTGCTGATGTTCGTCTACAGGAAAATGCATGAAATTTACTTAGAACATCACTCCGACAAGCCAAAGCGAAATCCCCGGGAAAGAAACAAGAATAACGACCCGAACGAGATCGGATAACACAAAGGGCGCAACCCCTTGATACGTCTTTGACATGGGAACATCCTTGGCCACCTGATTGATGATAAACAAGTTCATCCCAACTGGTGGTGTAATCAATCCGACTTCGACGACAATGAGCGCAAGAATACCAAACCAGATGGCAGCTTCTTCGCTTGTAAGGCCAAAATCAAGCGCTTCGATGATCGGAAAAAAGATTGGGATCGTAAGCAGAATCATCGACAAGGAATCCATCACGCATCCGAAGATTAGATACGCGAGAAGCATGACACAGAGAACCGTTACCGGGGCGAACCCCTGCTCTGACACCCAAAGGGCAAGGTCCTGAGGCGCCTGGGTGAACGCCAGGAAAGAATTGAACAGCTGCGCTCCAAAGACGATGAAAAATATCATCGCAGAGGCGGAGGCTGTGTTCAGAACTGAATCCAGGAATCCCCGCCATGTGAGCCCGCCTGTCGCCATGCCGTAGATGCCCGTTGCGACTGCCCCAACTGCGGCACCCTCCGTCGGGGTGAACAAAGCCTGTACCCCGTCTTGCGCCCAGTTCCAGTCGGCTGCAATGCCCCCCATTACAAGGCCAAAAATTAAAACAACCGGCCAGATCTTGAAGAGCGTTTTAAAGCGATGCCCGTAGGGGACGCGATCAGCCTGTGTGGCGGAATCTGGTCTTACGCGCACATAGATCGCGACTGTCAGAATGTATCCAAGGGCTGCCAAAATCCCCGGAATCAAAGCCGCAATGAACATCTTGACGATGTTTTGCTCTGTCAAAATGGCGTAGATCACAAGGATCACCGAAGGGGGGATTAAAATACCAAGAGTGCCGCCCGCAGCTAACACACCTGTCGACAGCGCGTCTGAATACCCACGTTTACGCATTTCCGGCAAAGCGACCTGCCCCATGGTCGATGCTGTTGCAAGTGAGGAACCACAGACCGCGCCGAAACCAGCACATGCCCCCACCGCAGCCATCGCGACCCCGCCTTTTCTGTGACCAAGCCAGTCAGAGGCAGCATGAAACAACGCAGCAGACATTCCGGATTTTGTCGCAAACTGCCCCATCAACAAGAACAAGGGGACGATGGACAAGGAGTAACTTGAAAACGTGTCATAGGTCAGTGTTTTCATCTGACTTAGCGTGGCACTCGGCCGACCAAGAACGATCCAGGTTCCGACAAAACCCGTTATGCCCATCGCGACACCAATTGGCACCCTCAGGAAAATCGCAAACAGCATCAGCGCAAAAGCAATCAGCGCGAGTTCAAGGCCCGTCATACCGACCCCTCTTGACCGTTAAGCGTCCAGTTCAGGCTACGCCACATCGTGTAAACGCATACGATCAGAAAGAAAGTCGCACCAATCAGAGAAAGCCCATAGGGTATCCAAACCGGCAATTCGAGCTCGTAAGTTGTTTCAGGAAAAAACGGTTTACTTCCCATGCCAAGCACTGTCCGGAAACTATCTGTTCCGTAAGGAAACTTTTCGCCAAACCCCAACCAAAAACGCCATAGAATAATCGCACTTACGAGCGTCAAAAGTGTATCACCCAGAAATCCGAGTGCGGCCTGAATACGTAATGGCAATCTGGCTATGAATATATCAACCGTCACATGTCCGCGCTTGATCTGGCACCAGGGCAGGAAAGAAAAAACGGCAATCGCGCAACCTGCTTCGACCAGTTCGAAATCACCCTTGATTGGGCCAAAACCAAATCCGGACAACTTGCGCCCGGTTATTGAGACAACGGTCAAAACGGCAATCGAGACAAGCGTGAGCCCACCAAAATAGGCCAGCCACCGCGCGATCACCTCTAGTTTTCGACCCGCTTTGTGCTGCATTTCCGGTGCGATTGCCATAGATCCCTCCCTCGCGGTCTGCCCATCGCCGCGGGAATTTTTTTGAACTGAAACTTAGGCTATTGCCCTATCCCAAGTGCTTTCTCTTTACGCTTCAAGCCGTCGAGGAACCTTGATGAATGCGCAAAACCCAATCAAATCCAAAACGAAAACACCGCGTGCCCCTGCTACGAAACGTATGCAGGGGCGACAAGGCGTCAGTCGTAAGACGCAACAAACGCACGCGCGTCATCAACCATAGCCGTTCCGTCAAGACCGAGCGCGTTCATTTCGTCGATCCACTGTTGTGTGACAGTGTCGCCGGTTGAACGCAGTTGGGCAACCGTGGCTTCATCCAAGGTATGAATGACATTGTCGGTTCCTTCGACAACGGCACGGCCCAGACCGTCACCCTTGTCCATGGCGGCTCCGGCCCATGCAGATGCGTCAATGCCAGAGTTGGCATCAATGATGGCCTTCAGGTCATCAGGCAAGTTGTTGTAGCTGTCGTTGTTCATCGCCCAAATGAAGTACGTGTTATAGAGTGACCGGTCACCGCCAACTTCGGTGTGGCTGTCTGCAAGCTCATGAACCTTCAGTGGTGGCACAATTTCCCACGGGATAACCCCACCGTCCACAATCCCCTTTGACAAAGCTTCGGGGAAAGCAGGCACAGGCATACCGACGGGTGTCGCCCCAAGAGATTCAAGCAATTTATTAGCCTGCCGCGACGGGCCGCGCAGTTTCAAGCCCTCAAAATCTGCCACGGACATGACCGGATCACCCTGTTTATGGATCACGCCAGCGCCGTGCACGTGAACTGCAACAAGGTGTACGTCTGAAAAACGTTCCCCCATGTACTGTTCTGTAAACTGCCATGCAGCACGCGAAGAGTTTTCAGCCGACATAGACGTCATGAAAGGCAGTTCCATTGCCTCAGCTTCAGGAAAACGCCCAGGTGTATAGGAAGGAATAGCCCAGCCACCATCAATAACGCCATCACGGATCTGGTCGTAAAGCGCGGGGGGTTTGCCGCCAAGCTGCATCGCTGGGTAAATTTCAATTTTGATACGCCCGCCAGATTCCTCCATCACCTTTTCTGCCCAGGGCACCATGAAATACGAAGGCACAGACCCGCGAGGTGACAGAAAATGTTGGAATCGAAGTGTAACTTCCTGAGCGAGCGCGGCACTGGCTGTAAGGCCCAATGCCACCACGCCAACCAAGGCTGATTTGAGCGTAATTTTCATTAAAATCTCCTCCCGTTATTTTGCGGCTTTCGCCAGCTAATTGATGCAGAGAAATCCAACCATTTCAAGTGCAATGATTTTCATTGTGCAAGCTGCGCCCATCAATCCTGACCGCGCAGGGAATAGCAACTCTAAACACTGGCTAAAGGCTGCTTGCTCCAAAGGTATCGCAATCGGCCATCCTGCCGCTTTCATACCCCGTGATAAACCAGCGCTGTCTTTGCTCGGATGTGCCGTGTGTAAAGGTATGTGGGTTCGGTCTGCGCCCGGCGTTTCTTTGTAATGTGTCGTCGCCAATCTGTTTAGCCGCGTTCATCGCTTCCTGGATGTCGCCGCGTTCAATGCTGCCAAACTGCGCTTGTGCGTGACGCGCCCAAATACCTGAAAAGCAATCCGCCTGTAGTTCGATCCTGACGGAAATGGCGTTGCTTTGAGCTTCGGAAGACTGCTGCCGAGCCTGATTTGCTTGCCCAAGAATCCCAAGTTCGTTTTGAACATGGTGTGAAATTTCATGAGCAACGACATAGGCCGCCGCAAAATCACCTGACGCGCCAAGTCTGCGCGACAGTGTCGTAAAAAACTCTGTATCCAGGTAGGCCTTTTTATCTGCCGGGCAGTAGAACGGTCCGGACGCGCCACTCGCACCGCCGCACGGGGACTGAGTTGCGCTTTTGAACAACACCAATGTTGCTGGCGTGTAGGCCTGCCCCACCTGTTCCTGAAAAAGCTCCGCCCAAACCTCTTCGGTATCGGCCAAGGTCACGGAGACAAATTCACCAGCCTGCCTGTCCGCGTCTGTCAGTTCAACCGTAGAACTTTGGCTACCACCGCCACCTAAACTAGGGTCGTTTAACAGCGGGGTAACATCGACCCCCAGAAAATACCCAATTACCAAAATCGCAACTAAACCGACACCGCCAATACCGCCAACGGCGCCCGGGCCCCTTCTGCGCCTGTCCTCGATGTTCTGACTGCGACGACGACCTTGCCATTTCATTGCACACACTCCCTAACACTACCCATATCACCTAACATAGTATTACGCCCGGCGACGTAACCGACAACAGCTAAACGCTTGACGACAAGCTTTGGTCGTGCTCGATGGGTAAAAAAAAGGCAGAGCAGATGATCAGGCGACTTTACAACTGGACAATCAGCCTCGCGCAGACGCCCTATGCGCTTTGGGCGCTTGCGGTTGTGTCCTTTGTTGAAAGCTCTGTTTTTCCAATACCGCCGGATGTTTTGATGATTCCGATGATCATCGCGCGCCCGTCGCGCGCATGGGTTATCGCGGGTGTCGCGCTCGTGGCGTCGGTTCTGGGTGGCCTGTTTGGTTACTTTATCGGTGCAATTCTTTACGATGCCGTGGGTCTGCCAATTTTGGAATTCTACGGCAAGACCGAAGCTGCCGAAGCTTTCAAAGGCCGCTTCAACGAATGGGGTGCCTGGGCCGTGTTAATCGCCGGGATGACACCGTTTCCCTATAAGGTGATTACAATTTTGTCAGGCACAACAGGGCTTTCACTACCGGTCTTCATCCTTTCGTCGATCATTGCACGCGGATTACGCTTCTTCATTGTGGCAGCCTTGCTATGGAAATTCGGTGCGCCAATTCGTACCTTTATCGAGAAGCGTCTGGGCCTTCTCTTTGCGGTCTTTTTAGTCCTTCTGATTGGTGGCTTCTATCTGGTGAAATACTTATGACCCGAAACTTTCTAATTCTTCTGGCGGCAGGCGGATCGCTCGCACTTTTGCTTGGCGCCTTTGGGTTTCAATACATCGGGGATATGGCGCCCTGCAAACTGTGTCTCTGGCAGCGTTACCCACATGGGGCGGCAATTTTCCTTGGTATTCTGGCAGTTGCGTTGGGCCAGCGGCTCTGGATTGCGCTTGGCGCAGTTGCCGCCGCGGCCACGGGTGCAATCGGTATCTACCATACAGGTGTTGAGCGTAAATGGTGGGAAGGCCCGGATTCTTGCACATCTTCCGGTGTCGATGGAGTATCGGCCGAAGATTTGATGCAGCAAATCCTGAATGCGCCATTGGTTCGCTGTGACGAGGTACCCTGGGAAATGTTTACACTGTCCATGGCCACCTGGAACGCGATTATCGCCTTTGGTTTAATGGCACTCTGGCTGCTTGCACTTCGCAAACCCTAGCGCACACCGGATGCACGTCGGGTTGCAAGCAATAAGTTTGTTTCACTGGTCGCTATTCCGTCTATGCGGCGGATTTCAGCAAGTACTTTGTCAAGTTGTTCAAGTGTTTCTGTGCCAAGCTCGGCGATCAAGTCCCATTTACCGTTGGTGGAATGAACAGCCTCTACCGCGGGAATGCCGTTTAGCCGATGCACGATCCGGTCAGTGCCGCGCCCTTCGATCCCAAGAAGCATCAAACCGCGCACGGGGTACTGCTGCGTGTCTTCTTTCAGAACAACCGTGAAACCGAGGATAACACCCTGAGTTTGCAGCCGTTCCATCCGTGTTCGAACCGTCGTGCGCGATAGTCCAAGTTCGGCGGATAATTCAGAAAGTGATTTTCTGGAATCACGACGCAATTCAGCAATGAGTTTCTTGTCAGAATCGTCCATATTGACAGCTAAAGCCTTCATTTTGTCTAATCGGTAAACAAAATATACAATTATCAGGGTTAAATCCACCACAAAATGGAGAATATATGATTTGAGCTTTCATTACATTGGCAGGATTCCTTCAAATGACACCAAGAAATTGCATTTTGATCGGCGCACCGGTTGATAGCGGAAAACGCCGTCGCGGTTGTCAGATGGGGCCAGATGCGTACCGCACAGCGGGGCTTTCGGAAACGTTGAAAGAGCTTGGGCATAACGTTCGTGATCTGGGAAATATCCAGCACGCACCACTTCGCGAAGCAAGTTGTGAGAACGAAATGGTTTACGCCTTAAGTGAAACTATTGGATGGACAGAAAGCCTTGCAGAGAATGCCACCAAGGCGTGTGGCGAAGGGTTCCCGATCTTTATGGGTGGGGATCATTCCCTGTCACTGGGTTCCGTTGCGGGTGCTGCGGCATATGCTGCAAGCGTTGATCGCCCGCTGTATGTCTTGTGGCTCGACGCGCACACTGATTATCATACCCCGCTAACCACGGGTTCCGGCCATTTGCACGGAACCCCACTGGGATATGTAACCGGGCGCGAAGGCTTTGAGGCATTCCCGCCCCTGCCCGCTGTGGTTCCAACAGAAAATGTTTGCCTTCTGGGTCTGCGCTCTGTGGATGCCGCTGAATCTGCTGCCCTTCAGACCAGTGAAATGCAGGCCCATGATATGCGCGACATTGACGAAAACGGCATTGCACGCCCGCTGAAAGCATTTCTTGATCGGGTTGAAAATGCGAACGGATTGCTTCATGTCTCGCTTGACGTTGATTTTCTTGATCCGTCAATCGCGCCAGCGGTTGGAACAACCGTACCCGGTGGCGCCACCTATCGCGAAGCTCATCTGGTTATGGAACTGCTGCATGACAGTGAACGCGTAACCTCGCTTGATCTGGTAGAGCTGAATCCGTTTCTTGATGAGCGCGGCCGTACAGCGAACCTTATGGTCGAGCTTACAGCCTCACTTTTGGGTCGTCGCGTCTTTGACAGACCTACACGGAGCTATTGATGTCACTGCAGGCCCCCTCTTCGGTTGTTATGATCCGGCCCCATGCGTTTCAGCCAAATCCAGAAACCCGCACGGACAACGCGTTTCAAACCGCAACAAATCACTCTGCTGAAAAAGTTGCCGAGATGGCGCTTGCAGAGTTTGACGATGCGGTTTCAAAGCTGCGCAATTGCGGTGTATGCGTGCATGACTTTGATGATCACGGCGACGCGAACACGCCCGATTCCGTGTTCCCAAACAACTGGTTCTCAACCCACACGGGGGGCCACGTAGCTGTTTACCCGATGTTTGCAGAGAACCGTCGCAGGGAAAGACGCTGGGATGTCATCGACCTATTGAAGCGCAACTACCGTGTACAGGATGTCATTGATTATTCCGGACTTGAACAAGACGGGCTTGCGCTTGAGGGAACGGGTGCAATGGTGCTTGATCACATTGGTCGTGTCGCCTACGTCGCAAAATCGAACCGCGCAGATCCGGTTTTGCTTGAACGGTTTTGCACCCACTTTAACTTTGAACCAATCGCATTTGATGCGACTGACGCGTCAGGGCGTGCGGTGTACCACACGAACGTCTTGATGGGGATCGCAACCAATTTTGCGATGGTTGGTCTTGAAATGATCACATCTGAAGAGCGCCGGCACACTGTCGAGAGCCGCCTGCGCGAAACTGACCGCGAAGTGATTGCGCTAAGCACAGGGCAAATATCTGAGTTTGCGGGCAACGCTATAGAACTCACAGGAAATGAAGGTCGCGTTCTTGCTTTGTCGGAACGCGCACTCAAGGCGCTGCATGAAGATCAGCTTGCCGTGATTGAACGCTCTGCCAGTTCTCTTCCGCTTCGCATTCCAACCATTGAAACCGCCGGGGGATCTGTACGTTGCATGATCGCTGGCGTTCACCTTGCACGCCGCACCTTTGAAGCCAAAGCTGCCTAAAATACGGATAAACCAATGACCGCTCCAAAACCCTCCAGTCTCGCCTTTGTTCCTTTCGTCAGCGTCGCGAATATGATGGAAATCGTGCATCGAATAGGCCTCGAAAATATGCTTCGTGATCTGGCAGAATACATAGAAGATGATTTTCGCCGGTGGGAACTTTTTGACAAAACCCCTCGCGTCGCCTCGCATTCCGCTGAAGGCGTAATTGAGCTGATGCCAACGTCTGACGGCGAAGTTTACGGGTTCAAATACGTGAACGGTCACCCAAAAAATATGAAAGAGGGCCTGCAAACGGTGACTGCATTTGGATTGCTGGCAGACGTCGGAACGGGCTATCCGGTGCTGCTTTCTGAAATGACTGTCTTGACGGCCCTTCGCACCGCCGCAACATCAGCAATGGTCGCCAAGCATCTGGCACCAAAGGGATCAAAGACAATGGCGATGATCGGAAATGGCGCGCAGTCAGAATTTCAGGCGCTGGCGTTCAAGGCGATTTGCGGCATCTCGTCCGTTCGCCTGTATGACATTGACCCCGCGGCAACAAAAAAAGCGATGCAAAACCTGGAAGGCTGGGGTTTGTCGGTTACGGCCTGCCACACGCCAGAAGACGCGATCGAAGGTGCCGCAATCATCACGACCTGCACTGCAGACAAACAATATGCTACAATTCTGACCGACAACATGGTTGGTGCGGGTGTTCATATCAACGCAATCGGTGGGGATTGCCCCGGCAAGACCGAATTGCACAAAGATATCCTGTTACGCTCTGATATCTTTGTGGAATTTCCACCTCAAACCCGCATTGAAGGCGAGATACAGCAACTGGATGAAGATCACCCTGTCACCGAAATGTGGCAAGTCATCAACGGAGCTGTTCAAGGACGCCGCGATAACAAGCAGATTACCCTGTTCGACGGTGTAGGGTTTGCAATCGAAGACTTTTCTGCGTTGCGGTATATCCGCTCGAAACTGGATGAAACCGGGCTTTATCAAAAACTGGATATGGTTGCTGATCCGGACGACCCCCGCGACCTGTTTGGCATGGTTCAACGCGCCAAGAATTGAAAGCGGCTTGATACCGGTCACCTGACCCCCTACGAGCAATGCATAGCGACGCCGCCATTTGCGCGTCGTCATTGCATCTAAGGTGCTGAACAGAATGACAGACCAGAGCAAGGGATTGCTGATCACATGTTTGGGCGTGCTTTTTGTGGTGCCTGACGCACTCTTCGTACGGCTGATCGATGCAGAGCCCTTGGTCATTGCCTTCTGGCGTGGAATGATTTCCGGGTGCGTAATCCTGCTTGGTGTGCTGTTCTTCCAGGGAACACAGCCAATCAAGGCATTGCTTGGCACTGGCCGCTACTGTCTGATCTATGTCTTGGCACTGGGTTGTAGTGGCACGATGTTCGTGCTTGCTATCAGCATGACAAGCATTGCAAACGTTGTGTTCATCATTGCGTCATTGCCTGTATTTGCAGCGATTTACAGCCGTGTCTTCCTTGGAGAGCCAATAAGACAGCGCATGATTGTGACCGTGGCAGCCGTCGCGGTTGGACTTGCAATCATCGGCTATGGCTCGGGCGAAACCGAAGGGGCCCACTGGAGCGGTGACTTAATGGCCCTTGGGGTATCTGCAGTGTTCGCAGCGGGTCTGACCGCCGCGAGGCGCGTGAAACAGGTTTCGATGGTTCCAGCCGTGCCTCTGGCCTATATCGGGGCTTCGTTAATCTTGTTGCTGATTGTTAACCCGTTGTCCGTACCAGATGCGCAATGGGGGCTGGTCGCGTTTCATGGCTGTTTTATTGTCGTCAGCGCCAGCCTTCTCGCGCTTGGCCCGCGTTACATCACCTCGGCAGAGGTTGGGTTGCTGATCCTGCTGGAATCCGTTCTGGCACCCCTTCTGGCCTGGGCCATATTAGATGAAAATCCGGGAATCTGGGCGCTTTCAGGCGGTGCGGTTGTTATCGCGGCACTTGCGATTTCGAACACAGTTGTTTTGCTGCGCCAGCGTTAAGACGACGGGATCATACTCTGACCACCTAGTGTAGTTTGAACTCTCCCACGACATTTTGCCATTCGCCTGATGTAATCATTTTGCGATGGGTAAACCTGACGGAGTGAAGTGGTCCTTCTATCTCATCCTGCCAGAATTCGATAAATTCAAACAGCTTGGGATGGTCTGGCGCAAGGTCATATTCCTGCCAGATATAGCTGTTCAAAACGTTCTGAAAGTCGGGCATGCGGTAGAATAGTTCTGCCGTGGTCAACCCATAGCCCTTCAGCATTAATTCAGCTTCTGAATGTTCCATATTCTGCCTCTTACGTTTTTTATTATTTTTATATTGGCACAGTTGAATTACTTTTCAATAAAAACAACTTGTTAGCAGTCTTCTGCTAGTGCTGACAAATGCAGCACGGATGGACCATTGCACACCATATCGACCCTCCTGTATAGTCGCTGCAACAAAATACAGAACACCCAGAAAAGAGCGGTTGTCCACGTGAACGATACTCCGGAAACTCCTGAAAACGAAGAAGAAAAACCCACACCACGCGCCGTGCATGACGGCCCTGTGATTTCGATCTCTGATGAGATGCGGAAATCATACCTCGACTATGCGATGAGTGTGATCGTTTCCCGCGCTATTCCTGATTTACGGGACGGTCTGAAACCGGTTCACCGACGCATTCTTTATGCGATGTATGAAACGGGCAACACTCACGACAAGTCCTATCGCAAATCAGCCCGCCCCGTGGGTGATGTCATGGGTAAATACCACCCACATGGTGACTCTGCGATTTACGATGCGTTGGTCCGGATGGCGCAGGATTTTTCGATGTCGCTGCCGTTGCTTGACGGGCAAGGAAACTTTGGATCGATGGACGGCGATAACGCCGCCGCAATGCGGTACACAGAAGTTCGCATGGACAAACCCGCTGCCTTTGTTCTGGCGGATATCGATAAAGACACCGTCGATTTTCAGGACAACTACGATGGCAAAGACCGCGAACCTACAGTTCTGCCATCCCGCTTCCCGAACATGCTCGTCAACGGGGCTGGCGGCATTGCGGTTGGCATGGCCACCAACATCCCTCCGCATAATTTAGGCGAAGTCATTGATGCAACCCTGGCGTTGATCGAAGACCCCGATCTGACATCTGAACAACTGATCGACTATGTTCCGGGGCCGGATTTTCCGACCGGCGGTATCATGCTCGGGCGGGCTGGCGCGCGCAAAGCCTATCTTGAAGGCCGCGGATCAGTGATTATCCGGGCGAAAACGCGCATCGAAGAGATCAGAAAAGATCGATACGCCATTATTCTGGACGAGATACCCTATCAGGTAAACAAAGCTTCGATGATCGAAAAGATCGCCGAAATGGTGCGCGACAAAAAGATCGAAGGCGTCAGCCACGTTCAGGATGAATCGGACCGGAATGGTGTCCGGGTTGTTGTCGAACTAAAGCGTGATGCGACGGCTGAGGTTGTCTTGAACCAATTGTTCCGCTTCACACCGATGCAAACCTATTTCGGTTGCAATATGCTTGCCCTGAACGGTGGTCGGCCCGAACAACTGACCCTTCGGAAATTTCTTACATCTTTCATAGATTTCCGGGAAGAAGTTGTCGCCCGCCGCACCGCATTTGAGCTGCGCAAAGCACGCGAACGCAGCCATGTTCTTTGTGGCCTTGCAGTTGCCGTTACCAATGTTGATGAGATTGTTGCGGCCATCAGGACATCTGCTGATCCGGCGGAGGCGCGGCTAAAGTTGATGACACGTCGCTGGCCTGCGAAAGACATTCTGGAATACATCGCCCTCATTGATGACCCGACGCATACTGCGAATGATGACGGCACTTACAACCTGAGCGAAATTCAGGCACGCGCCATTCTTGAACTACGTCTGCAAAGGCTGACCGCTCTGGGTGTCAAGGAAGTAACCGGCGAACTTCAGACACTTGCAGCTAACATCAGGGAATATCTTGATATTCTACGGTCTCGCGAACGCATCATGGCAATCATCAGTGATGAATTGCAAGAAGTGCGCGATCAGTTTGCCGTGCCCCGCAGGACACAAATTGTCGACTGGTCCGGCGATATGGAAGACGAAGACCTGATCGAAAAGGAAGACATGGTCGTCACCATTACTTCGGGCGGATATATCAAGCGTACACCTTTGGTCGATTTCCGCGCGCAGCGTCGTGGTGGCAAGGGGCTTGCCGGGATGGCCACCAAGCAGGACGATGTTGTTACAAACCTCTTTGTCGCCAATACCCATACGCAACTGCTGTTCTTCACCACAGACGGTATGGTCTACAAGCTCAAGACCTGGCGCCTGCCCCAAGGTGGACGGAACACCAAAGGCAAGGCGATTGTGAACATCCTGCCAATTCCTCCTAAGGTATCGATCGCAGCAATCATGCCCGTCGACGTGCCAGAGGACGATTGGGAAAACCTGCAGGTTGTATTCGCGACCACTGCAGGAGACGTTCGTCGCAACGCGCTCAGCGATTTCACCAATGTTCGCTCGAACGGCAAAATCGCGATGGATTTGCCGGAAGGCGTTGAAATGGTGAACGCCCGGATCTGTAGCGAAGATGATGATGTTATGCTGATGACAAGTTCTGGCAGGGCGATCCGGTTCAGCACAACGGCGGTACGTGTGTTCAAAGGTCGTAAATCGACAGGGGTTCGTGGTGTTAGGCTGACGGGCAAGGACAAGGTCGTGTCCATGTCTGTCGTTCGTCATTTCGAAGCGACCTCTGAAGAACGTGTTGCTTACCTTAAAAAGCGCCGTGCTGCGGCAGGTGTAACCGAGGAAATGGAAGCTGACGACGAAGAAACCGTTGAAAATGCTGCAATTACCCAGGAACGCTATGAGGAAATGGCAGCCGCTGAAGACCTGATTTTGACGATAACCGCAAAAGGCGCTGGCAAGATTTCGTCGTCCCATGGTTACCCCGTGCGTGGCCGTGGCGGCATGGGTGTAGCTGCGATGGACAAGGCAATGCGCGGCGGCGCACTGGTTGCATCCTTCCCTGTTGATATGGAAGACCAGATCATGCTCGCCACATCGACAGGTCAGTCAATTCGCTGCCCGGTTGATGGAATTTCTTTCCGTTCACGCAGTGCTGGTGGCGTCAAGGTGTTTGATACGGCAAAGGGCGAACATGTGGTGTCGGTCGCTTGGATTGCCGAGCAGAACGCAGATGAACCTGACGACGATGACGCAGAGATTGAAGACGCAGAAATCGTCGAAGAAAGCTAAAGGAAAAGGGGAGTTCTGCTCCCCTTGCCGCCTCAACTTACTTCAGGTTTTTGATATCAGCTCTATCTTGCGGGCCTTCAGGGCTTTTCCTTTTACTCAATCGTGGCTACATCCCATTTCATGACAGAGACACTCCATATTGTTGGCGGCGGCATGGCCGGTTCCGAAGCTGCCTGGCAGGCCGCAAACGCGGGCATTCAGGTTGTGATTCACGAGATGCGGCCAAAGGTGAAAACCTTTGCGCATCAGACCGGTAATCTCGCGGAGATGGTGTGTAGCAATTCCTTCCGTTCTGATGACGACGAAGCGAATGCTGTTGGGCTTTTGCATTGGGAAATGCGCGCAGCCAACGGGTTGATCATCAACACTGCCGACAAACACGCCCTGCCGGCTGGCAGCGCGCTTGCCGTGGACCGCGACCCTTTCGCTGAAACGGTAACCGCGACGCTGCTCGCTCATCCAAACATCAGTGTTGACTATGAAGAGATAACCGAATTGCCGGACGACGGGCACTGGATCATCGCGACAGGCCCGCTTACCTCTTCGGCCCTCGGAGAAGCGATAGCAAAGGAAACAGGCGCGGATGCGCTGGCGTTTTTCGATGCAATTGCACCAATCGTTTATGCCGACTCGATTAACACAGACATCACGTGGCTCCAGTCCCGCTATGACAAGGGTGACACAGAGGAAAATCGCAAAGCCTACCTCAACTGTCCTATGACTAAAGACCAGTACGAGGCATTCATAGACGCGCTGCTTGACGCAGAGAAAACAGAATTCCACGAGGGTGAAACCGCAGGCTATTTCGATGGTTGCCTGCCGATAGAGGTTATGGCTGAACGTGGCCGTGAAACACTTCGGTTTGGCCCGATGAAACCCGTCGGTCTGACCAATGCACATAAACCGGATGATAAACCCTATGCCGTTGTCCAGCTCCGCCGCGATAATGCGCTTGGAACATTGCTGAACATCGTGGGGTTTCAGACAAAAATGAAATATGGCGCACAGACAAAAGTATTCAAAATGATCCCCGGTCTGGAACACGCCAATTTTGCGCGTCTTGGTGGTATCCATCGCAACACATTCTTGAACTCACCAACGTTGCTTGACGGTCAGATGCGTTTGAAATCACGTCCAAACATCAGGTTTGCTGGCCAGATCACTGGCGTCGAGGGGTATGTCGAAAGTGCCGCGATGGGCCTTTTGGCTGGTCGCTATGCTGCAGCCGAAATCTCTGGAACAGCTTTGAACGTTCCACCACCGGAAACTGCTGTAGGGTCGCTGGTCCATCACATAACCGGCGGGGCCGAAGCAAAGACGTTTCAACCGATGAACGTAAATTTTGGGCTTTTTCCACCTGCTGACGCCAAGGCAGGACGGAAAAACCGGAAAACACGCTACAAGGCCTACACCGAGCGCGCAAAGGTTGCATGGCAGGCCTGGCTGGACGGAGAGTGATTTTTCGGCTTATGTTTAGGCTATGGGTGAAAAATTCTTAAACAAAGCTTATGAGCTTCAGTCCGTCGAAGAGACACGCGCGCTCTATGACAATTGGTCTGACAGCTATGATTCCGAACTTCTGGAAAACGGATACGCAACACCCAGGCGTGTTGCTGAAGCGCTTGCAAAATACGCTGACAAAAACAAACCTGTACTGGATTACGGCTGTGGTACGGGTCTCTGTGGCGTGACTTTAAAGGAAGCAGGTTTCGAGACCTTGGACGGGGCGGACCTGTCACAAGAGATGCTCGAAATTGCGGAGAAAAAGAATGTCTACCGGAAGCTGACGCATATCGATCCTAACATCCCCCTTGCGATCTCTCCGGGTGATTACGGTGCCATCACTGCCTGTGGCGTGATCGGCATTGGTGGTGCCCCGCTCAGCGTGTTCGATACAATTGTCAATTTTATAGATAAAAAGGGTCTGTTCGCATTTTCTTTCAACGACACGTCTCTTTCCGATCCGTGTTATGAGGCAAAAGTGATGGAGTACACCGACTGTGGGTTCGCAAGGCTTCTGTTTCGGGAACACGGTGAGCACCTTCCAGGTATTAACTTGAAATCCATGGTTTATGTGATTCAGAAAAATTGACTTTCAGAACGCGCTTCGCGCCGTCACCAACCGGCCCACTTCACCTTGGACATGCCTATTCCGCGATGCTTGCCTATGACATGGCAATGACCGCCGGTGGAGAGTTCCTGCTGCGCATCGAAGATATTGATCAGACTCGCGCTCGCGCGCATTGGTGCGAACAGATTTTTGATGACCTTCACTGGCTTGGGCTTAAGTGGCCAGAACCTGTCATGCTTCAGTCTGAACGCATCGGTCACTATCAAAGGGCCCTGCAAAACCTCTGGAACAAGGGGTTGCTCTATGTTTGCACCTGCAATCGCCGGGATATCGAAGCCGCACTATCAGCTCCGCAAGAAGGTGCGCGAACCTATGGGCCCGACGGTTTGATCTATCCCGGGACCTGCTCCGGGAACACCGGTGATCCTATCGGCTGCGCGATGCCAGAAGAGTCCGTGTTGCGCTTATCTATGGAAAAGACCTTCGTTGCGGTTTCTGAAAGTTCGGAACCATGCAACGATTTTACATTTGTCGAAACCGGTTCTGGCCCAATTGGCGAAACAGGTGAAATCAGCTTTAACCGACAAGACGTTCTTCAAAACATAGGTGATATTGTTCTGTCTCGTAAAGATATGGGGACATCTTACCACCTGTCCGTTGTCCTTGACGATGCAGCGCAAGGTATTACGCATGTGGTGCGCGGGCAGGATCTTTTCGAGGCAACAAAAATTCATGTTGTCCTGCAAAAACTAATGGGTCTGCCGACACCCCACTATTATCACCATCGCCTTATCCGTTATTAAAAGCATAAACGACTCGCCAAGCGTGATGACGCGCGTGCGATCTCTAAATACAGACAAGACGGTGCAACCCCGCAAGATATTCGTGAAATGGTTGGGCTTTAACCTTTCCCACCTTTTTCCGAAAATATCCCCGCCGGAGGCAAAAAGTTAATTCTTCGTCACCAATGGCGACAGAATCTCGACTTCTTCACCCCGTTTCAACGCAGTGTAGAAACAGCTCTTCCGGTTCGTGTGACACGCTGGCCCCGCCTGGTGAACAACAACCAGCAGACAATCCCGGTCACAATCTATGCGAAGCTCGACCAGGCTTTGTACATGTCCGGACGTTTCGCCTTTCACCCATAATTGCTTCCGTGAACGCGACCAATAGGTAACGCGCCCGGTCTCAATCGTGCGTTGAACCGCCTCGGCATTCATCCAGGCCATCATAAGCACGTCACCCGTGCTTTCTTCCTGTGCAATTGCAGGGATCAACCCTTTTTCATTGTATTTCAGTGTCAAAGGATCGAAAGACATGCCAAAAACCTTTTGCATCGACGCGTTGCAGTACTATTTATGTGAGAGCAGACAAAAGGGAAAGCCATGACGGCCGACAATGACCTGATCAACCTCTATTCGACACGCATTCTAACGCTGGCCTCGGATATCCCGCATACAGACCGGCTCGCTTCGCCTGACGCAACAGTGAAACGCCGAGCTCCACTTTGCGGATCGACCGTTACTGTCGACTTATGCGTAAACGACGGCGAAATCACTGATTACGGGCAAGACGTCAAAGCCTGCGCGCTTGGACAAGCAGCCGCATCTGTTGTTGGTGCAAATATCATTGGTCGCAACCGACAGGAAATTGAACGCGCGCGCGATCAGTTGCGCGATATGTTAAAAAACGATGGCCCGACTCCATCTGCGCCCTTTGAAGGGTTGGAAGTATTGCGCCCCGCCCAGAGTTTCAGAAACAGGCACGCCTCTATCCTCTTGGCATTAGAAGCATCACTCGAAGCTATGACACAGGCTGAAAACGCCAGTTGCGCTTAAGTATTCCATAAGACATCGACGCTACTCCTGATTTATAGGAACAGGAGCGCGCATGAATTCAATCATTGATCTTAGCAAAACCAAGCCGGAAAATGTCCGATTGAAGTCGCTTGCAAATGTCGCGTCCGGACTTGGCTTCGAACTCGTAGATCTTGCTGCTGTGCTCGATAAAATCGATGATCAGGCAAAGACGCAGTTACGTTCCTTTGCCGGGTTGCACGAACAAGTTGAGCATATGGCAAATTCCAATGCGGACGTTCGACAAGCCGTCAGCACGGTTGCGCAAACCACCCAGAAAACATTTGACGTTATCGACACATCGGTAAATGACCTGCGGCGTGCGAGTGACCGGGCAAAACTGGTGGCAAAATGGGTCCAGTCTGTTGACCGGCAAATGCGGGAACTTTCAGGAACACTTAAGGCCGTCCAGTCCAACAACAATGAAATCACAGCAATTGCACGGCAAGTGAACATTCTGGCAATTAATGCAAAAATCGAAGCTGTCCGCGCAGGCGATGCCGGACGGGGGTTTGCTGTTGTCGCAGAAGCGATCAACGAGCTTTCTCAAGAAACAGCTTCTGCCGCTGATGAAATTACACAAAATATTAACGGTCTGTCCAAGCTCGTTACCAAAATCGGAGAGGAATCGTCCAATGCCTCATCGGATGCAAATTCTGTTCTTAAAGACGCAGAGGGAACAGACAAAGCTCTGATTTCTATTAGTGCTGGCGTCAAGTCAGTGCAGGAAGATTCGAAATTGATTTCCACCGGCGCGAACAGAGTGTATCGCGCGATTCATTCTTTTGAGCCAGAATTCACGACTGTCGCGACTGCAATTAAACTTAATGCAACCAACATTAATCTGGCACGAAATCGCGCAAATGCGCTGATCGATCAATCGGAAATGATTTTACAGAAAAGCGTTTCTTTAGGTGGAGCAACAGATGACACGCATTTCATTGAATTTGTTAAGAAAATGTCGCGTCGCGTCAGTACCGTTTTTGAAGAGGCGATCAAACACCGCCAATTAAACGAGAGTGATTTGTTTTCCAATTCCTATGAGCCGATACCAGGAACTGATCCTGTGCAATACAAAACTCTTTTTACACAGTTTTGCGACTCGGCATTATACGACCTCTTTGAAAACGCTCTTAGTTATAGTCCGAAAATCATATACTGCACTGCAATTGATCGGAACGGATATACGCCGACACACAACAAGAAGTTTTCGCAGCCGCAAGGAAAAGACCCGGTCTGGAACATGACAAACAGCCGAAACCGACAAATTTTCAATGATCGGGCAGGTCTGAAAGCCGGGAACAATCGTGAAGATTTTCTTCTTCAGGTTTATCGGCGAGACATGGGTGGCGGCGTCTTCAAACTGATAAAGTATCTATCCGCACCCATATCAGTAAACGGCAAACATTGGGGCGGGGTTCGCATGGCGTATACCGCATAAAAAAACCGCCGCGCTTCTTTATGAAGGCGGCGGCAGTCGGCGTATCTGAAAGGTCGGCCTCTCGTGGAGAGATGAGGTTTCTCCGGTGTGGAACAGGCAATGTCCATAGTAACGCATCGGATTTGGGGACAGGATGCGCGAGAAGCCAACAGCAGAACGCAGGCAGAAACTTAAATAAACCCAGGCAGGTAAAGCCCGACAAAAAGCATGACAACTAACGAAGCGGCCCCTGCTGCATCTTGCAGCAGTGTTGCAGAAGACCGATCAATCACCGTTTTTATGTCGTCTAACATGATTTACTCCTGCAATATTGATATATGTTGCCTCTTTGTTCTCAAATTTTAACCTGTTTGTAAAGAACTTTTAAAGAACATTTGTGAACAAAGTAGCATTAAACAGGCTAACCAACTGAAATTAAACGAATTGATTTATCTTGTTCCATCAACCACAAGAGCACCCTTGCAGCCGTACCTCTTTCGCTGTTCAGCGCAGGGTCGTCATTAAGCAGTTTTCGTGCGTCGGATTGCGCAAGCGCCATTAGCCCGGTCTGTCGCTCAAGATCTGCGATCCGAAACCTCGGCAGACCTGACTGAGCAGTCCCGATGACATCTCCGGCACCGCGTATTGCAAGGTCTTCTTCAGCAATTTTGAACCCATCCTCCGTGTCGCGAAGGGTGGTCAAACGTCGCTCTGCCCCTTCTGACAGCGGCGCGTGATACATCAGTAGGCAGGTTGATTCAGCCGCCCCCCGGCCTACACGCCCACGCAACTGGTGCAATTGTGCGAGGCCGAAGATTTCTGCGCGCTCAATGACCATGATAGATGCGTTGGGAACATCGACTCCCACCTCGATCACAGTTGTCGCAACAAGAACCTGCGTTTGTCCGGCTGCAAACCGCGCCATCGCTTCATCTTTTTCAGCCGGCGGCATTTGCCCATGCACCAACCCGACTTTTCCTTCACCAAGCTGCGCGCGAAACCTTTCAAACCGATCAGTGGCCGCCGTAAGATCAACAACCTCGCTCTCGGCGACCAAAGGACAAACCCAATAGGCCTGGCGTCCCGCCTCTATTGCGCCTCTCAGATGTTCCACGACCTCATCCAGGCGTGATGTGGAGACCATCGCGGTTTTGACCGGCGTTCGCCCCGGGGGTTTTTCGTCGAGAACGGACACATCCATATCGCCGTATTGTGCCAACGCCAGGCTGCGCGGAATTGGCGTTGCCGTCATAACCAGAACATCAACGGCTTTTCCTTTGCCGCCCAACTCATAGCGCTGCCGTACGCCAAACCGGTGTTGCTCATCAATAACGGCAAGGCGAAGATCCTTGAATTCCACATCTTTCTGAAAAACTGCGTGGGTTCCGACAAGAATATGTATCGCGCCCTTCGCCAAGGCTTCGAGTTTGGCGCGCCGTTCAGCCCCTTTGTCCCGACCGGTTAGAATTTCCAGCACAACACCAGCGTTTTCAGCCAAAGGCTGCAGCCCTTGCAGATGCTGGCGTGCAAGAATTTCTGTCGGGGCCATCAAAACGCCCTGCCCGCCCGCTTCAACCGCAACCAGCAACGCCATAAATGCGACCAGCGTTTTGCCAGACCCAACATCACCCTGAAGAAGGCGATTCATTCGAAAGGGTAACGCCATGTTTTCCGAAATTTCACGGATCGAACGGTCCTGTGCGTCCGTGGGTCTGTAAGGCAAAACGTTAAGCACCTTCGATTGCAGCGCCCCTGTCGCAACAGAGCATTTGCCTTTTAATTTCCGGGTCGCCGCGCGCGCCAAAGCAAGCGTAAGCTGATGCGCAAACAGCTCGTCATACGCCAACCTTTGGCGCGCTGGCGATTCAGGGGACAATTCTGCGGTAGATCGTGGATTATGTGCGGCATGGATCGCGTCGCCCCAATTCGGCCAGCCCTCGCGTGACTTCAGTGCGGGATCAATCCACTCAGCAAGCACTGGCACCCGCTCCAAAGCAGACGCAACCGCCTTAAATATCAATTTTTGACTGATACCAGCAGTAAGCGGATAAACCGGTTCAAACTCTGGAATTTCATCAGCGTCGTTCAGGGGTACAACGTGATCCGGGTGCACCATCTGCGCGATCGAGTCAAAAAGTTCTAACTTGCCTGAAACCAAACGGCGCTGGCCTGTTGGCAATAGCTTTTGCAAATAATTTTCGTGTGCATGGAAAAAAACCAATTGGAATGAGGCTTCCTCATCTTCAACGGTGATGCGATAGGGCCGGCCCTTGGACGACGACGGGTGGTGCAACCCGACCTCGACTTCAACAGTGACCACTGAAGGCGTGACTGCGCCGCGAATGGTTGCGCATCTTCGTCTGTCAACAACGCTGTAAGGCAATGTCAGCAAAAGATCGCGGGGCTTTTCTATGTCCATCTGTTCAAAGTGAGCGGCGGTTTTAGGACCAACGCCAGCCAAGGTTCCAAGCCCTGCAAACAGCGGGAAAAGTATTTCAGGCCGGCCCCTCATGAGGTCGCGATCAGCGCGAGCCAGGCATCTTCATCAATTGTCTCCACACCAAGGTCCCCAGCTTTTTTTGCCTTTGATCCAGCGCCGGGGCCCGCAATGACAAGGTCTGTCTTGGCCGAAACAGAACCGGAAACCTTTGCGCCGAGTATTTCAGCGCGGGCCTTTGCCTCGGCACGTGTCATTTTTTCAAGTGTTCCGGTAAAAACAACGGTTTTACCAGCAACCGGGCTGTCAGACGCGACCCTAGCAACGACATCTTCGACCTCAAGTTCTGCCACCAGACGGTCAATCGATGCGCGTTCCGCATCCTGTTGCAGGGTCGTAGTTAATGAGGTCGCAAGAACAGCGCCAACACCGTCAATTGCAATAAGGTCATCCCAGATCGCCCCTTCCCCGATCTGTGCCTGCGAAAGTGTGGTGATGAAATTCACCCAACTGGTATAGTGATTTGCCAAAAGCTTTGATGCCTGCTCACCCACGTGGCGAATGCCTAGCGCAAAGATCAGGCGGTTCAAGGATATTTTACGCTTTTCATCAATCGCATCAAACAGCTTTAAGGCAGATTTTTCGCCCCATCCTTCGCGATTTTTCAGTTGCTGCAATCCTGAGCTGAACCGCTCTTTCAACTTAAAAATGTCAGCGGGTTCTTTTATCCATTCATCGTCGTAAAATTGTTCAACCTGTTTTGCGCCAAGCCCTTCGATGTCAAATGCGGCCCGGCTGACAAAATGCTTTAGTTTCTCAACTGCCTGTGCGGGACAAATCACACCACCCGTGCATCGGCTGACAGCATCACCTTCTTCACGAATAGCGTCTGAGCCGCACTCTGGGCACACCTTTGGAAAGGAGAAAGGAACCGCACCTTTGGGCCGCTTGTTCAAATCCACGTCTGCCAGTTTGGGAATAACGTCGCCAGCCCTGTAGACCTGAACCCAATCTCCGATCCTAAAATCCCGACCTTCGCGAATTGGGTTTCCCTTGGCGTCGCGGCCTGCAATGTAGTCTTCGTTGTGAAGGGTCGCGTTCGAGACGACAACGCCGCCGACTGTCACAGGTTGTAACCGGGCTACCGGCGACAAGGCACCGGTTCTGCCGACCTGAATGTCGATTGCCTCGAGCCGCGTCCAGGCCAGCTCTGCCGGAAATTTATGCGCAATTGCCCACCGGGGTGTGGTAGAGCGAAAACCAAGACGCCCCTGCAGTGCAAGATCATTCACTTTGTAAACGACCCCGTCAATATCATACCCAAGCGTGGCGCGCTGTTCTTCGATCACGCGATACTGCGCGATTAAAGCATCAGGGCTGTCGCAAACGATGGTGAGCGGGTTTGTCGAAAATCCAAATTCGTTCAACTGCTGAACGGCCCCGATTTGCGTATCGGAAAGAGGGGCGGAAATTTCACCCCAGGCGTAAGCAAAAAACCGGAGCGGGCGTGACCTCGTGATCGATGCATCAAGCTGGCGCAAAGAGCCTGCCGCAGCGTTGCGTGGATTTGCAAAGGTTTTACCCGCTGCAGCAAGTTGACGTTGGTTCAGGTCCGCAAAGTCGTTGTGCGACATGTAAACTTCACCCCGAACTTCCAAAACATCCGGCGCATCGGCAATCTTTTGCGGGATATCCGCTATTGTTCGGGCATTCGCCGTGACGTTTTCGCCCGTTGTGCCATCACCCCGGGTCGCTGCCTGAACAAGTGCACCATTTTCATAGCGCAGCGATAGCGAAAGACCATCAATTTTTGGCTCTGCGGTGTAGGAAAGTGTATCGCTCTTGCTTAGGCCTAGATACTTTCTGACACGTTCATCAAATTCAAAAATATCGCCTTCATCAAAGGCATTGCCCAGAGACAGCATAGCAACCGCATGCTCAACCTTGGCAAACCCATCTGCAACTTCAGCACCAATTTGTACGCTCGGACTGTCGGCGCGTTTCAGATGCGGGAACCTGGCTTCGATTTTTGCATTTCGAAGCTTGAGCGCGTCATACTCCGCATCACTGATGCGCGGCGCATCCTTGGTGTGATAGTCCGTGTTTGCCTGAGCAAGAAGATCGGCCAGATGAGCGAGTTCTGTTTTAGCCTCAGCTTCGCTCAAATTTTCTACGGCTGTATTTGCCATCTGCCCCTCTCTGCGATGTCTCCTTGCTTTGATAGGAGTGCGCTTAAGAGAGGTCCAGAGGGAGGTGGCGATTAGGTGATCTTTTTCGCCTACCCAAATCCAGTGTCGCTAGAAATCAAGCGCTTAGCGCAACAGGCGTTTCAAGCTCAGCCGGATCCGGATCACGCAAAACATATCCCCTACCCCAGACCGTTTGAATGTGGTTGTAGCCGCCTGTTGCTTCATTTAACTTTTTGCGAAGTTTGCAGATGAATACATCAATGATCTTGAGTTCAGGCTCGTCCATGCCACCATAAAGATGATTGAGGAACATTTCTTTCGTGAGCGTCGTTCCCTTACGCAAAGACAGCAGTTCCAGCATCTGATATTCCTTGCCCGTCAGATGTACGGTTTTGCCATCAACATCCACCATTTTCTCATCAAGGTTTACCGAAAAATACCCTGTTTTTATGATGGATTGTGAATGACCTTTTGACCGCCTGATGATCGCGTGAATTCGCGCGACCAGTTCTTCACGATGGAATGGTTTGGTCAGATAGTCATCAGCACCAAAGCCAAACCCTTTGATTTTGCTTTCTGTGTCGTCCGTTCCGGACAGAATGAGGATGGGTGTTTCAACCCGCGCCAAACGCATCTGGCGCAACACTTCGTGCCCGTTCATGTCTGGTAGGTTTAGATCAAGCAAAATAAGATCGTAGTCATAGAGCTTTGCCAGATCGATCCCTTCTTCGCCCAAATCGGTGCAATAGACATTCAGATTGGCGTGCGTCAGCATCAGTTCGATACTTTTTGACGTTGTTGGATCATCTTCTACGAGTAAAACGCGCATTTATTCTCTCCGCTACAAATTCCTATTTCGCCGTATGATTGATCACTAATGGTTAATCACCCGTTACTGGTGCAATTTATTTACACACTCCACCTATGGTTGTCTATACTTTTGCACAGACGTCGCCTTGAGCGCCTCTTCACCATGCGAGAGAGCTGCATTTTCCCAGGCCTCGTATTCTTCCGAAGAGAGGCCATACCGCTCTTTCGCTTCAGTCACCGTCATCAAACCGGACATCACCCCCTTCACCACGGCGGCTTTCCGGCTAGCGACCCACCTTCTCGTGTTTTCCGGCGGCAGGTCTGCGCGTGAGAAAATTGTTCCGTCGGGCAGTATGACAGCGCGTGGCCCGTCGACTTTTTTAAGAAACATATTGAACCCCTCAGTCAGTAAAGGCTTCAGATTGCGCAATCAGGCTTAAAGAGAAATGAAACCACCCCTTGTTAGTAGTTCGCATTTTCATATATTCCGCAGCATAATCAGGAGCGCGTCATGCCACTCGACAACATGAACCAAGAACTGAATTCACTGGGGTTTGCAAAACCACCCAGTGAAACACGTGTTGTTGTTGCAATGTCTGGCGGTGTCGACAGTTCCGTTGTGGCAGCACAGCTTGCGGAAGAAGGCTATGATGTTGTCGGGATAACGCTTCAACTCTATGACCACGGCGCAGCACTTGCCAAAAAAGGCGCGTGCTGTGCGGGCCGAGATATTCACGATGCCCGGCGTGTGGCCGAAGAAATGGGTTTTCCGCACTATGTGCTCGACTATGAAAATGTTTTTCGCGATGCGGTGATTGATGAGTTTGCAGAAAGCTACCTTGGTGGCGCAACACCGGTGCCTTGCATTCGTTGTAATGAACGCGTGAAATTCAAAGACCTGCTGGAAACCGCCAAAGACCTTGAAGCTGATTGCATGGCCACCGGCCACTACATTCAGCGCATGGTCGGGGACACCGGGCCAGAGCTACATTCTGCGGCGGACGCTGGCCGCGACCAAAGCTATTTTCTGTTCTCCACGACGGCTGAACAATTGTCTTATCTACGCTTCCCGCTTGGGCATCTTTCGTCCAAGACGGAAACCCGTGCGCTCGCATCTAAATACGGGCTGAGCGTTGCTGACAAGCCAGACAGTCAGGATATTTGCTTTGTGCCTGATGGCAACTACGCCGCCGTTATTGAAAAGCTGAGACCAGAGGCGGCAAGCCCCGGCGATATTGTCGATATGGACGGAAATGTTCTGGGCGGGCACAACGGGGTCATCCACTACACCATCGGGCAGCGCCGCGGCCTTGGCATCGGTGGGCTTGAAGACCCGCTTTATGTCATCAAACTTGACGCCGATAGCCGCCAAGTTGTGGTTGGACCAAAAGAAGCGCTTTCAACCCGCATCATTCCGGTCCGTGAAATCAACTGGCTTGGCGACACCCCATTCGAAAGCAAGCCTGAGTGGCATGTTGCTGTAAAAGTTCGATCAACCCGCCCACCACGCGACGCCATTATTCGGCCAATCTCTGCAACCGAAGCTGAAGTTGAGCTTCTGGTGCCCGAAGAAGGTGTTTCGCCCGGCCAAGCCTGCGTGTTTTACGACACGGACAGCAGCCGTATTTTTGGCGGCGGCTGGATCTGGCGCGGCTGTTAGTTAGCGGGTCGGCCGCTAAGTCCATCAAGAACGGCTTTTGCAGCGCGCAGTCCCGGTGGTTCCGACCCCTGCCCCAAGCGTTTCATCGTGAGCGCCATTGCAGCTTTTTGACCTTGGGGATTTTCAAGAACAGATAAGATACCTTTGGCAATATCCGCCGGTATGCATTCTGCGCCAATGAACTCCGGAATGTGGCGCGTTTCCGAGACGATATTAACCAGCGTGACCGTGTCGATCATCAGCATTCTGTTCACAATCTGTCGGGTGATCCAGTTCATGTCATAGGCTATTACCATCGGCGTTTGTGACGCTGCGAGTTCCAGAGACACTGTTCCGGACGCGGCAAGCGCGATATCAGCGGCCCTGAAAGCCGCGCGCTTTTCTTGTGCAGCCAATTCTTTGCTCTGATCACGAGGGTCCAGCAAAATTGGTTCGCCCGGCCAGTTACTGATCTGTTGCTTAACCAAGGCCACGACAGAACCGGCAGCCGGGACAACAATTCGAATATCAGGACGCGCCTTGAGAACGTTCTGCAACGCCTGTCCGAACGGCCCCATTAAGCGCGATACTTCTCCCTGCCGTGAGCCTGGCAAGGCCAGCAATATGGTTTCGTTTGGGCCAATTCCATATTTTTCGCGAAATGCTTCTACGTCGGACGCATCTGCTTGTGGTTCGGCGACAACCGGATGCCCAACAAAATCGCACCGCATACCGTCAACTTCCATAAGCGGTTTTTCAAAAGGGAAAAGCGCAAGAACGTGATCAATTGTTCTTGCCATCTTTACCGCCCGCCCCGGCCGCCACGCCCAGACAGTTGGCGCAACGTAATGAACTGTGCGAATGTCCCCTCTGGCCTTCACCAGTTTTGCCACCCGGAGACAAAAATCCGGACTATCGATTGTGATTAGCGCGTCGGGCGGATCTGCCAGTACCGCATCCGCAGTTTGCCTGATCCGGCGTTTAAGTTGGAAATACTTCGGGGCAACTTCGGCAATTCCCATCAAGCTTAGCTCTGCCATGGGAAACAGGCTGTCCAGACCTTCTGCCTGCATAAGCGGGCCACCAACACCCTGAAACTGCACATCGGGAACAAGCGTCTTCAATCCAGCCATAAGCGTCGCACCAAGCTTGTCGCCCGACGGCTCTCCTGCGACCAGAAAGAACCGCATCAGGCCGTTTCCGTTGTATTGTCGCGTACCCAAATGAACAAACCCGCTGCATTGGCTTTTTCAATGGCGACATCGGATTCCATTATCATGACGCCGCCCGCCTCAAGGACTAACCCTCCCAAGCCCGCAGCTACAACCGCGTCAATTGTTGCCGGTCCAACTATCGGCAGATCAACACGCCTGTCCTGCTCAGGTTTCGGGGCTTTAAAAAAAACACCTGCCCCTTTTGAACGGTCGGGGCGCGCTGAAAATGGCGCGTTGGCCAACTGCGTCAGCATCCAGTCCGTTCCGGGGAGCGTCTCGCAAGCCAGAACCAAGCCTTGCTGCACGACACAGCCCTGCCCAACATCGGCTGCACCAAGTGCCGCCGTTACTTCTGCGGCGCGGGCTGCATCTGCTGTGTCTTTTTCATCAGGAACAACATTTGTGAGCACGCCGGTCGCAGGCAAAAGATCCGGCGAGACTTCATGCGCAGCTCTGATTGTAAAACCAGCATCTTCAAAGAGGCTCAGGACGACTCTCAAAATCGTGTCATCTCCGCCCTGCATTGCAGCCAAGAACTTTGGCGCCAGCTTTAGTGTTTCCGGATCAAACGCGGTTGGGTCGATTCTGGGCCGGTGTATTGCGCCAGCAAAAACGACCTCCTGAACTTTTTTGTCCTTCAGGGTAGCAAAGAAGCGCGCAAGTTGCTCAACCCGGAACCGAATGACAGGTGCGCCGCAGGGGTTTTCAATTTCAAACCCTTCGATTTCGCAAAGGATATGATCCTTCCCGGCGAGCGTCAGTTTTTCAGATAAAGCGCCGGGCAAGCGACCAGTGCCTGCAATAATAGCCAGCATTTCTGCCCCCTAGCCTGGTGTCAGAAAAGAACGACCACTGTTGCCCAGAACAAACTTTACGATGTCCTGAACATATTCACTATCGCTTTCATTCCCAAGGCGCTGCGCACGGTCCTGAAAAGCGCCGTCTCCCTGCGCGAGCATCTGGTAAGCAGCCCGCAATGCGGTGATATCTGCCCTGCTTACCCCTTTACGTTTCAAACCAACAAGGTTGAGCCCATCGAGTGCGCCACGCGGACCCTGAACAAGACCATATGGGATGACATCATTTGTTACCATGGTCACAGCGCCGATGATGGCACCCTTGCCGATCCTGACAAACTGATGAATTCCGGATAATCCTCCGATAATGACATCATCCTCGATGATGCAATGGCCGGCTAGTGCTGCCTGATTGGCCATGACGACCCGGTTTCCGACGATCGCATCATGTCCGACATGTGCGCCTGTCATGAATAGGCAATCGTCACCAACACGTGTAATTCCCCCCCCGCCTTTGGTTCCGGTATTGAGCGTGGCCCCTTCACGGATACGGTTGCGCTTGCCCACAACGAGACGTGTTTCTTCACCGTCAAACTTTAGATCCTGAGGAATCTCTCCAACACAGGCAAAAGGGAAAATTTCTGTTTCATCACCAATTTCTGTTAAGCCGGTAAGCACGGCGTGGCTTTTAACGTGCACACGCGCCTTCAGGGTGACATTCGGACCGATCACGGAAAATGGCCCGACAACACAGCCCTCGCCAACGACTGCGCCGTCGTCGACAATTGCGCTGGAGTGAACCTCAGCGCTGGGATGTATTGCCATATTTATTCCTCCAGCAGGTGAATCATTGCGGCAAATTCTGCGGTTGCGGCGACTTCATCACCGACTTTTGCAACGCCATTGAATTTCCAGATTTTAGTTCCAGCGCGCTTAACCGTCACGTGAAGTTCCAGAACGTCGCCCGGAACGACCTTACGCCGAAATTTACAGGCGTCGACTGACATGAAATAGACCAGCAAATCCTTGTCGATCAGATCAAGCGTGATTCCCACCAATACCGCCGAGGTCTGGGCCATCGCCTCGATAATCATCACACCCGGCATAATTGGTGCACCCGGGAAATGCCCCTGAAAATGCGGCTCATTAAATGTGATGTTTTTGACACCGACTGCCGACTGACTGACTTCGATATCACGTACTTTATCAATCAGTAAAAATGGATAACGATGCGGAATAATTCGTTGAATGATATCAAGATCAGCTTCTTTTAACTGCTCGGTCATTTATGAGGCCCCTTTCTTTGCGGGTAGATTATCGCCCATATCCTGACTAACAAGTCGGGCAGTTTCAGACAAGACAGAGCTATTCCTGAGGATTACTCTGCAAAGATGTTCCATCTCCGATTTCTGCATCGACGCGTTCGATTGCATCGTTTGTAATGTCGATACTTTCCGCAGCCAGAAACACTGCGCGCCGATCCAGAATCGCGACCGCACCCTTTTCACTGGTGATTTGGGCGAGTACGGGGATAACAGTACTGTAGAAGGTCTGACGCTCTTCGTCGCGACGGCGCGTCAAGGATCTCAATTTATCATCTTGTGCCCTGCGAATGCCCTGCACCTTCACGTCAAATTCATCTGCGAGCAGACGAAATTCGTCCGCAGACATTGTCGCACGACGTTCGGTCAGATCTTTTTCTTCAGCAGTCAGATCCCGGTCAATTGTTTGGTTCTCTGCTGCAAGTTCTGCACCGTCGCGTTCAAACTCTGCCTGAACGCGACCGCCATACCGCGATTCCAAATACAATCGTTCCGCGTCGATGGTCAGGAGAGCGCTTGAGCTTCCACCGCTCTCTTGCGCGTTCACCAATCCTGAACAAAGGAATACAGCTATGGCACATGAAAGAATTGCGCGGACTAATACCATATCAGAAAGACGTTGAAACCGTCAGGTCAAAGCTTCGCTCTTCGTCATATGTTTCGCTTTTAAGCGCATTCGAAAAGTTGAAGCGAAGCGGCCCAAGAACTGTGTCCCAAAAGACTGAGAAACCTACAACTGCGCGCAAATTTGCACTGTCATCTACAGGACCCAACGTTCCTGCCGTGTTGTCCAGCCCCCAGAGGCTGCCGACATCAAAGAAAACGCCACCGGTGATGCCGTATTCTTCGGGAATACCAAGCGGAAAGTCTGCTTCAAAGCGTGCAACTGCGAAAAAATTACCGCCGAGTGCGTCTTGGTTCGTGGCGGTCAGATCGCGCGGGCCAATGCCATTCGCATCAAATCCGCGCATCCTGCGACTGGACAGAAAAAACCTGTCCGTAATTCGACTGTTTCCTGAGATCATGTTCAGCGCACCGCCTTCAAGCGTCGCGCGTAATGTGACTTCTTCTCGCAGAACATCTGCCTCAGCCCCCAGCAGCGCTGTAGTCTGGATATATTTTGCATCGCCGCCCAATCCGGCAAAGTTTTGTCCAAACTGGAAGATAATACCCGCATTGGGGTTTAGCCCTGTGCGCCTAGTGTCGTAGCTGTAGGAATAGCCTACAAAACTTGTAACTTCTGTACCCGCTTCTGCTAGCAGGATGGCGGAGGATGCAGCAGAATCCAACCCGAACAGCTCTTCGCTCGAAATACCATATCGAAGGGTTACACGACCGTTTTCGCTGACCGGAAAATTGAGCGACGGACTAAATGAAATTGTCTTGGTATTATATCGAGCATTTTCATTGTCAGTTGTTGAGTAACCAAGATTGAGACCAAAGCTAAGGTCGCGCCCTAAAAGTGCTGGTTCTACAAACCCGATATTTGCCTGGGCGCTATCAGATGCTGTATTAACATTGAAACTCAGTCTCTGCCCACGCCCCAGAAAGTTTCGTTCCGAGAAACCAACTGCTACCGCGACACCAATATCGCTTGAAAAGCTGGCGCCGAATGAGAGTGTTCCCGTTGGGGCTTCTTCCACATTTACATCAACGATGACCTGATCTTCAGAGGTCCCTTCACGTGCTTCGACTTCTGAGTTCCTGAAAAAACCAAGCGCGCGGATTCGAGAGGCCGATTCACGGATTTCCCGCGGGTTGAACGGATCACCCTCAACAATCCTGAACTGATTTCGAATAACCCTGTCCAAGGTCGTTGAATTGCCCTCAATATCGATCCGTTCCACAAAAACACGTGGACCTCGCGAAAGATTAAACTCGACGTCAAGCGTCAGTTCGCGATCATTGCGCGTTATCCGGGGTTCAACGCGAACAAAGTTCAGACTGTTTCGCAGTGCCAGTCTCTCAAGGCGTGCAATTGTGTTTTCAACAAGCGTCGGCGAATAGGTAACACCAGGGCGAATGCGAATTGCCTCAAAATACTCATCAGGATCAACCTCTTCCAGATCCGACGTCACGGTAATTTCGCCGAATTCAAAAGGCTGACCCTCGCGGACCGTGAAGGTCACGAAGAAAGCGTCACGACCACGGGCCAGTTCTGAGTTCACAGATAATGTTTCAAAATCGATATATCCACGAGACAGATAAAAATCGCGCAAGACCTGCTTATCAAACTCGATCCGATCAGCGATAAAAGTATCGCTTTTTACCAGCCCACGCAGCAAGCCTGCTTGTTTCGTTTCCAGAACCCGGCGTAAACGCCGGTCAGAATAGGCGCGGTTCCCCACAAAGCTGAGCCTGTCAATTTCGATAACCCGGCTTTCAGAAACCTCAAAAATCAGATCAACACGATTGTCGTCGCGGCGAATGATTCTAGGATCTACTGTTGTTGCGTAGCGCCCTAGCTGCCCATAAGCGGCGGTGATCGAGTCTGCGTCCAATTCAGCGATAGTGGGGCTGTAAACACGACGAGGCTGCGACTGGATGATCGGCAGAAGATTTTCGTCTTTCAAGCGGCGGTTACCCTCGATACTGATTTGGTTGATCGTTGGGTATTCTCTAACGGTAATAACCAGACTACTGCCTTGCGGCGTTAAATCCACCGTTTCAAACAGGCCTGACCCCAGAATCCGCTGATAAGCGGCATTCAATTCGCCTTCTGAAACGCTTTCGCCCCGTTCGATTCCAGCATATGTGCGAATTGTAGCGGCTTCAATACGCTGGTTTCCAATGACTTCAATCGTCGAAAAACGCTGTTGTGCCTGTGCTGACATCGGCGCCATCACTGAGGCCACTGAAACGACGCAAAACAAAACAAGCAAAGCGGCACGTGTTAGAAAAAGCACTCTTAAAAATGCAGTGCCGCGATCAACCAAAAAAGTCGTCATAAAACCCAACCCGAATAGACATCCCAAGTAGGTTCTGACTAACCCGTATACCCCCCCTTGTCAAAAGGCATAAACGCGCCTTTCGCCAGTTTCGCGAATGCACGCAACTTACAAGTCTTGGCTGGAAAGGTTATGTTCTACAGAGAACCAATAAAAGCGCCTGCCATAAGCGCACCGACAATGGTTGCTATGTACAAGATTCTATCCCAGTTGAGATCTACTAACAGGGACAGACCGCGGTATCCGCTTTGAATCGATTCCATCGCTTGATCCTCGTCAAACTTTCTGCTCTTTCAGTTTTCTAACAACTAAATATGGCATCATTTTGACAAGCGGGTCTTCGCTTTCAAATCATTGACAAAAAACGTCATTTGACAGGGCAAATACCATGAGGGTCAAAAGCAAACTTAATCCGATGGCCATCAGGACGCGCAGCGCTTTTTCGTTTGGCGGCTTTCCTGTCACAGCTTCGTAAGCGTAAAAAACAAGGTGTCCCCCATCCAAAACCGGAATTGGAAACAGGTTTAACATTCCAATTGCCGTCGAAAGCACCGCAACAAACCAGACGAAGCTTTGTAGTCCCTGGCTTGCCATTGCGCCGGACGCCTGTGCGATTCCGATCGGACCTGAAATGTTGCACGAACTTATGGCACCAATCGCCATGTGATAAAGCCCCGAAAGGCTGGAACGAACAATGTAGTAGGTTTGTGTGACGCCACCCCATAGCGATGTGAAAACCCCGGCACGTTCGGTCTGGGGTTCAAAAAGCAATCCACCGGTTATTCCAATCAGCCAACGCGTTTCAAAACCGCCATCAGCGAGAGGTAAATCGCGCCTGCGTGGGGTTAAAATCAGATCAAACACATCCCCATCCCGCCATATGTTCAAAACAAGCGGCTTGCCGTCCGAAGCCCCGACAATTTCCTTTAGCTCCTCAAATGTCGCAATGCGCGCGCTATCGACCGATAGAATAACATCCCCGACTTCAAGACCTGCATCCATTGCTGCGGATTGCGGCTGAAGGGTCACAACAGCAGGCGGGTATGGATACGGCGCAATCACCGTTACCCTCTCTCCATCGCGCAGAACTTCGTATTCAAGCTCTGGCTCGTTGGGCAACGCTTCGACCAACGTGTCAAATTCTTCGAGAGGCGGTGTTTCAATTCCCGCGATCGACAAAATCTGGTCGCCAACCTTCAGGGCTTCTGTCTGCACCGGATGCGCCCGAAGCTGCCCGATTGTGAGCGGTTCAATCGCGACACCTTGATAAGCAAAAACAGACGCAAATATAAGAAAAGACAGTATAAAATTAAAAACAGGACCTGCTGCAACCGTTGCAGACCGTGCCCAGAGCGGCGCGCCGTGCATCGTATGTCTGCGCTCTTCGTCAGACATAGCCTCTATCGCGTCACCATCCTTGCCGGACGCGGCACCAGAATCACCCAAAAACTTGACATACCCGCCAAAAGGCAAAGCCGCGATCTGCCAGCGGGTGCCGTCTTTATCGTGCCGGGACCAAAGAACAGGTCCAAACCCCAGCGAAAAAACTTCTGCATGAATCCCGCACCAACGGCCAACGATGTAATGACCATATTCGTGGATCGCGACGATGACTGACAAAGCGACAACAAATGCAATAACCGTAAAAACAAAGCCACCAAATGATGGCAAAAGCCCAATAATATCCACGTATCTACCTTCTATGCCTGCAGTCTGCGAATGGCTTCACTGGCCCGCTTACGTGCGAGATGGTCCACTTGGCGCACGTTATCAAGTGAAATCTCGGCTTTTATAAGGCTTTGGTCGGAACAAAGCTGTGATAAAACGTCTTCCACAATTGTAGCCATTTGCAAAAAACCGAGTGCGCCTGCGACAAAACCGTCAAGTGCTTCTTCCTTCGCGGCGTTAAAAACTGCGCCAGACAATCCGCCAATTTTCATGACTTCGCTGGCGAGTCTCAACGCGGGATAACGCACTGGTTCAGGTTCTTTGAACCGCAACATACCAATTTGTGCAAGATCAAGCCGCTCAACCGGCAAATGGGCCCGCTCAGGCCAATGGAGCGCGTAACCAATAGCGTGGCGCATGTCTGCCGGCCCGACATGAGCCATGATTGCCCCGTCACAAAATCCGACCAGGGCGTGAATAAGTGATTCCGGGTGTATAATTACTTCAATTTTTTCAGGATCAAACCCAAAATATTCTTTAGTTTCTATAACTTCCATCGCTTTATTAAACATGGTTGCACTGTCGATGGTGATCCGCTGACCCATCGCCCAATTTGGGTGGGTCGATGCCTGTTCCAGCGTGGCACCCGCAAGCTGCTCTACCGGCCAATCTCTGAAAGCACCGCCTGAAGCAGTTATTATAACACGCTCAACGTTTGAAATTTCTTCCCCGACAAGCGCCTGAAACACAGCAGAATGCTCGCTGTCCACCGGCAGAACCGTCGCGCCATGTTTCTTTGCTTCGCTCATTAACAACGGCCCGGCTGTGACCAGACTTTCCTTGTTTGCAAGCGCCAGTGTTGCCCCCTGTTTCAGGGCTTGTAGACCGGGCGGCAAACCCGCCGCTCCGACAATAGCAGACATTACCCAATCAGCCGGCCGGTCTGCGGCCTCTACTATAGCAGCTTCTCCCGCGGCAACATCCACGCCACTGCCGTGAAGTGCATCACGAAGATCACCCAGCAGTTCGGGATAGGCTGTGACCGCAATATTGGCGTTAAGTGCACGCGCGTCTTGCGCAAGTTGAGCGATATTGCGACCACCCGTTAAGGCGACCACGTTATAGCGTTCCGATGCACGCCGTATCAGGTCTATCGTGTTTTGCCCGATTGAGCCTGTCGCGCCAAGAATGGATACTTTTCTCATGAATCACTGTATCGCAGGTGTAAGATCGATAAAAATGCGCAGAACAATCAGACATAGCGATGCGCCGATCATTCCATCAAACCGGTCAAACACACCACCATGACCTGGAATAATTGCCGAACTGTCTTTGACACCGGTTCTCCGTTTCAAAGCGCTTTGTGCGATATCACCGATTTGCGAGCTAAAAGACAGCAAGACGCTCATGATAATGATGCCGGACCACATATTTGTGTAGAAAACAAAGACCGCGCTTGCCAAAGCTGCCGCAACCCATCCTGCCACCGCGCCTGACCATGTTTTCTTTGGGCTGTATCTCGGCCAGAATTTTGGCCCGCCTATTATACGGCCCGCGAAATAGCCGGCGACGTCTGTTGCGACGACCAAAAGAACAAGCCACAGCATCCAGACAGCACCAAGATCTTCCCTGAGCGCGATAAACCCGTATCCCGCGAACAATATTGAGGCGCAGTAAATCACAAAGCGCACATTGTCCTTTTTTAGCAGACTCGCCCCAACAAGACATGCCGCCAGTAAGACAGGTAATGCATAGAAAACAGGTGCCATCGCAGCAAGGACTGTCGATACAAAACCAAGCATTCCCGTTTGGAGCAGCGCCGCGCCCGTGTTTGGCGCAATCATGCGTGCCAATTCCCAAAGCATCAGCCCACAAGCGACAGCTATAAGCGCGATGAACCACCAACCGCCTGCCCAAACAGCCAAAAAGCCGACCACTGCCATCACCACACCAGAGGCAACCCGCGGTACAAGATCGCTCCACTTCCCGCTCATCCGGGAACGGCCCCGAACCGCCGTTGGCGGCCCCCATAGCTTATCAGGACTTTCGCAAAAACGTCCGGTGTGAAATCGGGCCAGAGCGTATCAATAAACTCGTACTCGGAATATGCAGATTGCCAGAGAAGGAAGTTCGATATGCGGGCTTCGCCGCTGGTCCGTATTACAAGGTCAGGATCAGGTAAAACATAAGTATCCAAATACTTTGGAAGCGTTTCTTCATTCACTTCTTCGGGCTTCAACCGGCCTGATGCAACATCATAGGCAAGACGTTTGGTAGCGCGCGCCACCTCGTCACGGCCACCGTAGTTCAACGCAATCGTCAGATGCACCCTGTCGTTGTCAGATGTCAGAAGTTCCAGTTCGTCCATCATCGCCGTCAGCTTTGCGTCAAGCCGTACCCTGTCACCAATAAAGCGCACGCGAACACCACGTTTCAACAGCGCCTGCGCTTCTTTTGTTATGTAGCGCCGGAACAGCGACATAAGTCCTGAGACCTCGGACTGCGTTCTTTTCCAGTTTTCCGTGGAAAAGGCAAAAATCGTAAGATATTTCACGCCGAGATCGGGACAGGATTCCACGATTTCTCGAACACGTCTTGCCCCGGCCTGATGACCAAAAAGCCTTGGGCGCCCCCGTTTAGACGCCCATCGCCCGTTTCCGTCCATGATTATCGCAACATGGCGCGGACGATTTTCTTCGCTTTCTTTTGTGGCCACCGAGTGCCCCCTTTAGTGAAAATCGCAAGTTCAGACCTGCATGATTTCCTCTTGTTTCAGTTCGAGAGCGTTGTCCACATTGACGATGGCCGCGTCGGTCAGTGACTGCACCTCATCAGACCAGATTTTGTTGTCATCTTCGCTCATACCTGCCGCTTTAGCTTTTTTAAGCTGATCCATGCCGTCACGCCGCACATTGCGAACAGAAATGCGGGCCTGTTCAGCGTATTGTGCTGCAACCTTGGTCAATTCGCGGCGCCGTTCTTCGTTAAGTTCTGGGATCGGCAGCATGATGATCGTCCCGTTGAGCTGTGGATTAATGCCCAGACCGCTTTCGCGAATGGCTTTTTCCACTGCACCCACCATGGACTTATCCCAAACGTTGATCGTCACCATGCGCGATTCAGGCACGTTAACCGTTCCAACCTGATTGATGGGTGTTCTCTGCCCGTAAGCTTCTACCATAATCGGCTCCAGCATTGAGGCCGATGCCCGCCCTGTCCGAAGCGACGCAAACTCTGTTTTCAAAGATGCCAACGCACCGTTCATACGGCGTTCAAGGTCATCCAGGTCAATCTCAAGATCTTCATCCGACATGTTTTACTCTTCTTTATTCCAAGGAATTTTGGTCAGAATATTACTTATATATCGTCAATCGTGAACCGTTGTATAGGTCCCTTGCCCGGCAAGAATTCCTTTGAAACCACCAGGCTCGTCGAGCGAAAACACGATTATCGGCAGATTGTTATCCCTTGCGAGCGCGATCGCCGAAGCATCCATTACGCCCAGATGTTTTTGCAGAACCTCGTCATAGGTCACACGATCATAGCGTTTGGCATCGCTAAACTTAACCGGGTCCTTGTCGTAGACCCCATCAACTTTCGTACCTTTGAAAATTGCCTCGCAACGCATCTCGCTGGCCCGCAATGTCGCAGCGGTATCCGTGGTAAAATAGGGGTTACCGGTACCTGCCGCAAAAATACAGACACGTTTCTTTTCAAGGTGGCGTACGGCACGGCGACGGATGTAAGGCTCACAAACCTGATCCATTGGGATGGCGCTGACAACCCGCGTAAAGACACCAAGCCCTTCCAGTGCAGATTGCATCGCAAGCGCGTTCATCACCGTTGCAAGCATGCCCATGTAGTCTGCTGTGGTGCGTTCCATCCCCTGCGCGGACCCTTGCAAACCACGGAAAATATTGCCGCCTCCGATAACCATGCAGATCTCAACGCCAAGGTTGTGAACCGACTGCACTTCACGCGCGATTCGTTCAACCGTCGGCGGATGAAGCCCATATCCAAGGTCCCCCATCAGCGCCTCGCCGGATATTTTGAGCATAACCCGCTTAAACGTAACTTCCGGTTGGTTTGTATCCTCGTCGGCCATCGTGTATCCCCTACCGGCTGTTTACTTTATCTGGCGCGCAAACTGTAGCAAAACCGCGTTAGGTTCAACGGGGAAGAGACAAGGAATTTGCTCAATGCACATTGTAAACTCATTTCGTTCCGCTGAAACGTCGATGTGCAATACGCTGAGATGAACAATCTGCCTGATATCTCACCCGAGCTTCCGGTTCTCATCGCCGGTCCAACAGCTGCAGGCAAATCCGCGCTGGCCTTGGGGATTGCCCGAAAAAGCGGTGGAATGATTATCAACGCTGATGCGCTTCAGGTTTATGATGGCTGGCGGATTCTAACTGCGCGCCCCTCTGCGAAAGAAGAGGCACAAGCACAGCACCATCTTTACGGTCACGTATCTTATAAACACGATTATTCCGTTGGGCATTGGCTGCGTGACGTAGCTGCTTTGTTAATAGCATCCGATCAGCGCCCAATCATCGTTGGTGGGACCGGTCTGTATTTTCGCGCCATGACAGAAGGGCTGGCTGAAATTCCAAACATTTCACAATCTGTCCGCAAAGAAGCTGACGTGCTGCTGGAAACCGAAGGTCTGCCTTCGTTGTTAAACACACTCGATGAAAAATCACGCCAGCGCATCGACACAAGAAATCCGGCACGAGTTCAGCGCGCGTGGGAGGTTTTGCGCGAAACAGGGAAAGGGCTGGCGGACTGGCAGGATGAGACGCCTCCGCCGATTCTACCTCTTAGAAAAACGTTCCCGATCATTATTGACGCCGAGCGTGAATGGCTGAATGACCGCATTGAACAGAGATTTGACGCGATGATTGAAGCGGGCGCTTTGGAAGAGGCCCGTTCGATGCTGGCAGACTGGGACCCCGCGCGCCTGTCATCAAAGGCAATCGGCGCACCAGAATTAATAGCCCATCTTAATGGTAAGCTTGATCTGGACGTGGCAATCGAAAATGCGAAAACCGCATCACGCCAATATGCAAAACGTCAGCGCACGTGGTTTCGCGCCCGTATGACCAACTGGCACCCTTATCCGTTGCCGTAAATTAGCGACACTTAAACCTAATGATTCGCTCAATTTGGTGAATTCTGCGTTTTTTCTTTAGTTTGCCTTAATTTGGGTCATTATCGACGCTAAATAGAAAAAATATGCAACGCGACCCGGTCAGTCTCATGATTATGAATCCTATTCCAACACAGTCATCCGAAATCAGGGTGACCCCAATCCCGCGCATGACGCAGGGAGGACGCTGGCGTGTCGAGGCGATGCGCAGTTACACGTCCGATTTACTTTTATGGTTCACTCGCGGACAGGGCCGCATAACTGTTGCGGGCCGAACGCGAGGATTTGGGGCACATAACGCCGTGTTTATTCCGGCCGGCACAATGCATGGGTTTGAGATAACTTCTCAAGTATTCGGAACGGCAGCATTTTTTCCAAGAAGTTTAAATTTGGCTTTTCCACAAGAACCTCTGCACCTTCGCATACGCGACGCTGCACCACAGGGTGATCTGACATTAATCCTTGAAAACCTTCAGCGTGAACTTGACGGAGACCGCCCTAAAAAAGAGCGCGCGGCCGAGAATTACGCTGGCCTGTTCTCAGTTTGGCTTGATCGCGCAAAGCTGCAGTATCCGCAAAACGAACGTAAATCAGAAAAAGCAGATCAGTTGGTTGCACGATATTCGACCATGATCGAAGAACAATTCAGGTCTGGACGAACCGTTTCTGAATATGCGCAGGCGCTCGGCATTACGCCAACCCATCTGTCCAGAATTTGCAACAAAAGCTGTGGGCGTTCCGCTTCCGCTTTGCTTGCAGACAGAATTCTTTACGAGGCGCGGCGCCTGCTCCGTGAAACCAAATTACCGGTTCAGCAAGTCGCAGCGCAGCTCGGCTTTACATCTGCGGCCTATTTTTCCCGGGCCTTTCAGAATCATACTGGTAAAACCCCATCCGATTTTCGGCGAGGCGCTTAGAAATAAAGCAAATTTCCAGCGATTGTATACATTTGCACTCTGAAAGATGCATGAATACGACCCGTGTCTGTCGTTTTTTTCCCTTAAAGTGACGATAGTAGCCGTTGACCTGTGGCCGATTGTAGTGCCGAATGGGTCCGTGAATTATTTGCGCCACGTGATGTCTGCTCTTGCCGACCTAAAATCAGAAAGCCGCCGTCTCACAACGGCGGACTGGCGCGTTATAAAAAATCCATGTGTCACAGGGAGAAAAAGATGACGCACTCTACCATCAACGGTAAACCCATGCACCCGGCCGTCCGGATGTACGCAGAAGAATGTAAGGCCGGTAAGCTAAGTCGCCGCGAATTCCTTGCTCAGGCATGTTCGCTTGGCGTGGCCTCGGTCGCGGCTTACGGTTTGATCGGCGTTGCTGCGCCGACCGAAGCAAAAGCAACCCCAGCAATGGGCGGTACTTTACGAATGCAACAGGAGGTGCGCGCGCTGAAAGACACTCGCACCGCTGACTGGTCGCAGATAGCCAACGCGACACGGGGTCACTTGGAATACCTAGTGGAATACAACCGCGATGGTACGATCCGCGGAATGCTGTTGGAAAGCTGGGAAGTCAACGACGACGCGACACAATACACTCTGAACGTTCGTCAAGGCGTCAAGTGGAACAATGGCGATGATTTCACCGCTGATGACGTGGCACGCAATATCACGCGCTGGTGCGAAAGAGATGCCGAAGGCAACTCTATGGCGGGCCGTATGGCGACAATGATTGACGAAGCAACTGGCCTGGCCCTTGAAGGCGCTATTGAGGTCGTGGACACCCATACCGTCAAACTGAACCTGCCTGCACCGGATGTGACTATCATTGCCGGTATGTCCGATTATCCTGGCGCCATCGTTCACAGTAGCTACACACCTGAAGAAACTCAAAATGCGGTTGGTACAGGTCCATATCTGCTTACTGAACTAGAAGTTGGCGTGAAATGGGTGATGGAGCGCAATACCGACCACACATGGTGGGGCACGGACGTTTACGGTGGCCCATACCTCGACCGGATTGAAAGTATCGACTACGGCACAGACCCATCGGCATGGATTGCAGCCGCTGAATCTGAAGAAGTTGATATGTTCTACGAAACTGTCGGTGACTATGTCGATATTATGGACGGTGTTGGCTGGACACAATCCAATGCAGTTACTGCTGCGACGATTGTTATTCGCCCAAATCAGCTTGCGGAAGTCGATGGAATTAAACCATACGCTGATGCGCGCGTACGTCGTGCATTGGCGATGGCTGTTGACAACTCTGTCTGCCTCGAACTTGGGTATGCAGGCCGCGGTGTTACTGCTGAAAACCACCATGTTTGCCCGATTCATCCGGAATACGCGGATATCGGCAAGCCAGTTCATGATCCCGCCGGTGCGCTTGCGCTGATGGAAGAGGCCGGAATGGCCGACTATGAGCATGAATTGCTGTCAATCGACGATGACTGGCGCAAAAACACCACAGACGCCGTTGCAGCGCAGTTGCGCGATGCTGGTATCAAGGTCAGGCGGACAATTCTGCCAGGTTCAACGTTCTGGAACGACTGGGTAAAATATCCGTTCAGCTCTACAAACTGGAACCAGCGTCCGCTGGGCATTCAGATTCTCGCGCTCGCGTATCGCTCGGGAATGGCTTGGAATGAATGGGGCTTTGCGAATGCCGAATTCGACGATTTGGTCACCAAAGCACTCGCGGTTGCGGATGCTGACAAGCGCCGCGAGCTGATGGTGCGGATCGAAGAAATCATGTGGGAAGAAGGCGTTACCATTCAACCTTACTGGCGGTCGCTATATCGCCACCACGCCGAGAACGTCATTGGCGCAGAAATGCACCCATTGTTTGAAATCCACGCTTACAAGTTGGGTCTAGCGGCTTGATCAATCAAATAAAGGGGGCCGGTTTTGGCCCCCTTTTTCCACCGGAAACAGCGTCCGGTATAAATTATTTTGGTTTATTCAACAAAGGCCAAATGGTTTTACGAACCGTGATGCGCTTAACACGGCAAACGCAGAGAAAAAAACAATAAAATTCTGCTGAATAACGACGGGGAAACGAATGGGACTGTTCATCTTACGCCGATTAGGGGTCATGCTCCTTACGGCACTCTGCCTCACTTTTATCGTCTTCTTTCTGACGAACCTTTATCCAAACCTTGAAAAGCTCGCCAAGACGCAGGGAAACATGCGTATGAGCGATGAACAAGTCACGTCCTGGCTTGCCAGCCGCGGTTATTTACAGCCGACTGTTGTGAAATATGGCCAATGGCTTGGTGTCTTGCCTGGCTTCACATTTGTCAACAAAGACGGTGTTGAAACGGGCCGGTGCTTCAAGTCTGGTGTGCCAGCCGAAGAAACACCGAGTTTTTGCGGCGTGATACAAGGCGACTGGGGAGAATCCACAGTTTTCAAAGATGGCGTTGCAGGAATCGTGGGCAAAAGGCTTGGGCTGACCGGTAAGCTGATGTTCTGGGTTATGGTCCTGATGGTTCCCGCAGCTTTGACCGTAGGCGTTTTAGCCGGGATGCGCGAGGGGTCCAAGATGGACCGCACCTTATCCACCTTCTCAATCGCGAGCACTGCGACACCTGAATATGTGTCAGGTGTTATATTTATCGCGATCTTTGCCTCCTCGGCCGTTGGACTAAAGTGGTTCAAGGGTACGGCAACCTCTGCAATGGATGATATTACTTTCGCAAACTTCACGCTTCCGGTTCTTACAATCGCGCTCTACGGTATGGGCTATATCGCACGGATGACACGCGCCAGTATGACCGAAGTTATGACGGCGCAGTATATCCGAACGGCGCGCCTGAAGGGCGTTACCTTTAAGAACATTGTTCTGAAGCACGCTCTGAGAAACGCACTGATCGCGCCGTTTACGGTGATAATGCTGCAATTCCCATGGCTGCTGAACGGTGTGGTGATCGTTGAGACCCTGTTTAACTACAAGGGCTTTGGTTGGACGCTGGTACAGGCGGCCGGCAACAATGACATCGAGCTGCTGCTTGGATGTTCTGTCGTCGCTGTCGCCGTGGTTCTGGTAACGCAGCTGATAAGTGACATCGGCTACGTCTATCTTAACCCACGCATCCGTATCTCTTGAGGGGACTGAACAATGGAACCACTATCCTGGGGCCTGATTATTGCCCAGATCTTCATTCAGTTCATTCCGGTATGGATTGCACTGTTTCTAACCTTTGCCCTGTCAATCAGCTACAAACGTCGACTGGGGCTTTACGGTAAACTCTTTGACAGCCCGATCGGGATGATAGGCTTCGCCATCGTCATGTTCTGGGTCTTCACGGCTGTGTTCGCCGATTTGATCATTACACATGATCCTATTGGCCAGATTTCAGGCATGAAAAATAAAGTTCCGGGCACACCTGTACCTGAAGGTGCTGCCGGGTATCTTCATTATCTCTTGGGCGGTGACAACCTCGCACGTGATGTCTTTAGCCGGGTCGTGATGGGTGCGCGGCGTGTTCTGCAAATTGCACCAGCAGCAACCTTGTTTGCCTTTATGGTCGGTATAACGCTCGGCCTGCCTGCCGGATACTTCGGCGGACGGCTAGACACGATCTTGTCGTTTCTTGCGAACCTCGTTCTCGCATTTCCGGTCATCTTGTTGTTCTACCTTCTCGTGACACGCGAGATCGTCGAAACGGGCATTCCAATGTATCTGGCTGCGGTTCTGTTTGCCTTCCCGATCATCTTCATGCTGATCCTCTGGCAAAGTCGTTACTTCACGCAGCCCGCCACACGAAACTGGCTGATCTCGATAACACTTGTCATTGGTGTCTGGGCCTATCTTGGTTTGGCATTTAATGCCGATCCTTTCGGGGTTTGGGGAATGGACCCGAACCTGCTGAACGTTTTTGTTTCAGTGGTCTTCGTCAACTCGCCCACAGTATTTCGGATCGTACGTGGTCTGGTGCTTGATATCCAGACTCGCGACTACGTGGCTGCCGCCCAGACAAGGGGTGAAGGCCCATGGTACATCATGCTTTGGGAAATCCTGCCAAATGCCCGGGGTCCGCTGATCGTCGATTTCTGTCTGCGCATTGGCTACACCACGATCCTTCTGGGGACATTGGGTTTCTTCGGACTTGGTGTAAGCCCGGAAAGCCCGGACTGGGGGTCAACGATCAACGATGGGCGCAAGCTGTTGTCGGTCTACCTGCACCCTGCCCTGCCTCCGGCTCTGGCTTTGATGAGCCTGGTGCTGGGTCTGAACCTGCTGGCCGATGGCCTGCGTGAAGAATCGCTGAAAGACTAGGGAGAGAAATCATGACAAAATCGGATTATGACGGCCCTGTTCTGGAGATAGACAAACTCTCGATCAGCTTTTTCACACGGCTTCATGAAATTCCCGCGGTGATGGATTTCTCTGTCTCCGTGCAACCCGGCGAAGCCGTCGGGTTGGTCGGGGAATCGGGTTGCGGCAAATCAACAGTGGCGCTTGGGGTCATGCAGGACCTTGGCGTTAACGGAAGCGTTGTCGGCGGCACAATCAAGTTCAAAGGCCGCGATCTGGCCGAAATGAGCCCGGACGAATTACGCGACATCCGGGGCAATGAAATCGCGATGATCTATCAAGAGCCGATGGCCAGCCTGAACCCTGCAATGCGGATCGGTAACCAACTTATGGAAGTACCGATGATCCACGAAGGGGCGTCGGCCGAAGACGCTTATCAACTGGCGCTTGAGGTGGTGACAGATGTTAAGCTGCCGGATCCAAAGCGGATACTTAACAGTTATCCACACCAGCTTTCCGGGGGGCAACAGCAACGTATCGTCATCGCGATGGCGCTGATGTCCAAACCCGCATTGTTGATCCTGGACGAGCCCACAACAGCGCTTGATGTGACCGTAGAGGCCGGGATTGTCGCTCTGGTCAGAGACCTTGGTAAAAAATACGGCACGTCTATGCTGTTCATTAGCCACAACCTTGGTTTGATTTTGGAAACCTGTGATCGGTTATGCGTGATGTATTCCGGCGAAGCTGTCGAACGAGGCTCAATAAAAGATGTGTTCGACGAAATGCAGCACCCTTATACACAGGCGCTTTTCCGGTCCATTCCACTACCGGGAGCGGACAAGAACGCACGGCCATTGGTGGCCATTCCCGGCAACTTTCCTTTGCCGCACGAACGCCCAGACGGATGCAACTTCGGACCGCGGTGCGACTACTTCGAACCCGGCCGCTGCAACGAAAGCTACATCAAAATGGAGCCGGTCAAAGGGAATGATCGTCATGAGTCACGTTGTTTGAAGTTCAAGGAAATCGACTGGAACGCTCCTATCACCTTGGCTGACAAAAAGGAAAAAGCACCAATAGGCGATGTTGTTCTTAAGATCGACAACCTCAAGAAATACTATGAGGTTGCCGCAAACGCGCTGTTTGGTGGTGGTGACAAAAAAGTTGTTAAGGCAAACGAAACCCTGAGCTTTGAGGCACGCGAATCTGAGACACTTGCAATCGTTGGTGAATCTGGCTGTGGCAAATCTACCCTGGCTAAAGTTCTGATGGGGTTGGAAACCGCGACGGATGGCAAGATTTCGTTGAACAACATTGAAATTCAGAGCACGCCAATAGAAGAGCGCGACACTAAGACGATCTCTTCTGTTCAGATGGTTTTTCAAAACCCATTCGATACGCTGAATCCGTCGATGACCGTCGGGCGGCAAATAATAAGAGCGCTGGAAATCTTCGGAATCGGTGCAAACGAGGCAGAGCGGCGCGAACGCATGCTACATTTGCTCGACCTTGTGAAATTGCCACGCGCCTTTGGTGAACGCATGCCAAGACAACTGTCCGGCGGGCAGAAGCAACGTGTTGGTATTGCCCGCGCCTTCGCTGGCGATGCCCAGATTGTTGTAGCGGATGAACCTGTATCAGCGCTTGACGTGTCGGTGCAGGCGGCAGTCACCGATCTGTTGATGGATATTCAGCGAGAGAACAAAACTACGCTGCTTTTCATCAGCCATGACTTGTCGATTGTTCGCTATCTGTCAGACCGCGTCCTTGTGATGTATCTGGGTCATGTGGTCGAAATGGGCACGACGGATCAGGTGTTCTCACCACCCTACCACCCCTATACAGAAGCGCTTTTGTCAGCGGTTCCAATTGCCGATACCTCGATCATTAAGAAACATATCGTTCTCGATGGGGATATCCCGTCAGCAATGGACCCGCCTTCGGGGTGCCCGTTCCAGACACGTTGCCGTTGGAAAGATCAGGTGCCAGGCGGTCTGTGCGACAAAGACGTGCCAAAAGTTAAATATCTGGAAAGTGGACACCAGGTTAAATGCCACTTGTCAGATTATGTTCTTGCGACGATGGAACCGGTTATCAAAATCGCCGCCGAATAATCTAGACTATGAAATCGAAAGGTCGGGGAAATTCCCCGGCCTTTTTCTATTCAATATCAAAATCCGAAGCTGGTATTAACTTCCCAAAATACGGCGCACATAGTTTCGTGTTTCGCGGTACGGTGGGACACCGCCGTGGCGCGTAACGGCTTGTGGCCCCGCGTTGTACGCTGCCAGCGCAAGCCGCCATGAACGAAAGGTTTCATATTGCGCACGCAGATACCGAGCACCGCCATCTAGGTTTTCCGACGGAATACGTGGGTTGACCCCCAATGTACGTGCTGTGGCGGGCATGAGTTGGGCAAGACCAATCGCACCCTTGTGCGATCTCGCATTTGCGTTCCAGCCGGATTCTTGCTGTACAAGTCTCAGAAACAGGTTCTCAGGTATCCCGTGGCGCCGCGCCGCTGCACGTGCCAATGCGATGTACGGCCCGCTGTAGTTCCCGCTATAGTTAGGAATGTTGTAGCGCGACGGCGTATTGACCGACGGCGGCTGCAACCTGACGGAATTCGCGTATTGCGACCGAGAGCGGTTATCAAGCACTCTGGTCTGAGAGCTAAAAAGCGCAGTTCTTGAAGACGTCGAAAAAGTCAGCCCCTCAGTTATCCCGACTGATGGTGCGCTGATCGACAAAGAAAACAACACAACAAATAAACGTTTCATTACGGACCCCCATCCACGGATCGGTAATATAACGATTTTTATCTATTCTGCCAGCTTTTCAGTAATTCCGGTTTTCTTTCGTGTGGCAGGGTGGTGTAAGTTCTTTTGAGTTCAAACCAGATTCGAAGGAGCGACCAATGGCAGGTTCGGTAAATAAAGTGATCCTAATAGGTAATCTTGGCCAGGATCCGGAAGTGCGGACCTTTCAGAATGGCGGCAAGGTTTGCAACTTGCGCATCGCAACTTCGGAAAATTGGAAAGACAAAAACACTGGCGAACGTCGTGAGCGTACGGAGTGGCATACTGTTGCGATTTTCAACGAAGGGCTGGTGCGCGTAGCAGAGCAATATCTGCGCAAGGGCAGCAAGATCTATATCGAAGGTCAGTTGCAAACGCGCAAGTGGCAAGACCAATCCGGTAATGACCGTTATTCAACCGAAGTTGTGCTTCAGGGCTTTGGTTCCACGCTCGTTATGTTGGACGGTCGCAGTGACAACCAAGGTGGCGGTGGTCAGTCCGGCGGCTATGGTGGCGGTCAGTCTGGCGGGAACCAGTCCGGTGGTGGCAGCTTTGGCAGCGGGCCTGCAGGTGGCGGCGCAGCAGGCGATATAGACGACGAAATTCCGTTTTGATCGACAACACCTTTTTTATCGATTTCGAACCACCCCTTTGGAAAAAACGGGGTGGTTTTTTCGTTCTTGGTAAAAGGAATGAAGAAAACTAGCGCATTGCCAATGCTTCACTCAGCACTGTTTTAACAATATCCAGATCGACGTCAGACGTTACAAAGGCATCGCCAATAGCACGCGCCATCACAAATTTTATTTGCCCATCGACCACTTTCTTGTCCTGCCCCATCAACGCGATCAGCGCTTCCGCATCCGGCAGATCGCCCTTAATATCTGCAAGATCTGTCTTCATTCCCATGGTTTTCAGATGCGCGCGGACGCGACTTGGGCTTTCCTGTGAACAAAACTCCATTCGAGCGGAAACCTCGAAAGCCAAAGCACAGCCAACAGCAACGCCTTCGCCATGAAAAAGCCGGTCGGAATACCCCGTTGCCGCCTCCAGCGCATGACAAAACGTATGCCCCAGATTCAGCAAAGCGCGATCACCCAATTCTGTTTCATCCCGCTCGACGATACCTGCTTTCATTTCACAAGAGCGTTTCACCGCATAGGCGCGCGCTTCCATGTCACCGGATGCAAGAGCCGGGCCATTCTTCTCAAGCCATTCAAAGAACGCCTCGTCCCCTAACATCCCATATTTGGCAACTTCGCCGTAACCTGCCAGAAAATCACGTGGCGTAAGCGTGCCGAGAACTTCAATATCAGCCAAAACCAATGTTGGCTGATGAAATGCCCCAATCAGGTTTTTCCCTTGTGGCGCGTTGATCCCGGTTTTACCCCCAACCGAACTGTCGACCTGTGCCAGCAGCGATGTAGGGATTTGAACAAACCGGACCCCCCGGCGCAGAACCGCCGCAGCAAATCCAGCAAGGTCACCAATGACGCCACCACCAAAAGCAATGACGACATCACGCCGTTCGATCTTTTGTTCAAGCAACCATTCAACAGATCTCTCAAAATGTGGCCAGGACTTAGTCGCTTCGCCCGCAGGAAGCGTCAGTGCAACCATGTCAACGCCACTGGCTGCAAGCCCTGTGCGCAAGGCTTCAAGATGTTTCGCCGCAACGTTTTCATCCGTCAGCACAGCGACCCTTGGGCGATCCAAATAGGCCGAAATCTCGGCTCCGGCATTTGCGATTAAACCTGTTCCGATCTTAATGTCATATGACCGCTCGGCCAGATTAACGCGCAACGTTTCATGCATTTCTATTGGCCTCCAAAACATCGGGTCGCGCGTGTAGCGCTTTGATAACAGTCTCTGCCATCTCTTCGATTGAGTAATTCGGGTTGGCATCGACAACAAT
>Ga0316204_10001257_pt1 | contig 72736 bp, 69 predicted proteins | sample 6monrhotite_MG_2_FD_205661 | JGI IMG/M metagenome (GOLD analysis project Ga0316204, IMG submission 205661) | Microbial mat bacterial communities from mineral coupon in-situ incubated in ocean water Damariscotta River, Maine, United States -... | ecosystem: Environmental > Aquatic > Marine >...
GTAGTGACGGTTCTCGGTCTCGTATTCCACGTGCGCCGTCGAGATCGTGATCCCGCGGGCTTTCTCTTCCGGCGCGCCGTCAATCTGGTCATACGCCTGGAAATCACCGAAATACTTCGTGATCGCGGCCGTCAGCGTCGTCTTGCCGTGGTCAACGTGACCGATCGTGCCGATGTTAACGTGCGGTTTGTTCCGCTCAAACTTTGCCTTCGCCATGGTGGCTTCTCCTTGTTCGGGTGACGGTGCGTGCAAGCACGCACCCTACGGGGTTGGTAGGGTGCGTGGTTTCCCACGCACCGCCGTTATGCGTATTTCTTCTGAATCTCGTCCGAGATGTTCTGCGGAACGGCGTCATAGTGGTCGAACTGCATCGAGAACACTGCGCGGCCCGAGGACATTGAGCGCAGGTTGTTGATGTAGCCAAACATATTGGCCAGCGGCACCATGCAGTTGATGACGTTGGCGTTGCCGCGGCTTTCTTGACCCTGAACCATGCCACGACGGCTGGTCAGATCGCCGATGATCGACCCGGTGTATTCCTCGGGCGTCACAACTTCGACCTTCATGATCGGCTCGAGCATCTTGGCGCCGGCCTTCCGCATCCCTTCACGCATCGCTGCACGAGCAGCGATTTCAAAGGCGAGTACCGAAGAGTCGACATCGTGGTAGGCCCCGTCGATCAAGGTCACCTTGAAGTCGATCACCGGGAAGCCAGCCAACGGCCCTGAATCCATCACCGACTTGATGCCTTTTTCGACACCGGGGATGTATTCTTTCGGAACCGTACCACCAACGATCTTCGAATCGAACGAGTAGCCTTCGCCAGGCTCGGTCGGCTCGATGACCAGCTTGATGCGGGCGAATTGGCCCGTGCCACCAGTCTGCTTCTTGTGGGTGTAGTCGATTTCCGCCATGTGGCTGATCGTTTCACGATACGCCACCTGCGGGGCACCGATGTTCGCCTCGACCTTGAATTCGCGCTTCATGCGATCAACCAGGATGTCGAGGTGAAGTTCGCCCATGCCCTTCATGATCGTTTGGCCCGACTCAAAATCGGTTTCAACGCGGAACGACGGATCTTCGGCGGCCAAACGTGCCAGAGCCAGACCCATTTTCTCTTGGTCAGCTTTGGTTTTCGGCTCAACGGCGATCTCGATGACCGGATCGGGGAACGACATCGTTTCCAGAACAACCTGCTTGGACGAATCCGACAGGGTGTCCCCGGTCGTCGTTTCCTTCAGGCCGGCCAAGGCGATGATGTCACCAGCAAAGGCTTCTTCGATTTCCTCACGCTGGATCGAGTGCATCATCATCATACGGCCGATGCGCTCACGCTTGCCCTTCGTGGTGTTCACGATCTGGTCGCCCTTTTTCAGGATACCAGAATAGATCCGCGTAAAGGTCAGTGAGCCAACAAACGGGTCGTTCATGATCTTGAACGCCAGTGCCGCGAACGGCGCGTCATCTGCCGGTGCGCGTTCGATGTTACGCACTTCTTCTTCGTCGTCAGGCGAGAAGCCTTTCAGAACCGGAACGTCGATTGGCGCAGGCAGGAAGTCGATGACCGCGTTCAGCAGGGGCTGCACGCCCTTGTTTTTGAACGCAGAGCCACCCAAAACCGGGAAGAATGCCAGCGCCAGCGTACCCTTGCGGATCAGCTTGCGCAGAGTGGCTTCGTCCGGCTCGTTGCCTTCAAGATATTCCATCATGGCGTCGTCGTCCATTTCGACGGCCATTTCGATCATCTTGTTGCGCCATTCGTCGGCCAGATCCTGAAGTTCAGCACGGATCGGTTGACGAACCCAGCTTGCGCCCAGATCTTCGCCAATCCAGACCCATTCTTCCATCTTGATCAGGTCGACGATGCCTTCCAGCTGGTCCTCGGCACCGATCGGAAACGCGACGGGGCACGGTGTGCCGCCGGTGCGATCTTTGATCATGGCGACGCACTTGAAGTAATCGGCGCCGATCTTGTCCATCTTGTTGACGAACACGATGCGCGGAACGTTGTAGCGGTCGGCCTGGCGCCAGACGGTTTCGGTCTGGGGCTCTACACCGGCGTTTCCGTCCAGCAAGCAGACAGCGCCATCAAGCACGGCCAGCGAACGCTCAACTTCAATGGTGAAGTCCACGTGGCCGGGGGTGTCGATGATGTTGAAGCGGTACTTGGTGTCCGACGTGCCTTCGATGGTGGGATCTTCCTGACGCTGCCAGAACGTGGTGGTCGCGGCCGAGGTGATGGTGATCCCGCGTTCCTGCTCCTGCTCCATCCAGTCCATCGTCGCGGCGCCGTCATGGACTTCGCCGATCTTGTGGGACTTGCCGGTGTAATACAGGATGCGCTCAGTCGTCGTGGTTTTACCCGCGTCGATGTGCGCCATGATCCCGAAGTTGCGGTAGCGTGGAAGCGCGTATTCGCGTGCCATGATCTTGGCTCCTTACCAGCGGTAGTGGCTGAACGCTTTGTTAGCGTCGGCCATCTTGTGGGTGTCTTCGCGCTTCTTCACCGCGGTGCCACGGCCATTGACCGCGTCGGAAAGTTCGCCTGCAAGACGCTCTTCCATGGTGTTTTCGTTGCGCTTGCGGGCAGCAATGATCAGCCAGCGGATAGCCAGAGCTTCGCGGCGGTTCGTAGCAACCTCGACGGGAACCTGGTACGTTGCACCACCCACGCGGCGGGACTTGACCTCGACCGACGGTTTGATGTTGTCCAGGGCTTCGTGGAACACCTCAATCGGTGACCGCTTGAGGCGCTGCTCAACGCGATCAAGCGCGTTGTACACGATGGTTTCTGCGACCGACTTCTTGCCGTCGATCATCAGGTTGTTCATGAATTTGGTCAGCACCGTATCGCCAAATTTGGCGTCGGGCAGGACATCGCGTTTTTCAGCGGCGTGACGACGTGACATGTTTTAATTCCTCACTTCGGACGCTTCGCGCCATACTTCGAACGACGCTGGCGACGATCTTTAACGCCTTGGGTATCCAGCACACCGCGCAGGATGTGGTAACGGACACCCGGAAGGTCTTTGACCCGGCCGCCACGAATGAGCACAACAGAGTGCTCTTGCAGGTTGTGCTTTTCGCCGGGGATGTAGCTGATGACTTCGAAGCCATTGGTCAGACGGACCTTGGCAACCTTACGCATAGCGGAGTTCGGCTTCTTCGGCGTCGTGGTGTAGACGCGCGTGCAAACGCCACGCTTCTGCGGGCAGTTCTCCAGGTGCTGCGACTTGGAGCGTTTAACTTTCGGCTGCCGCGGCTTGCGGATCAGCTGTTGGATCGTAGGCATGTATGTCGCCCTATCTTGCGGCCCGTTCAACGCCCACTCGTCAGAGGGGTATCCGGGGGCAGTTCGTTCTCTCGTGCGCAGCGCGTCCGCAAAGCACAAAACCGCATGCGTGCCCGTTTCCGGAGACGCCGCGGTGGAATTCCAGAGGATCGGGGCAAAACCCGGATCATGACCACGTGGTGTATTTAAAGCCCCGAGCCACGCAGATGCGAGGTCCGGGTTCGCGCCGTATAGGCAGAGTCGCGAGGGTTGTCAACATGGTCCCTGCGGGACTCAGACACGGTGTCGGAATTACCCTGCCGCGCGCCGTTGTCTGCCGGTTTACACCTTGTTAGGGTTGCGCTGAACCAGCGAAAAGCCCTGCATGTCGATCCTCCGCCTTATCCGACGTTTCCGCCAGGCGCGAAAGGCCCAGGTGATCGGCATCTGCCGGTTTTCCTATCCGGCGTTGGGCGGGTTCCAGATTGTCCATGATTCGCCCGATCAACGTGCCGATTTCCTCTATGCCAAGGACCGGCTGGATGAACGCTTCCGGCTGTTTGAGGCTTTTACGTTGCCCAGCCTGCGCGCGCAAACCGATCAGAACTTCACCTTTCTGATTGTCATCGGTGATGACTTCCCCCCCGACCGTCTGGCGCAGTTGACCGCGCTGACCAAGGACATGCCGCAAGTGGTCATCAAGGCCTATCCGCCCGGACGTCACCGCACCGTCATGGCCGATGCGATCAACTCTGTTCGCTTGCCCGACCGCTTGAGCATTCAGTTTCGTCATGATGACGACGATGCCGTTGCCGTGCAGTTCGTCGCACGGCTGCGGCGCACGGTCCGGCAATGCTATCCACTTTTGCTCACGTCGCATGTCATGGCGATTGACTACACCTGCGGCTTCAACGCCAGCGGCGGGCCTGACGGCATTGCCATGCAAGAGGTCCGACGCCTGTTCCTGGGGGTGGCGTTTGCAGTCGTGGCGCGCCCGGACACCAATCTGACGGTGATGAACTTCACCCATTTCGACATCTGGAAGCATATGCCCACAATCACCCGGAATGATCCGAATATGTGGGTGCGCGGGGCCAATGACTTTAACGACTCCGGTGAATCACTCAACCAGGACCTTGCGCCGCTAACGCCGGAACAAGAAGGCCTGTTCCAGCGCCGCTTTGGCATCACTGCGGACCGGGTGCGCGCGATCTGGCGGCGGTGATGCGTTCCCTGTTCAGGGTAAACAGCCCGGTGGCCACGATCAGCGCAACGCCGGCCAGCGTGATCGCATCAGGCCATTCCCCGAATACGAGCCAGCCCAAAAGAAGCGCCCAAACAACCGCCGTATACCGAAATGACGACACGAACCCCATTTCACCTTGCCGGATGGCCATGACGGACAACAACAACGCGACAACCAGAACCGTGGATGTTCCCGCCAGATAGACCTGCGCCGTTTGCGAGGGGAAGACAAAGGTCTGCCCCGCCGCGCCAGCCAGCCCCAACAGCATCACCCCGACCCCATTCCAGAACGCCACCCTGAGCGTTGGCACGGCGCGCGCCATCAGACGGGTCAACATCTCCCGCACAGTGACAAACGCCATGGCGATCAGCGCGAAGCCGGCATAGGGGTCAAAGCCCTGGGCGTCTGGCCGCACGATCAACAGCACGCCGATGAACCCCAGCCCAATCGCCGCAAGGCGCCGCCAGCCGACGGGTTCCTTGAACACCAGCGCCGCAGCCAGCGTGACACTCAACGGCAATGATTGTGAGATCGCCGCCAGGTTGGCGATCGGCATGTTGTAGAGCGCTTGCAGAAAGAAGTAGGCGGCGAAGGTGTCAGCCAGGCTGCGCACGCCCACCAGCACACGATCCTTGCGGGCCAGCGGAACCGCGAACGCCCCGGCCCTTTGCGCCAATAGGAACAAGATCAGGCACACGGCAATGCCGCGCCACAGCAAGGTCTGGAAGAACGGCATTTCTGGCGCCAACAGTTTCATGAAACTGTCCGACACCGTGAAGGCCGCCATCGACGCCATCATCAACGTTGCACCGCGCAGATTGTCGGTCATCACGGTGGGCATTCCCCTGAATGGGTGGCGAACGTATCCCGCACAGCTTTGCCCGCGCGCGCAGAAAATGGGAACCCCCCACAGTTCGGCACTGTGGGGGGAAGCAAAGTGACCGCAGGCACCTGAAACGCCGGTCTTTGGCTGGCTTTCAGATCCGGCGTTATTCGCTGGGCGCGGCGCGCAGGGCGGGGTTCGTGTTAAGCACACGACGCAAAGGAACGCCTGCACGCGGCGCATCGGCCACGGCGCCCGCCTCTGGATTTCTGACGATGATGGCCTCCTCTATCCGGTCAAGCCCACCGCTGCCGGTGACTGACCATGTGCACGCCGTTCCGCCCGTCCCGGATCCGCTACAACTCACGCCCTCATCCGTGCAGGCAGCATCGTTCAAGGAACCGCTACCGCCCGACACGACACATCTGCCGCCCCATGCCTGACCATCCGCGGCCCAAACGGGCATCGCCGAGGTCACAAGAACGCCGACAACAACGGCGCGTTTCAAATGTGTAAGGAATACAGTCATTAATTTGTCTTTCAGAAAATGCCGTCCGCCCAATTGCGGAACGTGAGCATAGCGCCGCAAATCGGCGTTGCCACGCAATATCGGGTGATCGATATCGGATAACATCCGGGATAATGTGGGAAATTAGGCGCGGCGTGGTGTCGCCCAGCGTTTTGGCGGGCAAAAGAAAACCCCCCGCAGTCAAACTGCGAGGGGTGATGTCAAGACATTCAGGCTACGTTAGCGCTCATCGCCCTCAGCCGGCTCGGCGAAGCCGTGATTTTCGACTTCTGGCGCCACCAGAACCGCCTCAGCCTCGGCCCGGCGCTGGTCGATGACCACCTGGTCGCGGTCAGTCGCGATCTTGCGGGTTGCCGTGGCAACACCGCCCGTGCCAGCCGGGATCAGACGCCCAACGATGACGTTCTCTTTCAGGCCAACCAGTTTGTCGCGCTTGCCGATAACAGAGGCTTCGGTCAGAACGCGGGTGGTTTCCTGGAACGACGCCGCCGAGATGAAGCTGCGGGTTTGCAGCGACGCCTTGGTGATCCCCAGCAAGATCGGCTCACCGCGTGCCGGGCGCAGACCCATCGAGTTGGCCTTTTCGTTGACCTCATCGAATTCGAACTTGTCTACGGTTTCCCCCTTCAGCAGCGTGGTTTCGCCACTGTCCAGGATCTCCCATTTTTGCAGCATCTGGCGCACGATCACTTCGATATGCTTATCGTTGATCTTCACGCCCTGCAGGCGATACACGTCCTGCACTTCGTCGATCAGATAGTTGGCCAGAGCCTCAATCCCCAGAATACGCAGGATGTCATGCGGCGCGGGATTGCCGTCCATGATGTAATCGCCGCGCTGCACGAAATCGCCTTCCTGCACAGGAATATGCTTGCCTTTCGGGACCAGATATTCCGCACCAGAGGCGTTTTCATCCACCGGTTCAATCGAAATGCGGCGCTTGTTCTTGTAGTCCTTCGCAAAGCGCACGTAACCATCGACTTCGTTGATGATCGCGTGATCTTTCGGGCGACGGGCTTCGAACAGTTCGGCAACACGCGGCAAACCACCGGTGATGTCCTTGGTTTTGGCACCCTCGCGCGGGATACGCGCAAGCACGTCACCCGGGCGCACCGACTGCGCGTCTTCGACCGACAAAATGGCGTCAACCGACATCTGGTAGGTCACCGGATTGCCCGCATCGTTGCGCATGGGCTCTCCGGTTTCGGGATCCATGACAATGATCTCAGGCTTGAGGTCTCCGCCTTTGGGGGTCGAACGCCAGTCCGTCACGATCTTCTGTGACATGCCAGTCGCATCATCGGTTTCATCGCGCACAGAAAGGCCGCTGATCAGGTCCACAAACTTCGCTGTCCCCGCCTTTTCGGCGATGATCGGCAAGGTATAGGGATCCCATTCATACAGCTTGTCACCGCGCGTGACCTCTTGGCCTTCGCGGACATGCAGCTTGGCACCATACGCCAGCTTGTGCGCGACACGCTCGACACCGTGTTCGTCGATGATGGCGATCTGCATGGAACGACCAAGAACGATCAGCTCACCCGCCACATTCTCCAGAACCGCGGTGTTGCGGAACTCGATCTTGCCCGGTTGGCCAGCTTCCTGGAACGATTGGCTGCCACCCTGCGCGATGCCGCCGATGTGGAACGTCCGCATCGTCAGCTGCGTGCCGGGTTCACCGATCGACTGCGCAGCGATGATGCCGACAGCTTCGCCCTGGTTGACCAGGGTGCCACGGGCCAGGTCACGGCCATAGCACTGTGCACAAACGCCTTCTTCGGCCTCACAGGTCAGCGGGCTGCGGATCTTGACCGAGGCGATGCCCGATGCTTCGACCGCATCCGCGTCACGTTCGTCGATCAGCGCGTTGCGTTCGACGACCACCTCACCCGTCGCCGGGTGGATGATGTCTTCGGCGGCAACACGGCCCAGAACGCGTTCGGACAGGCTGGCAACCACTTCACCATCGTTGATCGCGGCAGACGCCGTGATCGACAATTCGGTGCCGCAATCTTCAGCCCGGACGATGCAATCCTGCGCCACGTCCACCAGACGACGGGTCAGGTAACCCGAGTTCGCCGTTTTCAGCGCCGTGTCGGCCAGACCCTTACGGGCACCGTGGGTTGAGTTGAAGTACTCAAGAACGGTCAGACCTTCCTTAAAGTTCGAGATGATCGGCGTTTCGATGATCTCGCCCGACGGCTTGGCCATCAGGCCCCGCATTCCGCCCAGCTGTTTCATCTGCGCCGGCGAACCCCGTGCGCCCGAGTGGGACATCATGTAAACCGAGTTCGGTTCCAATTCACGCCCTTCGGCGTCATGGCGAACGGCCGAAATCTCGCTCATCATTTCGCCTGCGACAGCGTCCGAACACTTCGACCAGGCATCGACAACCTTGTTGTACTTCTCACCCTGGGTGATCAGACCATCAAGATACTGCTGTTCGAATTCCTTCACCTGATCGCGGGTCTCATTGACCAGCGTCCACTTGGTGTCAGGGATCAGCATGTCGTCCTTGCCAAACGAAATACCGGCCTTGAACGCTTCGCGGAAGCCAAGCCCCATGATCTGGTCACAGAAGATCACCGATTCCTTCTGACCGCAGTAGCGGTAGACGGTATCAATCACGTTCTGCACGTCTTTCTTACGCAGCAGACGGTTGACCAGTTCGAACGGTGCCTTTGCGTTCAGCGGCAGCATACCACCCAGCCGCAGGCGGCCCGGAGTGGTCTCAAACCGCTGGATCACTTCGTTGCCGTCTTCGTTGATCTGCGGGATGCGGCCGTAAACCTTGGCGTGCAGATGCACTTCGCCGGCGGCCAACGCATGTTCGACCTCGTCGATGTCAGCGAAGATCATGCCCTCGCCCTTCATCCCCTCACGCTGCATGGTGACGTAGTAAAGACCCAACACCATATCCTGCGACGGCACGATGATCGGTGCGCCGTTGGCTGGCGACAGAACGTTGTTCGTCGACATCATCAGCACACGGGCTTCCAACTGCGCTTCCAGCGACAGCGGAACGTGAACGGCCATCTGGTCACCGTCGAAGTCGGCGTTGAACGCCGAACACACCAGCGGGTGAAGCTGAATGGCTTTACCTTCGATCAAGATCGGCTCGAACGCCTGGATACCCAGACGGTGAAGCGTCGGAGCGCGGTTCAGCAGCACGGGGTGTTCGCGGATCACTTCGTCCAGGATGTCCCAAACCTCAGGACGCTCCTTTTCCACCAGCTTCTTGGCTTGCTTGACCGTCGAGGACAGCCCCTTGGCTTCCAGCCGCGAGTAGATGAACGGCTTGAACAGTTCCAGCGCCATCTTCTTGGGCAGACCACACTGATGCAGCTTCAACTCTGGGCCGGTCACGATGACCGAACGACCTGAGAAGTCGACGCGCTTGCCCAGAAGGTTCTGACGGAAGCGGCCCTGCTTGCCCTTGAGCATGTCAGACAGCGATTTCAGCGGGCGCTTGTTGTTGCCGGTGATGACGCGGCCACGGCGGCCGTTGTCAAACAGCGCATCCACGGATTCCTGCAGCATACGCTTTTCGTTCCGCACGATGATATCGGGCGCGCGCAACTCGATCAGGCGCTTCAGACGGTTGTTGCGGTTGATCACCCGGCGATACAGATCATTCAGGTCGGACGTTGCAAAGCGGCCACCATCCAGCGGCACCAACGGGCGCAGCTCCGGCGGGATGACCGGCAAAACCGTCAGAACCATCCATTCCGGGCGGTTGCCGGATTCCAGGAAGCTCTCAACCACCTTCAGGCGCTTGATGATCTTCTTGGGCTTCAACTCGCCAGTGGCTTCCTTGAGGTCGTCGCGCAGTTTGTCGGCTTCGGCCTGCAGATCGATTCCGATCAGCATTTCGCGGATCGCTTCGGCACCAATACCGGCGGTGAACGCATCTGCACCGTATTGATCCTGCGCATCCAGGAACTCTTCTTCGGTCATCAACTGGCCATAGGTCAGTTCGGTCAGACCTGAGTCGATCACCACGTAGTTTTCGAAGTACAGGATGCGTTCCAGATCGCGCAGCGTCATGTCCAGCATCAGGCCGATGCGGCTGGGCAGCGATTTCAGGAACCAGATGTGGGCGACCGGGCTGGCCAGTTCGATGTGGCCCATGCGCTCACGCCGGACCTTTTGCAGCGTGACTTCAACGCCGCATTTTTCGCAGACGACGCCGCGATACTTCATGCGCTTGTATTTGCCGCACAGGCATTCGTAATCCTTGATCGGGCCAAAGATACGCGCACAGAACAGGCCGTCACGTTCGGGCTTGAACGTGCGGTAGTTGATGGTTTCGGGCTTCTTGATCTCACCGAAGGACCAAGACAGGATCCGCTCTGGCGAAGCCAGCGAGACCTTGATCTCATCAAAGGTTTTGATCGGCGCAACCGGGTTGAACGGGTTGGTCGTGAGTTCCTGGTTCATTTGTCAATTCCTTGCAAAGGCATCGGGGGAAAGGGGCGGTGCGTGGAAACCACGCACCCTACGCGTGATATGTAGGGTGCGTGCTGGCACGCACCGTTATCCCTCTTCCTCCGAGTCCAGGAGTTCCATGTTGAGGCCGAGGCCGCGAACTTCCTTCACCAACACGTTGAAGGATTCAGGCACGCCGGCCTCGTAATTGTCCTCGCCCTTGACGATCGACTCGTAGACCTTGGTCCGGCCTGCCACGTCGTCCGACTTCACAGTCAGCATTTCCTGCAGGGTGTAGGCGGCACCGTAAGCTTCCAGAGCCCAGACCTCCATTTCCCCCAGACGCTGACCACCGAACTGCGCCTTACCACCCAGCGGCTGCTGCGTGACGAGCGAGTACGGACCGGTAGAGCGGGCGTGCATCTTGTCGTCGACAAGGTGGTGAAGCTTCAGGAAGTATTTCACCCCGACCGTGACCGGACGCGCGAATTTCTCGCCCGTGCGGCCGTCAAAGACCACCGACTGCCCAGACTGATCAAAGCCGGCGCGCTTGAGCGCGTCGTTGATGTCAGCCTCTTTGGCGCCGTTGAATACAGGTGTCCCAATCGGAACACCGCGCGTCACGGTGCTGGCTTTTTCAACCAGCGTGTCTTCGTCCAGGTCAGCCAGCGCCTCGTCATAGAGTTCAGCGCCGTAGCCGTTGCGCATGGCGTCGCGCACCGGGGTCAGATCGCCGGACCGGCGGTACTCTTGCAAAGCTTCGTCGATTTGCAGGCCCAGACCGCGCAGCGCCCACCCCATGTGGGTTTCCAGGATCTGACCGACGTTCATGCGCGACGGCACGCCCAACGGGTTCAGAACCAGATCCACGGTGGTGCCATCGGCCAGGAACGGCATGTCTTCTTCAGGCACGACTTTGGACACAACGCCCTTGTTCCCGTGACGACCAGCCATCTTGTCGCCCGGCTGAAGCTTGCGCTTCACGGCCAGGAAGACTTTGACCATCTTCATCACACCCGGCGGCAAATCGTCGCCACGGCGCACTTTCTCGACCTTGTCGTCAAAGCGGTGCGTCAGGGCACGTTTTTGCTGCTCATACAGCGCATTCAGCGCCTCGACTTCCTGCGCGTCGGCCTCTTCGGCCAGCGCAAGCTGCCACCACTGGCCCTTGGACAGCGTGTCCAGAAGGTCCTCGGTGATGTCGGTGTTCGGGCGAACGCCTTTCGGCCCCTTCACCGCCACTTTGCCCAGGATAAGCGTCTTCAGGCGGCCATAGATGTTGCGATCCAGAATCGCCATCTCGTCGTCGCGGTCGCGCGACAGGCGTTCGATTTCCTCGCGCTCGATCTGCAGCGCGCGCTCGTCCTTGTCGACGCCGTGGCGGTTGAACACCCGGACTTCGACCACGGTGCCATAGGCCCCCGGCGGCAGGCGCAGCGACGTGTCGCGTACGTCAGACGCCTTTTCCCCGAAGATGGCGCGCAGAAGCTTTTCTTCCGGCGTCATCGGGCTTTCGCCCTTGGGCGTGATCTTGCCAACCAGAATGTCGCCGGCCTGAACCTCAGCGCCGATATAGACGATACCGGCTTCATCCAGATTGCGCAGGGCTTCTTCGCCGACGTTCGGGATGTCGCGGGTGATCTCTTCCGGGCCCAGTTTCGTATCGCGGGCGGCGACTTCGTATTCCTCGATGTGGATCGAGGTGTAGACGTCGTCCTTCAGGATCCGTTCCGAGATCAGGATGGAGTCTTCGTAGTTGTAACCGTTCCACGGCATGAAGGCCGCGACGATGTTCCGGCCCACGGCCAGTTCACCCATGTCGGTACAAGGTCCGTCAGCCACCACTTCGCCACGCACAACCGTGTCGCCCACTTTCACCAGCGGGCGCTGGTTGATGCACGACGACTGGTTCGAACGCTTGAACTTGCGCAGCCGGTAGATGTCGACGCCCGGCTCACCGGGTTCCAGCATCTCGGTCGCGCGCACAACGATACGCTGCGCATCGACCTGATCCACGATCCCGGCACGGCGGGCCATGATCGCAGCGCCCGAATCGCGGGCCACGATGGCCTCGATCCCGGTGCCAACCAGCGGCGCATCGCTTTGCAGCAACGGCACCGCCTGACGCATCATGTTCGAGCCCATCAGCGCGCGGTTTGCGTCATCGTTTTCCAGGAACGGGATCAACGATGCAGCAACCGAGACCAGCTGCTTGGGCGACACGTCGATCATGTCGATCACGTCGCGCGGGTTCAGCATGAAGTCGCCGCCCTTGCGGGTGGACACCAGTTCGTTGATGAACTCGCCGTTTTCATTGAGCGTGGCGTTGGCCTGCGCAATGACATGGCGTTGTTCTTCAGTTGCCGACAGGTATTCCACCTCGTCAGTCACCTTGCCGTCGATCACCTTGCGGTACGGTGTTTCGATGAAGCCATACTTGTTCACGCGGGCATAGGTGGCCAACGAGTTGATCAGACCAATGTTCTGACCTTCCGGCGTCTCAATGGGGCACATCCGGCCATAGTGGGTCGGGTGAACGTCGCGCACCTCAAAACCTGCGCGCTCTCGCGTCAAACCGCCAGGGCCAAGCGCCGAAAGGCGGCGCTTGTGCGTCACCTCGGACAGCGGGTTGGTTTGGTCCATGAACTGCGACAGCTGGCTGGAGCCGAAGAATTCACGCACCGCAGCCGCAGCCGGCTTGGCGTTGATCAGATCTTGCGGCATGACGGTGTCGATATCGACCGACGACATGCGCTCACGGATTGCACGCTCCATGCGCAGCAGGCCCAGACGATACTGGTTTTCCATCAGCTCACCGACCGAACGCACCCGGCGGTTGCCGAGGTGGTCGATGTCGTCGATTTCGCCGCGACCGTCGCGCAGTTCAACCAACGCACGGATACATTCGATGATGTCTTCCTTGCGCAGCGTGCGCTGCGTGTCCGGGGCATCCAGCGCCAGACGCATGTTCATCTTCACCCGGCCAACGGCGGACAGGTCATACCGTTCGCTGTCAAAGAACAACGTGTCAAACAGCGCAGATGCGGCGTCCACGGTGGGCGGCTCACCCGGGCGCATGACACGGTAAATGTCCATCAGCGCCTGATCGCGGTTCATGTTCTTGTCAGCCGCAAGCGTGTTGCGGATGTAGGGGCCGACATTGGCGTTGTCGATGTCCAGAATCTGGATTTCGGTGATGTCCTGATCCAGCATGGTCTTCAGGCTTCCGCCCTTGACCTCTCCGTCCTTGTCGACTTCCCAGGTCAGTTCGTCGCCGGCTTCGATCCAGATCTCGCCGGTTTCCTCGTTGATCACGTCCTCAGCCGAGAACCGGCCCTGAATGTGCTCGAAAGGCACCAGAAGCTCGGTGACCTGACCCTCGTCGATCCACGCCTTGACCAGGCGCGGCGTGGCCTTCTCGCCGGCTTTCAAGATGACTTCACCGGTTGCAGCATCCACCAGGTCCATGGTCGGACGGGTGCCGCGCACACGCTCAGGGAAGAACTTGGTGACCCAGCCACGGTTCTTTTCCAAACGGTAAGACACCTTGTTGTAATAGGCGTCGACGATGTCTTCCTGATCCAGACCCAGCGCATACAGCAGCGTCGTCACCGGCAGTTTGCGGCGGCGGTCGATGCGCGCGAAAACCAGATCCTTGGGATCGAATTCAAAGTCCAGCCAGCTGCCGCGATAGGGGATAATGCGGCACTGGAACAACAATTTGCCCGACGAGTGGGTCTTGCCCTTGTCATGGTCAAAGAACACGCCCGGCGAGCGGTGCATCTGGCTGACAACAACACGCTCGGTGCCGTTCACGATGAACGTGCCGACCGGCGTCATCAGGGGCATGTCGCCCATGAACACTTCTTGTTCCTTGATGTCCTTGACCGACTTGGCGCCGGTATCGGGATCCACATCAAACACGATCAGGCGCAGCGTGACCTTCAGAGGCGCCGAAAAGGTCATGTCGCGCTGCTGACATTCGTCGATGTCGTATTTCGGCTTTTCCAGCTCGTATTTCACGAACTCCAGCACGGCAGTTTCGTTGAAATCCTTGATCGGGAAAACCGACTGGAACGTGCCTTTCAGGCCTTCGCCATCAAGCGGAATATCGCTGTCACCTGAGCGCAGGAACAAGTCGTAGGACGACTTTTGAACCTCGATCAGGTTGGGCATTTCCAGAACTTCACGGATTTTGCCAAACATCCGACGGATGCGTTTCTGGCCAACATAGGATTGCGCCATGCTCGCTGTCACCTTTCATTCTTTCGCGGGCGCGCCAGCCGTCGGGCCTCGGCAGCACTGCCCCATGCGAAACGGAAGTGCGGGCCCCATTCCTGCCGACCGTCCCACCGGTCAGCTCCCGAGCCCTTGCTGCTTCTGGTGGCCGGTCCATCCGGCAAAGGCCGAACCGGCCACCAAAAACAGCTTAAGCCGGGCCCGGATACTCCCGGGCCCAGCCATTTCAAACGATCAGGGTGCCACGCACCCCGCTGAATTACTTCAGCTCGACCTTGGCGCCAGCTGCTTCCAGCTTTGCCTTCAGCTCTTCGGCTTCTGCCTTCGGAGCTGCTTCTTTTACAGCCTTGCCACCGGCTTCAACCAGTTCCTTGGCTTCTTTCAGGCCCAGGCCGGTGATGCCGCGAACTTCTTTGATCACGTTGATCTTGTTCGGGCCAGCTTCCATCAGGACGACATCGAATTCGGTCTTTTCTTCAGCAGCTTCAGCAGCTGCAGCAGGACCAGCCATCATGACAGCGCCGCCAGCGGCGGGCTCGATGCCATACTCATCCTTCAGGATGGTTTTCAGTTCTTGGGCTTCCAGCAGGGTCAGGTTGACGATGCTTTCGGCGAGTGCTTTCAGATCAGCCATTTTACAGTTCCATTCATTCAGTCAGGTGTGTTCCGACATGCAGCGACTGCTACACGCGGGCCAAAAGGGTGCTTAAGCGGCTTCCCGCTCCTCCAGAGTGGAGAGGATGCCAGCGATGTTCGAAGCAGGCGCGCCAATGGCACCAGCGATGTTCGAAGCAGGGGCACCAATGCAACCAGCGATCGAAGCAATAAGCTCCTCACGCGATGGCATTTGGGCCACGGCTTTCACACCAGCCTGGTCCAGAGCCGTTTCGCCCATAGCCCCACCAAGGATTTCCAACTTCGTGTTGGTCTTGGCATAGGAATCCATCACCTTCGCAGCGGCGACTGGATCCTCGGAGTAGGCGAGAACGGTCATGCCCGTCAGAAGATCGGCCATGCTTGCGCAAGGCTTACCTTCAAGGGCGATCTTGGCGAGCTTGTTCTTGGCAACGCGAACGGCCCCGCCTGCATCGCGCATTTGCGCGCGCAGGGCCTGCATCTCAGCAACCGTAAGACCCGCGTAGTGTGCAACCACAACAACGCCAGAGCTTTCGAAGATCTGGCCGAGCTCGTCGACCACGCTTTCTTTTTGGGCTCTATCCACAGGTTTACTCCAAGTGTGGGGGTTTCCCCCCGGCTCAAGTTTGCCCGACCCTATCGGATCAGGCGTTCGGGTCCGAAAAGGAGCCAAGGCCAAAACCGCCCGAGGATACACCCCGACCAAATTCGTCTCGTTCCCCATCTCAGGCAGGAAATTAAGGCCTGTCGGCCACCCACCGTCTCGGACAGGACAGGGCGTTTCCGCCCCGCCAACCCAGCCGAAACCGACTGGGCGTTCTGGTCAGGTGCGTGCGAGCACGCACCCTACGGGCTTATTGCCCGGTGGCCGATGCCAGATCAACACTGACACCCGGACCCATGGTCGAGGACAGCGAGACCTTCTTCATGTAGGCCCCCTTGGCGCCCGACGGCTTGGCCTTCGACACAGCGTCAACAATCGCGCGCACGTTTTCGGCCAGAGCTTCCGGCGTGAACGAGGCTTTGCCAACACCGGCGTGAATGACGCCAGCTTTCTCAACCTTGAACTGGACTTCACCGCCCTTGGCGTTCGCCACGGCCGTGGTGACATCCATGGTCACGGTGCCAACCTTGGGGTTCGGCATCAGGTTGCGCGGGCCAAGGATCTTACCCAGACGGCCGACGATCGGCATCATGTCCGGGGTGGCAATGCAGCGATCGAAGTTGATCTCTCCGCCCTGGATGGCCTGCATCAGATCTTCCGCGCCAACGATATCCGCACCAGCGGCCTGGGCTTCTTCTGCCTTCGGACCGCGGGCGAACACTGCAACGCGCACGGTCTTGCCGGTGCCGTTGGGCAGGGTCACCACGCCGCGAACCATCTGGTCGGCGTGACGCGGATCAACGCCCAGGTTGATTGCCACTTCGACAGTTTCATCGAACTTCGCCTTGGCAGACCCTTTGACCAGGGACACCGCCTCTTCGATGCTCAATTCGGATTTGCCCGCGAAGGCTTCGCGCGCCGCGCGGGTGCGTTTTCCAAGCTTCGCCATGACTTACCCCTTGACCTCGATACCGGCCGACTTCGCAGAGCCGACGATGATCTGCATCGCGCCTTCGATATCGACAGCGTTCAGATCTTTCATCTTCGCTTCTGCGATCTCACGGACCTGTGCGACGGTGACCGTGCCGACAACCGTACGGCCCGGCGCTTCCGAACCACGGGCGCGGTTACGCTTGCCAACCGGCTTCAGGCCAGCAGCTTTTTTCAGATACCACGACGCAGGCGGGGTCTTCAGCTCCAGGCTGAACGACTTGTCCTGGTAGTAGGTGATCAAGCAAGGAACAGGTGCGCCCGGCTCCATGTCGGCGGACCGTGCGTTGAAGTCCTTGCAGAACTGCATGATGTTGATGCCGCGCTGACCCAGGGCCGGACCCACGGGCGGCGAGGGGTTGGCTTGCCCCGCCTTCACTTGCAGCTTCAGCTGCCCGATTACTTTCTTGGCCATGTGGCCGCTCCTTTTCGTCAGTGCCCACTGCGGTCAAGCCGCATGAGCATGCTTAGTGGTCCGGCCAACCCGCAGGCGACCTCCCACGCGATCACCTCAGGAAATTTTCGTAACCTGGGTGTATTCCAATTCAACCGGCGTCGGACGACCAAAGATCGATACCATGACCTTCAGGCGGCCATTGTCTTCGTCGACATCCTCGACAAGGCCAGAAAAGCCATCGAACGGACCGTCGGACACTTTGATGTTTTCGCCGATCTCGAATGTGATCAGGTTGCGCGGCGCTTCCTGGCCTTCCTCGACACGGTTGAGGATCAGGTTCACTTCCTCGTCGCGCATCGGGCTGGGCTTGCCAGGTTGACCCAGGAATCCGGTCACACGGTTGATCGAAGTCACCAGGTGCCACGTCTGGTTGGTCATCTCCATGCGCACCAGTACATAGCCGGGCATGAAACGACGTTCCGAGGTCACCTTCTTGCCGCGACGCACCTCAATGACCTCTTCGGTCGGCACCAGAACTTCTTCGATCTCATCCTCAAGACCGGCTTCCGCAGCAGCGGTACGGATCGCCTCAGCGACCTTTTTTTCGAAATTCGAAAGTACGCTCACCGAGTACCAGCGCTTGGCCATCCGTTTCACCCATTGCCCGGCAGTCGCAACCGCCGCATAATTCCGTTTAAAGTCAGTGCCTTGAACAGCATCAGACCAGAAATGCTCGGCAGACAAAAAATGTGCGCACCGAATCGGTGCGCGCGGTCATGCCAAACTGTGGTGCTGCATTAGCGCCGTTCGGTCCCTTATTCAAGGGGTTGGCCGGACAAACACCCGTCCGGCCGCGGCACGGCGATCAGCTGGCCATATCCAGGATGATACCCAGACCTGAGCGGATCATGAAATCCACCAGGAAAAAGAAAACGGCGGTCAGGGTCGTCAGAACCAGAACCATGACGGTGCTGACACCAACCTCCCGCCGCGTGGGCCAGGACACCTTCGCGGTTTCCGAGCGCACCTGCTGGAGAAAGGTTAACGGATTGGTCCTGGCCATGGGGGCACCTCTGGGCGGAAATTTCAGGCCGGATCGAAACAGTCCGGCGGATGCGGGTCAGATACGCGCGGTGCAACATGAGTTCAACCCATCGCCCCGCCGGCAAGCATGATCCTGCCAATACTGGCGTTTGTGCAACACATTTGACGGGAAATCAGGCTTGGCAGGGGTTGGGGGACTCGAACCCACGGCCCTCGGTTTTGGAGACCGATGCTCTACCAACTGAGCTAAACCCCTAAGCCTGAACGGGGGATTATGGCAGGCGCAGTGGGAAATCAAGGGCGTTTTTTTCGCGGTTTTCGCACCTGCGCCCTTGCGGGCGTGGATTTGCCGTCCCACTTGATACGACATGATTGCGTTCAACCGCCTCCGCCGCGTCGTTTTGCGCCTGTCGCTGGGCGTTGGCTTCGCCACCGCGCTTGGCGCCAGCGCCGTGCTGGCCGCCATCGCCAACCCCACCCCGTTCTTCCCCTACGCGGTGACCGTTGAGGGTATAACCGTTCGGTCAGCCACGCCGTTGCCCGATGCAACTCGGCACTATCTTGAAACCGTGGATCTCGCGCCGCGCTCTGACATGCCCGCGCTTGAGGGGCACTATACGGTATATATCGCGGATCACGGATGGCGCACCCGTCTGTTCTTTGCCGCGTCCCCAGGCGCGGGCGGCGTGACTTATACGTGGATAGCCCCGCAACACGCGTTTCTCAGCGGTGCCGATTTCGACGCCGGCTTGTTGACCAAAGATCAGCGCCGAATCGCCCCGCCGCGCGACCTGGCTTATTATTTGCGGCATGAGGCCAATCATCTGGCAATGACGCAACAATTGGGCATCTGGGATTTTCTGTCCCTGCCCAATTGGGTTCGCGAAGGCGTCGCAGACCTCGCCGCCCTCGGTCCGCCGGATCGTGACACGCTCGCATCGGCTTTGGGCGATGGCCCGGTCACCCTCGAACACATGATCGCCTTCGGGGCGTATCCGCGTGCGCGCTTGCTGACAGACTGGGTGGCACAGACGCAAGGCGTGGACGGATTACTGGCCAACACCTGGACCGAAGATCAAGCAATTGATGCGTTTCGTGCTGCGTATGAGGGCGCAAACCGGCCCCATGACTGACGCGGGCACAGCGGATTTTCCGCGCTAACTCTCTGCATCTTCATCTTTCCCCAAATACTCATGCACCCTCAGCCCCCGCCTCTCCCTTGGGCAAAGGCGCCGGCGCGCGCGCAAGCGGGGGGGCGGGTGGGAGCGTCAGCGCGCGCGCATCGGACCGGTTGCCAACCATCACCCCCGCAAATACACCTGTGATGAAGACATCGGGGGCACATATGCTGGCGGACAAACGGATCCTTTTGATCATCGGCGGTGGCATCGCGGCGTATAAAACGCTCGATCTGATCCGCCAATTGCGCGGCCGGGGCGCCCGCGTCACGCCCGTCATGACCCGCGCAGCGGCTGAATTCGTCACGCCTTTGTCGGTTGCGGCGCTCGCTGGCGAGCCCCTGCACCAGGATCTCTTTGATCTGACTGCCGAGGCCGAGATGGGCCATATCCAGCTCAGCCGCGCCGCTGATCTGGTGGTGGTTGCACCCTGCACCGCCGACATGATGGCCAAGATGGCACAGGGACATGCCGATGATCTGGCCTCGACCCTGTTGATGGCCACCGACAAACCCGTGCTGATTGCCCCGGCGATGAACGTACGTATGTGGACCCATCCCGCCGCGCAACGCAATCTGGCCACCCTGATGGGCGATGGCATCATGGTTTGCGGCCCTGAAGTGGGCGATATGGCTTGTGGTGAACACGGCCCAGGCCGCATGTCCGAACCCCACGCGATTCTGGCGGCGATCAGCGCAGCACTCACCTCGGGCCCGTTGACCGGAACCCACGTATTGGTGACATCCGGGCCCACGCATGAACCCATCGATCCGGTTCGCTACATCGCCAACCGGTCGTCCGGCGCTCAGGGCACGGCCATCGCTGCGGCGCTGCGCGATCTGGGCGCGCGCGTCAGCTTTGTCACCGGCCCCGCCAGTGTTCCGCCGCCGATGGGTGTTGATGTCATTCGTGTTGAAACCGCCCGGCAGATGCTGGACGCCGTGACCAATACACTGCCCGCCGAGGCTGCTGTCTTTGCCGCCGCGGTGGCCGATTGGCACGTGCAAAATGCGTCAGGGGAAAAGATGAAGAAGCAGGCTGGCGCCCTGCCCGCGCTGGAGTTCAGCGAAAACCCCGACATTCTGGCCACCATCAGCCAAGGCACCCAGCGCCCCCGGTTGGTGGTCGGCTTCGCCGCCGAAACCCAGAACGTCGTTGAACACGCGCAAGCCAAGCGCCTGCGCAAAAGCTGTGACTGGATCATCGCCAACGACGTCTCGCCCGAAACCGGCATCATGGGCGGGTCGGAAAACGCCGTCCATCTGATCACCCCGGATGGGGTTGAAGACTGGCCCCGGATGGCCAAGGACGATGTCGCCCACCGCCTGGCGCGTCGCATCGCCGACGCGTTGGAGGGCGGCGCATGACCGTCACCCTTTCCCTGACACTGGACCCCTGGGCCGACCCTGAAATCCCCTTGCCCACCTACACCACCTCGGGCGCGGCCGGGGCGGATATTCGCGCGAACCTGCCCGCCCAACAGCGGGACGCCGGGCTGACGCTGGCCCCAATGCAGCGTCTCCTGGTGCCGACCGGGCTGCGCATGCAGATCCCGCCGGGGTATGAGGTACAGGTCCGGCCCCGGTCTGGACTGTCGCTCAAGCATGGGCTGACCTTGCCCAACACGCCGGGCACCATCGACAGCGACTATCGCGGTCCTGTGGGCGTGCCGATGGTGAACCTGTCCGATACCCCCTACACCCTTCATCACGGCGAACGCATCGCGCAGATCGTCGTTGCGCCTGTCGTGCAGGCCCGGTTTGCCGTGGTTGCCACGCTGGATGAAACCGACCGGGGCAGCGGCGGCTTCGGCTCCACAGGGCGGCACTGAATGCTCGGCGTCATTCTGATCGGCATCGCGCTGTTCGCCTTTGCCACGCTGTTTCGTGCGCCGATGCGGCTGCGGCTTTGGCTACTGGCTGGCCTTTGGGTAGTCGTGGTTCTGATACATCTGACATTGCCCGATGGCGCGCCCTTGCGTGCGGCGACCGGCGGGGATGCCCGCCCTTGGATCCTTCTGGCGGCCGTCACCGCGCTGATCTGGGCTTACCGTATCGGATTGGCCGCCCTCAGGCGCCGCGCCAAAGGGCGATCCGAAACGGCGATGACGCCCAGCGCCGACGCGGCCCCCGCACCTCCTTTCTCCGATGCCGAACTGACCCGCTATGCCCGTCACATGATGCTGCGCGAAGTCGGCGGGCCCGGGCAAAAGGCCCTGAAACAGGCGCGTGTGCTGGTAATCGGTGCGGGCGGGCTGGGATCCCCCGCGCTGCTTTATCTCGCGGCAGCCGGTGTCGGCACGATTGGGGTGATCGACGATGACGACGTGGATGGCTCAAACCTGCAACGGCAAGTGATCCACACCGATGACCGCATCGGCATGCCAAAGGTGTTCAGCGCGCAACTGCAGATGGAGGCCCTGAACCCCTTTATCACCGTGCACCCCTACCACCGCCGCCTGACTGAGGAAGACGCCCAGACCCTGTTCCAGGACTATGACCTGATCCTCGACGGCACCGACAATTTCGATACGCGCTACATGGTCAACCGCATGGCCGTGGCGGCGCAAAAGCCCCTGATCGCCGCCGCCATCACCCAGTGGGAGGGGCAGCTGTCGCTGTACCACCCCGCCACCGGAACCCCCTGTTACCAATGCGTTTTCCCTGAACGCCCGGCCCCAGGCCTGGTCCCCACCTGCGCAGAGGCGGGCGTCATTGCCCCCTTGCCCGGCGTTCTGGGCACGATGATGGCGCTGGAGGCCGTCAAGCATATCACCGGCGCTGGCGAAACCCTGCGCAACGCGCTTCTGATCTATGATGGCCTTTACGCAGAAACCCGCCGCCTGACCGTCGCACCCCGCCCCGACTGTCCGGTGTGTGGTGCTTAGCCACATGCGTCATTCAGCGCGCATAACGGCGCCCTGATCTCGGGCTCAACTTTGCGCATCTTTGTGCCTCAAATATCCTGGGGGTGAGCCGCGCCAGCGGCGAGGGGGCAACGCCCCCAGGCCCCTACCCACCCGTCAGCGACAAACATGGGTCCGCTCGGTCTTGCGCCTCGGTCAGCAGCCAGGCGTCCCACGGCGCACCCGGTCCGGGATCGCTTTCCACTTGCGCCAGCGACCAAACGGTCAGCTCTGGCGCGGCCCTGCGCAGCACGGCTGGCACGGCCCAGTCTGTACGCGCGTGTCCGTTGCCGGTGATCACCACCACTGGCCCGCCAGTTTCGGCCATGGCCCGCACCACTGCACGCGCCAGCGCGGCATCGCGCAGGCGCTGCGCCTCGACCATACCGCCCATCATCTCCATGGGCATGGCCTGGCAATGGGCCTCGAACTGGATCTGCGCGCGCACCGCCTGCTCCCCCTCGGGCAAATGCGCGCTCAAGCCATAGCGTGCGGCGTCGTCTCCAAAGACACCCGCCGCGCCCAGATCAAAGGCGCGCCGCACATCCGTGCGTGGCAGCCCACCGCCGTAGTGGTGCGCATCCCGCGCAGCCAGCACGATGGGATGGTACAGCGCGAAATCCGGCCACCCCGCCCAGCCCAGCGCCTCGGCCACCCGCCCGGCGTTCAGCCTGTCGCGGGGCATTCGACCCGCCTGATCCGGCGTCAGCATTTCCCACACCACCGCCGCCGGCGCCACACGCGCGACGGCCTGCGCCTGGTTTCCATGATGGTGTGGGTTGTCATGCACCTCGCCCAGGATGATCACATCCGCGGCCGGCGGGTTGGTCAGGATTTCAGGCGGTACTGGGTCGGCGCGGCCAAAACCGGGGCACAAGGCGATCGCGGCCAGAAAGGTCATGATTGTCGGTCTCATGCACGGCACGTTAGCATCTGGTCCAAGCTTAACAAGTCGACGACCCATCAGCATTCGCAATCTTTTATCCACAAATGATGATTGGAATTTCACGGCCGCGCGCTGCATCTTGTCGCACCAAATACAAAACCCGGAGACGAGTATGACCTACGCCCTGTGTATCGGAGACCGCGCCTATTCCAGTTGGTCGTTGCGTGGATGGTTATTGCTGGAAGCCTTCGGACTGGAGTTTCGCCAGACCCGAACCCGGTTTTACGAGCCGGGCTTTGCGCAAACCCTCAGCGAATGGCACCCGGCGCGCACGGTTCCAGCGCTGCGCCTGCCCGAAGGGATTGTCATTGCCGACAGCCTGGCAATCGCAGAGGAGCTGGCCACCCGCCACCCTGATGCCGGACACTGGCCTCAGGATCCGAAAGCCCGGGCCATCGCCCGCGCGCTGACCGCGGAAATGCATTCCTCGTTCACCGCTCTGCGCAGCGATTGCCCAATGAACCTGCGGGTCAGCTATCAGGACAGCGCGCCGTCTCAGGCGGTGCTGGAGGATCTGGCCCGGTTGGAAACCCTGTGGGATTGGGCCCGCGCGCAAACTGGCAGCACAACGGACTGGCTGTGCGGCGATTACTGCGCGGTGGATGCCTTCTTTGCCCCGGTCGCCGCGCGCATCTCAGGGTACAATCTGCCCATATCCCAATCGGCGCAGGCCTATGTTGATGCCCACCTGGCGCACCCGGATTTTCGGCGCTGGCGGGCGATGGGCTTGGTAGATGGCGCCGATCAACCCTTTTACGACCGTGACTATGCAACCCGTACGTGGCCCGGCCCAACGCCCCTCACCGCTGAGCCCTGCGATGGCCCGTCGATCAACACCAAATGCCCCTATTCAGGCCAACCCGTTACGCATTTCCTGCGCCTGAACGGCATGGTTCTGGGGTTCTGCAACGCCTTTTGCCGGGACAAGACCCTCGCTGACCCGCAGGCCTGGCCCGCCGCGATGGCGCTTTTACAGCCGTGACACAGCCCAGCGCGCGGCGTCGGCAACGGCGGGATCGCCGTCCTCCACCAACGCCTGCGCTGCGCCGCGCAAGCCGGGCAATCCCGAATTGCCGATCGCATAAAGAACGTTGCGCACAAATCTGTCGCGCCCGATCCGCTTGATCGGGGATCCACTGAACCGCGCCCTGAAGCCTGCGTCATCCAGCTGCGCCAATTCAGCCAGATCGGGCGCCAGCAAATCCGGGCGCGCGGCGTATTTCACGTCTTGCGCGGCCTTGGCAAACTTGTTCCACGGGCACACCGCCAGGCAATCGTCGCAGCCGTAAATCCGGTTGCCCATACGCGCGCGCAAGTCCAAAGCTACCGGCCCTTTGTGTTCAATGGTCAGGTAGGAAATGCAGCGCCGCGCATCCACTTGAAAGGGCGCGGGAAACGCATCCGTCGGGCACACATCCAGACACGCCCGGCAACTGCCACAACTCTCCGTGGCCGGTGCATCTGCGGGCAACTCCAGCGTGGTGAAGATCGCGCCCAGAAAAAACCAGTTGCCCAACTCGCGGCTCAACAGATTTGAATGCTTGCCCTGCCAGCCCAGTCCCGCCGCCTGTGCCAGGGGCTTTTCCATCACCGGGGCCGTATCGACAAACACCTTGATCTCACCGCCCGCCGTCTCAATCAGCCAGCGCCCTACCCGCTTCAACCGTTTCTTCACCACGTCATGATAATCGCGGTTCTGCGCATAAACCGAAATCGCCCCCTTATCGGCGTGCCCCAATATCTCCAGCGGATCCTGCGCCGGGGTATACACCTCCGCCAACATGATCACCGACCGGGCCTGCCCCCACAACGCCGTTGGATCGCCGCGCCACTCCATGCGGTCGGCCATCCATGCCATCTGCCCGTGTCGGCCGTCCTGAACGTAGGCCGCCAGCCGTTCCGCAGCCTGTGGGATCGCATCGGGCCGCGTGACACGTGCCGCCGCGAACCCTTCGGCCACCGCCTGCGCCAACACTGCCTGTTTCAACGCCTCGGGGGTCAAGACCACGCCCCTATCTTTGTGCTGAAAATATCCCACGGGGGGCGGGGCGACGCCCCAGCGGGGGTGTGAAACCCCCGGCGGGCCGAGGGGGCTCGATGCCCCCGAGGCACGCACCCCGTCACCTCAGAAATCCAGATCGACGTAGCGGTCGGGCGGCGGAAAGCCGGGCACCTGATCGGCCAGAAGTGGGCGGAACGCCGGGCGCGACTTGATCGTCGCGTACCAACTTTTGACGGCTGGCGCGCGGTCCCAGTCCACATCGTTGATGTAATCCAGACACGACAGATGCGCGGCAGCGGTGAAATCTGCCAACGTCATGGCGTTGCCCGCCAGCCAGCGACGGTGTTCCAGAAGCCAGCTCATGTAATCCAGATGATATTTGATCCGCTGCGATCCTCTCTTGATCCGCTGCGAATCCGGATAGCCGCGCCCCATGATCTTCTTGTTGATCCGTTCGTACAGCAGGTTCGCGGTCACTTCGGAATGGAAGGTATCATCAAACCACGTGCACAAGCGCCGCACTTCATACCGCCCGGCCGGATCACGCGGCATGAGAGAGGGCTCGGGATGGACCTCGTCCAGGAATTCGCAAATCGCCTGGCTTTCCGCCAGCATCCGCCCGTCATATCGCAAGATCGGCACCTTGCCCGCCGGATTGCGGCGCAGAAACTCGGTGCCCGCTTCCCAATAGCGTTCTTCAATCAGCTCCACCTCCAGCCGTTTTTCGGCCAGAGTCAGGCGCACCTTGCGGCAAAACGGGGACAGTTGGACATGAAAGAGGCTGAGCATGGGGCCTTCGCGTGGATCGGCAGGGCCCCTTTCCTTTGCACCGGGCGCGGCGAAAGTTCAACCTTGGAAACAAGCCGAGCGGTCATCGCGCGCAATCGTTGCGGCCCCATCCAGAATGGCCGTCGCGCGTCTGCGAATGCGGTTGGTCGGGTCGCCCGCGTCCCGAGATTGCGGCGCGGGCAGCACGGCGGCCAGCAACGCGGCGTGGCGTGCGCTCAGATCCAGCGCCCGCCGGTCGAAGTGGTGGCTCGCCCCCGCCTGCACGCCAAACACGCCTTCCCCGAACTCTGCGATGTTCAGATACACCTCCAGAATGCGCCGCTTGGTCCAGATGATCTCCACGATCGGGGTCATCACAGCCTCAAGCACTTTTCGCACCCAACTGCGGCCGTGCCACAAGAACACGTTCTTCACGACCTGCTGCGTGATGGTCGATGCCCCGCGCCCTGATCCTTCGGTCAGAGCGGCACGGATGGCGGTCATGTCAAACCCCCAGTGGCGGCAAAAATTGGCGTCCTCAGCGGCGACGACCGACCGCGCCATGACCGGTGCGATAGCGCCCATGTCCACCCATTCATGCTGGATCTCGCCCAACCGCCGGTATTCCTGCCACATGTAAACGCCGCCCGGCGGATCGACGAATCGGTACAGGCCAATCCACAAAATCAGCACCGCAAATCCTGCCAAGACACCCCAGATTGTCCAGCGAATCAGTCGGCGGATGCCAGTCGCGACCCGGGTCAGCAGACCGGGTTTTCTGGAGCGGGATTTGCTTCGTCTTGCCATGGGGGCAGTTAACGGCCCCACCTTGCCGGGTTCAAGGGCCGAGTCGCACGGGCTTGGCCGGCGGGTTGGCCCTCGACAGCGCGTGATGCTGTGTTACCGTAGGCTCCCAAAATCTGTCCCGAGCCCACTGCGCGCCCAATGCGCTTTCGCAAAAAAGGTCCTGACCATGATGATTCTCCACCACAGCCCCACATCTCCTTATGTGCGCAAGGTCATGGTCCTGCTGATGGAAAGCGGCATGACGGACCAGGTCACGCTGGCTGCGGCCATGGGCACACCCGTGGATCCGGGCACGATGCCGATTGGCGCGAATCCCTTGGGCAAGATCCCCGCATTGGAACGCCCCGACGGCTGCACGCTGTATGACAGCCGCGTTATCACGCGCTATCTGGCCACCTTGGTTGCCGACGGTCCTGATTTTTACCCCGACGGCCCGCGCCTGTGGGAGGTTTTGACGCTTGAGGCCACGGCAGACGGGATCCTCGATGCGGCGATTCTCATGCGCTACGAGACGGCGCTCAAGGATCCGGCCGCGCAAAGCGACGCATGGATCGAAGGGCAATGGAGCAAGGTTTCACGGGCGCTCGATGCCCTCGAATCACGTTGGATGGCACATTTGGCCGGGCCACTTTGCATGGGGCAGGTCGCCGTCGGATGTGCGCTGGGGTATCTGGATTTCCGGCACGACGCACGGGATTGGCGCGCCGCGCGCCCGGCCTTGGCGGGCTGGTATGCTGCGTTTTCCGAACGCGAGTCGATGAAGGCCACGCCGCCCGCCTGAACCCGGTGTCACGCCCATGATCACCCTGCCGATCACCCATTTCGTTGCGGCATGGGCGTTCTTGGCGATGAATGTCGCCACCCCTGGCCCGAACGTGCTGAACACCATCGCCACCGCAATTGGGTCCGGGCGACGCGCGGCCCTTGGGGCGGCCTTGGGCACCGGTCTGGGCGTGGCCTTGTGGTGCCTGGGGATGGTGCTGGGCGTCGCCGCCGTGCTGGCCGCCTTTCCGATTGCACGCGGCGTGATGACGCTGATCGCCGCCGGGCTGCTGTTGTGGTTCGCCAGCCGCTATCTGCGCAAGGCCAGGGTGGGGTTCAGGCTGCGCGCGCACGGGCCGTTGCCCGCCCCCACGCCCTTGGACGGCGCCGCGGGTCGGCGGGCGCGTGACGGCTTGCTGCGCGCGGTGTCGATCCTTCTGGCCAACCCCAAGGCGCTGACAACCTGGCTGACACTGACTGCGTTGTTTCCCATTGCTCGGGCCGCGCCGCAGGACATCGCGCTGCTCTGCCTTGGATCTTGCGTTATCTCAGCCAGCATCCACACCGTTTACGCGGTGGCTTTTTCGTCGCGTGCGGCGGCGCGCGCTTATGTGAATGCGGCCCCGGCCATAAATCTGGGTGTTGGTCTTTTCTTCGCGGGATTCGCCCTTACGTTGGTGGCTTGGCACCCTGGTTTCGGGTAAATGACGCCGCCGCGACACGCTGCGCCGCGGCAGTTCCGGCTAGGTGCGGCATAATTCCCCCTTTTCGCGGCTGGACTGACGTTCAAATCGCCGTTAAACACCCGCCTTGGAAGCTGCAGGTCACTGCGGCTCGTTTCGGCTATCCGCCGAACCCGTGACCTTGAAATGGAGAATGCTCGTGTCCCACGCAGACGACAACGCAGGCACTCGCCGGGATTTTCTGTACTACGCGACCGCAGGTGCCGGTGCGGTGGCCACTGGCGCCGCTGTATGGCCGTTGGTCAACCAGATGAATCCGTCGGCTGACGTGCAAGCCCTGTCCTCGATCTTTGTCGACATCAGCGGTGTTGCCGTCGGCACGCAGCTGACCGTGAACTTCCTGGGCAAACCGGTGTTCATTCGTCACCGCACGCAGGACGAAATCGACGCCGCGCGCGCCGTGCCGCTGGAAGACCTGATCGACCAAAGTGCCGAAAATACCAACCTGCCCGCCAGCAGCCCTGCCACCGACGAAAACCGCGCCGTTGCGGGTCGCGAAGAGTGGCTGATCATGACCGGCGTTTGCACCCACCTGGGCTGCGTACCGCTGGGCAATGGATCTGGCGACTTTGGCGGCTGGTTCTGCCCCTGCCACGGATCGCACTACGATACCGCCGGCCGTATTCGCAAAGGTCCTGCGCCGCAGAACCTGCACATTCCTGTCGTCACTTTCGTCGACGATACCACAATCCAGCTCGGCTAAGGGAGACAGGCATGTCCGGCATTCCCCACGACCATTACGAGCCCAAGACCGGCGCAGAAAAGTGGCTTAATCGCCGCTTGCCGATCGTAGGGCTTCTTTACGACACCCTGATGATCCCAACCCCCAAGAACCTGAACTGGTGGTGGATCTGGGGCATCGTCCTGGCATTCTGCCTGGTGCTGCAAATTGTCACCGGCATCGTGCTGGTGATGCATTTCACGCCCCACGCCGACATGGCGTTCAACTCGGTTGAACACATCATGCGTGACGTGAATGGCGGCTATATGCTGCGCTATCTGCACATGAACGGCGCATCGTTGTTCTTCTTCGCGGTCTACATCCACATCTTCCGCGGCCTCTACTATGGGTCCTACAAGGCCCCGCGTGAGGTGACGTGGATCATCGGCATGCTGATCTACCTGGCGATGATGGCAACCGGCTTTATGGGCTACGTTCTGCCCTGGGGTCAGATGTCCTTCTGGGGTGCCACCGTGATCACCGGCCTGTTCGGCGCGATTCCGGGCATCGGTGAGCCGATCCAGACCTGGCTGTTGGGTGGGCCTGCTGTCGGCAGCCCGACGCTGAACCGCTTCTTCTCGCTGCACTACCTGCTGCCGTTTGTGATTGCGGCGCTGGTGATCCTGCATATCTGGGCCTTCCACACCACCGGCAACAACAACCCGGCTGGCGTTGATGTCCGCAAGGGATCGAAGGAAGAAGCGCAGAAAGATACGCTGCCCTTCTGGCCCTATTTCGTGATGAAGGACCTGTTCGCGCTGGTGTTGGTGCTGTTGGTGTTCTGGGCGATCGTCGGTTTCATGCCGAACTTCCTGGGTCACCCAGACAACTACCGCATGGCCAACCCGCTTTCGACGCCCGCTCACATCGTCCCTGAATGGTACTTCCTGCCGTTCTACGCGATCCTGCGCGCCTTCACTGCCGATGTCTGGGTCGTGATCATCGCCAACAAGCTGTCCTTCGGGATCATCGACGCCAAGTTCTTTGGTGTGCTGGCGATGTTCGGGGCAATTGCCGTCATGGCGCTGACCCCGTGGCTGGATACCTCCAGCGTGCGGTCGGGCCGTCACCGTCCGATGTTCAAGTCGTTCTTCTGGCTGCTGTGCGTCGACTTTGTCGTCCTGATGTGGGCTGGTGCCATGCCTGCAGAGCCGCCGTATTCGACCATCTCACTGATCGGCTCCGCGTATTGGTTCGGCTACTTCCTGGTGATCCTGCCGTTGCTGGGGGTTCTGGAACGTCCCACGGCGCCGCCGACCACTATCGAGGCAGACTTCAACGCCACCGTGAAAGCCAAGGCTGGCAAGGGCAAAGTCGCCCCTGAACAGATCCCGGCCGAGTGAGCGAAAGGATAGAGTGATATCATGATCAAGAAACTTGCCCTTTCGGCCCTCGCGGCTCTGGCCATCGGCGGCGCTCCGGCGCTGGCCGCTGGAGGCGGCCATGTGCATGACTATGCCTTCTCGTTCGAAGGCCCGTTTGGCACCTATGACCGCGCGCAGCTTCAGCGGGGCCTTCAGGTCTACACCGAAGTGTGTTCGGCCTGTCACGGCCTGAACCTGGTGGCGTTCCGCACGCTGACCCAGGAAACTGGACCAGCACTGAGCGACGACCTGATGCGTGCCTATGCCGCTACTATCGAAGTGGACGACGGTGCAGGTGGCTTCCGCGCTGCCGGCAGCCCTGACCACTTCCCCGGCCCGGTCTTGGAAAACGCACCGGACCTGAGCTTGATGGCCAAGGCCCGCGCCGGGTTCCACGGCCCCTATGGGCTGGGCATCAACCAGCTCATCCACGGCATGGGTGGCGCTGAATACATCGCATCCTTCCTGACCGGCTTTACCGGTGTGGAAGTCGAACAAGGCGGCGCGATCTTCTATGAGAACAGCGCATTCGGCGGTAACGTCGCCATGCCGCCGCAATTGTTCGAAGACGGTGTCGAGTATTCCGACGGAACCCCGGCCACCATCGAACAGCAGGCACAGGACGTCGCCGCATTCCTGATGTGGGCCGCCGAGCCCCACCAGACCGAGCGCAAGTTCTGGGGCTTTGTCGGCGTCATCTTCCTGACGCTGCTGGCATCATTGCTGTATCTGACCAACAAGCGGCTTTGGGCGCCGATCAAGGATCAAGCCAAGCACAGCTAAGATCTGTTCGCAGGTCAAAGAACCGTGAAACGCGCCCCATTGGGGGCGCGTTTTGCATTGCCGGGCACTGGCATCACGCAATTGGGGCCGTTAGGCTTTGACGTCACCCGTTCCCTCGGAGAAGCTGCATGTCCAAGTTGTCCCGCCACCTGATCGCCGGCCTGTCGGCGCTAAGCGTCACCCTTGCTGCCCTGCCGGGCGCGGCGCAATGGGTTGGATCCGGGCGCTGGGATACCGGCAACGGGCGCTTTCGACATGTCACGCCCGGAACGTGGATGGTGCTGCCGCCACGCGCCGGGCAAACGGGCGTCTCCATTCACGCCGAGGGGCTGAACCGCGACGGCCGGCTGGCGATTTCTTGCACCACGGATGGCGCGCGACCACGTATGGTGTTTGACCAATACTTCGGCACCAACCTGCACCGCCCGGTCGATGCGCGCGATGTCTCGGCCGAGCAGGTCACGCTGGTGATCGATGGGCGCAGTTTTGACGGCGTTCTGGCCTATGACATTGGCCCGCGCACCTGGTCCGGCGAAGCCCCTTGGGATCCCGGCTTTTGGGATGCGTTTGGCTGGGGCAACCAATTGGATCTTGTGAATAGCGCGGGCACGGTTGTCAGCCATTTTCGCCTGCGCAACAGCGGCGCGGCGCGTGGCGCTGTGCGCCAGTACTGCGGCCTGTAACCTACCCCAGATACGCCGCCAACGCGGGCGGTGGATCGGCCAGCAATGCATTTGTGTCTTGTGGTCCGGCAACCTGGCCATCCACCACCAGCAACGTCTGCGGGCACAACCTGCACGCATCCTGAGGGGCGTGCGTGATCATCATCACACTGGCCCCGCTGTGCTTGGCGATGTCTCCAACCAGATCGAGCATGTCGTTTTTCAGTGCCGGGCCCAATGCCGAAAACGGCTCATCCAGCAGGATCAACGGGCGGTCACGAAGCAATACGCGCGCCAGACCGGCGCGGCTGATCTGCCCCCCAGATAACTGCGCTGGTTTTCGGTCAGCCAGGCCAGACAGCCCAACGCGGTCCAGCGCCGCCGTAACGCGCCCAACCTCTGTCTGATTAAGCCGCAGGCTCGGTTTCAGGCCCAAGGCGACGTTTTGAAAAACCGTCAGATGCGGCAACAGATTGTGGTCTTGAAACAGGATGCTCAACGGGCGCGCGGCTGGCGGCAAGGTCTGAAACGCCCGGCCCTGCCAAGAAATCGTTCCAGCCGCCACTGGAACAAAGCCCGCAATGGCGTTGATCAACGTGGATTTGCCCGCACCAGACGGGCCCAGAACGGCCGTGCAGGTGCCGCCTGCCAGCGAAAAATCCGCGCTCAGATGAAATCCATCTTGTTCGATTCGCACTGCGTCAAGTGTCAGCATCGCGCCCTCCAATACCTCGTTCCAGCACGGCAAATGCCGACAGTGAGACCAACAACAGCAACAAGGCAGCGCCCGCCGCATCGCCGGTCCGGTACGCCCCCATCAGGCGCTGCACCTGCATTGGCAGGGTCTCTCCTCCGGTCTGCGCGAATAATACGATGACGCCCAGATCGCCCATGGACAAGGCCGCGCCCAACCCAAGTGCAAACCCCGCGGGTCTGCGCAACCGCGGCCAAAGCACCCATCTGAGGTGCCCGCCGTATCCAAGTCCAAGTGCGCCGGACAACCGACCGTAATCCGCCTGCACCCGGCGCGCAGCGGGCAACACGGCACGCAGGGCAAAGGGCAGCGCCATCGCGGCGTTGACCAGCGCGGTGGTGGGTAAGGCGAACTGGGCGGGATCTGCAACAGGGTGGATGACGATGAACAGACCGGTGCCGATCACCAGAGGCGAGGCGATGAGCGACGCCATGCCGACCCCCTCAGGCCAGCGCCGATGCAGGCCACCCAACGTCAACGCCACAACCATGATCGCCAGCAGCGTTACCGACAGCCCGGCGACCAACAGTGATTGGCCCAGCGCACGCCAGACCGCCGTCGGCAGATCCGTCAGGTGCGGCACCCCGCGCAGCACCACCATCGACAATGGCAACAACAAGAACAGCGCAGCAAGGCTTATCCACCCGGCATCCAGCGCACGGCTCAGGCCACCCGGCGGTGGGGGGGCCAGCCTGTCCAGGCCCGTGCCACCCAGGTCTGGCAACGTCAGACGGGCCAGCACCAAAAGCGCCGCAATGCCCATACCCGCCTGTAGAAGCGCCAACAAAGCCGCGCGGCCCAGGTCGAAATCAAACCGAAACGCCTGATAGATAGCCAGCTCCAGCGTCGTCGCACGCGGCCCGCCGCCCAGGGTCAGCGCCACGGCGAACGATGTCAGGCAGATCAGGAACACCACCGCCAGCGCGCCCGGAACAACACGAACCAGCATTGGCCCCTCTATATGCCGAAGCCGGGCGACAGGGCCAAACCCCAGTGCGGCAGACAGGCGCTGATGCTCGGCCGGGATGCGCGCCCAGCCTTGCAGCAACAACCGGACCGACAGCGGCATGTTGAAAAACACATGCGCCAAAACGACGCCGTGAAAGCCGTAAATGCTGAACGGCGGCAGGCCAAGCCAGGACAGGCCTGCATTCACCATGCCACTGCGCCCGAACACGGCCAGCAGCCCGATCACCGCCACCAGAACTGGCAAGATGAAGGGCGCGCCCATCAACAGGATCAGCGCGCCCCGCCCCGCGAATCGCCGCCGTGACAACGCACGCGCGACCGGGATTGCAAACGCCACCGACAGCACGGCCGACACCACCGCTTGCATCAACGTGAACCGCGCCGCCGCCCAGTCGGCGGCGGTCAAACCTGCCGTGCCCCCGGCCCGTGACGCCACAGCGCCAAGCGACCCCAGGTTCAGCGCAACCAAGGCCGCCGCCACAAGGACGGCAGCCTGGGTTGGCCACCAGGGATCAGCGCGCCAGCGCATCCCGCCACACCGTCAAGGCATCATCCCGCAGCGCCGCTGCCTGTTCAGCCCCCAACAGCAAAGAGATTTCAGGGCGAAGCAGCGTTTCAAACCCCTCCGGCAGGCCCGCCGCAGGCGTCACAGCGGGATACATCCAATTGGTGGTCGGAATCACTGATTGGAACGCATCCGACGTCATGAACTCCAGAAACGCGCGGGCCAGATCCGGCCGTTCACTGCTGGCCAGCATCCCCGCTACTTCGACCTGCATGTAGTGCCCTTCCGCAAACGCGGCGGCGGCCTTGGTGGCATCGTCTTCGGCGATCAGGTGATAAGCCGGCGACGTCGTGTAGGACAGCACCATGTCGGCCTCGCCCTCCAGAAACAGGCCATAGGCTTCGGACCAGCCCGGAGTGACCGTCAGAATGCGCGGGGCAAGGCCCTGCCAGATTTGTGCGGCCTGATCACCATAGGCCGCCTGCACCCACATCAGCAGGCCCAGCCCCGGCGTAGATGCGCGCGGATCCTGAATGACGATGCTCAGATCCGACTCGATCAGTTCCTGAAAACTGCCGGGCGCAACGGGGGTGCGCGTGCTGTCATAGACGAAGGCGAAATATCCCCAGTCGAACGGCAAGAACAACGGGTCATCCCACGCGATGGGCAGATCCAGATCCGGCGACAGGTCATGCGCTGCAAACAGACCCGAGGCCGTAGCGGCGGCGGTCAGATTGGTATCCAAACCCATCACAACATCGAATTCAGGCCTTTGGCCGGTCAGCATCAACCGGGCCAGCATCGCTGCACCGTCGCCAGCAGATTCGAACACCAGATCACAGCCGCACTGGGCTTCAAAGGCCTGTTCGACGGCAGGGCCCGGGCCCCAATCCGACACAAAGCTGTCATAGGTCAACACCCGCAATTGCGGGGTATCGGCCAAAGTGGGGGCTGCCAGCGCCAACGCGCCAATCAGTCCCGAAGCAAGAACGGTAACTCGCATGTCATCCTCCTATGCGACGGGCGGGGTCGGGGTGAGGATGGATCCTGTCACCTTCCCTCCGCCGGTCCTAACCGGTTCAGGTTCAACGGGTTCGTGGTTTCCCACATCTCAGCCCGCGTCAGACGCGCGCACCCCGAGGTAGGCCGCAACATACCCCTTTGCAGACGCTTCGCAAGGGGGCAGGATGGGCACAAGAACGGAGAACAGCCATGACCCTAGCCATCACCACCGATTTCGACGGGCAAACCGTGATTTCCACCTTCGAGATGACGCCGGGCACCTGCGCCGATGTGCTGGACGCCCTGACCGACGCCTATGACAAGGTGATCCGCCTGCAGCCCGGCTTTCTGGGCGGTGCGATCCATGTCAACGACGCACAGACGCGGGTTTCGACCTATTCACGGTGGGAAAAACGACAGGATTTTCAAGCCATGCTGCGGACCCCCGAAATGCGCGACCGGAACCGGTCGATTGCCGCATTGTGCAGCCGGTTCGAGCCGGTGATGTACGAGGTGTCCGCAGTTTTCTGACCGGTGTCGAGGTCCGACTCCGGCTGACATCGCCAAACCCGAAGGGGGCGCGTCATGTCCAAGATACTGTATGAGAAAGACGGCCGCATCGCGCGGATCACGTTGAATCGACCTGACGTCATGAACGCGATCGACGATGAAATGCCGGGGCTTTTGGCGGCGGCCGTCGCGCGCGCGGATGCCGATGCCGACGTGCATGTCATGATCTTGTCGGGCGCCGGGCGGGCGTTTTGCGCGGGCTATGACCTGAGCTATTACGCGCAATCCAACGATGGCCCCGGCAATCAGGCCACCCAGGACATGCCTTGGGATCCGATCAAGGACTACAGCTTCATGTGGCGCAACACCCAGGCCTTCATGGCCCCGTGGCGGGCCTTGAAACCGGTATTGTGCAAGATCCATGGCTTTGCCGTGGCAGGCGGATCGGACATCGCGCTGTGCTGCGACATGGTGTTCATGGGCGAAACCGCCGAAATCGGCTACATGCCAGCGCGCGTTTGGGGCTGCCCGACCACGGCAATGTGGGTTTACCGCTTGGGCGCTGAGCGGGCGAAGCGGATGCTGTTCACGGGCGACAAGATTTCCGGGCGCGAGGCCGAGGACATCGGTCTGATCCTGAAAGCGGTGCCCGATGACAGCCTTGACGGCGCTGTCGAGGCGATGGCCGCGCGGATGGCTTCGGTTCCCGTGAACCAACTGGCGATGCAGAAGATGGTCATCAATCAAGCTGTAGAAGCCTCGGGCATGATGAATACGCAGCGCCTGGCCACGATCTTCGACGGCATCACGCGCCATTCGCCCGAAGGGTTGAATTTCAAGGCCCGCAGCGAAGCCGTTGGGTGGAAACAGGCGGTGGACGAGCGCGATCGAGGGGTGTGGGACTGGACCTTGAACCAGCCACTTCCGCCGACCAACCGCTAGTCGTTTCGCCCCTTCGGGGCGATCCGGGGGCTCTGCCCCCAAACGGTGCTGCGCACCGACCCCCGGAGTATTTTTGGAAAGATGAAGGAGCGTGGGCACGGCCGGGGCTTGAGCGCCGGGCATGTGGCGTTTAGACGGGGCACAAAGGGAGTGCCCGCATGTCGTTCAACAGCTTTGGCCATCTGTTTCGAGTTACCACCTGGGGCGAAAGCCACGGGCCGGCGCTTGGCGCAACACTTGACGGGTGCCCACCAGGCGTGGCGTTGGCCGAGGCCGATATCCAGCCCTGGCTGGACCGGCGCAAGCCCGGTCAAAACCGGTTCACGACCCAGCGGCGTGAAGCGGACGCGGTGGAAATCCTGTCCGGCGTTTATGAAGGGCGGACGACGGGCACGCCAATCCAGTTGATAATCCGCAACACCGACCAGCGGTCCAAGGATTATTCCGAGATCGCCCGGACTTTCCGTCCCGGTCACGCGGACATCACCTATCACCAGAAATACGGCATCCGCGATCCGCGCGGCGGCGGGCGCTCCAGCGCGCGGGAAACGGCTGCGCGAGTTGCGGCCGGGGGTGTCGCACGTCAGGTTCTGGCCAGCCTGATGCCAGATCTGCAGATCACGGGGTACATGGTGCAGATGGGCCCACGCGTCATAAACCGGGCGCGTTTTGACTGGGATGCCATCGGGCAGAACCCTTTTTGGGCCCCTGATGCCGAAACTGCGGCTTTGTGGGCGAATGATCTGGATGCCTTGCGCAAGGACGGCAATTCCGTCGGCGCGGTGATCGAGGTGACCGCGCGCGGCCTGCCGGCCGGGCTGGGTGCACCGATCTATGCCAAGCTCGACAGCGATCTGGCGATGGCGATGATGACCATCAACGCCGTGAAGGGCGTCGAAATCGGCGCTGGTTTCGGTGCCGCCGCGCTGACTGGCGTCGAAAACGCCGATCAGATCCACATGGGCGATGCGGGCCCAGACTACAGCTCAAATCACGCTGGCGGTATTCTGGGCGGCATTTCCACCGGGCAGGATGTGGTTGTCCGCTTCGCCGTCAAGCCCACGTCCTCCATCCTGACGCCCCGCGCTTCGGTGACTGTAGACGGTCAGGACACCGAGGTTGTCACAAAGGGCCGCCATGACCCCTGCGTCGGCATCCGCGCCGTTCCGGTTGGAGAGGCCATGATGGCCTGTGTCCTGCTGGACCACTTCATGCTGCACCGCGCCCAAATGGGCGAAGGCGAGCGCGGCCGCATCGGCTAACAACTCAGCATCTTTGTGCTTCAAATATCCTCAGGGGTGAATTTGCGCAGCAAAGAGGGGGCAGACTGCCCCCTTCCCGTCGCGGCCCGCGTCAGCGGGCCGCAATACCTCGCCATTCAGATGCTCAGGCAGACGTATTTCAACTCCATGAAATCCTCGATCCCGAAGTGCGAGCCCTCACGGCCCAGGCCAGACTGCTTGACCCCGCCAAATGGGGCGACTTCGGTCGAGATGATGCCGGTATTCACCCCTACAATCCCGTATTCCAACGCCTCTTGCACCCGTGTTACGCGGCCCACGTTCTGGGCGTAGAAATAACACGCCAGCCCAAAGATCGTGTCATTGGCGTAGCCAATCACCTCTTCCTCGGTATCGAAGCGGAACAGCGGCGCCAGAGGTCCGAAGGTTTCCTCTTGCGCGACCTTCATTGTTTGCGTCACCCCGGTCACCACCGTCGGCTCAAAGAACGAGCCGCCCAGCGTATGCCGCTTGCCGCCGGTCATCAGCGCGCCGCCGTGATCCAGCACGTCCTTGATATGCTCTTCCACCTTGTCCAGTGCCGCCGCGTTGATCAACGGACCGGTGGTCACGCCCGCGTCCAGCCCGTCACCCACGTTCAACGCCTCGACCGCCGCTTTCAGTTTGGCGGCGAAGGCGTCATAGACACCAGATTGCACGTAAATCCGGTTGGCGCAGACGCAGGTCTGGCCGTTATTGCGGAACTTCGACATCATCGCGCCCTCAACGGCCGCATCCAGATCGGCGTCGTCAAAGACGATGAACGGCGCGTTGCCGCCCAACTCCATCGAGCATTTCATCACTTGATCGGCGGCCTGGCGCAGCAAGATGCGCCCCACTTCGGTGCTGCCCGTGAAGGTCAGCTTGCGCACGATCGGGTTCTCGCAGAACTCCTTGCCTATGTCGCTGGAGCGCGACGATGTCACCACCGACAACAGCCCCCGCGGCACGCCCGCGCGTTCGGCCAGGACCGCCATCGACAGCGCCGACAGCGGCGTTTCAGCCGCGGGGCGCGCGACGAAACCGCAGCCCGCGGCCAGCGCCGGGGCGACCTTGCGGGCGATCATCGCGTTGGGGAAATTCCACGGCGTGATCGAGGCACAGACCCCGATTGGTTGCTTGAGCACCGTAATCCGTTTGTCGCGCTGATGGCCGGGGATCGTCTCGCCGTAGATGCGCTTGGCTTCCTCGCCGAACCATTCGACGAAGGCCGCGCCATACAGGATCTCTCCCTTGGCCTCGGCCAGCGGCTTGCCCATTTCGGCGGTCAGGATGGTGCCCAGATCATCGAAATTGGCGACCATCAGGTCATACCAGGCGCGCAGGATCGCCGCGCGTTCCTTGCCGGTGCGCGCCGCCCAGTCCTTCATCGCCACATTCGCGGCGTCAATTGCACGCGCCACTTCCGTGCGCGACAGATCCGCCACCTGCGCGATCACGTCACCGCGTGCCGGATTGGTGACCGCAAAGGTCTTGCCATCATCGGCGTCCACCCATTCCCCCGCTACAAAGGCGCGGGTCTCCAGAAGTGTCGGGTCTTTCAGCAATGCGCGCAGGTCGGTGGGTTGGTCCAGCATGGGGTCCTCATTGTCAGTGCGGTGTGTCCCGGATCAAGAGCACAAATCCCTTAACAAGGCAATCATTTCCGCCGATCCGAGCAGGGGATGCTTGTGGCGATAGACGTTTCACGCCACCGTTTCGATGTCAAACGAAACCCGGTAGGGTTGGGCGGGCGCAACCCAAGGGGTCTCATGTCATATCTGCTATTGAAAGCCGCCCTGTCCGGCGTTCTGATCGCCCTGATTTCCGAAATCGCGCGGCGCAGTCCGGGATTTGGGGCGTTGATCGCATCACTTCCGCTGGTGTCGGTGCTGGCGATGATCTGGCTTTGGCGCGACACCGCCGATACGTCTCGAATCGCGGATCACGCAGAGGCGACGTTCTGGTTGGTTCTGCCGTCGTTGCCGATGTTCCTGACCCTGCCTTGGCTTTTGCGGCGCGGATGGGACTTCTGGCCGGCGCTGGGATTGGCCTGCTGCCTCACCGTGGCTTTGTATTTCATCATGCTGTGGCTGCTGCCGCGCTTGGGCATTCAGGTTTAAAGCTTGGAGCTGATCACGCCTGTGTTGAACCCACCCATCCGCAATTCTCCGAACAGGCGTTGATATTCGATTTTGGGGCAGCGATTCTGCACGAAATCCAGCCCTCGATCTGCACACAGCGCCTGTGCGTGGTCGCTGGTGACGCCGATTTGCAGCCAAACGGTTTTCAGGTTCGGCAAATGTGCCACGGCGTCATCGACAATCGGCGGCACATGATCCGAGCGGCGGAAAACGTCGATGGTGTCCACGGTATCAGGGCACTCGGCAATCGAGGCGACGACGGTTTCACCAAACAGCGTTTGCCCGGCCAGGCCAGGGTTAACCGGAATAACCCTGATCCCACGCAGCCCCAGATAACGCGCCACGAAATAGGACGGGCGGACCGGGTTGGCCGAAACACCGACCACGGCCACGGTTTTCATCCCGCGCAGGATGCGGCGCAGATCGCTGTCGTTTGGGCTGTCGGTCATCGGGGCTCCCACCGCTGAATTTGGGGACTTTCGCGTATCGCCCGGGGAAGGGCAAGCCTGGGAACGGGCCAAATAAAAAGCGCCCGGCAAAGGCCGGGCGCAGTTGGGAACGAGGGACAATGGAGGAAACGAGAGAGTTCCTGCTCAACGCTTCATGTCTAAAGATATGGGTATTGCTCGGCCCATTGAAAGGGGCGTCGCGTTTTCGTGAAGTTGCGTGAAACGCCCGTGTCAGCGCCCGCTCAACGCGCAACCGTCGCGGCATACAGCGACACCGCCGCCGCGTTCGACACGTTTAGCGACCCGAATTGCCCCCCGAAAGGAATGCGCACCAGGTGATCACAGGTCTGGCGGGTCTTTTCACGCAGGCCCGGCCCTTCGGCGCCCAAGACCAGTGCAACGGGGCGGTCACCAATGGCTTCGATCGCGGCGGACAAGGTCAGATCTGCCTCACCATCCAGTCCCAACAGGGTGAACCCCATGCGTTTAAGCGCCAGCATCGACTCGGACAGGTTGGTCACCCGCAGATAGGGCTGGCGTTCCAGCGCGCCGCTGGCAGTCTTGGCCAGCGCGCCGGTTTCCGGGGCCGAATGATGGCGCGGGGCTATGACCGCGCGTGCACCAAAAACCTCTGCCGAGCGCAGGATGGCCCCCACGTTGTGCGGATCGGTCACCCGGTCCAGCAGCACCACAACAGGTGCCCCGGCACCGGCGGCACAGACGTCATCGAAGTGCCCCCAATCCAGCGCCTTGACCTCAAGCGCGGCGCCCTGATGCACCGATTCAGGGGCCAACGGCGCCGAGAATTTTCTCGGGTCTTCCATCTCGGGCTCGATCCCGGCGGCGGTGATGGCGTCGGTCAGCTTGTCGGCGGCGTTCTTGGTGACCAGCAGCCGCAGTTTCTGCCGTTTGGGGTTCAGCAATGCATCCCGAACGGCGTGCAACCCAAACAGCCACAGTGTTTCATTGGCCGCGCTGCGCTTGGCGCGTTCCTTGTCGACAACCCACGTTGGTTTTTTCATGCTGCATCCCTGCTTGTCGCGGCCCGAACCCCCGCCCTTTTGCGGCGCGCACAATGCGCTGGCAGCGCCCCGGGCGCAAGACTGCACGGTTACCCGTGCTGACTGGCTTAGACAAAACCGCCAGAGTTTTTTGCGAATACGGCGCTTCAGATGAAACGCCTCCCCGCCAACCCCGCGGCATCGTTTCCCGTTGAAGTGCGACCGTGGACACGTCCGTGCAACGCTGCCGTTGTGAGACGTCATGTGTGCGCCGTTTTGCTGTCGGCAGGGGCCTCGTCTCGGTCGAACATCCCGTAATCCCGGACCACTTGGGCAATGCGCAACCGATAGTCATCAAAGACGCCGTTTCGCCCCTGTGTTTGTGCGCGTCTATGCGCGCTCAGGTTTCGCCAGCGGACAATCGCGTCTTCGTCTTCAAAGAATGAAAGCGACAGGACCTTGTCTGGGTTGGTCAAGCTTTGGAATCGTTCAACGGATATGAACCCCTCCACCTCATCCAGCATTGGTCGCATGTCGGCTGCGATGTCGAGGTAGTCACCCTTGCGGCCCTCTGCCGGCGCGACTTCGAAGATCACAGCGATCATTCGCCGTCTCCATGCGGTGCCGAAACAAGCTTGAGCCATGTTCGATCTTCGCGCAGCAGGAATTTCTCTTTCTGGGCGAAGTCATAGTTTTCACGGCCAAGAGGGTCCGCCGCCAATCTGGCGCGATACGCTTCATAGTCGGCAAGGGACGCGACATTGTAGATGCCATAGGCCAGCGTCGATGACCCTTCGTGCGGCGCGTAGTAGCCAATGAGGTCCGCGCCACAACGCGGAATGGCTTGCCCCCAGTTGCGGGCATACTCTTCGAATTGGGATCTCTTGGTTGGGTCAATTTGATACCGGATGACACAAGTCAGCATGGGAATGTCCTTTTGGGTGTGTGCCCCTCGGTCTAGCTGATTGCGGCAGATCAATGCTTCGATTAAGATCGAACTATGAAAGAAGGTCCCGATATCGCCCGCATCGCCGCCCTGATTGGCGATCCGGCCCGCGCCAACATGCTGACCGCACTGATGAGCGGGAAGGCGTTGACCGTCAGTGAGTTGGCTGAGGAAGCCGGTGTCACGGTGCAAACGGCCAGTTCCCACTTGTCCAAACTCCACGACGGCGGGCTTCTCAGACCGCGCAAACAGGGGCGGCACAAGTATTTTTCGCTCAACGGAGAGGACGTCGCGCGCGTGTTGGAGGGGTTGATGGGCTTGGCCTCTGGCTCTGGCCATCTGCGGCTGCGGACCGGGCCAAAAGACACGGAACTGCGCCAGGCGCGGGTGTGCTACAACCATTTGGCCGGCGACAAAGGCACGCAGATGTTCGATAGCCTGGTGGCCCATGGACACCTGGTGCTCGATGGCGACGACCTGAGATTGACAGCAGCCGGCGAAGCCTTCGTGGCAGGGTTGGAAATTGACCTGGCGACTCTGCGCAAAGGCAAATCGCTTTTGTGCCGCGAGTGCCTGGACTGGAGCGAGCGCCGATCCCATTTGGCCGGCAGCCTTGGCCGCGCGTTTCTGAGCCGCTTTGAAGATCTGTCTTGGGCCAAGCGCAATCAGAATACGCGGGTCGTTTCATTCACCCCGGCTGGTGAGGCCGCATTTGAGCACCTTTTCCCGGTCACCTGAGGCTCTTTGGACGGATATCAGCGCCTGCAAATCACGGTTGAGGACCCGCCTCTTGCCAGACCCAGGGCGTCAAAACCCGTCGAAATCGGCCCCTTCTTCGCGCAAAATCGCTTTGAGCTCTCGCAAGTGGTTCCGCGCGAAGTCTGGATAGGCCTCCCACTCCTGCGCGGTCTTCTCGGCCACCGCGTCGGGCAGCACGCGCAGTGGCTGACCGGTCTGCAAGGCGCGGATATAGGTTTCGGCTGCACGTTCAAAATAGTAAAGCCGGTTGAAGGTTTCAGCGACCGTCTCACCGATCACCAGAATGCCGTGGTTGCCCATGATCATCGTCTTGACCTTGGGATCGGTCAGCAGCGTGGCGCAGCGCGCGCCCTCATCACCCAGCGCCATGCCGCCGTATCCGTCATCGATGACCACCCGATCATGAAACATGGCCGTGTTCTGATCGATGGCCGGCAGGCGCGAATCGGCCAAACTGGCCAGCACGGTTGCGTTGACCGAATGCACATGCATCACGCAGCGCGCGTGCGGGCACGCCCGGTGAACCGCCCCGTGCAGGCCCCAGGCGGTCGGATCCGGCGCATCAGGGCGCGCCATCGTGGCTGGATCGTCGGCGTCGATTTCGATCAGGTCGCGCGCGTTGATCCGGGCAAAGTGGCGCCCGTTGGGATTGATCAAAAACCGGCGGCCGCTGTCATCTATGGCCAGCGAAAAATGGTTGGCGACGGCCTCATGCAGGTTAAGACGGACGGTCCAGCGAAAGGCGGCAGCCAGATCACTGCGGGCTTCGGCAAGGGCATTTTGAAGCATTCGTCACCTCTTTCGATTCTCCGCCGTATCCTGCCAGAATTTTGCACCGCGCACAGCGTCAGAATGACAGAGCCCGCAACGACCCAAACAACGGCAATTCGGCCTTGACGCCTGCACCCGCCGCCTGTAATTCCCCCCCCAGCGTCGGGCGACGTGCTGCAAGGTGCGGCAGCGGACTGTAACTCCGCCGGGGAGACCCACGCCTGGTTCGATTCCAGGGTCGCCCACCAATTTTCCGTTTCGAAATCTGGTGAACCAACCGCGAGTTGCGCGGTTTGATCCGGGCACTTAGCGTGTGAACTGTGCCTGCGTCACCGGTTCAAGCCAATCCACGGTCACACCATCCAAGGCCTCGGCAATTGCCAGGTGGGTCATGGCCGTCGTGTCGGTGGCGCCGTGCCAGTGCTTTTCGCCGGGTTCGAAGTGAACGATGTCGCCGGGGTTGATCACTTCAATCGGGCCGCCGTCACGTTGGCACCAGCCCTTGCCGGACGTCACATAGATCGTCTGGCCCAGTGGGTGGGTATGCCAGTGGGTGCGCGCGCCGGGGCTGAACGAGACCGTCAGCCCGCTGATCGTCGCCGGTGGCGTGCCTTTGAAGCTGCCTTCGAACCGGACGTGACCGGTGAAATAGCTGTCAGGGGCCTGACGCGCTTTTTGCGATGCGTTGCGGGTAACCTGCATGGTGATCTTTCTATTCGACGGTGAACCGGGGTTCGATCGACACGGGAAACGCGACCGAGCGGGCGATGAAGCAATACGCGTGGATCTCATCGTGGATCGCATGGGCGCGGTCCATGTTTGCGCCGGGTTTCACCGTGATGTTGGGCCGCAACGTGGCGCTGACAAACCGCCCCGCCCCGCCCGGTGACACCTCGCCCAGCCCTTCGGGCGTGTCCTCATAGGCGGTGACGATGATCCCGGCATCCGAGGCCAGGTGAAGATACCACAACATATGACACGACGAGAGCGCGCTGAGGAGCAAATCCTCTGGGTTCATCAATGTCGGATCTCCGCCCAGCAGGGGATCATTCGAGCAGGGAATGACCGGTTTGCCGGGTACGGCCACCTCCCAGTTGCGGGTGTATCCGCGGTAGCTGGCCGTGCCCAGCCCGGTGTTTCCGGTCCAGCGGACATGCGTGGAATAGGTGTGATTTTTCATGCTGTTCCCCCGCTTAGCGCCTGCACCGCCAAGCTGGCGGCAATGGCCCACATCACCAAGCCTATCATGATTTCCAGCACCGTCCATGCGCGTGGACGTGCCAGTATGGGTGCCAGCCGGCGTGCGCCGTAGCCCAGCGCGGAAAAGAACACCGCCGACGCCGCAACGGCCCCGACCGCAAACCCGGTCTGATAGGGCGCGTAGTGGGTCGATAGCGCGCCCAGCAAGGCCAGTGTATCCACGTAGACGTGCGGGTTCAGCCAGGTCAGGGCCAGCACGGTCAGGGCCACGCGGCGCCGGGATTGTGGCGCGGCATTGGCGGCAATCAACGCTTCCCCGCCCTGCCACGCGGCCCGAAACCGCAGCGCGCCATACGCCAGAAGGAACGCCACGCCTGCCCACAACATCACTGGCGTCAGCCACGGCACGCGCTGCGCAACCGACGAAAACCCCGCAACCCCGGCGATGATCAACGCGGCGTCGGACAGAAAGCAGATCACCACCACAAGGCCAACATGCTGCTGCCTGAGCCCCTGGCGCAGAACAAACGCGTTTTGCGCGCCAATCGCGGCGATCAGGGACAGGCCGGACAAAAACCCGGAAACGGCGGCGGACAGCATGGCATACCTTCGCTAAACTCCTTGCCGTTAAAGGATGATCATCGCACCATGTAAAGCGGTTGTGTGGTTACTCTTTGTCAGGCTCAGTGCGCGGGCCGCCGCCGGGGTCGGTGCTGATGTCGTCAGGCGGACTTGGGGCCAACGACGCGATTTCGGTCAGCGCCAGCAGCCGCGCCTGATCCAGGTGTTCGGCCAGTGCCGCCAAGCCGTGCATCCGGGCATAGCCCTGCATGTCCTCCAAGACCCGGATGATCCATTCGTGCTGCATTTCTGCGCCCCCGTCAGTTGTGCGGATGGAACTGACGATACGGGCGGCTTGGTTGAAAAAACGTTGACCCGGTTCGGCAAACGCAAAAGGCCGCCCCGTTGCCGGGGCGACCATTCGAGGGAAAGCGAGGCGGGCTCAGGCCTTGCCGGCTTCCAGAGCGTCCTGGAAGGTGCGCAAACCCGTTGTCGGCGCTTGCACCAGAACCGCCATGTTGCCGGGCAAGTGTTCATTGCGCAGCATCTTGGTGTGGGCTGCCGGGATTTCATCCCATTCGAACACCTCTGACATGCACGGATCCAGCCGGCGTTCGCACATCAGGCGGTTGGCTGACGCGGCCTGCTTGAGGTTCGCAAAATGCGAGCCCTGAAGGCGCTTTTGGTGCATCCACATATAGCGGACGTCAAAGGTGCAGTTGAATCCGCTGGTGCCCGCACAGATCACCACCATGCCGCCTTTTTTCACGACCAGCGACGACACCGGAAACGTCGCTTCGCCAGGGTGCTCGAACACCATATCCACGCTGACACCCTTGCCGGTGATCTCCCAAATCGCCTTGCCGAACTTGCGGGCTTCTTTCAGCCAGGCGTTGTATTCGGGGCTGTTGACCGTGGGCAGTTGCCCCCAGCAATCGAAGTCCTTGCGGTTGATGACGCCCTTGGCGCCCTGATCCATAACGAACTGGCGTTTGCTTTCATCCGAAATCACGCCAATCGCATTGGCCCCGGCGGTATTCGCCAGTTGGATGGCATAGGACCCCAGACCACCGGATGCGCCCCAGACCAACACGTTCTGGCCGGGCTTCAGTTCATGCGGGTGGTGGCCAAACAACATCCGGTAGGCGGTGGCCAACGTCAGGGTGTAGCAGGCGCTTTCTTCCCAGGTCAGGTGCTTTGGCCGCGGCATCAGCTGTTGCGCCTGAACCCGCGTGAACTGTGAGAACGAGCCGTCGCCGGTTTCATACCCCCAGATCCGCTGACTGGGCGAGAACATCGGATCGCCGCCGTTGCATTCCTCGTCGTCGCCGTCGTCCTGGTTGCAGTGGATGACAACCTCGTCGCCGACCTTCCACGCCTTGACCTTGTCGCCCACGGCCCAGACGATCCCGGCCGCGTCGGACCCGGCGATATGATACTCCTGCTTGTGCACATCAAAGGGGCTTATCGGCTGGCCCAAACCGGCCCAAACGCCGTTGTAATTGACGCCTGCGGCCATCACCAGAACCAGCACTTCGTGGCTGTCGACTTGCCAGGTCTCCACGACTTCCTGTTGAAATGACGTTTCCGGCTCACCGTGGCGCTCACGGCGAATGGCCCAAGCATACATCTGCTTGGGCACATGCCCCAACGGAGGCATCTCGCCGATTTCGTACAAGTCTTTCACGGGGGCATCGTATTCGGCGATGCGGGTGCTTTCATCCAGGGCCATGTTTCTCTCCTGCCTGTCTTTGTGCCGCATCGCAGAACGGACGCAGCAGTTGCAGCATGGATAGATTCGGAGGCGCAACAATGCAACCCAAATCGGCGTTGAGTTGTAATTTTATGTCTCGGACACCTCGGGAAGGGTCAATTCCGGCTGGGCGAGCTGTTCGGGCAGGTCCGGTTCGACAAGCCGCTGCAGAACAGACGCGGCATAAAAGCTCAAGACATCTTCTTGCCCAGGCACGATTCGCGCGGCTTGATCCTCGACCACGATGATCCCCCGCAACGCCAGCGCCTCCAGCCCCCCTTGAAGCGCCGTTTGCGCGCTGCCACCAGCCAGATGCATGTTGGCCCCATGGTTGCGTGCTTCGGCGGCCATGTCCGACGCAATTTGCTGCAGGACCGCGATCGACGCAGCCCCTTCGGCGCGCGCCAGGCAGGCCGCGGCCAAGGGCACGGGCAACAGGGGCACCGCCGCGCGGATCCGCGCCATCAAGGTGTCTGACAGGGCCTCGGTGCTGGCCTCTGGATGGGTGGTGACAAACTCCCGCAGCGACACGGGCGTTCCGTAGCAGACCGCTGCAAAGCCAAATTTCTGGAACCGGCCGCGAAACTTCTGCCAGATCAGCTGCCAAACCCATCCCGCAGCCACCGACAGCCGCACCTTGAAACGCCGCTCTCCGGATTGGGCGGCGTTGATCAGAATGCGGTCTTCCAGCACCCGGTCATAGTTCAATGCGACAGGCACAAACACCACGTCCCGTTCCCGGTGTGGGGTGAAATCGCGCACAATATAGTGCAGCAATCCCTTCTTGCCGGGGCCGACAGCGCCATTCTGGCTCAACCCGCCTTCGGGGAACATGGCCTGCGTGACGCCTTCTTCGATCGACATTTGAACATAGCGCGCCAACACCGCCCGGTAGAGCGCGCTGGAATAGCGGCGCCTGATGAAATAGGCGCCCATCGCCCGGATCAACGCCTTCAGTGGCCAGATCCGTGCCCATTCGCCCACCGCGTAGGACAGCGCCGACCGGTCCGCCGCCAGCCAGGTGACCAGTACATAGTCCATGTTGCTGCGGTGGTTCATCACGAAAACCACCGCAGATTTTTCGTCTATGCCGCGCAGGGTTTCGGCGTCCCCTTTGCCCAGATGGACGGTATAAAACAGCCGGCTGAGTTTGCGCGCCAGCCAGATCGCGAAGCCAAAATACCAGGCCGTGGAAAACCCCGGCACGATTTCGCGCGCGTAAGATTGGGCTTTGGCAAAGGCGACCGAGCGGGGGACATCTTCCAACAAGGCATAGTCCGCCACGGCTTCCATGACGCTGGGATCATAAACCAGCCGGATCACATTGTCCTGCCGGCGCATCAGCTTGAAGGGTTGGATAGGGCGATCCAGGCGTTTGTTCAGCTTCTCAACCGCGCGTTCCATCCGACGACGAAAGAACCAACGGACCGAGGGGAACAGAAAATGCGACGCAAAGGTGACCGCCGCAAAAAGCAGGATCAGAATCAGCAGCCAAAGGGGGACCTCGACGGGTGCGAACATGGCGGCAGGTTACAGGAATGGCGGGCGGGGTAAATCCTTCATGTCACTGCAAGTTTGCCGGTGGCAGTCAGGCCAGCAGCACCCAGATGAACCCGGCCCCCAGCGCCAGGCACAGCGGTGAAAAGTAGCGCCGGTTCAGCGTGGCAAAGGGTTCAATGGCCTGCAAAGCTGCGCCCCAACGCGTGTAGGTTACCGCGCCGCGCACAACGAACACCGCCGCCGCGCCCAACAGGGCCAAATCCAGAAACCAGCCGGGCGCAAAACCCGGTGTGCCCGTCACGCTGAGCAGCGGTAGCGCTGCGGCCATCAGGATCAATGCAGCAACGCCCAAAGTCAGCGCCCGCCCGGGCATCTTCTCACTTTCGGCCCCCACCACGGTGCGCGACAGACCCGCCGGATCTTCGGCAGGCCATAGACCGCCAAACGCCCAATAGGCATGCAACATTGCGATCATCGTCAAAGATCCGGTCAAGGCCCATGCGATGATCATGCGCGCACCGGACGCACGGGGCCAGGGCGGGCCGCCCATGCCAGAACGACCAGGATCACCGCAAACAGACCCCATGGCGGCATGACCAGAACAGATCCGAAGCGCAGCGCGCCATAGGTCACGAACAGCCCGACATAGGCCGTGTAATGCGCCGCGACGATGGCGACGAACGCGCCGCGCCCCGCAACCGTGCGCGCGGCAAGGAACAAGAGGGCCGTGCAGATCACCAGATTGGCTGTGACCCCGTGCCAAACGACTGACACATAGCCCTTCAGCACAGGATCAAGATCGCTGTCCAGAATGGGACTGTGCACATCTGCACCACCGCCAAACACATGCACCGCCGTCAGCACCAGCGATAGCCCGGCGGCCACCATCAAGGGTTTGTCTTGCATCGTTTCATCCTCGGGCTCAACTCCATACGGCACCGTATAGACTTGATCCCCGCCCTGTCAATACGGTGCCGTATGGACCTCTTGTGCTTGACAGACCCACCGCCTGTTTGCCAAACAGCGCCCATGGGGCAGGCGGATGCCTCGTGAGGCGCCAGCTCAAGACCCGCATCCAATCAACCTTGCTTTTGAAGGAGGATGTCGGATGGCCTCGCCCACCACCATCACCGTTTCCCAACTTGCCCGTCTTGTCGGCACGCCCGACTGCCCCACCGTCCTGGATCTGCGAACTGACGTGGATTTCGACGATGCGCCGCAGCTGATCCCTGGCGCGCGCCGCCATGACTTTGCCGACATCGCGGCCCTTGTCCCGGCATTGGCTGGGCAACGCGTGGTAACGTATTGCCAAAAGGGCCAGAAAATCGGCCAAGGCGCGGCCGCGATGCTACGCAGCTTTGGCATACAGGCCGAAACCCTGGAAGGCGGGCATTTTGGTTGGCGCGACGCAGGGCAGCCGATGGTCACGGCAGCTGCGATCCCGGCCCCCTACCCGACCGCGCCCACGCTCTGGGTTACGCGGCACCGACCAAAGATCGATCGGATCGCCTGCCCGTGGCTGATCCGGCGCTTCATTGATCCGGGCGCGCGATTCTTGTTTGTTGAACCGGCACAGGTTTTGCCCGTCGCCGAAAAATTCGCGGCAACGCCCTTTGATGTCGAAGGCGTCCCCTTCAGCCACCGAGACGAGAACTGCACATTTGACTCGATGGTGGTCGATTTTGGGCTGCACACCGATGCGCTGCACCGGCTGGCCCTGATCATCCGGGGGGCCGATACCAACCGCCATACCCTGGCCCCACAATCAGCTGGGCTGTTGGCGGCGTCGCTGGGGCTGTCCCGCATGTACCGTGACGATCTGGAGCAACTGGACGCTGGGCTACAGCTTTATGATGCGTTCTATCGCTGGGCGCGCGACGCCACCGATGAAGGGCACGATTGGCCAGTGCCGGGGCCAAAAGCATGACCGCTCCGGGATACGCCGCGCTGTTCGGGGTGTTCTGGCGCATCGGCATCCTGTCATTCGGTGGCCCGGCCGCACAGATCGCGTTGATGCACCGGGTCCTGATCGATGAGACCCGCTGGCTGACGGAACGCCAGTTTCTGAACGCGCTCAGCTATTGCATGGTCTTGCCCGGGCCAGAAGCCATGCAACTGGCCACCTATGCCGGGTGGCGCCTGCGCGGCATCCCCGGCGGGATGCTGGCCGGACTGCTGTTCGTTTTACCCGGTGCCGTCGTGATCTTTGCATTGGCGCTGCTTTATGGGCGTTTTGGCGGCGTGCCACTGATCGGCACGCTGTTTTTGGGCATCAAGGCGGCGGTTCTGATCATCGTGCTGGAGGCATTGCTGAAAGTCGCCAAACGTGCCCTGCAAGGCACCGCCCATTGGATCATCGCGGCGCTGGCCTTTGTCGGCATCTTCTTTCTGGCGCTGCCTTTCCCGTTGATCATTCTAACGGCGGGGATCTGGGGCGCTGTGACCGTGCGCGCCACCGACGCCCCCCACCCCGCGGTTCCGATCCCGGTGTCGGCCCGGCGCACGGCGCTATCGAATTCGGCTGGCTGACGCCGGCGCAAATGCTGGACGGGTTGGGGTTGGCCGAAACCACACCGGGCCCACTGACCTTGGTGACACAATTCGTGGGCACGTTGACGGGGTATCAATACGGCGGGATCGGGCTGGCACTGATCGCCGGGTTGGTAACCCTTTGGGCCACATTCGCGCCGTGCTTCTTGTGGATCTTCGCGGGGGCGCCCTAAATCGACTGGATTTCCGCCCAGCCGCGCCTGAACGTCGGACTGCGCGCGATAACGGCGGCGGTTGTGGGCGTCATCCTGAATCTGTCCCTTTGGTTTGGCCTGCATGTCCTGTTTGACGTGGTCAGCCAACAGCCATTTGGCCCCTTGAACCTGTGGCTTCCGGATTTCAGCACGCTGAACCCGGTTGCGGCCGCTTTGACAGTCTTGTGCGCGGTATTGCTTTTGTGGCGGCATTGGGCGCTGGGTTGGGTGCTGCTCACCTCCGCCGCGCTGGCGGTCGCGGCATCCGTGGTGATCTGATGCACGCTCTTCACCTTGATCGTGTGCATGACGCGGCCAGCGATGTCAGCTTTGCATTGGACGATTGGCCGTAGCGGTCGTGCAGGTCACGCCTCTGCGCCGCGTTGCGGCATTTCCGCCCTTGACATTATCTTTCACCTAAATCATCCATTCCAGCAAGATAATTGCGCTGCACCTGCACAAGACCCGACCGGAGGCCCGTTCCATGACCGCACCTGACACGCCCGTCAAAGACCGCCCATGGCTGTTTCGCACCTATGCCGGGCACTCCACAGCCACGGCTTCGAACGAGCTTTACCGCACCAACCTGTCCAAAGGGCAGACCGGCCTTTCGGTGGCCTTCGATCTGCCCACACAAACCGGCTATGACAGCGACCATGAACTGGCGCGCGGTGAGGTGGGCAAAGTCGGCGTGCCGGTCTGCCACCTGGGCGATATGCGCGCGCTGTTTGACCAGATCCCGCTGGAACAGATGAACACCTCGATGACGATCAACGCCACCGCGCCCTGGTTGTTGTCACTCTATATTGCCGCCGCAGAGGAACAGGGCGCAGATACGTCAAAGCTGCAAGGCACCGTTCAAAACGACATCATCAAGGAATACCTGTCGCGCGGCACCTATATCTGCCCGCCCGCGCCCAGCCTTCGCATGATCACCGATGTCGCGGCCTATACACGGGAGCACCTGCCCAAATGGAACCCGATGAACGTATGTTCCTATCACCTGCAAGAAGCAGGCGCGACACCAGAGCAGGAACTGGCGTTTGCCCTGGCGACGGCGTGCGCGGTGCTGGATGACCTGAAAACAAAGGTGCCAGCCGAACACTTCCCGGCCATGGTCGGGCGTATCAGCTTTTTCGTGAACGCGGGCATCCGGTTTGTCACCGAAATGTGCAAGATGCGCGCCTTTGTGGAGCTGTGGGATGAGCTGTGCGAAACGCGTTATGGCGTCACCGACCCGAAATTCCGCCGTTTCCGATATGGCGTTCAGGTCAACTCGCTGGGCCTGACCGAGCAACAGCCCGAAAACAACGTCTACCGTATCCTGATTGAAGCGCTTGCCGTCACCCTGTCAAAGAATGCCCGCGCCCGCGCCGTGCAATTGCCCGCCTGGAACGAGGCCCTGGGCCTGCCACGCAAATGGGACCAGCAATGGTCTTTGCGCATGCAGCAGATCCTGGCTTTTGAAACCGACCTTCTGGAATACGGCGATCTCTTTGACGGGAACCCCGTTGTCGCCGCCAAGGTGGACGTGCTGAAGAACGGTGCTCGCGCGGAACTGGCACTGATCGATTCCATGGGCGGGGCGGTGCAGGCGATTGAGTACATGAAAGGCCGGCTGGTCGATTCGAATGCTGACCGCATCGCCCGGATCGAACGCGGCGACACGACTGTTGTTGGCGTGAACAAATTCACCACGACAGAACCCTCGCCCCTGACCACTGGCGATGACGCGATCATGGTTGCCGACAAGGCCGCAGAGCAAGATCAGATTGGCCGCCTGACCCAATGGCGCACGGCGCGTGACGCAGGGGCGGTCACCGCCGCACTGGCAGAGCTGCGCGATGCTGCGGTGTCGGGCGTCAATATCATGCCCGCCTCCATCAAGGCCGCCAAGGCCGGTGTGACGACCGGCGAGTGGGGCCTGATGGTGCGCAAGGCGTTTGGCGAATACCGCGCCCCGACCGGGGTGTCACGCAACCCATCGAACCGCACCGAAGGCCTGGATGATATCCGCGCCGCTGTGGACGCCGTCAGCACGCAATTGGGGCGCCGGCTGAAATTCGTCGTGGGCAAACCGGGGCTGGACGGACATTCGAATGGCGCCGAACAGATCGCCGCGCGTGCCCGCGATTGCGGCATGGATATCCATTACGACGGTATTCGCCTGACGCCCGCTGACATCGTCGCGGCGGCGCAAGCGCAAGACGCCCATGTTGTCGGGCTGTCGATCTTGTCCGGCAGCCATGTGCCGTTGGTCGAAGATCTCTTGGCGCGCATGAGCAAGGCCGGGCTTTCGCATATTCCTGTCATCGTCGGCGGCATTATCCCGGAAGACGATGCCCACCGCCTGCGCGAAATGGGCGTGGCGGCCGTCTATACGCCCAAGGATTTCGAACTCAATCGCATCATGCTGGATATCGTTGGGCTGGTGGGTGATCCGACCGTCGCCGCGCAATAGGTCCAAGGCATAAAAAGAGGGGCTTTGCCCCCTTCGCCCTTCGGGCTCATCCCCCAGAGTATTTTCAGAAAGATGAAGCGCAATTTTAGTCAAATTGTTCCCATCTTTGTGCGGTAAATATCCCGGGGTGAATTCGCGCAGCGAAGAGGGGCAGCGCCCCTGGCTTTAGGCCACGAAATGGGGCGCGCCCATATAGGCACGCCCCAAGCCACGCGTCAGGTGCGTTGGCTGGTTCAGGCCGCCGAAGCTTCGATCATCGCGCCGTTGTTTTCACTGCGGGTGATTTCGATGCGCCGCGATTTCAGCGCTTCAGGAATTTCGCGCACCAAATCGATATTCAGCATTCCGTCGGCATGGGCAGCCCCCTTGACGCGCATATGGTCCGCCAGGTGGAAGCGGCGTTCAAAGGCCCGGGTGGCGATGCCACGATGCAGAAAGGTTCGTGCTTGTTCCGTCTCGGGTTTGCGAGCGGACACGACAAGTTGGTTTTCTTTCACTTCAACCGTCAGTTCATCGGCCGCGAAACCCGCCACGGCAATCGAAATTCGATAGCCATTTTCGTCTGTTTTTTCGATATTGTAGGGCGGGTAGGTTGGCTGCACGGGGTCGGTTGTCAGGACGCGGTCCATGAGGTCGGCCATGCGGTCAAAACCGACGGAAGCACGAAACAGCGGGGTGGGATCAAAATTGCGCATGTGTGTCATCCTTGTTCAAGCGATGTTTGGCTCTGCCCGCCGGCGCGGCCGGCCGGGCGTCTGGGGTACGGGCCCCGTCTTGGGCACCCGATGACAAGGATTTGGGGCGTCGGCTCCACCGTTTCAAGAGGGTTGGAAAGTCGGCAGGCGCGGGGATGTTCAAGGCCGTAGAAATCTTGCTGTGCTGCGGGCGCCCGAAAGTGCGCCGGAAACTTGCTGTGCTCCGCCGGTTGCGCCGGCGTCCAGCTGTGCGTGTAGCGCGGCGATGCGTGGCCCCAATTGCATGCCCAGTGACACGGGGGTTTCGGTATCTTCGGCGCGCGCTGAAATAACTGAAATGATGCGCAGCGCGTCGTCTTGAACGATGAATACCGGAGAGCCGGATGATCCCGGCACGATGTTGCACGAAAACACGGAGACGCCGCTCCGTCGCTGATCCAGCACGTGGCAGGTTTCCTGGATTGACGGGGCCTCGGCCCGGCCCCGGCCATAGCTGACCACTGCCACGCGCTCGCCGCGTTCGGGCAAAAGGGTAGAGACTTGAAACGGCGTGATCCCGGTTGTGCGGATCGGGCGGTCGAGCTCCAACAGCGCGATATCGGTGGGGACGTTGGTCAGCGCGGCCCCGGCGGCAAAGTCGAAACCCGGCCAGATCACCGCGCGGCGCACGTTGCGGATCGCCTCGGCCCGGCCAGTGCGCCAACCCGCCAGGAACTCCAGTTGTGAGGGGTCAATGCGGTCGCCCGTGTGGCCGTTGAACAGGCAATGGGCAGCGGTGAGGACGCGCGTTTCAGAGATCAGGGTGGCGGTGCAAAAGCCTACCCCGTTCATGTTGAGCCGCCCGACGGCCTCCCACCCCCGGCTGGCATCGCCGGTTTGCAGGGCGTGCAACCGGCTGTCGGCCAGGTCGCCGCCGGTCTGGGCATGCAACGGTAGGGCAAAGAGGATCAAAAAGGCGGTGAGGAGCGATTTCATGAGGGCCACGCGCAAGAGGTCAGTTGCGCGGTATCCTGCGGGGGTAATTGGGCGAAAGTTGGGCCGATGTGTTGGGGGATGGCGTGGTGGATCCGCTCTCCACTTGTGCGTCTTGTGGGCTTGGCGAATGGGTTCCGGCTTTGTCGGTAGAACAACCGGCGTTTGGATCGAACGCCTTTGTCACGGACACCGAGCGGTGCGCGAAATTTGGCCGGCCGAGGCCCGTACCAAGCTCTGCTCAAATCCCCAGAGAATGATCTTGCGCCACAAAGGGTGTTGTTGTGGGGACAGGTGCGTGCAAGCACGCACCCTACGGCGGATGGATGGCTCAGGCCTTCGCAGAACGCGCACGGGGCGGGTTTTCGTAGGGTGTGTGCTTGCACGCACCGTCCCTCCCCGGCAGGCTTCAGCGCAGGATCGGCACCTCAACCGGGCGTTTGCCCTCAACCGTCAATGCTGGCGGCTTTGGCCCGCCGGTGGCCCAGTCGATCAGCTCCACCGAATGTACGATCGGCACTTCGGTCCCGGATCCGATCTGCATCATGCAGCCGATATTCCCGGCGGCGATGATGTCAGGTGCCTTGGCCTCCAGCGTCGCCACCTTGCGGCGCTTCAACTCGCCCGAAATCTTTGGCTGCATCAGGTTATACGTCCCGGCTGAGCCGCAGCACAGATGGGGGTCGGCGGGTTCGACCACCTCGAACCCCATGCGTTTCAGCAGGTCCTTGGGCGCGGATTTGATTTGCTGACCGTGTTGCAACGAACACGCCGCGTGATAGGCCACGCGCAGGCCCATCGGCGCCACGGGGTCGGGGGCCAGTTGTTTGAGCACCTCGGACACATCGCGCGCCAGCCCGGCCACCGTGGCGGCATCTTCGGCCATCAACGGATCTGTGCGGAACATATGTCCATAGTCCTTCACCGTCGTGCCGCAGCCCGAGGTGTTGATGACCACCGCGTCCAGCCCCGGCCCGTTCACCTCAACCATCCAGGCGCGGATGTTCTTCGCCGCCGAAGCATGGCTTTCATCCGCCTTGCCCATGTGGTGCGTCAGCGCCCCGCAGCACCCTGCGCCGCGCGCGATCACCACCTCGCAGCCCAGCCGGGTCAGCACGCGGATCGTGGCGTCATTGATATCGGTGTTCAACGCGCGCTGGGCACAGCCGGTCATCAGCGCCACACGCATCCGGCGCGCGCCCTGTGCGGGGAAAACCTGAGGCGAGTCATTTCGGCTGACCGGAGGGATCTGCTTCGGTGCCATTTCCAGCATCGCACGCAGCCGGGCATCCGGCATCAGGAAGGCAAACGGCCGACCGATCTTGGCCCCCAGCAGCGCCACCCGAAACCGCGTGGGATGCGGCAGGATCCGCGCCAGCGTCCAGCGCAGCAGACGGTCCATCAGCGGGCGCTTGTAGGTCTTCTCAATATGCTCGCGCGCGTGATCGACCAGATGCATGTAATGCACGCCCGAGGGGCAGGTGCTCATGCATGCGAGGCATGACAGGCAGCGATCGACATGCTTGACGGTCTTGGCATCCGCAGGGCGCCCTTTCTCCAACATATCCTTGATCAGATAGATCCGCCCGCGCGGGCTGTCCAACTCATCGCCCAGAACCGCATACGTCGGGCAGGTGGCGGTGCAGAACCCGCAATGCACGCAAGACCGCAGGATCTGGTTGGAGCGTTCAATCGCCGGGGTCTTCAGTTGCTCGGGTGTGAAATTGGTCTGCATGTCTTACTCCATCAACCCGGGGTTCAAGATCCCGCGTGGATCGAACCGCTTGCGCAAGCCCGTCGTCAGGGCGGCTACAGGCGCGGCTTCAGGTTGAAAAGCGTGCACGGTGCGGCGCAGGCTTTCAGGACCCTTGATCAGCGTCGCATGCCCGCCCTCCATTTCGCAATAGCTCTGCAGGTACTCCAACAGGATCTGCCCGCCGACATCACCTGCGGGCCCGTCACGGTCTGGCATCACGCCCGCACAGATCTCCAACTGGCGCGCCGAGGCGCCAAACCACACCAACCCGCCGCCCCAGTCGGCCAGGACATCAAAACCGGCGGCCTTCGAGTGCTGGTCGAACAGCAGGTTCGCGGCCGAAGACATCAACTCCGGCAGGGCGCTTGGTTTGATCGACAGACGCACGACCACTGCGTGGTCTTTCAATCCCTCAACATCCCGGATCGCGCGCCAGATTGCCGCCGAGGCCGCTTTGTCGTCGGTGATACCGGCGGCGCCAAAAGGGGCCATCAGGGCTTGCAGTTTTCCTGCGCGATAGGTGACCGAAGCCGACAACCCCTCAACCCGCAACTGAACGCCGACGGCCGGATCATAGGCGGCCCCTGTGACCTCGAACGGCGATTTCAGCGCGGCGGCCATGGCCGCCACAGCCTGCGCCTCGTTCAGCCCCGGCACTGTCAACGTGGCTTCAGCGTCTGGGCGCGGCAGAACCTTCAGCGCCACCTCGCTGAGCACCCCAAGCGTGCCATACGCCCCGCACATCAGCTTGCTCAAATCATAGCCCGTGACGTTCTTCATCACGCGGCCGCCGTTCTTGACCACCTGCCCAGAGCCATCAACAAACCGCACCCCCAGCACGCTGTCACGGCAGGCGCCGACGGCAGACACCCGCCGTGGGCCAGACACATTGCCCGCGACCACACCGCCCAACGTGGGCGTGCCCGACGTGCCCAGCAGCGCACGGTGGTCCATCGGCTCGAAGGACAGCATCTGGTGCTCAGTTTCCAGCGCCGCGTTGATTTCGGCCATGGGCGTGCCGGCTGCCGCAACCAGTGTCAACGCGCCCGGCTCATACACAGAGATCCCGCTCAACCCGCTGGCATTCAGCACGTCGCCGTCCACGACCCGCCCGACAGGCCGCGTGCCGCCGCCCTGAATGTGCAGGGGGCGCGTCGTATCGCGCACCACCTCCGCCAGTTGCTCTTCGCTTTCGGGACGCATCCGATCCTCCGCACCCCGCCTGGGGCTTCATCTTTCAAGAAATACTCACTCTTTCGCCCCAAAGGGGCGCACCCGGGTTCAGGCTGCGCGCCGCCCTGCACTTGCAGCCAGCGGGAACACCTTGGCCGGGTTCAGCAGCCAATCCGGGTCGAACACATCCTTTACGCGCATCTGCGCTTCCAGATCAGCGGGGGCGAATTGCACGGTCATCAGGTCGCGCTTTTCAATCCCCACCCCATGCTCGCCGGTCAAACAGCCGCCAACCTCGACGCACAGCTTCAGGATATCGGCCCCCATGGCCTCGCACAGTTCCAGATCGCCGGGTTTGTTGGCGTCGAACAGGATCAGCGGGTGCATGTTGCCGTCGCCTGCGTGGAACACATTGGCGACGTCCAGCCCGTAGTCCTTCGACATTTCACCAATCCGGCGCAGCACGCGGGGCAGTTCAGACACCGGGATCGTGCCGTCCAGGCACATGTAATCATTGATCTGCCCCATCGCCCCAAAGGCAGATTTGCGGCCCAGCCAAATGCGCCCGGCTTCGTCCGCGTCCTTGGCTTCACGCAATTCCACGGGGTTATGACGCCGCGCGATCTGCTTGATCAGGCCCAGTTGTTCGTCGATCTCATCTGGACTGCCCTCAACTTCGACAATCAGCAGCGCCTCACAGTCCGGGTAGCCGGCCTTGGCGAAGGCCTCGCAGGCGCGAATGCAGGGGCGGTCCATGAATTCGATGGCGACGGGCAGAACACCGGCCTTGATGATGTCGCTGACCACCTGACCCGCCACTTCGTTGCTGTCATAACCCATCAGCACCGGGCGCGCGCCTTCGGGCTTGGGCAAGATGCGCAGCGTGGCTTCCGTGACAACGCCCAACTGCCCTTCGGATCCGCAGATCAGGCCCAACAGGTCCAACCCGCCGGCATCCATATGCGCCCCGCCGATTTCAACAATCGTGCCGTCCATTTGCACCATGGTCACGCCCAGCAGGTTGTTGGTGGTCACGCCGTATTTCAGGCAATGCGCCCCGCCAGAGTTCATCGCGATGTTCCCGGCGATGGCGCAGGCCAACTGGCTGGACGGATCGGGCGCATAAAAGAACCCGTCTGCTTCCACGGCCCCGGTGACCGACAAATTGGTACGCCCGGTCTGGACGCGGATAAACCGGTTGTCATAGTCGGTTTCCAGAACGTCGCGCAGGCGGGCCACGCCCAGGATCACGCTGTCAGCGGTGGGCAACGCCCCGCCCGCCAGGCTGGTGCCAGAGCCGCGCGGCACCACGGGCACGCCTTCGTCATGGCAGATCTTCAGCGCCGCCGCGACTTCGGCGGTCGAGGCCGGGAGCACTGCCGCCAGCGGTGCACACCGATAGGCGGTCAGCCCGTCGCATTCATAGGCGCGGGTCTCGGTGGGATCGTCGATCACGGCATCGGCGGGCAACACCTCACGCAGACGCGCAACAATGCGGCCACGGCGGGACAGAACCGCTGGGTTCGGTGTCGGCATTTCCATGGCAATCCCTCCTGTTTGGTAAGAAAATATAACCAATTTTGGCGATATGTCCAGTTTTGATCCCTCTGTCCGCATGGTTTTCGCGGGCTGTTGGCGCTAAACAGGCGCTAAATACGCGTTTCATGCCGTCATAAAGGACAGATGATGACCCTTGCTGCTTTGATGGCCTTGTTTACGTGGATGGATCTGGGGGTGGTCATCTTGCTGGTCGGGGCGTGGTTTGTCCTTGGCCAATGGATCGAATCGCCCAACACCCGCAAACCTTCGGTCACTGTTCTGATGGCCGGGTATCGGCGTGAGTGGATGCGCCAGTTCGTCACGCGGTCCCCGCGCATCTATGACGCAACAGTGTTGGGCAATCTGCGTCAGAGCACCAGTTTTCTGGCCTCTGCCTCGATGATCGCATTGGGCGGATTGCTGGCGCTTGTCGGGAATTCGGACCGGTTGGTGGGTGTCGCGCAAGACCTGACGCTTACCACGCAAAACACCCGGATCGTTGAAATCAAACTGCTGCTGGTTGGCCTGTGGTTGACCCATGCGTTCCTGAAATTTCTGTGGTCGAACCGGCTGTTCGGCTATGCGGCGGTGATCATGTCGGCGGTGCCCAATGATCCCTCTGACCCGGTCAGCTACCCGCGTGCCGCGCAATCGGCGCAGATCAACATCCGCGCGGCGTTCAACTTCAACCGGGGCCTGCGCTCCACATATTTTGCGCTGGCCGCCCTGACCTGGTTGATCGGCTGGTGGGCGCTGTTGATTGCCGCCGGTGTCGTCAGCTACATGATCTGGTGGCGCGAATTTGCCTCTGCTTCACGCAACATCCTGCTGGATCCACCGCTGACGCACCACCCCGGCGATTAAGACCGCGCCTCGCGCAGCCAAGCGCCGACAAACAGGCCCACCCCTAGCAGCAGCCACACCCAGGCGGGCAGGAACGGGGTTAGCCGCAGATCGGTGGTGACATAGGCGTCACGCGGGGTGATCCCCAGCCAGCCGCGCCCATGGGCAATGCGCCCCGGATCAACCCGGCGCAGCGCCGGAATGGCCTGTTGCAGCACTGCAACGCCGCCCCCTGTGGCCTCCAACAGCGGGGCCAGCGGCACCGTGTCCGCCACGACACGCTGGTATTCACGCGGGTTCGCGGCGCCCAGGACGGCCACGGTTTCCAAGTCGTTCGAGCGCAGCCGATACAACCCCGGCTCGGCCCCTTGCCAAGTGGCCGTGAAACGGCCCGGCGCGGTTTCGGCCAGATCCAGCGTGACCGTGCTGTCATCGGGGCGCGTGATAGTGACCTGATGCGGGCCATCCAGCAGCGACCGGCGCGTAATGGTCAGATCCAGCCCCGAAGCATCGGCGCCCAGCGCCTCTTCTTCCAACTCAGGCTCTGCCATCATCCAATGCGCCAGGCGGCGCAGCAATTCGGCCTGCGGACCGCCGCCGTCAAAGCCGCGATCCCACAGCCATGCCTGATCCGAGGCCAGAACCGCGATGCGCCCCTGCCCCACGCGGTCCTGAACCAGAAGCGGACGGTCATCGACGCCCAGCATGGTGACCTCTCCACTGGTTGCGGTCAGATCAATTTGCCGCAACCAGCGCCCCCAGCCCGGCAAACCGCCGTCCCGCGCGGGCCAATCGGCGTCCAGCCCGGCGGTCACCGGGTGGCGCGCGCCGATGTCGGACAGATGCGGCACAAAGGGTTGCTCGAACACCCGCGCAGTGGGTTCGGCGGGCATGATCTGGCCCAGCGGCGAATGGTAGATGCTCTCTGCGCTGGCCAGTTCCGGCCCGCCCACCACCAACAAGGCCCCACCTTCGGTGACGTAGCGGCGGATGTTTTCAAAATAGGCATTCGGCAAAATGCCCCGGCGGCGATACCGGTCAAAGATGATCAGGTCGAATTCATCGATCTTTTCAACGAACAACTCGCGCGTCGGGAAGGCAATCAACGACAGCTCGTTGACCGGCACACCGTCTTGCCGATCTGGCGGGCGCAGGATGGTGAAATGCACCAGATCAACAGCCGGGTCCGATTTCAGCAGGTTGCGCCAGGTGCGCTGCCCGGTGTGCGGCTCACCAGATACCAACAGCACGCGTAGCCTGTCGCGGATCCCGTTGATCTGTACCACCGCGTCGTTGTTGCGGTCGGTCAGTTCGCCCTCGGCCGGGGCCAGAGAGAAATGCAAAACGTTCATGCCGCCGCGATCCAGCGTCAGATCCAACCCCATATCCTCGCCCACCGGGGCCATGGCATAGCGCAGATCCTCGCCGTTCAGCGCAAAGCCGATGCGCACGGGTTGGCCGCGCAGGGCCTCAGGCACATCGCCCTCGTCCTCGATCCGCACGGTCAGGCGCAGGGTTTCGCCCAGAATGCCATAGGCGGGCGCGTTGCGCACGATCAGGCGGCGGTCCCAGTCGCCGGCCTCGCCGGTGCGCAGCAGGTGCACCGGGGCTGGCACCTGCGGCACCAAGGTGTCATGCGCCAGCCCGTCGGACAGCACGAACACACCCGCCAGCCGGTCACGCGGGACATCGGCCAGCGCGGCATCCAGCGCCTCGGCCAGGCGGGTGCCGCCGTTGTCGGGGGCATCGGGCACGGTGATGCGGCGCTCTTCGACCCCCAGACGGGCCAACTCACTGCTCACCTGCGCCAAGGCATCTTGTGTTTGCCCGGATCGCCCGCGCAACTGGTTCGAGCCGGTCTGATCCGCCAGGATCAGCGCGATATCCGCCAACGGCTCGCGGTCTTCGGTTTGCAGCGACGGGTTGGCCAGCGCCGCCAGCACCAGCGCCAAACCCAACGCCCGCAACGGCCAACCGGCCAGCCTGCGCCACAGCGACAGGGCCGTGATGACCAGGCTGGCGGCAGCGATCGCCCAGATGACTGGCCAACCCAGAAGCGGATCAAAGACCACAGCCCAGCCGTTCATTGCCCCAGCCTTTCCAGCAGCGCAGGCACATGGACCTGATCGGATTTGTAGTTGCCAGACAGCACATGCATGATCAGGTTCATCCCAAAGCGCAGCGCCATTTCGCGCTGACGTTCGCCCGTGGTGCCCCGTCCGACCTGCAACAGCGGCAACCCCTGCGCATCGACGGCCCAAGCCGACGCCCAGTCGTTCGATCCGATGACAACCGGCGTGACCCCGTCATTGAGGTTTCGAAACGGCATCCCATCGACCAGTTCGGCCCCCGGCGGCGCGGCTTCGACCCACAGGGTCCCGCCTTGATAGCGCCCCGGAAAATCGGTCAGCAGAAAAAACGTGCGGGTCAGAACATGATCGGCGGGAACGGGTTCCAGCGGCGGAATGTCCAGCCCCGCAGCGATGCGTTGCAGCTGCCGCCCGGCGCCCGTGGTGCCACCTGTCAGCCGGGCGATTTCAGCGTCACGGGTATCGAACAGGATCATCCCGCCTGACCGCAGATATCGGTTCAGCCGGGCATAGGCCGTATCGCTGGGGATCGGGCTGGTGTCAGTGACGGGCCAATACAGGAACGGAAACACAGCCAATTCGGCGGTTTCGATATCCACCAGCATCGGCGCGCCCGGCTCTACCGATGACCGGCGAAACAGCGCGTTGGACAGACCGCGCAAACCCGCCATGGCCACGTCGTCAACCTGCGGATCGCCCGAGGCGACGGCGGCCAGCACCACGGCCTCGGTAGCGCGCAGGATGTCGGGGGTGATCTGAGGGGCCACGGCTTGTGCATCGGCGCGGGGGGCGACGCCCAGCGCCAACACCACCATCGCCGCCTGCACCAGCCGCCCACCCAGCGCCAGCGTGGCCACGGCATCCAGCATGAACAGCGCCGCCGTCAGCGCCAACAGATACCCGGCCAAGGGGGTTTCGGCGGCGTCGAAGCCGGTTTCCACCGGCGTGCCCAGCGGCCATTGCGCGGCGGTCAGGGGCGTTGTCTGAGTGGTCGCATTGACCGCCAGCCGCATTTCGGCCCCGGCATACAAGCCGGGCGGCAGACCAGCGTTCGGCGCGATCTGCCCGGACAACACCGCCGCAAGATCCTCGCCCAGGACAGCCGCGCGGTCATCCGCCGGGCGCAGCGTGCCAAAGGCGTCCAGCGTGCTTTCCGGCTGCCAGCTGGTGCCGTCCAGATCGCCGGCTTCGGGCACTGTGCCGCGTGTGGAAATCGCCAGCCGGTCCATCATATCGACGAACAACCCAGACAGCGGAAGGTTCGACCATTCGGCATTTGCAGTGACGTGGAACAGCACCACCTGCCCGGCACCGCGTTGTGCGCGCGTCACAAGGGGTGTGCCATCGGCCAGTGCGGCGATGGTGTGCGCGGCCAGATCCGGCCCCGGTTGCGCCAGAACCTGTGCGCGGATGCCCACGTCGCGCGGCACCTCCAACCCGGCAAAGGGGGACGTGTCAGGGAACGGTGCCAGGCTCCGTGGATCGCCCCAGCTCATGGCGCCCCCAACGCTGCGGCCGCCCGCACGCAGGCGTACCGGCAACAGCGGATCCTGGGCCTGGCTGACCACGCCGCCCGCCGCGTTCAACCCTGCCCCCGCCAATCGCGGCCCGGCAAAGCGCAGCAGCAGCCCGCCCTGTTCCAGCCAGTCGGTCAGGGCCTGCGTCTCGGATTCCGTCATGCCCGGCTGATCCGCCAGCACAATCACGTCAGGCCCGGTCAACAACAGATCATCCAGACTGGCGCTTTCGATGATGTCGGCGCTGGGGGCCAAGGCCTCGCGCAGGTAATGCAGCGGCGACAACAAGGCCAATGCTTCCGAGTTTTCGCGCACCGTCAACAGCGCGACCTTTCGGCGTTGCAGGCTGTCATCAGCCAGGCTGACGGCCCCAACACCGCGCAGGGCGTCAATCTGGAATCGGGTCACGCGGTTGCGCAATTCCGGCGGTAGATTGAAGGTCGCCGATGCGGTTACAGCCCCGCCCCCGAACGCCAGTTCAGCGCGGGCCAGATCCCGTTCCTGACCCGTCGGATCCCGGCCAACCGCGATCAAGGTCAGCGCTTGCTCTGGCCCGGCAGAGCGGCGGGCGGTCACGGTGATCGCCTCACCATCGAACTGCGCAGCGGACAGGGCAATCACTGGGGTTGCGGGTTCAAACACTGATACCGCGCCCTGCCCTGCCAGCACGTTCCTCAGGTCCGCGCGCATATCCCGCGCCAACCCATCCGAGATCCACAGCGTTTGCGTGCCGTCTGGCAGATCGTTGGCCCAAGGCTGGTCCGCCGTTGGATCCCATGGCTGCGGGGTCAGTCCGGGCAGGCGTTCCAACGCGCGATCGGCCGCACGGAATTCAGCGGCACCAACGGGGGGCTCGGTCAACATCACCACCGCCACCGGACGGCCTTCGCGTTGCGCGCCCTCCAACGCCAGCGCCACGCGCTCTATCCGGCGGGGCCAGTCGCGGGCACTGGCCCAGCTTGCGTCCATCACCACCAGCAGCGGCCCCTGCCCGGGCACCACCTGCACCGGGTTCAACACTGGCCCGGCCAAGGCCACGATCAGTCCCGCCAAAGCCCCGATGCGCAACAGCAAAAGCCACCACGGCGTGCGCTGGCTTTCGGGGTCCTTGTCGCGCAACCCCAGCAGCAGCGCGATGCCGGGGAAGCGGCGGCGCACCGGCGCGGGCGGCACCGCACGCAGCAACCACCACAGGATCGGCAGCGCGATCAACGCGTAAAGAAGGGTGGGGGCGGCGAAGCCCAGCGCGCCAAATGTCAGCATCACCGGCCCCCTTCGCCCAGGGCGTGATAAAGCCACAGCAGGCCTTCGGTGGCCGGGCGGTCGGTGTGCATCACCGTGGAATGCCATCCTGATTGCCGCGCCAGGCCGGCCAGCCGGTCCTTGCGCGCTGCAAGGCGGTCGCAGTAGGCCGCACGCAGATCGGCGGCGCGCAGGGTTTCAAAATTCAGATGCCCCGACATGCTTTCAAACCGGGTGCGGCCATCGAAGGGAAAGTCTTCTTCAACAGGATCCAGAACCTGCACCAGAATACCGCGCATGGACCGCGCGGCCGCCATGTCCAATGCACGCTCGACAATGCCCATATCGCCAAGGAAATCGGAAAACAGCACCACATGCCCGCCCGCAGGCGCGGCATGCAGATCCAGCGCGGCGTGCTCGGCATCCGGGCCGGGGTCTGCGGCCAACGCCAAGGTCAGCTGCTCAGCCTGCCCGCGTCCGGCGCGCGGCGGCAGATCGGCTTCGGCAAGCCCCACGCGTTCCCCGCCACGCAGCAGAACCAGCGCCAGGGCCAGCGCCAGAAGGCGGGCACGTTCGGCTTTGGTGTCGCGCGTCTTGGCGCCGGAAAAGCCCATCGCCGCGCCGGTATCGACCCATAGGGTCACGGCGCGTGCCGCCTGCCATTCGGTTTCGCGCACGAACATATCATCGCCCCGCGCGGACCGTCGCCAGTCGATGCGTGATGCTGCATCACCCGGTGACAAGGGGCGGAATTGCCAGAATTCGGCCCCCGGCCCAATTCGGCGGCGACCATGCGCGCCGGGCAGAACGCTGTTGGCCAGATGCTCGGCTGCGACCAGCAGGGGCGGCAAGGCCCCAGAGACCCCCTCGGCGGCGCGGCGCAGGTCTGGCGCGGTGGGTTGGCTCACGCGGCGGCCCCGATGGCGCCGGTGGTGCGCGCGGCAATACGGTCGATCACCGCGCCCAGGCTTTCGCCCCGCGCGCGCGCCGCAAAGCTCAGCGCCATGCGGTGGATCAACACCGGGCGCGCCAAAGCCGCGACATCTTCGGCAGAGGGCGCAAGGCGGCCTTGCAACAAGGCCCGCGCGCGAACCGCCAGCATCAGCGCCTGCGCCGCACGCGGCCCCGGACCCCAAGCCAGCGCATCGCCCAAAGTGGGGTCCGCATCCGCCGCGCCGGGCCGGCACGCGCGTACCAGATCCAGGATCGCCGCGACGGTGCTGTCACCCACCGGCATCCGCCGGATCAGCGCCTGCGCCGCCAGCAGATCTTCGGCGCTGAACACCTGCGAGACCGACGCGTCCGTCATGCCGGTCGTGGCCAGCAGAATCGCGCGTTCGGTGTCGCGATCGGGGTAATCCACATCAATCTGCACCAAAAAGCGGTCCAACTGGGCCTCGGGCAGCGGATAGGTGCCTTCTTGCTCGATGGGGTTTTGCGTGGCCAACACATGAAACGGTGTGCCCAGCGGACGATGTTGCCCGGCGATGGTGACCTCGCGTTCCTGCATCGCCTGCAACAACGCGGACTGCGTACGCGGGCTGGCGCGGTTGATTTCATCGGCCATCAGCAGCTGGCAAAACACCGGCCCTTCAATGAAGCGAAACGCACGCTTGCCGTCCTGGTCGGTTTCCAGAACCTCGGACCCCAGAATATCGGCGGGCATCAGGTCAGGCGTGAACTGGATGCGGTTCGATCCCAGCCCCATGACAGTGGCCAGCGTATCAACCAGCCGGGTCTTGCCCAGGCCGGGCAGACCAACGAGCAGCGCGTGGCCGCCTGACAAGAGCGCGGTCAGCGCCAGATCGACAACGGTGTCCTGCCCGATGAAGCGAGGCGCGATGGCCGCACGGGCTTCGGCCAATTGGGTGCCCAAGGCTTCGATCGCGGGAACAAGATTGTCGCTCATGGGTGGTGACCTCCGAAGGCGTGTTATTCTGTTCAATCAGGTTATATGTCAGCATCATGCAATTCGCCCAGAGCAAGTTGGAATTTTCCATGGCCCCACAAGACAATGTGACCCCCAACCCCGCGCCCGACCCCGCGCCCGACCCCGCGCCCAACGTCAAAAGCAATGCGGGACCCAGTGCCGAATCGCTGGCTGCGTCTGCGCAGAAGGCCTCGAAACAAGGGGGATTGCCGCCTGTGCACCTGTGGAACCCACCGTTTTGCGGGGATCTGGACATCCGCATCGCGCGGGATGGCACCTGGTTTTACCTGGGCACGCCGATTGGCCGCGCCCCGCTGGTGCGCCTCTTTTCGACGATCCTGAAGCTGGAGGACGGAAAATATTTCCTGGTCACGCCGGTGGAAAAAGTCGGCATCACGGTTGATGACGCGCCCTTTGTGGCGGTCGATTTCACCACCCGCGGCACTGGGGTGGATCAGACGCTGACATTTGAAACGAACGTCGGCGACCACGCTGTCGCCGGGCCAGAGCACCCGATTCGGGTGGTGCGGGACCCGGATACCGGTGAACCCGCGCCCTATGTGATGATCCGCGCGGGGCTGGAGGCGTTGATCGACCGCAAGAGCTTTTATCGGCTGGTCGACCTGGGCGCGCACGCCGAGCACGAGGGGCAATCCTGGTTTGGGCTGTGGTCAGGCGGGGTGTTCTTTGCGGTGATCCCGTCTGCAGAGCTGAACGGATAAGGAAAGGGGGCGTTGCCCCCTCGCCCTGCGGGCTCACCCCCAGAGTATTGAGTGGAAAGATGAAATCAGCAATTGGCAGGGCAAGGTGATGGTGACGGCGCGCCGAGGCCGCATTGCCGTGGTGGCGATGTTCGTGGTCAACGGCGCGCTGTTCGGCGTGTGGGCCGCACGCATTCCGGCCTTTGTAGAGCGGTTCGCGCTGGATGAGGCCGATCTGGGGCGGTTGCTGCTGTGCATGGCGGGCGGCGCTATCCTGGCGTTCCCGATGGCTGGGCGGTTGAGCGACCGGATCGGCGCGGCGCGTGCAACGCGGCTGTTGGCGTTGGGGTATGCGCTGACCCTGCCGATGCTGGCACTGGCGCCCAGCGCGGTGACGCTGGCTGTGGTGCTGGGGCTGTTCGGCGCGTTTCACGGCGCGATGGACGTGACGATGAACGCCTGGGCCAGCGAGGTGGAGCGTGCTTTGGCCCGTCCGATCATGGCCAGTTTTCACGGCACCTGGAGCCTGGGCGCAGGCTTGGGAGCGCTGAGCGGTTGGCTGGCGGTGGCCGACGGGCACGGCCCGGGTGCGCATTTTCTGGCGGCGGCACTGGTTTTTGGCGGGCCGGCTTTGTGGGTGGCGCTGATCCCGTGGCAATCGGCGCGCAGCACGGCAAAACACGGCTTTGCGCTGCCACCGCGTGCTTTGTTGCTGGTCGGGTTGGTGGCGTTCTGTGCCTCGGTCGGGGAAGGGGCGATGGCGGATTGGAGCGCGCTGTTCCTGATCAGCGTCGCGCGGGCCAATGAGGCCACGGCGGCGTTGGGGTATGCGGTGTATTCTGTGGCGATGGTGATTGCCCGGCTCAGCGCAGACCGGGTGATCGTGCGATTGGGGCCGGTCAATGCCGCACGGCTGGGGGGCACGCTGGCGCTGGCCGGCGTGGTGTTGGCGCTGGCGGGGCAGACACTGGCGACAGGCCTTTCCGGGTTCGTGCTGATGGGGCTTGGATATTCGGTGATGATCCCGCTGGCCTTCAGCCGGGCGGCCAACCAGCCGGGCCTGCCGCCGGGACGGGCGATCGCCGGGGTGGCGACCTTGGGCTATGGCGGGATGTTGTTGGGGCCGGTGATCATCGGCGCGGTGTCGCATGCGACGTCCCTTGTCACAGGCTTTGGCGTGTTGGCGGTTCTGGCCGCTGCGAGTGTTGCGCTGGCCCGCGCGCTGACCCCGGATGCGCGGGCTTAGACGGGTGCTGCGTGGCTGCCGGTCAGCGACAGGAATACATCTTCCAGATCCGGCTCGGATGTCGACAGGTCCACAACCTCGACCCCGGCGGCCGTCAGTAGGCCCAGAAGCTCGCCCGCCCCCATGCGACTGCGCGGATAGGTCAGCGCCAGCCAGCCATCGGCGCGGTCTTCGCGTGTGACCCCGGGCGGCAGTGGCACCGGGCCAACCGGCGAGCTGGGCCGCACAAGCAGCGTTTTGGCGTCCATCCGCCCCAAAATGGCGGGCGTGGTGTCGCGGATGATCATCCGGCCTTTGTCGATGATGGCGATCTCGTCGCACATCTCCTGGGCTTCTTCCAGATAATGCGTCGTCAAGATGATGGTCATGCCCTGCTTGTTCAGCTTGCGCACGTTGGTCCACAGCATCTGGCGCAGTTCGATATCGACGCCTGCGGTGGGCTCATCCAGCACCAGCACCTGTGGCCCGTGCACAAGCGCCTTGCCCAGCAACAGCCGCCGCCGCATCCCGCCCGACAGAGTGCGCGCATAAGCGTCGGCCTTGTCAGTCAGACCGATGAAGGCGAGGATCTGATCCGTGCGCCGCTCGGACCGGGGTACACCGTAAAGCCCGGCCTGCACCTCCAGCGCCTCACGCGCGGTGAAATAGGGGTCGATGTTCAACTCTTGCGGCATCACGCCGATGGCCGCGCGGGATTGGCGCGGATTGCTGTCCTGATCGAAGCCCCAGATGCGGACGGTGCCCGCGGATTTGATTACCAGCCCAGCGAGAATGTTGATCAATGTCGACTTGCCCGCGCCATTCGGGCCCAGCAAACCGAACACCGTTCCACGCGGAATGGTCAGGTCAATGCCTGTCAACGCCTCTTTCGGGGCGGCGTGGCCGCTGGCCGCATAGGTTTTTCGCAAGCCTTCGATTGCAATCGCGTGGTCGGTCATCTTGCTCCTGCCGGGCAATGGGGTATTGTCTGGCGCAACCGAATAGGCCGAAAGGCCCGCCGATACAAGGAAGCTGCCCGATGTCTGCAACCCCTGCCCATTCCGCCCCGGAAACCCGCACCGTGACCACCCGCCGGATCGCCTGCGATGGTGGAGAGGGCGCGCTGGGGCACCCGCGTGTCTGGCTGACGATCTCGCATGAGACCGGGATGGTCGAATGCCCGTATTGCGACGCACGTTACGTTTTGGCCGAAGGCGCGGGCGACGACCACTAAGAAACGGGCTGTTCCAAGGCGACTTGCCGCTCCAATCAGCCCGGCTGGCCAACTGGCGACGTTGCGAAAACACAAAGCCTGTGCATGAGCGAACAGACGGGGCGCTGGATATTCTGGTGGGAATTGCCATCTTGAGCGGACACCAGCCTTGGAGTCCGCCATGAGTTTTCGCCCCGTCACCAGCACCAGCACCGCGCAACCCACATTGGAAGGGGCCGGCGTTCACCTGCACCGCGCATTCGGTTTCAATGAGCCTGAGCTGAGCGATCCGTTCCTGCTGCTGGACGATTTTCGCAACGACGCGCCGCATATGTATCAGCGCGGATTTCCCTGGCACCCGCATCGCGGCATCGAAACGATCACCTATGTTCTGGAAGGCGCGGTTGAACACAGTGATTCGCTGGGCAATAGCGGACGCCTGGGGCCTGGATCCGTGCAATGGATGACCGCCGGGTCGGGCATTTTGCATCAGGAAATGCCGCTGGGAAATGCGCAGGGTCGGATGCACGGGTTTCAGCTATGGGCCAATTTACCATCCTCATTGAAAATGACCGCGCCGCGTTATCAAGATGTGATGGGCGGGGATATTCCGACGATCACCGATGATGACGGAACGTCGGTTCGGGTGATTACGGGCAGTTTCTGGGGGCAACGTGGGCCGGTGGACGGAATTGCCGCTGACCCGCTGTATCTGGATGTCTCGGTGCCGCCGAACACGCGCAAGGTGTTGCCAGTGGACACCTATGCGACAACGTTCGCCTATGTCTTCGCCGGGGCGGGCACGTTCCGCGATGCGTCGGACCCGGTGGGCGTGAAAGTCGAAAAAGAGGTTAACGGGCAAGAGCTGGAAATCCGCGACATGACCGGCAATCGCACGCTGGTGCGCTTTGGCACGGGCGATGAGGTGACGGTGACGTCGGGGGCCGACGGCGTGCGGTTCCTGCTGGTTTCGGGGCAACCGATCAAGGAGCCGGTGGCCTGGCACGGCCCGATTGTCATGAACACCCGCGCGCAATTGCAGCAGGCGTTCAAGGATTTGAACAACGGCACCTTTATTCGATGAGATCCCAGGATCCGCTGAGTCTGCGCTGGTGGCACCCGAGGATGCCTCCGGCGGGAGTATTTTGAGAAAGATGAAATTGGCAGCATTTGCAGCAAGGCAAAGGAGGCGTGAGAAAGCTGTCGAAAAGCCGGGCGTGGTTGGGTAGAACCGGGGGAACATGTCGGTAACTCTGTTTCGGGGGTGCGCGGCGACACCACCCCTGAGGGAGCACGGCCATGGCATTCGGCAAAGGTGATCACTTGCATCTGATCGATGCATCCGCCTTCATCTTCAGGGCCTATCACGCGTTGCCCCCTCTGACGCGTAAATCCGATGGTTTGCCGATCGGCGCTGTCGCCGGGTTTTGCAACATGTTGCTGCGCTATACCGAAGGCCAGAACGGCGGGGTCAACGCGACGCATGTGGCGGTGATCTTTGACCATTCGTCGAAAACCTTCCGCAACGCGTTGTTCCCCGACTACAAGGCCAACCGCCCGGACCTGCCCGAGGATCTGCGCCCGCAGTTCCCGTTGACCCGCGACGCTACGCGCGCCTTCAACATCGCCTGCGTGGAAACCGAGGGGTTCGAAGCCGACGACATCATCGCCACTCTGGCCAAACACGCCGTTGCGGCGGGCGGCGATGTGACGATTATTTCGTCCGACAAGGACCTGATGCAATTGGTCGGCCCGCAAGTGG
>Ga0316204_10001258_pt1 | contig 72729 bp, 69 predicted proteins | sample 6monrhotite_MG_2_FD_205661 | JGI IMG/M metagenome (GOLD analysis project Ga0316204, IMG submission 205661) | Microbial mat bacterial communities from mineral coupon in-situ incubated in ocean water Damariscotta River, Maine, United States -... | ecosystem: Environmental > Aquatic > Marine >...
TTTGTGATTACGTTTTGTGAGTCTCAATAATACAGAAGTGATAATATGTTTTCCTTTCGCTGCGTTCTTAAAAATAGAATCACGATACCCAAATTGGCAAGCCTCTTTTGAAAATTCTTCTAACTCAAGTGTTTCAATGTTCATAGCCTCACATGTCACAAAAACATCTTTTAGTTCTACACCATACGCTCCAATATTTTGAATGGGTGCTGTGCCTGTATTACCTGGTATTAGTGATAAATTTTCAATTCCTCCATACCCTTTTTCAATTGCCCATAGCACCAATTCATGCCAGTTTTCACCAGCCATTGCTTTTATGATTACTTCGTCATCACTTTCATCGACTATTGATATACCCTTTAAATTAATATGTATCACTAGGGAATCAATGTCTTTAGTCAATAGCATATTACTCCCTCCGCTAATAATAAAGCGATTGGTAAAAGCCGAAAGTTGAAGCACTTTTTGTAATTGTAAGAGCGTACTTATCTCTACAAAAGACTTTGCGGTGACATCAATCCCAAAGGTATTATAGGGTTTTAATGATATATTTTCTAGAATATTCACTGGGCAAGGTATTGTTGCAGTCCTTCTTTTAAAATTTTTACTGCACGAACCAATTGCTCTTTTTCCAATACATACGCAATGCGTATTTGATTAAACCCTAAACCTTCACTTGCATAAAATCCACCTGCTGGCGCTACCATTACGGTTTCACCATTTACATTAAAGTTTTCCAATAACCATTGTGCGAAATCGTCAGAGTTTTCAACAGGAAGTTCAACCACGCAGTAAAATGCACCACTAGGTTTGGCTATTTTGATATTTTCGATTTTTTCAAGTTCAGAGACCAAAAGGTTTCTTCGTGAGACATATTCCGTGATTACATCGTCAAAATAGCTTTGGGGTGTTGCCAATGCCGCCTCGCCAGCGATTTGAGCTAAAGTAGGCGGTGAAAGCCTTGCCTGGGCAAATTTTAAAGCGGTTTGAATTACACTTTTATTTTTTGACACGATACAACCAATACGGGCTCCGCACATACTATATCTCTTAGATACAGAATCTACGACTATAGCGTGGTCTTCAATACCTTCTTCTTTAAGTATGGAATGATGTTGTTTTCCATCATAGGCAAATTCCCGATATACCTCATCAGCCACAAGAAATAAATCATGTTTTTTGGCCAGTGCAACAAGTTGTTTGATTTCATTATGGTTATACAAATACCCCGTAGGATTACCAGGGTTACAAATCAAGATGGCCTTTGTTTTTGAGGTGATTTTTTTTTCAAATTCAGAAATAGGGGGTAAGGCAAAGTTGGTATCGATGGAAGAAACAACAGGAACTACTTTTACACCATTTGCAGTTGCAAAACCATTATAATTTGCATAAAAAGGTTCGGGAATAATAATTTCATTCTCCTCATCCAATATAGAGCCCATAGTAAAGGCCAAAGCTTCTGAACCTCCTGTGGTAACAATGATGTCAGATGAAGAAACATTGATATCATGTTTACTATAGTAAGCCGCTAGTTTTTCACGATAGCTATCTGAGCCTTCTGTTCTGCTGTATGCCAAAACTTCTATATCATGATTTCGCACAGCATCAAGTGCTATTTTTGGAGTTTTAATATCGGGTTGGCCAATATTAAGATGGATAACTTTAATACCATTTTTCTTAGCTTCTTCAGCATATGGAACCAACTTGCGGATTGGAGAAGATGGCATCAATTGCCCTTTGGATGAAATCTTTGGCATGCTTCAGTAAATTTTAGCAAAAATGGCGAAAACCAACCTGCCAAACAATAAAAGACTTTATTATTTGGTGTGTTTTGCTAATGTTAAATTTAGGCTTTGAATGCTTAGTTTTAGTATCTTTAAAAGAAGTAACCTTTTAGCTACAAGCAGATTGAATAGAATACTACCATATCTAACATTAGTTTTTTTTAGTCTTTCCATTACTGGTTTTGGACAACGCTTCCACATACCAAGCAAAAAAAAGTTTGAGCGAGTCAAGTTTGAATTGATAAATAATCTGATGGTTGTGCCCGTAGAATTGAACGGAGCTAAACTCTCGTTTATTCTAGATACGGGGGTCAGTAGTCCTATTCTTTTCAATTTAACGGGTAAAGATTCTATTCAAATAAATAAGGTGTCTAATATTACTTTACACGGATTAGGAGAAGGCGAACCTATTCAAGCATTAAAGTCCGTTCAAAACACTTTTAAAATAGGTAATGCCAAAAATTTTAATCAACCGCTCTATGTAGTATTGGACAAAGACTTGAACTTCTCTACATCTTTAGGAGTTCCCATTCACGGTATTATTGGCTATGACCTCTTTAAAAATTTTGTAGTTGAGGTGAACTATACTTCTAATACACTGAAATTATATGATCCGAATAAATATCGATATAAGGATTCTAAAAAGCAGCAAACTCTTCCACTGTCCATAATCCAAAAAAAAGCCTATGTAGATGGTGCGGTTACGAAAGAGGATGATTCTGAAATTCCTGTAAAACTTTTGGTGGATACTGGTAGTAGTGATGCTTTATGGTTGTTTCACGACGCTGAAAAGGGGTTGGATATTCCTGAAAAGAACTATGAAGATTTTTTAGGCCAGGGATTAAGTGGCAGTATTTTCGGAAAACGTACTAAGCTTAAAGGAGTGCGTATAGGCAAGTTTCATCTAAACGAAGCTAAGGTCGCTTTTCCTTTTAAAGAATCGTTTAGTTCGTTTAAGGAGTTAGGAGACCGAAATGGGAGTGTTGGGGGTGAAGTACTTAAAAGGTTCAATATTGTTTTTGATTATCCTCGTAATAAGATTACGCTATCTAAAAATGGAAATTTTAATAAACCTTTTCAATACAACCTAGCAGGGATAGAATTACAGCATAATGGAGTCAGGTATATCGCTAAGAGAATTACTGATGCTAATGGTATAGTAGATGTAGAGGAGAAAACCTTTGGTAATGTGCAAATTTTGTTGGAAAATAGAACGCGTTTAAGCTTAGTGCCTGAGATTATAGTTTCTGGTATACGAGCTGGAAGCCCTGCTGCAGACGCTGGTTTAAAAGAAGGCGATGTGATTTTAGCAGTAAATGGCAAAGAAATACATGATTACAAATTGCAAGAAATTCTTCAAATGCTTAATGAACGTGAAGGTAAAAAGGTTCGTGTTCAGATTGAACGTTACAATAAAGACCTTCTTTTTACATTTGTTTTGAAAGATATTTTTGAAACAAAAAAGCCCTGACTTTCGTCAAGGCTTTTTAATTCGCATAATGCGATAATCTTATTTCGCTCCTTCACCTTTTACAGTTCCTTTAATCTTAAGAACCTTAGTTGGTGTATCTGCATTTGACGTAACGGTTATTGCCTTTCTAATTGGGCCAACACGCTTTGTATCATATTTTACTTGAATTTCACCAGTTTCTCCAGGTAAAATTGGCGCATCTGGTTTTTTAGGAATTGTGCATCCACAGCTCGATTTTACATCGCTGATAACCAAAGGGGCATCACCTGTATTAGTAAATTCGAATACACGGGTGCCGTCACTGCCTTTTTCAATTTCACCGTAGTCTACGGTTTCAGCCTTGAATTCAATTTTAGCGGTCTTGTCCTGTGCTTTTACGCTTATGGCCAAAAGACCTACAAATAATAAAAGTACTATTTTCTTCATTTTTTTTTCGTTTTGAGGAATTTCAAAAGTAGTTGATTTCAACCTACATCCAAAATTCTTTTGTCTTCTAATAACGTTACTTATTTTTGTTTCGTATTTAAAGGATTGGCCAATCGCCAATGAATTGCGCAAAATTAACATAACGCCATTCCTTTTTGATTCTTCAATCCACCTTACTTTTACAAAAACTATACCGAAAAATGGAAATTCCATCAAAATACGATTCTACTAAAGTTGAACAGCACTGGTACGATTACTGGATGCAACATGACTATTTTTCTTCAAAACCAGACGATAGAGAGCCTTACACCATAGTCATACCTCCGCCAAATGTTACAGGAGTGCTTCATATGGGCCATATGCTGAACAATACGATTCAAGATGTTTTGATTAGAAAAGCACGATTGGAAGGTAAAAATGCCTGTTGGGTACCGGGAATGGACCATGCTTCAATAGCTACAGAAGCTAAAGTAGTTGCGAAATTGAAGGAACAAGGAATTGATAAGGCAGATTTGACCCGTGAAGAATTTTTAAAACATGCTTGGGCTTGGACCGATGAATATGGAGGCGTAATACTGCAACAACTGAAGAAATTAGGAGCTTCTTGTGATTGGAGTCGAACAAAATTCACTCTTGATGACGATATGTCAGCCTCAGTCATCAAAGTTTTTGTTGATTTATACCAAAAAGGACTGATTTACAGGGGCTATCGCATGGTGAATTGGGATCCTGAAGCCAAAACGACACTTTCTGATGAAGAAGTGAACTATGAAGAACGACAGGGCCTTTTATACTATTTAGCCTATGAAATAGAGGGTTCTGATGAAAAAGTTACGATTGCTACCACTCGACCAGAAACTATTTTAGGAGATACAGCAATTTGCATCAATCCGAATGATGAAAGATATGCTCATCTAAGAGGGAAAAAGGCCATAGTACCTATTTGCGGGCGGGTTATTCCGATAATTGAAGATGAATATGTTGATATTGAATTCGGTACGGGTTGTTTAAAGGTGACTCCCGCTCATGATGAAAATGATAAAAACCTTGGAGAAAAGCACAATTTAGAGGTTATTGATATTTTTAATGAAGACGCCTCTCTCAACTCTTTTGGATTGCATTATAAGGGTAAAGACCGTTTTATCGTGCGTAAAGAAATATCCAAGGAGCTTGAGGAAAAAGGATTTTTGATTAAAACAGAGCAGCATACCAATAAAGTTGGTACATCTGAACGTACGAAGGCAGTAATAGAACCCAGACTTTCAGACCAATGGTTCTTAAAGATGGAAGATTTAGCAAAACCGGCTATTAATGCTGTTTTAAAAGATGGTGATGTTAAATTATTTCCAAAGAAATTTGAAAGCACCTATCGTCATTGGATGGAAAACATTCGCGATTGGAATATATCGCGCCAGCTATGGTGGGGACAACAAATTCCAGCTTATTATTTCGGTGATGGAAAAGATGATTTTGTAGTTGCAGAAACTCCGGAAAAAGCCCTAAAGCTAGCAAAGGAGCGCACGAACAACGAACAACTAACAACCGACACCTTAAGGCAGGACGCCGATGTACTCGACACCTGGTTCTCATCATGGCTATGGCCCATCAGTGTTTTTGGGGGAATTCTTGAACCTGAAAATGAAGAGGTTAATTATTACTATCCCACCAATGATTTGGTGACTGGCCCTGATATTTTGTTTTTCTGGGTGGCACGAATGATAGTTGCTGGTTATGAGTTTAGAAACGAACGACCTTATGAAAATGTGTATTTAACGGGATTGGTTCGAGATAAACAACGCCGTAAAATGTCAAAATCGTTAGGGAATTCGCCTGATGCTTTAAAGTTAATTGAGGAATTTGGTGCGGATGGTGTGCGCGTGGGGCTTCTATTAAGTTCTGCTGCAGGTAATGATTTGATGTTTGATGAAGCCCTTTGCCAACAGGGTAAGAACTTTGCCAATAAAATATGGAATGCCTTTAGATTAGTTAAAGGCTGGGAAGTAGCTGATTTTGAACAGCCCCAAGCTGCTAGAATCGGAATTGAATGGTATACTGCTAAATTCAATCAAACATTGGCTGAAATTGAAGACCATTACAGTAAATACAGGATTTCAGATGCTTTGATGGCTATTTATAAGTTGGTTTGGGATGATTTCTGTTCGTGGTTTTTGGAAATTGTGAAACCTGAATATCAAAAACCAATTGATAAAAAGACCTTGGCCGAGGTGATTCATCTGTTTGAAGCAAATTTGAAATTACTGCACCCGTTTATGCCATTTTTAAGTGAAGAAGTTTGGCAGCATATGGCTGCGCGGACTCCTGAACAGGCACTTTGTATAGCAGACTGGCCAAAGGTCGGTGCAATTGATAGTAGTTTGATTCATGATTTTGAAATTGCAGCAGAAATAATTTCAGGAGTTCGTAATATCCGTAAAGAAAAGAACATTGCTCATAAAGAGGTTTTAGAGCTCATGGAACTAAGTAAGGAAGATTCTAGCTCTAGAATGGATGCTGTAATTACCAAATTAGGTAATCTCTCTACTATTGAATCTGTAGATGCTGCTGTTGATGGGGCACTAAGTTTTCGGGTAAAAAGCAATGAATACTTTATACCTATTTCAGGAGCGATTGATGTTGAGGCTGAGGTTCAAAAAATCAATGAAGAATTAAAATATACCAAAGGCTTTTTACAATCTGTACAAAAGAAATTATCAAACGAACGTTTTGTAAACAATGCCCCACCAAAAGTGGTCGAAATGGAGCGTAAAAAAGTAGCTGATGCTGAGGCTAAGATTGAGACTTTGGAGAAGAGTTTAGCGAGTTTGTCTTGATGAGAATTAAAGAATTTATAACTTTATTATGAAAGGATTTAAGAACTTAATTTCACATACTATTTTAGTTTTTATGATTTCTTTTTATTCTGGTTTTACTCAAGATAAAAAGGATGATCAAGTAGGGGTTTCTTTCTCTAAATCTTATATTGATAAAGCGTTTAGCTCTGATAAGGTATTTGATAAGAGAACAGGTGAAAAATTGAAAAAGGCAAAAATCAATAAGCTTATTAAAGAAAACCCAAGATTGGTTTTAGAAAAGGTGTTTGATGAAGAAGGAAGAGTTGTTAAATATCTTTACGACGAAACTATTCAAGGTCCAGGCCCTCAAAATAGGATTAAACCAGAAGGAAGTTTCGGTAAGTTTAAGTTTACCAGCATAGATAATGATAAGATAGGTTCTGAAGATTTAATCGGTAAACTGGTGCTAATTAGGTTTGCTGTTTTTCCAGATATGTTCCATCATAAAGTACATGAAATAAAGGCATTGGATGAGATGATTAATTCATCTATAAATAAGGAGAATATAAGAGCTTTTATACTTTTTAACGGAAGTAAACAAGAAATCAAAACAGTTTTTAATTACAAGGTATCCAATTTTGTTCCCGTTGCAAATGCCATGAACTTTATGCAAAAATTTGGAATTAAAAGATTTCCCAAAACTTTGGTCATTGATGAGAATGGTGTACTAATAGAGAAATTTTCTTACTCAGAAGATATCAATTTAGATAGTTATTTTGAAAAGAATTAGATGGTTAAAAGATTAATTTTTCCTAACCAAAGTATTCGCCACCAATCCTCCAATAATTAAAAAGAGTCCGATAAAACTCCAGAGGGTATAGGTGTCGTCAAACCAAAATACTCCAATACCGATGGTAAAAATGACTTCGGTGTACTTTATTGGGGCGACCACGTTGGTTGGTGCCGCCTGAAAAGCTTTGGTCATATACACCTGTCCAAAATATCCGAATACACCCAAACTGGCAAGTAGCGCCCAATCCCAGCCTTCGGGTTGAATCCAGTTGAAAATACTAATTAATCCTCCAACTACAGTTGATAAAAACATAAAGTAATTCACTACAACAACTGGGTGGTCGCCTTTGCCAATTTTACGAATTAGAATATATACAATTCCTGTAAATACGGATGCGGTAATGACTAATAGCATACCTGTATTGCTCATTTGGCTATCGAATCCTTTTAAAATTAAGACTCCGACAAAAGCCATCAAAAAGAAAAACCATTGAATGGGCCTGAGTTTTTCTTTAAGTAGAAAAACAGCAAAAATCGCTGCGAAAATTGGAGCGATATAGCGTAATGAAACTGCGGTGCCAACAGTTAAATATTTAAAGGAAAAGAAAAATAAGCTCATGGATATTAATCCCGCAACCGCTCGCAGTGACAATAATTTTCTTTGATTTCCCAGCACATTGATTTTATTTGATAAGAGATAGGTAGTGGCAAAAACAAAAGAAGTAACTGACCTAAAGAACACCAATTGAAAACCAGGAATGTGGTCTAAATATTTGATAAAAGCATTCATTAATGAAAATGAAGCCGTACTGATGAGCATAAAAAGAAGTGCTTTCTTCACAATTCAATTTCGAAGAGTAAAGCTACGGTAATTTAGAATGACTTTTTTCAAGACTTTTTAAAGAAAAACTAGGAAAAAAAATCGAAATTACTTTTCTTTGTTTGAAATTAGTCTAAATAAAAATGACACAAAGAGAAGTATCCAATAAAGCACGAATTTATCATAGATATTTGGGCTTTTTTTTAGCTGGTATCATGGGCGTTTATGCCCTTAGCGGTGTTGTTTTAGTATTTCGTAATACTGATTTTCTAAAAGTAGAAGTACTAAATCAAAAGAAGGTAGAAACGAATCTTGATGCTACTCAGCTGGGTAAGGAAATTAAAATAAAGAAACTTGCCTTTACTTCCGTTGACGGAGATACCGCTAATTTTGAACAGGGTATTTATAATATAAAATCTGGGGAAGTTAGCTATACCTCTAAAAAGCTTCCTTATGTACTCGATAAGATGACCCATATGCACAAGGCTACTTCGTCTGACCCATTGTATATTCTAAATGTTTTCTTTGGAGTATCCTTACTTTTCTTTGTTGTTTCGGCTTTTTGGATGTTTCTACCCAATACTACAATCTTTAAAAAGGGCTTGTATTTCACTGCTGGCGGAATAGTCTTGACGCTTATTATGCTTTTTGTATAATTCATATAATTAGGTTGCTCTTTTTCGTAAATTTAGAAGGAATTGAAAATCCGACTAAAGATGAAAGAATTACGAAAAGAAGACATTCCACAAGAGGTGTTTGACCTTTACGATGACTATGCACATAACAAAATACAGCGACGAGAATTTATAGAGAAGCTTTCATTATATACTATTGGTGGCCTGACCTTACCAAGTTTGCTCAGTTTTATGATGCCTAATTATACCGATACCATGTTGGTAGATCCACAAAACCCAAATCTTGATAGCGAATACATTACCTATGATTCTGAAAAGGGTGGAGGTGAGATAAAAGCATTACTTTCTAAACCAACTACTTTTGAAGGTAAGTTAGGTGGAATTGTTGTAGTTCATGAAAACAGGGGATTGAATCCGTATATCGAAGATACATCAAGAATGGGGGCCCTTGAAGGTTTTATAACGATTGCGCCAGATGCATTGTCTCCGCTGGGGGGGTATCCTGGTAATGATGATGAAGGCAGAACCATGCAACGAACACGTGACCGTTATGAAATGTTGGAAGATTTTATAGCTGCTTTTGAATATTTGAAAAATCACCCAGATTGTAATGGAAAAATAGGGGTCGTTGGTTTTTGTTTTGGTGGATGGATTTCAAATATGATGGCTGTAAAAGTTTCTGATTTGGCGGCTTCCGTTCCTTTTTATGGCGGTCAACCTAAAGAAGATGTAGATAAGATTAATGCGCCTTTAATGCTACAATTCGCAGGATTGGATAAAAGGGTCAATGCAGGTTGGCCTGATTATGAAAAAGCCCTTAAAGCTTCGGGAAAAGAATACCAAGCATTTGTTTATCCTGAAGTAAATCATGGTTTTCATAATACCACTACGGCTCGTTACCATAAAGAATCAGCTCAACTTGCATGGAAACGTACTATTGATTTCTTCAAAGAGAAATTGTCATAGTGATTAAACTATTATCAATTCATTCATGGGAAAAAGTATAAAACGAAATATTTCAAATACTGGGGATATTCAGTTTGCTGACTTAAAGGTAACCGAGCCCGCGTCATATGCAGCCGGAGCAACGGCCATTAAAAAGACCTTAGAGCATTTAAACAAAGAGTCTGGTTTGTTTAAGTCATTGGGTACATTGAGCAAGATGAACCAAAAAGAGGGTTTTGATTGTCCGGGATGTGCATGGCCAGACCCTGATGAGCCTTCAAAGTTAGGTGAATACTGTGAAAATGGAGCAAAAGCTATTGCTGAAGAAACTGCCGATGAACGAGCAGATAAATCATTTTTTGCAAAGTATTCTGTTGAAGAACTTTCTCGATGGACTGATATGCAGATTGGTAAAAGTGGTAGATTAACGGAACCTATGGTCTTAAAACCTGATTCGGTTCACTATGAACCGATTTCTTGGCAAGAATCATTTAAGTTGATTGCAGATAAGCTTCATAAATTGGATTTCCCTGATGAAGCGGTCTTTTATACTTCGGGGCGTTCAAGCAATGAAGCAGCATTTTTATACGGACTTTTTGTTAGAGCGTTTGGCACCAATAATATGCCCGATTGTTCAAATATGTGTCATGAGTCAAGTGGTGTTGCCCTAGGGGAAACCTTGGGTATTGGCAAAGGTTCGGTGACATTGGATGATTTGCATGAGGCTGAAGTGGTAATGGTTATTGGTCAAAACCCTGGTACAAATCATCCCAGAATGCTTTCAGCATTAGAAAAATGCAAAAATAACGGTGGTAAAATTATCACGGTAAATCCTTTAGAAGAACCTGGTTTAGTAAGGTTTAAGAATCCACAAAAAATAAATGGGGTAGTAGGCTCAGGTACCGTATTAACTGATATTTTTCTTCAAGTTAAAATCAATGAAGATGTTGCTTTATTAAAGTTAATAATGAAGCGGCTATTGATTAAAGAACGCAATAGTGGTAATATTTTTGATAAAGAATTTATTCAAAATAGAACTTCAGGGTATGAAGAATTAGTTGCTGATTTAGATAACTATGAAGAACAAGAACTACTCAAAAGATGTGGAATAGCATCAGAAAAAATTGATGAGACGGTTGAACTTTTAGCTGCTAAAAACCGCATTATTATTTGTTGGGCAATGGGCCTCACCCAGCACAAAAATGGGGTAGATAATATAAAGGAATGTGTCAATTTATTGCTTTTGAAGGGTAGTATCGGCAAGAAGGGTTCTGGTACTTGCCCTGTTCGAGGTCATAGTAATGTACAAGGTGACAGAAGTGTAGGCATCATGCATCATGTTTCCAAACCCTTAAATGAGGCCTTGAAAAAAGTATTTGGTTTTGATGCTCCTGAAGATGAAGGACTTGATACGGTTCATTGTATAAAAGCGATGTATGAAGGTAAGGCTAAGGTTTTTATTGCGTTAGGCGGTAATTTTGTTTCTGCTGCCTCTGACACCAATTATACCGCAGAGGCATTGCAGAATTGCGATTTGACAGTTTCTATTGCCACAAAATTGAATAGGGGGCATCTTATTACAGGTAAAACTGCACTTATTCTGCCAACCTTGGGTAGAACCGAAATGGATGTCATTAATGGCAAACAACGCGCTGTAACCGTTGAAAATAGTATGGGCAAGGTACACCAAAGTAAAGGTGGTCGTAAACCAGTAAGCGATGTTTTAAAAAGTGAGCCAAGTATCGTTGCCGAAATGGCGAATGCTTATTTCAAAAAAGGTCATCAGGTTGATTGGCTGACTTTGGGAGGGGATTATGAATTGATTCGAGAAAAGATTTCATTGGTTTATCAAGGTTATGAGGATTATTCAAAACGTTCAAAAGGTTCAGGGTTTTATTTGCCGAACAACGCTCGGGCAGGCGACTTCTCAAAACTACCGAATGGCAGGGCTCAATTTTCTATTAATTCCTTAGCTCAACATGATTTAAAAGAAGACGAGTTTGTTTTGATGACTATTCGCAGTCATGATCAATTCAATACGACCATTTATGATATGAACGATAGGTACCGTGGAGTTTATGGGGAACGAAGAGTTGTTTTTATGAATTCTGATGATATGAAAAATAGGGATATCAAAAAGGAACAGGTCATTGATGTGACTTCAAATTATAATGGTAAAATACGAAGAGCGGAAAAGTTCAAAGTAATTCCATACAATATTCCAAGAGGTAATATGGCAGCCTATTTTCCAGAGACCAATGTTTTGGTTCCTATCGACGAATTTGCCAGAAAAAGCAATACACCAATCAGTAAATCAATTGTCGTACAAGTAGAATCAATTATAGGCTAAATAACTTGTTGTTCATTTTGATTGAATTTTTATTGAAAGATGTCACTTCGATTGCAGTCGATAATTAGATTTATCTTAAATAACTTTTTCTAATTTTATAGAAAACCAAAATATGAAAAAACTTGATCGACGTAATTTTCTAAAGAAAACAACACTTTCTGCTGCTGCAGTTTCAGTTTTGCCCAGTTATTTAAGAGCAAATTCAGAAAGATCCCTCAATCAGCAATATATGGGTGGTTTTGCAGCGCCCAAATTAGAAAACTTAAAAGCAGCTTTTATTGGAGTTGGAGCGCGAGGTGGTTATCATTTAAAATTTTTGGCAGCTTTACCAAATACCGAAGTGGTTGCAATTTGTGATGTTTATGAAGATTTGGTCAAAGAAAAAATAGGTTGGGTTCGTGAAGTGACGGATGAGAGTCGACATGAAAATATTACTCCATATTATGGTGATGAAAACCAATGGCGAGTAATGTTAAAAGAGATGAAGCCAGATGTTGTCTTTATTGCCACAAACTGGGAAAACCATGCACCTATGGCTATTGAGTGCATGAAAATGGGGGCTCATGCCATGGTTGAGGTTCCGATTGCCGTTACCCTTCAAGAAATGTGGGATATTGTTGATACGAGCGAGCGTACCCAAAAACATTGTATGATGCTTGAAAATGTTAATTATAGCAGAGACGAACTCATGTTCTTGAATATGTGTCGACAAGGAGTTGTTGGAGAACTACTTCATGGTGAGGCGGCCTATATTCATGAATTGCGTTGGCAAATGGAGGAGCAAGAGCGAGGTACGGGTTCTTGGCGTACACATCAGTACGCAAAACGAAATGGAAATCTATATCCTACGCACGGTTTGGGTCCAGTAGCTCAATATATGAATTTGGGAAGGGGTGATGATACTTTTGATAGTTTGGTGTCTTTTTCAACACCTTCTAGAGGCAGGGCATCTTATGCGAAGAAAAATTATCCTGAAAAACATAAATGGAACCAGCTAGATTTTCAAGGTGGTGATTTGAATACATCGATTATAAAGACACAATTCGGGAAAACAATAATGGTACAATGGGATGAAACTAGCCCAAGACCATACACACGACATAATCTAGTACAAGGTACTAAAGGTGCCTTGGCGGGCTTTCCAACCAGAGTTTCCCTAGAGGGTGGGGTAGAAGGAATTACGAAAGACCATCATTCTTGGGTACAAGGCGAAGAATTGGAAAAACTTTATGAGAAATACGATCATCCGTTGTACAAACGTTTAAATGAGGCAGCTAAAGGCAGTGGTCATGGTGGTATGGATGGAATCATGGTATATAGAATTGTAGAATGCCTTCAAAAAGGAATGCCATTAGACCAAAACGTTTATGAAGGTTGTTTATGGAGTGCAGTCGCACCATTGAGTGAGCGATCCGTTGCAAGTGGTGGCAGTCCGCAATACTTTCCAGATTTTACACGAGGGAATTGGAAAGAAACCAGTCCTTTAAATATTATTGAATAAAACATCAGAGAAAATGGAAACCTATGCAAAAGCATTAGTTTATGCGATTCCTTTTTTTACAGTCTTAGTACTGTTAGAGGTGTTGTATGGACAGTTTGTGAAGAACCAGAAACATAATGTCATGGATACGGTCAGCAGCCTTAGTTCTGGGCTTACTAATATTATAAAAGATTCGCTGGGCTTGGTTTTGGTTTTAATCAGTTACCCGGTTTTAATGGAATATATTGCTATTTTTAAGATGGACGCTTCATGGCCGGTATGGATAATAGCCTTTATCGTAATTGATTTTGCAGGTTATTGGAACCATCGTTTAAGTCATCATATCAATATTTTCTGGAACCAACATGTCATTCATCATAGCAGCGAGGAATTTAATTTGGCATGCGCACTCAGGCAGTCTATCTCTAATGTGATTGGTTATTTTGCCTTATTGCTCATTCCAGCTGCGGTCTTAGGGGTGCCAAGTGAAGTGATTGCCATTTTAGCACCTATTCACTTATTTGCCCAGTTTTGGTATCATACTCAACATATTGGTAAAATGGGTTGGTTAGAATACGTAATCGTTACTCCTTCACAACATCGAGTGCACCACGCTATCAATCCTGAATATATTGACAAGAACCTGGGTCAGATTTTATGTATTTGGGATAGGTTGTTTGGAACATTTCAAGAAGAACTACCAAATGTGCCACCACAATACGGGGTTTTAAAACCAGCCGCCACTTGGAATCCTATTTTAATCAATTTCCAACATGTATGGAGACTAATAAAGGATGCCTGGCGAACAAAAAGTTGGTATGATAAATTACGTATTTGGTTTATGCCTACAGGATGGCGACCCAAAGATGTTGTAGAGAAATATCCTGTTGAAATTATTGATGATGTTTATGATTATAAAAAATACCAACCGAAAGCATCATTGGCATTAAAGATCTATGCCGTTTTTCAAATGTTAGTGAGTACTGCATTTTTGTTATTTATGTTTAACAATTACAGCGTTTTAGGTTTTAACCAATTATTACTTTTCGGCGCCTTTGTGTTCGCAGGTATTTATGGTTATACCACAGTTATGGATAGGCAACCACATGGAATGTGGATTGAAATAGTAAGGAGTTTAATAGGTATTACGTTTATTCTTTTTACCGGAAATTGGTTTGGTATAAACACTTATATCAACTTAGGAAGTATTTTGGTGTTAATTTATTTTGGAATCACCCTAATAGGAGGGATTTACTTTACCTTAATTGAAACGAAATCAAAAAAAAAACAATTAGCTGTTTAGTTTTTTCTTAATTCTTTGTTGACCAACTCAACGTAACTTTCCATCGCTTCTGTTCTATCAATATTTTGTGCTTGAATGAGCGCGTTTGCCTTAAAGGCATTGATTAAAGGGGTTTTACTACCAGGATTATTATAATTTTTGTTCGCTATTTTATAATAAGCATACAATTTTAAAAGTAAATCAGCTGGTAAAGGCTCTTTGTAATCACTCACAAATACTACGGCATCTTCAAATTTTTTATGTAATGCTTCTGCGTTATCCATTACTTTTCTTTCTCGGGTAGCATGGCTATGCATGTTTTGGCGCCAGTTACTGTTTGGTCAAGTGAAACACATATTTTACTGTCAAGCGGCAAAAACAAATCGACCCGAGAACCAAATTTTATAAACCCAGCATCTTCACCTTGAACCACTTGTTCACCTTCTTCGGCATAATTTACTATTCGCCTTGCCAATGCTCCTGCTATTTGGCGGTACAATATTTCACCAAATTTTGGGGTGTGTATGACAACTGAAGTACGCTCGTTTTCCGTGCTTGATTTTGGGTGCCAAGCTACCAGATATTTTCCTGGATGATATTTTGAAAAAGTAATAGTGCCACTAGCTGCATAGCGTGTTACATGAACATTAAGTGGAGACATAAATATGGAAACCTGTTTTCTCTTTTCTTTGAAATACTCAGTTTCTTCTACTTCTTCAATCACAACTACTTTGCCGTCAACGGGAGCCAAAATTTCATCAAAATTTGGCGTTACCAATCGCTTTGGGTTTCTAAAAAATTGAAGTATTAAAACCAATACACCAAGGGCTACTAATTGCAAAATAATACGTAGCCAATCTAAATCAATGTAAAACTGTACAGCTAAAATAGCTGCCACCACTAAAAAAAAAGTAGTAAGAATAATTTTTTGTCCTTCTTTATGAAACATAAAAAAATAGTTTAAGTGTCAAATAGGCAAATGGTGCTGCAAATATCAAACTGTCTAGTCTATCCCAAATTCCTCCGTGACCAGGTAGAATAGCACCACTATCCTTTACACCGGCTGCTCGTTTGAACTTAGATTGTAATAAGTCGCCCAAAGCCCCAGTAACCACAATAACAAAAGCCAAAATTAACCATTGGGTCGTATTGATACTAGTTTCGTATTTTGATAATAAATAGCCAGCAAGTATTGCAAAAATAAGACCTCCTAATGAACCTTCAATAGTTTTTTTTGGAGAAACTGAAGGGAACAGTTTTGTTCGCCCTATAGATTTACCTACTAAATATGCAAAACTATCGCTTACCCAAATCAAAACAAAGATTCCCATAATCAAAAATTTTGCAAAACCATTTTCATTATAGGGTATCATTGTTAAAAATATAAACCCTCCAGAGATATAGAATATGCCAATAAGGTAAAGCTCAAAAGTGGAGAAGTATTTTTTTTGTCTTACAAAGAGATAACGAAGTAAGGCAATATTAATCAATAGGGTCACACCTAATAAAACAAGTCGTGGTGTTTCTGTAGGTATTAAGTAAATATAGGCCCACCAGAGTGATAGATAGGCTATAAAAATATAGTATCCTTTTATACCGACAATACGCCTATACTCATAAAGACAACCTAAACCAAAGGCCATAAATAAAAAATCAAATGCATCCGAATTTAAGTACGCAGTAGATAACAATAACACCACATAAACAATACCCGTAAGTGAACGCCTTAAAAGTTCTTTCATTGAGTTAGTAGTCTTCTAACAGCAAAAGATATACATTTTTTGAAGCACTACCGTAAGAAAGGAAATCATTTTTGTTTTCTTGAGTCAATTCAAAATGCTTAAGTGAAGTGATATTATCAGGAATCTTCTTTGGATACTTCTTTTTTATGATTTTTAAGGCTTCGCTTATAGAGTCTACTAACTGGCTCGTTGTAGCAAAGACGATAAGATTAGAAGGTAATTCGTTTAACTTTCGTTCTTTTATTTGGTTTGAACAGACTAATATAGAACCATTATGGGCAACAAGATGTTCGCAGGTCGTAAAGAAAATATCACTTTCGTTGCTATTGTCTGTAAATCCCAATCTTTCTGTTGAAAAACGCTCGTTAACCCTTTTGTCAAGAGTGTAGAAGAGTTTTGACTGCCAATTGTTTTCTGAGATGATATTTTGAAGTGCGGTTAAAACTTCTGTAAAATCTTCACAATAAATAAATTTACCTCCATTTTTTTTGAAGTAAATGGTGAACTTTTCATCAATGGGTATTTTTAAATCAGGTAAGTGTTCGCCACGGGTTTCCGCAGTTTCTTTAGAAACCTTTTTGCCACCACCAAAAAGTTTATCAAAAACACCCATATGATTTAAAATCTCAAAAGGATTTTATCTAAGTAATTCAAAATAATGTAAAACTATTCGTTTTCAGTAGTATCACCCTTATCAGGAGCGACCTCAACAATCTTGGCTTCTTCCTCTTTTTCGAATGGTCTTTTTCCAAAGATTTTTTCTAAATCATCTTTGAAAATAACTTCTTTTTCGAGTAGACGTTCAGCTAGGGATGTCAATTTATCTTTATTATCCTGAAGCAATGCGATGGCACGTCTGTACTGTTCCTCAATAATCTTCGAAATTTCTTCATCGATTTTTTGAGCAGTGTTTTCACTGTAAGGCTTAGAAAAACCATATTCATTTTGACCTGAAGAATCATAATACGTGATATTTCCTAATTCTTCATTAAGTCCATATATGGTCACCATAGCTCTGGCTTGTTTGGTCACCTTTTCAAGGTCACTCAATGCACCAGTAGAAATTTTATTGAACATCACTTTTTCTGCAGCTCTACCGCCCATTGTGGCGCACATCTCGTCAAGCATTTGGTCAGGTCTAACAATTAAACGCTCTTCTGGCAGATACCAAGCGGCACCTAAAGATTGTCCGCGGGGTACAATTGTTACTTTAACTAGTGGAGCGGCATGTTCTAACATCCAACTAACAGTAGCATGACCAGCTTCATGATAAGCAATAGTTTCTTTCTCGCCTTGAGTGATAATTTTGTTTTTCTTTTCAAGACCACCGACAATTCTATCAACTGCATCTAAAAAATCTTGTTTATTAACTGCTTTCTTTTCTTTTCTAGCAGCGATTAATGCTGCTTCATTACAGACATTGGCTATATCTGCTCCAGAGAACCCTGGGGTTTGTTTAGCCAAGAAATCTAGGTCTAAAGTTTCAGAAGTTTTGATTGGTCTTAAGTGGACTTCAAAAATTTCTTTACGCTCTCGAATATCTGGTAAATCAACATAAATCTGTCTGTCAAAACGTCCGGCACGCATTAATGCTTTGTCTAAAACATCTGCACGGTTTGTTGCCGCTAGCACAATAACATTAGTATTTGTGCCGAAACCATCCATTTCGGTCAATAATTGGTTCAAGGTGTTTTCTCGTTCATCGTTTGAACCAGTAAAATTGTTTTTTCCCCTAGCACGTCCTATTGCATCAATTTCATCAATGAATATAATGGCGGGAGACTTATCCTTAGCTTGTTTAAACAAATCTCTAACTCTTGATGCACCAACACCAACAAACATTTCAACAAAATCAGAACCAGAAAGTGAAAAGAAAGGTACTTTGGCTTCACCTGCAACAGCTTTGGCTAATAACGTTTTACCAGTACCTGGGGGGCCAACTAAAAGTGCACCTTTTGGTATTTTACCACCAAGTGAAGTGTATTTATCAGGATTCTTTAAGAATTCTACAATCTCTTGAATTTCTTCTTTTGCGCCTTCAAGGCCCGCAACATCTTTAAAAGAAGTTCTGGTATCTGTTTTTTCGTCAAAAAGTTTAGCTTTAGATTTTCCAATATTGAAGATTTGACCACCAGCTCCACCGCCAGCTCCACCAGACATTCTTCGCATCAGATAAATCCAAATACCAATAATAAGTGCAAATGGCAGAAGAGAAAGTAAAAGGTCACCAAGAACATTGTTTTCAGTATCAAAATCTACGATGGTATCAAGATTATTGTCCTTTTTGATATTTTTAATCTCGTCCTCAAAATTCTGCAAATCGCCATAATCCAAAATATACTGAGGTACCATTCCTGTTGAAGGAATGAGTGGCTTGTCAGCTACCTCTTTATGCACATCTTTAGACATAGCTTCGGCAGTTAGAAAAACTTTTGCCTGTCTAGCGTTTGTAATAATCAATATTTTGGAAATATCTCCATTTCTTAGGTATTCTTGAAGTTCAGAAGTGGTGGTCTTTTTTGTACTAGAAAAACTACTGCTACTAATAAATTGGAAACCTAAAATTAATGCGATAATTACACCGTAAATCCACCACGAACTAAAACGTGGTTTTTTGGGGGTATTTGAATTGTTTTCTTTTGCCATTATTTAATTATTATAGCTGCTTGCTACCATGGTGACTTTGGCATCTCCCCAAAGTCCTTCTATATCGTAGAATTCTCTAATATGTTTTTGAAATACGTGCACAACAACATTGACATAATCCATTAGGACCCATTCTGCGTTTTCTGAGCCTTCAACGTGCCAAGGCTTGTCCTTAATTGCTTTGCTTACGGTTTTTTGTACTGAAGATACAATAGCGTTTACATGAGTATTAGATGTGCCGTTACAAATGATAAAATAGTCACAAACGGTATTTTCTATTTCCCTTAAGTCCAGTAAATTGGTGTCAATTCCTTTTACTTCTTCTATCCCTGATAATATTAAGGTAATTAGTTCATCTGCTCCAGCTTTGCTCTCTTGCATTCAAAAATTTTATGTTTTTACAAAGTTATTACTTTTTTGTTTTGTCGCAGTGCGTTTTTAACATTACATTCAATGTATTTATAGCGCACTACAATGCAATTAATCAAACTTGATGCCACGCCCTCTACGAACCAATATTTAAAACAGTTGGTGCTTAAAAACCTTGTAGATGATTATACTGTTGTTACTACTGAAAACCAAACCCATGGACGTGGGCAAATGGGAGCAAGCTGGATTTCAGAAACAGGTAAAAATCTAACATTCAGTATGTTGATTTTTTTTGAAAATTTAAATGCTAGCCACCATGTCTATTTGAATTGCGCGGTTTCACTTGCCTTATATGATACTCTAAAGGACCTGTCAGTACCAGATTTAAAGGTGAAATGGCCTAACGACATTATGTCAGGAAATCAAAAGCTTTGTGGGATATTAATTGAGAATATTTTACAGGGTAATCGTATTAACAAATCAATAATAGGAATTGGCTTAAATGTAAATCAAGTAAATTTTGGTCAATTACAAAATGTTAGCTCGCTACAATTGTTATTGGGAATCCCTATGGACCTTGATAAAATACTGATTAGCCTAATTAATAGCTTAAAAAATCGATTGAAAATATTGAGTACCCCTAAAATAAATTCTTTGAAAAAGCAATATGAACAAGTTTTATTTAGAAAAAACAAAGTTTCAACTTTTGCCAGTAAAACTGAAACTCTTTTTACGGGTATTATAAAAGGACTCTCTGACGATGGTAAACTTATCGTTTACACAGAAGATGGGGTTTTGCAGGAATTTGCTTTAAAAGAAGTACGACTGCTCTACTAGGTTATTTTATCCATGTTTTTAGATAAGGTTTCCATGAAGTTGGTGATGGGATGTTTTATCATCATAGCCATCATGGCATTAAATTGCCCTTCAAAACTTAAACTAACTTCACTTTCAGAACCACTTATTACAGCAATGTCAGCAGTCAATGTAAAAGGTAATTTGTCACTAGCCGCTCCTAAAACAATTTTTTCATGGGGATGTTGTTCTTTTAAGCGCAATACGATTTCCGGCATTCCGCTCAAGGCAAACTTAAAGGTGTTTTCATCTAAAACCTCAAACTTGTCAATATTATCAGGCATTAAGACTTCAAAATTCTTAATATCAATCAAAAAATCATAAACTTCTTGATTACTTTTTTGCAAACTTTTTTTAGTAACTTCAATGTGCATAGCGAATATTATTGTTTCCATTGCTGTGGAGCATTGCGCCACTGCAATAAAGTTTGTGATTGTTCTTCTTTGATATAATTAGTAGACGTAGCTTGACCTATAAGATGTTCGTAATTGCTTAGCGTATGTAATTGAACATTTGCTTGTTGAAAGTTTTGCTCAGCAATATCAAAACCATACGAAAAAATAGCGAGCATGCCCTTTACTTCTGCACCAACATCTTTTAGCGCATTAACAGCATTTAAACTACTTTTTCCAGTGCTTATCAAATCTTCAATCACTACAACCGATTGGCCAGATTCTAAATGCCCTTCTATCTGGTTTTTTCGACCGTGTGATTTTGGTTCCGGTCTCACATAAACAAAGGGCAAGCCCATGGCTTCAGCTACCAGAATGCCTATTCCAATGGCTCCCGTAGCTACACCGGCAATGACATCTGGTTTTCCATATAACGATTCTACCTGCTTTGCCATTTCTTCCCTAATGTAATTTCGGATTGTTGGATACGAAAGAATAATTCTATTATCGCAATAGATTGGAGATTTCCATCCTGAGGCCCAAGTAAACGGATTTTCAGGATTCAACTTAATTGCATTAATTTGCAGCAATAGTTCCGCAGTTTTGTTGGCGCTGTTCTTGTCTAAAATCATTGCGCAAATGTATAAAGTTTTTGTTAATGAGTCACCTTTGATCTTAACAAATGAGAGGCCAGATAATACTGTTGGTAATGTGTTTTTAATGGAAGATGATTCCATTAACTATGCCATAAGCTCACTTTTTAAAAGATTGATTACTGAGGCTTATATTTATGACGAAAGCGACCAGCTTCTTGAGAAATTCAGTAGTAAAATACCAATTATAGTTGCTGCCGGAGGTCTAGTAAGAAATAAAAAAGGCAAAGTACTCTTCATTTACAGAAATAATAAATGGGATTTACCTAAAGGAAAGTTAGATAAGGGTGAATCTATTGAAATGGCTGCAATACGCGAAGTAGAGGAGGAGACAGGTGTGAAAGGTTTGGTGATTGAAAATCATTTGAAGACCACCTATCATATTTTTAAAAGAGATGGTCAATATCGACTTAAAAAAGTCTACTGGTTTAATATGAAAACCAAATTTAAAGGTGAGTTGGAACCACAATTGAATGAAGGTATAACCAAAGTAAAGTGGAAGGGTAAAAATAAAATCCAAAAAGCGCTACAAAATTCTTACCGAAACATTAGGTTGCTGTTTGATGAAGCTTCAATTCTTAAGGATTGATTCCGCATCGCTTCCTTTCAATACTCGATAAACAGGATATTGAAGGTGCGCAGGTTCGTAATAGGGTGACTTCTTAAAAATATAGTCTAGTTGAGCGTACCAATTTTTCGAAAATTGCTTATCATTTTCTTTTTTAAGTAAAAAACTATCCTTTAAAGACTGATTTTCTTCTAATAATTTCAAGGCTATATCTTCGAATACATAAGGTGAGAAACCTTCTTTTTGTTGTAAAACCGTATCAAAAAAGTTCCAATTAAAGAACGAATCGGGTGCTTGGGGCTCTAGAGTTTCCAGCAAGTAGCGAACCCCATTTTGATTTGTAGGAATTATATAATCTCCCTTATCTAATTTAGTTTCTTGAATGCTCGCCCTTACACTGCTTCCATAGTGCAAATAGTGCCCTTCATAAGGCGATTTTCTAGTGTTATAATCAACTATTTTATAAGATTCAAGGTTAAGTGTGGTGTCTTTATCTAGTTCGAAATAATCAATATTATTTAAAGTTAAAAGGTCAATTACTTTTTGCCAACCCTTTTTTACAATATAGGCAGCCGGAATGCTAATCGTATCAGCTGGAATAAAGTAATTGGAATAAACTGTTTCTTTTACGAATGGTCTTTTTGTATCGTATTTTAGCCTTGGTTGACCAGTTACTTCGCTAATCAAGGTATCCACTTCAAAGCCTTTAAACTCAAGGGTAGTGGTTTTAGTAGTATCAATTTCCCAATTTAAATGATAAGAATTAAGTTTTGCAGATTCTTCTTTAACCTGTTTTCTTAAAGCTTTAATTTTTTTATGGTCTTTTTCGGCAATGACCAGCATTTGATTCATGAGTTCATATGTGCCTTTGACCCTTTTCTTGTAGGGTTTAAGCATATGGGTTTCTACCATCATGCCCAGCGTATTCCATAATGTGGTATAGCCGGTAGAATACCTCGGAGAATCCATAAATTGAGAAAAACCTGTCTCAGGTGGTCTATTGAAAACATTGACATAAGGGGTAATGTCCCAGTTGGATTGTTCTAGTTTGTTTTCGAGTTTGGGCATTAATTCTTTGTGTAAATAGTTTCCTAATTCACCACCTAATTTATTATGCTGCGTAAATAAGTGGGTTAAGGTGTATTGGTAATCAGCGCCATTACTAACATGATTATCAATAAAAATGTCTGGTTGTACTAAGTGAAAAATCTCTGAAAAACTTCGGGCATTTTTAGTGTCTGCTTTTATAAAATCTCTATTGAGATCATAGTTCTGTGCATTTCCTCTAAACCCATACGCCAGAGGACCATTTTGATTGGTTCTCGTTGTTGAGTTTCTATTTAACATTCCACCAACATTGTAAACTGGAATTGCAACCAAAACAACATTTTTTGGATGTGGTAGTTTGTTTTGAACCAAATCTCGAAATAGCATCATTGTGGCATCAATACCATCACTTTCTCCAGGATGTATACCATTATTGACTAAAAGAATTGTTTTGTCCTCACTTAATTTTTGATAGTTGAAATCCCCATCTGTATTAAAGGTAACCAAGTGTAAAGGGCGGCCACTATCGGTATCACCTATTGTCTGTACATTAATTTCTGAATAGTTCTTCGCGAGCTGAATATAAAACTCAATAACTTCATTGTATGTGCCAGTTTCTAGGCCATTTGAAGTTTCAAAAGTAGTTTCTAAGCCATTAGAAGTCTTTTCACTGACCGTTGTTTCGCATGAAATGAGTACAATAGCTGTGAGTAATAAAAGAAAAGTTCGCATCTCTGTTTTGAATAATTATTAAGTTGTAAATCAACTATAACACTATTCAAAAGTAGGGAATAATGGAGTTATGAAGCTACACGGACTTTAATAATATCTTCTATACCAATTGAAAATATTGGTTTGTTTTTGAAATCAAGATGATGTTCGGTTATTGCCTTGTATTCCATCCATCTTCTTTTGTCGCATGGGTCTATAGAAGACGTAATAATATTGATTTTAATTTTTTTATCAATCGGTAGTTTGAGAAATTCGTTTAAAAACTCCCAACCATCCATGATAGGCATATTGATATCCAAAAAAATTACATCTGGTACTTCTTTACCCAATTCGATTTGATGTAACAATGTCTTGATAGCAACCTTACCGTTTTTAAACTCATAAATATTATCGCATGTAACAATTTTGCCCAAGAGTTTTTTTATGCCAAAAAGCGTTATGGCATCATCATCAATTATATATATAGAATTAATCTTTGTCATTAAAATATACACTAAAAGTTGAACCTTTATCTACTTCACTTGTGGCAACTATATTACCACCCATCGCTTCTATTTGATTTTTAACCAAATAAAGGCCAATACCTCTTGCATCGCTATTGTTATGAAAGGTTTTGTACATACCAAATAGCTTTTTGCCATATTTGTTTAAATCAATTCCCACACCATTATCTTGAATGCTAAATAAAATAGTATTGTCTTCTAATTTACGCGCTGAAAGTATGATTCTTGGATCCCTGTCGGGGTGTTTGTATTTGACCGCATTAGTCATTAAGTTTAATACGATACTCTCTATATAGGCAGGTACAGCCTTTACTGTAATATCGTCAGGAATATGATTGGTAAGCTTTACTTTATTTTTATGTAAAAAGGCCGATAGACTTTGTTCAACCTTTGTTATTTGTTCGTTTAAACCAATGGGCTTCTTCTCAAGATTAACATTAGTACTAATATCTACCACTTCATTTAAATTTTCAAGGGTATCCATTAAGTTAACAGAGGCATGAGAGAGCATATCCATGATTCTTGTTTTCTCTTCTGCTACTTTTTCATTAATTAAAAAGTCTAATAACATCGAGAAATTAGCGGTATGAGATCTAAGATTGTGAGAAACAATATGCGCAAAATTGATAAGTTTTTTATTTTGAATTGCCGTAACATTTATCAAATCACGTAACTGATCTTCTTTTTGAATTAATTCAGTAATATCTAAACTAATACCTATAATACCTTGACTTTGACCATGAATATCTAGCCATGGCAGTTTTGAAGTCAAGAAAGAAGTAGATTTTCCATCTTTCTTTATATTCACAGTACGTTTGGCAATGATTGATTTTTTTGAATTCATCACATGCAAATCTTCATCTCTTGAAATCGTAGCTATTTCTTCACCATAGAGATCTGCGTCTGTCTTTCCAATAAGTTCTTTAGGGTTAGTTACGCCTAAGTAATCGCATTCAGATTGATTTACCAGTACTTTTCTAGATTCGGCATCTTTGATGTACACATTTAAAGGTAAATTATCAATTAAGGTGCGCAATAACTGTGCGCTTTCCTCGGTTTTTATTTCGGCCTCAACTTGCGTTGAAATATCTTGAAAAGTACCTATTAAACGGGTTACTTTACCATCTTTATACAAGGGTTTACCTGCTGATACTACCCATTTTTCTTTCCCTCTTGGAGTAATGATTTGTGATTTAATATTCCAAGATTCCCCTTTGTCAATACCATTATGAACTAACATCGCTGCAGTATTACGGCTATGACCTCGTTTGTAAAAGTTTAGTGCCGATTCAAGGTTTGGCTTAAAATCTTTAGCTACCCCATGTATTTTTTTGGTCATTTCGGACCAAGTAACTTGCTCTGTAATTAAGTTGTATTCCCATGTGCCTACCTTCGAAATTTCAGATTGGTCTTTAAGTAGGTTTTCAAGCTTATCAAGTTTTAGTTCACTTGCAATACGATGGGTGACATCATCTGTTTGAATAATTGCTCCAATAATGTTTTCTTCATCATCATACCATGGAACATTTGACCATTCAAACCATTTCTCTTTTCCCGCTGTATTTTTTGTGCTTTGAAGTCCCTGTTCGGTATTTCCTTTAAAGCATTTCTCTAAACATTCTTGCCATTCTTTATCAGCATCAGTAAAAATTTCGAAAAGATGTTTACTTAAACTACTGTGATATTCTAGATTAAAATATTCAATCCATTTATAAGATGCATAAATAAGTTTGAAATTTGTGTCAATAAATGCAGTCGCTGTAGGTAACTGCTTTATTACAAAGCCGTGCGTGGTTAAGGTATTAGTTTTCAAGATGTAGGTTTAAGATTTGGGATTCTTAAATATGTAATTTCTTACAAAATTATAGGTATATAACTACAAAATATATTTTTTGTTGTGAATTAGCCAAAAGATGTTGTCTTCGTTTATTGTAATTTTAATAAAGACTTACTGCAAGTATCTATAGGCGAATGGAACCTTATAACACCATCAGTTCTGTATCTTGACCGTATCTGGTACCAATCCAGAAAAATCCCCGCCATTGCGTATGACATCACGCACTATTGATGAGCTTATGTATGATTTGCCTGAAGAAGTCAATAAAAAAACAGTTTCTATTTCTGAGAGTTTTCTATTGGTATGCGCTATTGCCTTTTCAAATTCAAAATCCCCAGGGTTTCTTAAGCCCCTTAAAATAAAATCAGCATCTATTTCTTTACAAAAATCAACTGTTAGGCCTTTATAGGTCAATACTCTTATTTTAGGCTCTTCAGCAAAAGCTTCTTCAATAAACTTCTGGCGTTCTTCTAAAGAAAACATATATTTTTTATCAGCATTTATTCCGATAGCAATAATCAGTTCATCAAAAAGTGTTATGCCTCTTTTTATAATATCATAGTGCCCTAAGGTAAGCGGGTCAAACGAACCTGGGAAAATTGCTCTTCTCATTTAATGAATCGATTTTTCTTAAAATTAAGCATTAAAATTCTTTAGTGCCTCATCAATTGCACTTTCAAAAAGTTCAGATAGTTTGATGCCAGCGGCTTTAGCCTGTTGCGGTAAAATACTTTCTTCTGTTAAACCAGGAGTGGTATTCATTTCAAGCATGTAAGGTTCATTACCAATAAAAATAAATTCACTTCTAGAATAACCACTCATTTTTAAAACTTCATAGACTTTTTTGGCGGCATTTTCGGCATTTTTCCTTTGGGTTTCTGTAATTCTGGCCGGGGTGATTTCTTGAGACTTTCCTTGATATTTAGCTTCATAATCGAAAAAATCATTTTCACTGACAATTTCGGTCATAGGGAGTACCTTAACCTTACCCTTATAGGTAATTACTCCAACTGAAACTTCGATACCATCTAAAAAGGATTCAATAATAATTTCATCATCTTCATCGAATGCTTTTTGAATAGCAGTTTTTAAGTCTTCAATTTTGTAAACTTTTGATATTCCAAAACTACTGCCAGCCCTATTTGCTTTTACAAAGCAGGGTAAACCTACCTTTTCGATGATATTTATTTCTTTAATCTCATCTCCATAATTCAAAAAATATGATGTTGCGCATTTAATTCCGTAGGGTTTTATGGTGCTTAAGAAATCACGCTTATTAAATGTCAGCGCTGCCTGATAGTATTTGCATGAGGTTTGGGGTATTTTTAATAATTCAAAGAATGCTTGCAAAAGACCATCTTCACCCGGAGTACCGTGAATAGCGTTAAAAACGCAATCAAAATTTATTGTTTGATTGTTTAGTGTTAAACTAAAATCATTTCTATCAACCTCATATTTGGTTCCTTTATCATCCTTGTAATACCAAGATTCTTTTTCTATAACAATAGCATAAGTATTAAACCTTTCTATATCTAAATGTTTGGCTACAACTGAACCACTTTTAATAGAAATAGGATATTCATTGGAATACCCGCCCATTATAATAGCTATGTTTTTCTTCATTGAAATTAAATATGCTAATGCCAAAGTAAATAAAAAAGGGTGGTTTCTTCTATATTTGCGATGATAACAAATTCTCATGAAGAACTTTTTTAATTTTTTAAAGAGCAAAACTTTTTTCATACAGCTTGGTCTTGCCTTATTGGTCATTGTATTGCTTTGCTTTGCTGCCTTGAGTTGGCTTAAGAGTACAACTAATCATGGTGAGTTTGTAGAAGTGCCCGATTTTTCGAAAATGTCTGTTCAAGAAATGCGTAATATAGCCGAAGATTCTGGTTTGCGTTATGAGGTTTTAGATTCAACAAACTATAATCCTGATTTTCCAAGATTTTCTATTTTAGACCAAAATCCTGCTGCTGGAACAAAAGTGAAGGATAATAGAAAAATTTATTTCACGGTGAATCCATCAGGATATAAAAAGGTTACCGTACCTAATATAATTCAAGTGACCCAACGTAATGCAACATCAATGCTACGTGCAGTTGGTTTAGATGTTCAACGTGTGACTTATGTTGATGAATTAGGCAAGGACATGGTCTATCAAATGAAGCATAAAGGTAAATATGTAAAACCAGGAGATAAGTTAGCAAAAACCTCTAAAGTGGAGTTGATTTGTGGAAATGGAACCATACCTGGTAGTGCTCGTATTCAAGCTGAATCGGATAATTGATGGATAAACCCGAAAACCAAGAACTTTCTCAAGACGACTTATTTGAACATTTCAAATTTGTTGCTTCAAAAGGTCAAGAGCCACTCCGTGTGGATAAGTTTTTGATGAATTTTATTGAAAATGCTACTCGAAATAAAATCCAAAAAGCGGCAAAAGATGGCCATATTTGGGTTAATGATACCGTTGTAAAACAAAATTATAAAGTAAAGGCAGGCGATGAGGTCAGAGTGCTTTTTGAGCATCCACCCTATGAGTTTTTGTTGACGCCTGAGAATATCCCTTTAGATATTGTTTACGAAGATGATGCACTTTTAGTAGTTAATAAGCCCGCAGGTATGGTGGTGCACCCTGGTCATGGTAATTATTCTGGAACTTTAATTAACGCGCTTACCTTTCATTTTGAAAATCTACCCAATAATAGCTCAAATAGACCAGGATTGGTGCATCGTATCGATAAAGATACTTCTGGCTTATTGGTAGTTGCTAAAACCGAGGCAGCAATGACCTATTTAGCGAAGCAATTTTTTGAAAAGACCAGTGAGCGTGAATATGTTGCTTTAGTATGGGGCAATGTTGAAAATGATTCGGGTAGGGTCGAAGGTAACTTGGGAAGACATCCTAAGAATCGATTACAAATGACTGTTTTTCCTGAAGGTAAAGAAGCGGTAACCCATTATAATGTGATGGAACGTTTGGGTTATGTAACTTTAGTATCCTGTAAATTAGAAACTGGTCGTACCCATCAAATCAGGGTGCACATGAAGTATATTGGTCATACGCTTTTTAATGATGAGCGTTATGGCGGAGATAGAATATTAAAGGGAACCACTTTTACCAAGTATAAGCAGTTTGTAGATAATGCTTTCAAAATATTGCCCAGACAGGCTTTACATGCAAAAACCCTAGGTTTTGAGCACCCTACTACAAAAGAGTTTATGCGTTTCAATTCTGAATTGCCAGAAGATATGGTTAACTGTATTGAGAAATGGCGCAATTATTCAAAGCAATCTTAGTAACATCAATTTTCTCAATTCTCCAATTGATAAGTTCCATTTAAACCGGTTGTCATAATTGGGAATTTGGCTTTATTTTTGAAATAAATAAGTTAACTATGAAGATTGTTGTTTCTCCCGCAAAATCACTTGATTTCGAAACTAAGCTACCCACTGAAAAGTTTAGCCAGCCCCAATTTTTAGAACAATCTGAAAAGCTAAACAAGGTTTTGGTTAAAAAGAAACCAAAGGCCTTATCCACGTTAATGTCAATTTCAGATAATTTAGCTGAATTAAACTGGCAGCGTAATCAAGAGTTTTCAACGCCATTCACAAGCGATAATGCCCGGCCCGCAGTTTATGCCTTTAATGGTGATGTTTATCAGGGTTTGGATGCTTATTCCATTCCTGAAGAAAAACTGGAGAAACTTCAAAGTACTTTGCGAATTTTATCTGGTCTGTATGGCGTACTCAAACCATTAGATTTAATGCAGCCTTATCGTTTAGAGATGGGTACACAGCTAAAAGTGGGTCGTAAAAAGAATCTTTATGAATTCTGGAAAAAGGTCTTGACAGAAAACCTGAACACGGAGCTTAAAGAGAATGAACTTTTTGTCAACTTAGCGAGCAATGAATACTTTGGTGCAATTGATGAGAAACAACTTAAAGTATCTGTAATTACACCGATTTTTAAAGACTGGAAAAACGATAAACTTAAGATTATCAGCTTTTTTGCAAAAAAGGCAAGAGGCTCTATGGTTCGTTATATTTTAGATAATAATGCGGAAACCTTAGAAGATATCAAAGGATTTAATTACGACGATTACATTTTTAGCAAAGAACATACCTTAAAAGAAAACCAACCCGTCTTCATTAGGTAGAATATTTTTGATGAAGCATCGTTATTTTTATAAAGGCACATCATGAAAAAATTGTTTTTTCCGTTTCTAGCAGTTGTAATTATTTTAGTGAGTTGTGATGATAGAGATGATAATCTGAACTCGGCAAATATCAGAATTGCAAACAAGACCAATATTGAATTTAATTTGGTTGAGGTAATCGCCGATAGTCTTTTTTATGAAAACGTGGTTTCAGATGGTTTTTCTGAATATCTTGAATATCAAGAAGCCTTTGAAGCTATGCCATTTAGAATAGAAACTGATTCTGCCGATTTTAATTTTACTCCGGAAGATTTGCAGTTTGACCCTTTACCAATAGGGCTTTACACTTACGAAATAAATATTTCTGAAGAAGGGGAAATTGTGCTCAACTTCAAAATCGACTGATAGTACTCAATAATCAAGACTTGTAATCCTCATAGGTTTTCCTAGAGGCGGCTTACTTTCCTTTTTCAGTATTTATTTTTTCTTCGACTGTTGTTCGCTTTTTAATCTTACGTTTACGCCTTGCGCCATAAGATTTATTGGCAATCTTACCTCTTTTTGTTTTAATGTCTCCTCGTCCCATAATTCTTGTTTCTTTTTAAAATAGTAAAAAGTACCTAAGAGTCCAAAAAATGGATATGCTTAAATTTGAATATGTTTCTACACCAACATCCATATCCACCTTATCTTTTTGAAGGAGTTCAAAAATTAATAGTAGGAACCCTTCCGCCACCCCGCTTTTCTACAGGAGACTTAAAAGAGCGTGATGTGAATTTTTGTTATGGCAGTAGAGATGGACAACTATGGCCTATTTTGAATGAAATTTTTCAATTGCAATTGACCTTTGCCACGAATGAAGAAGCTATTTTAGAACGAAAAAGATTTCTTACAAACCATAAAATTGGTATTTGTGACATTGTAGCAAGTGCAGAACGCCAAAAGATAGATGCTTCAGACTTGGGCATGACAAACGTAAAACTCCGCAATATCTTAGAGTACCTAAAAGATTTTCCTTGCGTTACAACATTGCTCTTTACAGGGGGTAACAGTAAAAATGGTCCGGAATATTTCTTCAGAAAGTTATTGAAAGAAGAAAGTGTTAAATACGATATGATTTCTAATGAAGTACCGCGTATTCATCAATTTGTGCATCCCGTTACAAATAACACCATAAGAACAGTCTCTTTAACAGCACCTTCAGGAGCTGCAAATAGAGCAGTAGGAAGTTTACAACTTTACAAAGATTTAAAGGATAAAAACCCTAGTTTTAATACGTTCGATTTTAGGGTATTACAATACAAAGAGCATTTTCCGTAATCATCTGTTGTTATTTTTTGGTTAAACATGGGTTAAAATGTGATTTGATGAAAATTTAATTTTAGAATTCGCATTGTATGACGACCTTTGAAATTGGCTGAAAAGTTAGTTGGTCATCATAAACGAAAATTATTCTAATGCATCAATCAAAACGCTTAAAGGAATTTAAAAAATCGGTTACCAATAAGTTTAATATATACAATAGCTTGTTTTTAAGTTTGCCCTATACTGATATGGAAAATGTTGGTATGCTAGTACCACTTCTTTTTGAACAATGTGAGCGGGGGCTAAAAGCGGGTAAGAAACCACAAGATATTTTAGAAGCATTCTTTTTAAACTTCACTGATTTTAAAACGGAAAGTGAACAATTAGATTTCATGTTTCGTATCATTCAGTATGTAGAACGTCAAGTAGTTCTTTATGATAGTGTTGAAGATGCAGCATTTCCTAAGTTACAGCAATACACCGGTTCGACTTCGATTAAAGATTATTTTCAGTTGGTGGACCAAAGTAAAAATTGGGACCGAATTGCAGAGCAACTATCTACTTTTAGTGCACGAATTGTATTAACAGCGCACCCAACACAGTTTTACACTCCTGCTGTCTTAGATATCATTTCAGAGTTAAGAGCATTAATTGATGATAATAGAATTGACGATATTGATTTGACCATGCAGCAATTGGGTCTTACCTCACTCATAAATTCAAAAAAACCTACCCCTTTAGATGAGGCCAAGAATATCATCTACATTTTGCGTAACACATATTACAATGCCATAGGGCAGTTATTTCAATACGTTAAACAACATACCCATAGACCAGATTTTGATAATTATGATATTATTAAACTTGGTTTTTGGCCAGGAGGCGATCGTGATGGTAATCCGTTTGTAACCGCCAAAATTACTAATGAGGTAGCTGATGAATTACGGTTGACTTTAATGAAATGTTATTACAATGATTTAAAAGTACTTCGTAAAAAACTCTCTTTTAAAAAATTACAACAGCCTTTAAATGATTTGAACATCAAATTATATAAGGCAATGTTTAAAGAAAACTACCTTGTCAGCTATGAAGAAATTATTGACAGCCTTTATCAAGCAAGAGAAATTCTTAAAGAAAATTACCATTCTTTATATCTAGATAATTTGAACCAATTGATTGATAAGGTTCATATTTTTAAAACGCACTTTGCCAGTTTAGATATCCGTCAAGATCATAGTAAGCACTATATAACGGTTGAGACGATTCTAAAATCTCAAGGAATTATAAAAGAAAGTCTCGATGAGTTAAGTGAAGAGGCTTTGATAGATTGTTTGTTAAAAAAGAATATAGAGCTTAAGGCAAGTGATTTTGAAGAAGGTATTGTTCGCGATACCATTGCCAATATTCAACAATTGAAAAGTATTCAGAACAAGAATGGTGAAGATGGTTGTAACCGTTATATCATTAGTAATTCTGAGGATATTTTCTCAGTGTTATTTGTTTTCGGACTATTTCGTTGGAGCGGATGGAAAACTGAAGAAATTACCTTTGATATCATCCCTCTTTTTGAAACCATGAAGGGCATGGATGCCTCTGAAGAAGTAATGCAATATCTATTTAACAACGATATTTACAAATCACATTTAGAAAGAAGGAAAAATGCTCATACCATAATGCTTGGTTTTTCTGATGGTACTAAAGATGGGGGCTATTTAAAAGCAAACTGGTCTATCTTAAGAACAAAAGAAACCCTTAGTAAGATTTGTAAAAAGAACGGAATCAAAGCGAAATTTTTTGATGGAAGGGGAGGTCCGCCGGCACGTGGTGGTGGTAAGACCCATCGCTTTTATGCAGCGCAAACCAAAGATGTGGCCAATCATGAAATTCAATTAACTATTCAAGGCCAAACTATTACCAGTACCTATGGTACCAAAGAACAGTTTATCCATAATGCGGAGCAGTTATTGACAGCAGGTTTAAGCAATAACTTATTTGGTAAAGAACATATTATTTCTAAGGAACAGCGAAAGCTGATTGAAGAACTTTCTGAACTTAGTTTTTCGAAATATGACGCTTTAAAACAACATGAAAAGTTCATGCCTTACTTGGAACATCGTAGCACCTTAAAATACTATTCCAATGCCAATATAGGCAGTAGGCCAGGGAAAAGAGGAAATAAAAGTCAATTAACCCTATCAGATTTGCGTGCCATTTCTTTTGTCGGCTCATGGAGTCAATTAAAACAAAATGTACCAGGTTATTTCGGTTTAGGAACTGCGATTCAGAAATTTAAGGATGAAGGACGCTTAAATGAAGTAAAGAAGCTTTACAAAGAGGTGCCATTTTTTAGGGCACTCATGCACAATAGTATGATGTCATTAGCCAAGACCAATTTCAATTTAACCAGCTATATGAGGGAAGATGAAGAGTTTGGTGCTTTTTGGCATATTCTTCATGATGAATACCAACTTTCTGAAAAAATGCTGCTACAAATTTCTGGACATAAAATTTTAATGGAAGATGAAGAGGTCTCCCGTGAATCTGTAAAAATCCGAGAAAAGATTGTATTGCCTTTGTTGGTTATACAACAAAACGCATTATACCATATTACCCAAAATTCTAGTCATAAAGCACTTTATGAAAAAATAGTAACTAGGTCTTTATATGGTAATATTAATGCAAGTAGAAACTCAGCATAAAATGCTACTGAAAATCAGAGAGTAGTTCAGAAAACTGATAGGTAGCTCGTTCTTTTTGAAAAGCCGTTCTACGCTCAATCTGACTGATAATTTTGCAGACTGATTGTTCAAATCGTTTTTTAGAGATAGGCTTGGTCAAAAAATCACTAATGCCATAATCAAAAGCTGGTTTTGCGAAACGAGGCCAAGTCGAGTTCATAATGATAGCAGCGTTAATTTCTATGCTGTCCATCAATTCAAAAGCATCAACATCGTTCATAAGGACATCAAGAAAAACAATATCAACTTTGTTGTCATAAATTGCCTTGATGCCATCATACGGATTCGCGTAAGAAGCAATAAATTCAAGTTGAGGGTGGTTCTTGACCAAAAAAGTGGTCGCTAGGCGCTGAATTGACGAATCGTCAATAACTAGGGTAGTGTACTTCATCGTGTTAGTAAAATTTGGTCTAACAAAATTAATACGAACTACCTTTGGAAGGCATTAATAGAGGTTAAGAAGAAGTTTTAATCGATGATAGGTTGCTTTGTAAGAAACCTCATAAAAACCACTACTTTTTAAATCGACGAATTTGGTATTTGGTGGATGGTGATTGTAATCTTGTTATTTTTTGGTGTTATCTTTTTCAAATTTCCTAAGTTTTTCCAACGCTCGATATTCTTTTTTTTGCTGAAATTATATTGGAGATAGTATTAATTAATACTGGTACAAATAAAGGAATAAGTATTTATTAGGGTAATTGAGAGCTTAAAATGCTGTAAAAAGTTCTAATCCCATAAGCCAATTGCCCGATTTTCAGATTTTCATTTGGGCTATGCTGATTGTTATCAGGATTTACCATTGGTACTATAAAAGCAGGAATTTGAAGTTCATTGATAAATGGGGCAATGGGCACGGTACCTCCCATAATTCGAATTTGAACCACTTCTTCTTCAAAAGTATTTTTTAGCGTATTGACCAAAAAGTTTCCAAACGGGTTGTTCAAGTCGGTTCTAAAAGCGTCGGTGACACTCCCTTCATTTATCGTAATGATTTTGTCATATTTTAATCGTTCTTCTTTTGAAGGAATATGGTCTAGCACTTTGAACCCTTGTTTAATAATATGGTCTTTGACCAATTTCTTTAATCGGTTACCATCTGATTCTGGTACTAAGCGTAAATCTAATTCTGCGGTAGCACTTTCAGGAACAATGGTTCGTGCTTTTATGCCGATCCAGCCAGAGCCCAATCCGCGAATATTTAAACTTGGGTACTGTAACGCTTCTTGGTAAAAACTCCCTACTTTTTCGGCGGTTTTGAATTGTAATTTTTCTGCTATGGCGCTATCGCTATCTGGAACGCTTTTCAAAACCTCGAGTGTGTTTTCATTTAAAGAAATACCATCATAATAACCAGGGATAAGTACTTTTCCGTTTGCGTCTTTCATGGTTGCCAATAATTGCGCTAATTGAAAACCGGGGTTTGGGGCGTAATTTCCATAATGACCACTATGCTGAGGTTTAAAAGGTCCGTGGGTGGTCAATGTAAGTGTCGTTATCCCCCGACATCCATAGACTACGGTTGGTTTTTCCGAAGCGTGAACTGGCCCATCATTTATGATTAAATAATCTGCCATTAAAAGTTCTCTGTATTGCTTTACTGCATTTGGCAGGGGTTTACTGCTCTTTTCTTCTTCACCATCTAAAATAACCTTTACATTAAAAGGCATTTCTTTTCCATCTTTTTTGAGAAGGTCAATAGCGTTTAAGAACATGACAATGGGTCCTTTATCATCTGAGGTTGCCCTTCCGAATAAACGCCAATCATAGGGAATATCTTCTAACATGTCATCAAATGGGTGGGTTTCCCAACCATCGGAAGTAGGTGCTTTCAAAACAACTTTGTATGGACTGGGCTGATTCCACTTACTTGGGTCAACAGATTGTCCGTCAAAATGCATGTAAAACAATAAAGTTGGTTTGTCATCTTCCAGTGGAAGTGCTGCAAAGAATAGCGGGTGGTTTTCAGTTTCTAATTCTGTGGTATTAAAGCCACGCTCATTAAATTTTTTCTTCAACCAGAAAATATTATCATCAATATCGTCACCATTCAAAGCGTCATTAGGTATCGCTACAAAATCTCGGAGCTCAGTAATAGATTTTGCAACTTGTGATTTTATTGCGGTGGAGTCCTGTGAGAATGCGCTGATGGTTAATGATACCAGGAGAAATATACAGATTCTTTTCATTTTCTCGTACTACTAATTTGAATGGTGAATTTAACGAATTCCTTTAACAAACTCAGCAATATTTTCAACTCCATTTGCTGTCAAATGCTTAATAAAAGCGGAACCAATAATAGCTCCTTTTGCACTTTTGGTGGCCTGTTGAAATGTTTCCGAATCTTTAATTCCAAAACCTACAATTTGAGGGTTTGTGAGTTTGAGCGACCCAATCCTTTTAAAATAATCTTCCTGTTCATTTCCAAAGCCAGATTTTGAGCCTGTAACACTGGCCGAGCTGACCATATAGATAAACCCGTCAGAAGCATTATCTATTTGACGAATACGAGTTTCACTCGTTTGCGGTGTTATTAGAAAAATATTCAATAGCTCATATTTTTCAAAAATAACTTTGTATTCAGATTGATAAACATCTAAAGGTAAATCTGGCATTATAATTCCATCAATACCAATTTGATGACACTTCTTACAAAACGCTTCAACCCCGTATTGAAGCATAGGATTAAAGTATCCCATGACAATTAATGGAATAGTAACAGATTTACGAATGGCAGCTAATTGTTCAAAAAGGATTTCAGTTGTCATTCCATTTTTTAAAGCAGCTGTTGAACTATCTTGAATAGTTGGACCATCTGCCAATGGGTCGCTAAAAGGGAGTCCAATCTCAATCATATCAACACCATTTTTTTCAAGGTCTTCAATGATTTGAACCGTGTCATTTATAGTAGGGTACCCTGCAGTGAAATATATGGAAAGGAGTTTTTTATTCTCCAGCATTTTTTGGTTTATTCTATTCATAGTTTAAGCTAGCTTAAAATAATCGATATAGGTTTGTAAATCTTTATCGCCACGACCTGAAAGACTGATAACAACGACATCATTTGGTGTAAAGGTTTTATGGGAAAAAATAGCAAATGCATGTCCAGTTTCAATTGCTGGAATAATACCTTCTAATTGAGATAATTCTAATCCAGCGGTCATGGCTTCATTATCAGTGGCGGAATAAAACTCGGCACGACCAGATTTGAATAAATGCGAATGCATAGGTCCAACACCAGGATAATCTAAACCTGCAGAGATAGAATAAGGTTCTGTTATTTGACCATCTAAAGTTTGCATTAACATGGTTTTACAACCATGTATAATACCTACTTTTCCTAAAGCTGAGGTTGCTGCACTTTCTCCGGTTTCAACTCCCTTACCAGCAGCTTCAACGGCTATGATACCAACTTCTGGTTCGTCTAAAAAATGATGATAAGTTCCTGCTGCATTACTACCGCCGCCAATACATGCAACAACATAATCAGGGTTTTCACGACCTTCTTTTTCTTTTAACTGCCATTTTATTTCTTCTGAAATTATTGATTGAAATCGAGTGACCATATCGGGGTAGGGGTGTGGGCCAATAGCAGAGCCAATAATATAATGCGTGTCCACGGGATTGTTAATCCAGTCTCGAATAGCTTCATTAGTTGCATCTTTTAAAGTTCTACTGCCTGATAAAGCAGGTCGTACTTCTGCCCCTAACATTTTCATTCGAGCCACATTTGGAGCCTGACGCGCAATGTCAATTTCTCCCATATAAACAATACATTCCATACCCATTAAGGCGCAAACGGTAGCTGTTGCCACACCATGTTGTCCTGCCCCTGTCTCAGCAATGATTCTAGTTTTACCTAATTTTTGAGCCATAAGAATTTGACCAATGGTATTATTGACTTTGTGAGCACCGGTGTGGTTGAGGTCTTCTCGTTTTAAGTAAACTTTACACTTATGTTTTTTGGATAATCGTTTTGCAAAATATAATGGAGAAGGCCTGCCAACATAGTCTTTGAGTAGTTGGTGAAATTCCTTTTGAAAGGATTCTTCATACATAATCTCCAAATATTTTAGGCGTAATTCTTCTACATTCGGGTAGAGCATTTCGGGAATGAATGCACCGCCAAATTCACCATAATATCCTTTTTCGTCAGCGTGATATGTCATTAGTTGTCAATTACAATTTTTTTAAATTTTTTTAAATCTTCAATATTTTTTAATCCAGGCTCATCTTCAAATCGACTGTTAACATCAATAGCATGGCAGTATTTTGATTCTGGTTTTTTTAGAAATTCTTCAATCTGCTTTGAACTATCTAATCCAATGCCACCACTTAAAAAATAGGGTTTAGTTGAGGGGTAGTTTTTTAGAACCTCCCAATTAAAGGTATATCCGTTTCCGCCGGGTAATTTTCCTTTAGTATCGAATAAGAAGTAATCACAGATTTTTTCGAAAGGTTGTAAAACCGAAAAATCAAATTCGTCTTTGATAGAGAATACTTTGATTATATCAAAATGAGTTTGCTCAAATTTATCGTTACTTCCTTGCTTTACTTCTCTTAGGGCTTTACAATAAGCTGGACTTTCATTTCCGTGCAATTGCACACCATCTAAATCATATTTTGTAATTGATTCTAAAATATACTTTATTGGCGCATCCACAAAAACACCTACCTTATTAATTCCTAGAGAAGGAGAAGGAATCTCTTTATCAAAAAAGCGCGAAGAGGGTTCCCAAAATATAAAGCCCAAATAGTCAGGCTGCAATTTTGCTACAGCTTCAGGGTTATATTTCATTCCGCACACTTTCAGCTTCATTTTTCTAAGTTTTGGATAAACTCATTAGCAGCTTTCCCAGGGTTCTCAGTTTTCATAAAGTTTTCGCCTATAAGAAAACCTTGATAATCATATTCTTTTAATTCTTTAATGGCTCCAATAGAGCTAATTCCACTTTCAGAAATTTTTACAAAATCATCAGGAATTAATGCAGAAAGATGTTTACTAGTTTCTAAACTCACACTAAAAGTCTTCAAATCACGATTATTAACCCCTAGCATATCTAAACTTGGCATGATTGATTTATATAATTCTTCTTCATTATGCACTTCAAGCAAGACTTCTAAATCCAGATTTTTGGCGAATTCAGATAATGTTTTTATTTCATCTTTAGACAATACTGCTGCTATTAAGAGTATCACGTCGGCTCCATGTGCTTTTGCTTCTAGTATTTGGTATTCATCAATAATAAACTCTTTGCGTAAAAGTGGCATTTTTACAGACGCCCTTGCTAACAATAAATCTTCCAAAGACCCACCAAAATACTTGATGTCTGTTAAAACACTCATTCCACAAACACCAGCATTTTCATAGCCTTTGGCTACCAAACCCACATTGGTATTTTGATTAATGGTTTGTTTTGAAGGAGACCTACGTTTGTGTTCGGCAATGATTCCGCTATTGCTATTTCGTAAAGCGGTAGCTAAAGATAGTCCGCTTCTTTCAAAAAGAATAGATTGTTCTAATTGTGAAGAAGGAATCAAACTTTTTTTAAGCTCAACCTCTTTTATTTTATCAGCTACTATTTTATCTAAAATATTCATGAGGCACTTATTTCTTGTAATTTTTTTAAGGCTATTGAACCATTACCATTCAACAATGATTCTTTAGCTTTTTCAAACCCATCTTTTACCGAAATTTCTTTAACTGTCGCTATGGCAACACCTGCATTGGCACAAACGACGTTGTTTTGTGCTTCGCTGCCTTTACCATTCAATATATTTAAGAAAATTTGAGCTGATTCAGCAACATCTTCCCCGCCAACAATTTCGTTAGCACTTATGGCGCTTAAACCAAAATCAGCAGGTTTAATAATACCCTCAGAACCATTAGAAATGGTTTTTGTATCACCTGTTAGACTTATCTCGTCATAACCATCTAGAGCATGTAGTACAGTAAAATTTTTATCTGTGTTTTGATAAAGGTAACCGTACATTCTTGCTAATTCTAAATTAAAAACCCCAACCATTTGGTTTTTAGGAAAAGCAGGATTTACCATTGGGCCGAGCATATTGAAAAAGGTTTTAACCGCTAGTTCTTTGCGAATAGGAGCAACATTCTTCATAGCTGGATGAAATAAAGGAGCATGTAAAACACAAATATTAGCTTCTTCAATAGATTTAGTTAAAAAATCAGCTTCATTGCTAAACTTGATACCCAGAAACTCCATAACATTACTACTTCCGCATTTTGAGGAAACCCCATAATTACCATGTTTAGTTACCTTAATACCCGCTCCAGCTGTCACAAATGAGGCTAGTGTTGAAATATTGAAGGTGTCCTTGCCATCCCCTCCAGTTCCACATAAATCAATAGGGTTGTAAGCTGATAAATCAACTGCCATACAAAGTTCTAATAAAGCATCTCGGAAACCCTCTAACTCTTCTATGGTGACGCTTCGCATCATATAAACTGTTAAGAATGCGGCAATTTGACTAGTATTATAATCTCCCTTAGCTATGTTAACCAATACCCTTTTAGCATCTTCTTTTTCAAGAATCTCATGATTAATAAGTCTATTTAATATTTCTTTCATCTATCCGCGATTTAGCCAATTTTTTAAAATTTGTTTCCCATCTGGTGTTAGCACTGATTCCGGATGAAATTGAACTGCTCTGATATCAAATTCTTTATGTCTTAGTGACATTATTTGTCCATTCTCATCGTGAGAGGTTGCTTCTAAACATTCTGGTAAATCTTCGTGAATAACCCATGAATGGTATCTTCCGACTTCTAATTTTTGAGGAAGATTTTTGAATATATAATCATCTTGAATAATCTCTATTTCGGTAGCGACACCATGATAAACCTTATCAAGATTTATTAGTTTACCTCCATAAACTTCACCAATAGCTTGCTGACCTAAACAAACGCCGAACATACGTTTGCTTGGCCCATATTTTTCAATAATTTGTTTTAATAACCCTGCTTCTTCAGGAATGCCGGGACCTGGCGATAAAACAATTTCATCGAAATCATCAACTTCTTGCAAGGTTAGTTGGTCATTTCTTTTCACCACCAAGGTGCGACCTAAGTCTTCTAAATAGTGCACTAAATTAAAAGTGAAACTATCATAATTGTCGATCATTAAAATCTCTCTTTTCATCTAGATAGTTTCAGCAATTTCAAGAGCCTTATTTAAAGCTCCTAATTTATTGTATGTTTCTTGTAATTCATCTTCAGCATTTGAGGCGGCAACTAACCCCGCTCCAGCTTGAAAATGTAACTCATGGTTTTTACTTAAAAATGTTCTAATCATAATTGCATGATTGAAGTTGCCTGAAAAGTCCATAAAACCAATAGCTCCGCCATAATACCCTCTACTAGTTTTTTCATACTTTTCAATGAGCTGCATAGCCCTGTGTTTTGGCGCTCCACTCAAGGTGCCTGCAGGAAAAGTATCTGCGACAATTTTTAAGGTAGATATATCTGGTTTCTTTATACCAGTAACTTTGGACACTAAATGAATTACGTGTGAGAAATATTGAACTTCTCTATAGGTCTCCACATTTACCAAATTTCCATTTCTACTCAAGTCATTTCTAGCCAAATCAACTAACATTACATGCTCGCTATTTTCTTTGTCATCTTGAGCTAATTGTTTTGCTAATTCAGCATCTTTTTCATCATTGCCTGTCCTCTTATAAGTACCGGCGATAGGATGAATTTCTGCTTTTCCATCTTTAACAATAATCTGAGCTTCTGGTGAACTTCCGAAAATTTTAAAATCACCATAGTCGAAAAAGAATAAGTAAGGTGATGGGTTTATAGAGCGTAGCGCTCTGTAAACATTGAATTCATCTCCTTTAAATCCTTGAGAAAATCTTCTAGACAATACCAACTGAAAAACATCTCCACGTTGACAATGCTTTTTTGCCAGGGCAACATGTTCTTTAAAAGCATCATCTTCTAAATTGGTTTTGACATCACCTTCTTTTGAAAAGTTGTACGATGCAAAACTTCTAACTTTTAATACCTGTTCTAGTTGGGGGATATTGTTTTCACTTTCAAAACAATGGGCAAAAAGATAAGCCTCGTTTTTAAAATGATTGATTGCGATTATATTTTGATAGACCGCATAGTAGATATCAGGAATCTCAACAGAGTTCTCTTTTTTTGAGATAGAAACATCTTCAAAATAACGCACAGCATCGTAGGCCATAAATCCGAATAGGCCATTCGTAATGAATTTGAAATTTTGATTTTCTATTTCAAATCTTTTGCTGAAAGAGTCAATTTCTTGTGTGACATCAATACTATTGTCGATGGTCAAAACTTCTTTAGTGCCATCGGGAAATTCTTTTGTGATAATCTCTCTTTCAACCTTGATTGAAGCAATAGGGTTACAGCAGATATAGGAGAAACTATTATCGTTTGCATGGTAGTCACTACTTTCTAGTAAGATACTGTTAGGGTATTTATCACGTATTTTAAGATAAACGCTTACCGGTGTAATCGTGTCTGCTAAAATCTTTTTGTAATGTGTTTTAAGTTCAAAAGGCATAAGTAATGGTATAAATTGAAAAAGGCCTGTCGTGATGACAAGCCTTTATATATTTTTAAATAGGGACTAGTTCACGATTGTCGTCGTAAAGTATTCCACCACCAAGTGTTGTTCAATATTTTCATTGGTTCAAATATAGAAATGTATTTTAAACTTTCAAACAAAGATCTGTTATAAAAAAATATCCTGCCCATGGGCAGGATATTTTCCTTTTCTTTTTCAAAGTTTATGAATGATTTAGAATTCTAAATCAACCACTAAATCAAATTCATCATAGATAGTTTTGTCTCCTAAATCGTCAAAGAAACTTCCTGATCCATATTTTACATTGTACTGTGCTCTATCTACTTTTAAGGTTGCAGTTGCTTTACTGCCGTATACAGAAACATCAAATGTTACTGGTTTGGTAATACCTTTTATAGTCAAATCACCTGTTACTTTGTAAGAGTTCTTTCCAGAAGCTTCTACATTGGTAAATACCAAATTGGAAGTTGGATTAGAAGCTGTAGCAAAAAAATCATCAGAATGTAAATGACCATCTAGTTTTCCTTTATACTCTCCTTCTAAATCTGTGGTATTAATGGTAGTCATATCTACAGTAAATTCACCACCGGTTAATTTACCTTCATCAAACATAAGTGCTCCTGACTTAAGGGCGATAGTACCGGTATGAGAGCCAGTAACTTTATAGGCTTTCCATGTTACAGTACTTGCGGCGGTTTTTACTTCTTTCTTTTCTCCGTCTACAGGACCAGCAATTGCAGTGGAACCAAAAATTACGGCTAGGGCTAAACTTAAAATGTTCTTTTTCATGTTTTTAAAATTAATTGTGTTTACTAGATTTAATAATTTATATATGTGTAAATAATTCTTCTTTTGACTGACGTACCTTAGCATAATGCTGTGTTTCATCTTCTTCGGAGCGGTAACCAATCGGTAATACCACTGAGGCGTTCAAGTTTTTATTGTCCAAGCCTAAAATTTCATTGTATTTATCAGCTTCAAAACCTTCCATCGGACAGGTGTCAATTTTCAGTTCAGCTGCCGCTTGCATCAAATTGCCCAAAGCAATATAGGTTTGTTTCTCTGTCCATTTTGATTTGGTTTCAAGACTCAAATCAAGCAATTTTGATTTCATAAAATCCCCGTAGCCTTTTAGTCCTTCTTCTGGAATATTGCGTGTTTCAGATACATTTTTCAAATAGTCATCCATTAATTCTGAACCGAAATCAGTTTTATTCGCAAATACAATAATATGTGAGGCATCAGTAATTTGAGACTGACCCCATGAAACTGGTCTAAGCTTTTTTTTTATTTCTTGATTTGTAACCACAAAAATGTGATAGGGCTGTAATCCATAGGAAGAGGAGCTCAATCGTGTGGCTTCGAGCAGTAATTCAAGGTCTTCGTCTGAAACGTTCTTGGTACTGTCAAATTTTTTGGTGGCATAACGCCAGGTTCTGTTCTCTATAATACTATTCATTCTAAAATTTATCTAATAATGTATTTAATTCTTTTAACTCTTTTTGGGTGAAATTTTTGATTGAATTTTCTTCCGTTCTTTTCATAGATTCATTCATTTTAAGCAATTCTTTTTCACCTTCTTCGGTAATAAAAATTTCTATTTTTCTTCGGTTCGATTCACAAACACAACGCCTCACAAAACCTTTTAAAATTAATTTGTCTACTAATCTTGTTGTATTGCTCATTTTAGATACCATACGCTCATTCAAGGTAGATAGGTTAGCAGGTCTCCCTTTCTGACCCCTTAGAATACGCAAGACATTGAATTGCTGTAAAGAAACTTCAAAAGGTTTTAGTGCATTCCCCATCGCTTCATTAAGCTTATTGTTGACCAACGACAAATGAATAATTGTCCTAGTTTTCAAAGGAATTTGCTTTTTTGTTTTTATGATTTCTTCTACATTCATGTTATTACAACAATTGTATATACAAATGTACGTTGATTTCTTTGTTCTGTTCTAAATGAAATCGATAAATTTTTGTTAAAAAATCTTAAGCAATTCAGGATTGACTAATTTTAAATTTTAATTAGTTTCTAAATGAAATATGTATTAGTATCCACCCTTTTGATATTTATGATTGCCTGCGGTTCTAAAAATGAAAAAGCGGAAAAGGTTGATGTAGAAACTAACGTGGAGGTTTTAAGCGATAATTTCCCTTATCCTATTTATGATTTTGAAGGATTAGAGCCTTTATTGAACAAAATAGGGGATAAGACCTATATCATAAATTTTTGGGCTACATGGTGCAAACCTTGTATTGAAGAGATGCCTTATTTTGAAAGGACCTTTGACGAGCAGAGAGATAATGGGGTAGAGATGATTTTGGTAAGTTTAGATATGCCGAGCATGTGGAAAAAGAGGCTAGTACCTTTCGTTAAAGAAAATGATTTAAAAGGAGAGGTGGTTATTTTGGATGATCCTAAAATGAACGATTGGATACCTAAAATTGATGCCGATTGGCAAGGAGGAATCCCAGCTACCTTAATTTATAATAAGGATATGAGAACTTTTTATCCTCATGGATTTACCTATGAGGAATTGAATACGGAACTTAACAAATTCATTAATTAGATTATGAGGATATTGAAATTTATCACTTCATTGGTGCTGTTTTTTATTTTCACAGCATTTGTTCAAAATGAAAATATCATGAGTGAAGGATACGGTATTGGCGATATAGCAACCGATTTTTCTTTGAAAAATATTGATGGTAAAATGGTTTCGCTAGCTGATTATGATCAAGCCAAAGGTTTTCTAATCATTTTCACCTGTAATACTTGCCCTTACGCCGTAGCTTATGAAGATCGTGTTATGGCTTTAGATGCTAAATATAAATCTCTTGGGGTTCCTGTAATTGCAATAAATCCTAATAATCCTGATATTCAACCTGGTGATAGTTTTGATTCTATGAAGCTCCGTGCCAAGGAAAAAAGATTTACATTTCCTTATTTGTTAGATGATGGACAAGTAATATATCCTCAATATGGAGCGCAACGCACACCACATGTTTATCTATTGGAAAAAACTGAAATGGGGAATGTAGTTCGGTACATCGGCGCTATCGATGATAACTATCAAGATGCCTCACAGGTAGAAGATAAATATGCTGAAGATGCAGTAGATGCCATGCTCTCAGGGTCAGAAATAGAAGTGACCTTGACAAAGGCCATCGGATGCGGTATAAAAGCATAATTAGAAAAATAAACAGTTTTAAGTCTGGAGTTTTGCTTCGGACTTTTATTTTTGACAAACTTAATTTGATAAAAAAGATGGATTTGACACAACAAGAGTGGGCAGAACAATTAAAAACCGATGATAATGCTTTTGTTCTAGATGTTAGAACTCCCGAAGAAGTGGAAGAAGGTTATATAGCTAATTCAACTAATTTTGATATTTATTTGGGTCAAGGTTTTATGGATGAGATTCAGAAATTGGACACGTCTAAAAACTATTACGTCTATTGCCGTTCTGGTAATCGCAGCGGACAAGCCTGTGCTATTATGAATAGTATTGGAATAGAAAATACATATAATTTAGAAGGTGGTTTTATGAATTGGGAAGGTGAGGTAGTTGATTCTTAAATGTTTCCTGATTTCATTATAACTGAATTAGAGCGAAATAGAAAAGTGTTTGAAGCTCTTCTAGTTGCTATGCCAAAGGAGATGTGTTTTTTTAGACCAGCTCTTAGTTCTTGGTGCCTTCTAGAAGTGACGTGTCATTTGCTCGATGAAGAAGTTTATGATTTCAGAACTAGAGTTGAGCATGCTTTGAAAACTCCTAATGCCCTGCTGAAACCTATTAGTCCAAAAACATGGCCTGTAGACCACGACTATTTAGATAGAGATTTTCAAAAGGTTTTAGAGCAGTTTTTAGAAGAACGAACTAATTCCATAATTTGGTTAAAAGGACTAGAGAATGTTCAGTGGGATAACGCGGTTTCACATCCAGATTTAGGGAAGCTCCGTGCAAGAACTTTTTTAGAGAATTGGCTGGCTCACGATTACTTGCATATTCGTCAAATCAATAAGATTAAATGGGCTTATTTAAATCAAGCCTCAAATGATGATTTAGATTACGCAGGTAATTGGTAATCAATTTCCCTATTTTAGTCAAATGCGTGAAGACTTACTTCATTTTATTTGGAACACTCATAAAGTTCAATCGAGACAACTAAAGACTACCAAAGAGGAGTCTCTAGTAATTCATGATTACGGAATACATAATCATAGTTCAGGTCCTGATTTTTTTAATGCCAAGATTGAAGTTGGCGAACAACTTTGGGCAGGTAATGTAGAAATCCATCTTAAAGCTTCTGATTGGTATGTGCATGGCCATGAAACCGATAGTAATTACAATAATGTTATTCTTCATGTAGTCTGGGAAGATGATATTTCTATTTTTAGAAAAGACAAAACTGAAATACCAACTTTAGAACTTAAAAACCTGGTTACTCCCAGTCTTTTAAATGCATACCTAAAACTATTTCAAAATACTAGTCAAAAATTTATAAACTGCGAAAATGATTTCACAAGCATTGATGCTTTTATTCTTGATAACTGGACCCAACGATTGTATTTTGAACGACTAGAGCAAAAGTCTGAGCTTATTTTTGAATTGCTAAAAGATTCTAAAAATGATTGGGAAAAGGTACTATTTACTTTATTGCTTAAGAATTTTGGTCTAAAGGTGAACGGCAATTCGTTTTTATCACTTGCAAAGGTTTTAGATTTTTCTATAGTACGTAAACTTCAAAATAATTCAGAGGCACTTGAAAGTGTTTTTTTCGGAATGGTTGGATTGTTAGATAACGGAGAATCAGCTGATAGTTATTTTTCTCAATTGAAAAAAGAGTTTGATTTTCAATACAAGAAGTTTGAACTATCATCAGCTCAAATTGAGAAGCCTGAGTTTTTTGGATTACGACCACACAATTTTCCAACAATACGCTTGTCTCAATTAGCCAATTTATATGCTTCACAACATAACTTGTTCAGTGAACTAATGTCTGCTAATACTTTAATGAAGATTCAGTCTATTTTTAAAATATCGGCAAGTTCATACTGGAAAAACCATTTTACATTCGCAAAAGAATCAAAGACGAGTTCAAAAGCGCTGTCAAAAGCCTTTGTTGATTTATTGGTCATCAATACCATAATTCCCTTAAAATTTTGTTACGCTAAAAAACATGGAAAAGAGGTTAATGATGAATTAGTCTGTTTGATTACAAAACTGAAACCTGAGAAGAATGTCATCATCACCAAGTTTGATAAAATTGGAGCAAAAACAGGGAATGCAATGGAAAGCCAATCAAATATTCAACTATACAACGAATATTGTACTAAGAATCAATGTCTGAAATGTGCCGTGGGCGCAAATCTTTTAAATCGAAATACCTAATTTTGACTATGAGGTGGATTTATGACATTTTATATTATTTCCAAAAGCGAGGTTTTGAAGTCTGTAGAAGAATCGCCGAACGCTGGGGAATTAGGGCTCGGGTGGTAAGAACTACATTCATTTATTTAACCTTTGCTACTTTAGGGTTTGGGTTTGCGCTATATCTTTTTATTGCTTTTTGGCTCAAAATTAAAGATTTGGTTTACACCAAGAGAACTTCAGTATTTGATTTGTAGTTATGTTTAGACTTTTTCGTTCAAAGATTGCAATTGCGCTCACCTTGATGCTAACTGTATTTTTGGTTGGAGTATTAGGTTATCGTCTGATTACTGATTTTACTTGGGTGGAGTCTATTTACATGACAATTATTACGATAACCACTGTTGGTTTTAAAGAAGTACGACCGCTAGATGCCAGTGCACAGATTTTTACCGTATTTTTAATTGTAAGTAGTGTTTTTATTTTCGGTTTTGCTATTTCGGTGATATCGGAATATATTTTGAGTAGAAATTCATTGCAGCTTTTAAAGAAAAAAAGAGTGAAAAATAAAGTTAAGAGTTTGTCAAATCACATAGTAGTTTGTGGTTATGGTAGAAATGGCCAACAGGCTGCAGAAAAACTTACAGCTTACAATAAACCCTTTGTAGTCATTGAAAAAAACAAGGACATCATTGAGGCTAATGAGGATGAAATTCTTTTTGTAGAAGGTGATGTAAATGAAGATGAAGTTTTACTCGAAGCAGGTATTGATAAGGCTCAATATTTAGTTACCGCACTTCCGGATGATGCCATAAATCTTTTTGTTGTGCTTTCCGCAAGACAAATGAACAAAAATCTTTTTATAATCAGCAGGGCATCACAAGTAACGTCTGTAAAAAAGTTAGAGTTTGCCGGTGCTAATAAAGTTATCATGCCAGATAAGATTGGGGGCGACCATATGGCGTCATTAGTGGTTATGCCAGATTTAATAACCTTTATGGACAAACTATCGATAGAAGGGGAGCATACTACTAATCTAGAAGAAGTAGAAATTGAAGACTTTCAAGGCCAACTAAACTGCAATTCTATTAGAGATTTGGACTTGAGGCGAAAGACCGGCTGCACTATAATTGGATATATCACGCCAAATGGACGTTATATCATAAACCCTGAAGCTGACCTCGAGCTAGAATCTAAAGGAAAAGTCATTGTCTTAGGTCGCCCAGAGCAGATTGATAAGTTGAACCAAATGTTTCAGTTGGTTTAGTTTAACATCCAATAAATTTGATTCCATTGAAATTTTTTATGATATTGTCAGCTTTACAACTAATTAACATAACCAAATAACATATTATGAAGTATAAACTTCTATCATTTTTTGCATTATTATTACCGTTAATGGGTTTTTCACAAGAAACAGCGGAGGCAGGTTTGGATGAAAGAATCAATGCATGGTTTGAGCCTATAACAGCGGTTTGGGAGGGTATTGTGTTTTGGCAAGTACCCGGAACGGGTATTCCGTTGGTAGTCATCATTCTTGTTTTAGGAGCTTTATTTTTTACAATTTATTTTGGTTTTATAAATATTCGAAAATTTCCTTTGGCAATAAATGTAGTTAGAGGAAAGTATGATGATTTGGAGGGTGAGTCTGGTCATGGAGTTGAAAAGTCAGAGGTGAATATTGTAGATGGTGATTTACCCGATACTATTAGGGATGAAAGTGAAGAAGGTGAAGTAAGTCATTTTCAAGCACTGGCTACTGCCGTTTCTGGTACTGTTGGTCTAGGTAATATTGCTGGTGTAGCATTGGCAATCGCCATTGGTGGTCCTGGGGCAACCTTCTGGATGATTTTATGTGGACTTCTAAGTATGTCAACAAAATTTGTAGAATGTACATTGGGTGTGCAATATCGTGATGTTGGTGAAGATGGTACAGTATATGGTGGACCAATGTATTATTTATCTAGAGGTTTAAAAGAAAGAGGTTTTACGGGGTTAGGAAAGTTCTTAGCAGTTGTTTTTGCAGTGCTTTGTGTCGGAGCATCTTTTGGCGGTGGTAATGCAGTGCAATCAAACCAAGCAGCTGAACAGTTGATTGGAATGATGGGTATTGAAGGAGGTTCTTCAGGGTTTTTTATAGGTATTGCTTTAGCCGTTGTAGTTGGTATAGTTATCATTGGCGGTATTAAAAGAATTGCACAGGTTACTGAAAAAATAGTTCCTTTTATGGCTGTAATTTATGCCATTGCATGTCTAATTGTAATTTTCGCAAATTTTTCATATATAGACGATGCGTTCGGTTTAATCTTCAAAGGGGCTTTTACCCCTGAAGCTGGTTTGGGTGGATTGTTTGGAGTTTTGATTGTTGGCTTTAGAAGAGCAGTTTTCTCCAATGAAGCGGGTGCTGGTTCGGCTGCAATTGCCCATTCTGCGGTAAAAACAAAGTATTCTGCTAGTGAGGGTATTGTTGCACTATTAGAGCCATTTATTGATACAGTGGTAATATGCACAATGACCGCTTTAGTCATTATTTTTTACAATAGTGGTGGTGTTTTTGAGTATGGCGGCGACGGAGCTGGTAACGTACTTATTGATGGTGTTAATGTTGGAGGAGTTACTTTGACATCTCAAGCATTTCAATCAGTGATTCCATGGTTTCCTTATGTTTTAACACTTGCGGTTTTATTATTTGCAATATCTACAATGATTTCTTGGTCTTATTATGGATTACAATCATGGAAATACCTTTTTGGCAGAAGTAAAGCTGCCGACCTTTGCTATAAAGTGCTATTTATAGCCTTTATAATCATTGGAGCATCTGCATCGATGGGGGCTGTTTTTGCTTTCTCTGATGCTATGATTTTGGCATTGGTTTTTCCAAACATGATAGGTCTTTTAATTCTATTTCCAAAAGTTAAAGAAGAGCTTAATAGATATTTAGGGGCAATCAAATCAATGGGTAAATAATAGATTAAATTTGAAAAACTTTAAATCCCACTTTGAGTTCAGCAAAAGAGAACGAAGTGGGATTTTCTTTTTGTTGGCACTCGTCATTATTTTTCAGGGAATATATTTTTACACTAAAGCAAGTCCCAAAAGTAATAGTAAGGTTACGCTAAACTTATTTGAGCAGAGAAAGGTGGATAGTCTTAAAGCCATTGTATTACAAAACGAAATTCCTAAAATATTTCCTTTCAACCCAAATTTTATATCAGACTACAAGGGGTATACTCTTGGAATGTCACCAGAAGAAATTGATAAGCTTCATGCTTTTAGAAAGTTGGGCAAGTTTGTGAATTCTGTTCACGAGTTTCAAAAGGTAACCAAGGTTTCAGATTCTTTGTTAGCGGTAATCAGTCCTTTTTTTAAATTTCCAGATTGGGTAAAAAACACTAGAATAAAAAATAAAGATTCAAAAAAAAGCAAGGCTAAGAAAGAGCCATCAATACAAATTCAAGACATTAATGCAGTAACTGTAAATGAATTGAAGACTATTAGCGGAATTGGAGACAAACTTTCTGCTCGAACAATTAAGTTTAGAGATAGGCTTAACGGCTTTTTGATTAATGAACAATTGTATGATGTTTATGGCCTTGAAATCGAAGTTGCTAATAGAGTTTTGCAACGATTTCAGGTTTTGAAACCTCCACATATTAAAAAGATAAATATTAACGTTGCAACGACATCAGAAATAGCAGAATTAGTCTATATCACATATCCTATTGCTAAGGAAATAGTAAAGCTCAGAACGCTTAACGGTAGGATAGAATCTTTTAATGAATTGACTTTAATTGAAGGATTTCCATCAGAAAAACTAGACAGAATAGTTCTATATTTGTCTCTTTAAAAAAACAGCTATGAACAGTATGTACTTCACTGAAGAACATCAACTTTTTAGAGAAAGCCTAAAAGATTTTTTGAAAAAAGAAGTCGTCCCACATATTGATAAATGGGAAGAAACAGGAACAATAGAACGCTTCATTTGGAAAAAGTTTGCCGACATGGGCTATTTTGGCTTGGCGACTCCAGAATCTGAAGACGGTCTGGGTCTTGATTTGTTCTACACGGTAATATTACTTGAAGAATTACAAAAGATAAATTCAGGCGGTTTTGCGGCGGCTATATGGGCGCATGTCTATTTAGCAATGACTCATTTAAATAAGAATGCCAATCAAGCTCAAAAAGAAGCTTATTTGATACCAAGTGTGCATGGAAGCAAAATTGGGTGTCTTGGAGTAACTGAACCTTTTGGTGGTAGCGATGTTGCAGGTATGCGAACTACTGCGGTCAAGAAGGGGGATTTTTACATAATAGATGGTTCAAAAACATTTATCACCAATGGTGTTTATGGCGACTATTGTATTCTTGCAGCCAAAACTGACCCATCAGCAGGTAATAAGGGAATTAGTTTATTCATAGTGGATTTGAAAAGCGAAGGAGTTTCTTCAAATAAATTGAACAAATTGGGTTGGAGAGCTTCAGATACCGCTGAGCTAGCTTTTGACAATGTCAAAGTACCAGCATCAAACTTAATGGGTGAAGAAGGAACCGGTTTTGCATTTATTATGGAGGCATTTGCCTTAGAACGTTTGGTAATGGGCGTAAATGCCCATGCTAGGGCAGAATATGCTTTGGAATATGCACTGCAATACATGTCAGAGCGTGAAGCGTTTGGCCAAACAATTAATAAATATCAGGCTTTGCGCCATCGATTTGTAGATTTATATGCTGATGTAGAAATGTGTAAGCAATTTAACTATGCTGTGGTTGCTAAACTTGATAAAGAGGAATATGCTGTTAAAGAAGCTACTATTTCTAAATTAAAGTCAACTAAAGTGGCTGATGAAGTCATCTATAACTGTTTGCAGTTTTTAGGCGGTTATGGGTATGTAGAAGATTATCCCATGTCACGACTTTTAAGAGATAGTCGATTAGGGCCTATTGGTGGTGGCACATCTGAAATATTAAGAGAAATAATTGCGAAAATTGTAATTGATAAGAAGGAGTATAAGTCTCCCAATAAATAGAGTTAGAAAAAATACAGGAAATAGTCTTTTATAAAATAAATTCATTTGTATATTTGCACTTCTGTTTAAAAAACAGAAAATAATACTAAAGAAAGGAGGTTGTAGCCAATGTTAATTATACCAGTAAAAGAAGGAGAAAATATCGATAGGGCTTTAAAGCGCTTTAAGAGAAAATTTGATAAGACGGGTACGATGCGTCAATTGCGCAAACGTCAACAGTTTACAAAACCTTCTGTAAAGCGAAGAGCTGAAATCCAAAAGGCAGAATATATTCAAGGCCTTAGAGATCAAGAAGAAATTTAAAGTCGTAAGATTCTAAATAAAATTCAAATCCTGTCCAACACTTGGACAGGATTTTTTTGTTTAGTTTGAAATTCAATTTCGGTAAGAAAATCAAAGTTGTCATATGCTTTGTAACTTTACAATATGTCATTAGAAGCTTTTACTTCCTATCTGTCCTTAGAGAAGAACTATTCAGATCATACTGTCACTGCATATAGCAATGATATTTTGGAATTCACGTCGTTTTGTTCTATTTTCTATAACACTACGGCTATTGATGATATTGATTATACGATAATTAGAAGTTGGATTGTTGCTTTGGTAGACAAGGGAATTTCTAACCGAACTGTAAATAGAAAGATTGCTTCTTTAAAAGGATATTATAAGTTTCTCCAAAAGATTGGCCATTTATCAACTAACCCTCTTGCAAAACACAAAGCTTTGAAGACTAAAAAGAAATTGGAAATTCCATTTTCAGAGTTAGAAATGGAAAAAGTTCTCAAACAAATACCATTTGAAGATGATTTTGAAGGTACTCGAGATAGGTTGATAATTGAATTGTTGTATGCTACGGGTATGAGAAGAGCTGAGCTTATTAATTTAAAAATCAGCGATGTTAATGGTTCAAGAACCACATTGAAGGTTTTGGGTAAACGAAATAAAGAACGCTTAGTTCCAATACTACATTCATTGTCTGGTCTTATTAGTGCTTACGTGTCACTTAGATTGAATATACCGTTGCAAGAAGATAAACCGTATCTTTTTTTGACAAAATCAGGTCATAAAATATACGAAACTCTTGTTTATAGGGTTATAAATAAGTACTTTGGTATGGTGTCCCCTAAGGTAAAAAGGAGTCCGCATATACTTAGACATACGTTTGCGACACATTTATTAAATAAAGGGGCCGATTTAAATGCTGTGAAAGAGTTATTGGGTCACTCAAGTTTGGCATCTACGCAAGTATACACACATAATAATATCGCTGAACTAAAGAAAGTACACTTAACTGCCCATCCAAGAAACAAAGAATAATAGCTATTCTTTGTATTGTATAACCTGTTTGCTTAAGGCAAACCTAAAAATTTAGCATATGAAGGTAAATGCACAATCTGTAAATTTTGTAGCTGATGGAAAACTTATCGGTTTTATTCAAAACCGAATGGATAAATTAGAAACGTTCTACGACAAAGTTATTAGTTCAGACGTATATCTTAAGGTTGAGAATACTAGTGAAAAAGAAAATAAAATTGTAGAAATTAAAGTGCATGTGCCTAGAGATCAATTCATAGTTAAAAAACAATGCAAATCATTTGAGGCCGCGGTTGATTCTGCTTGTAGTTCATTAGAACGTCAATTAGTGAAAAAGAAGGAAAAAATGCGAGCACATGTTTAATTAAAATTTTTCATATTTTGTTTTGATTAAAAAAATAAATATATACATTTGCAGTCCGTTAGAAATAGCGGGCTTTTTTTGTGTCAAAAAGTAGGTGAAACGCCGATGTAGCTCAGCTGGCTAGAGCAGCTGATTTGTAATCAGCAGGTCGTGGGTTCGAGTCCCTCCATCGGCTCATAAAGCACTGAAAATCAAGCAAAGGGGAGATACTCAAGCGGCCAACGAGGGCAGACTGTAAATCTGCTGACTACGTCTTCGCAGGTTCGAATCCTGCTCTCCCCACTAAGATGAAAAGGAGCTTTTGGACGTAAAAAGCATAATTCATTGGAAAATGAATTTTTGAATTTGAAATATTGAATTTATTAAAAATTGCGGGAGTAGCTCAGTTGGTAGAGCGTCAGCCTTCCAAGCTGAATGTCGCCGGTTCGAACCCGGTCTCCCGCTCTAAAGTCATTTCTGTGAGAACAGAAATCTCTTCCAATAATGGGAGGACTATGTTAAAGTAGTTGGTTCAACACTTTACGCCGGTGTAGCTCAGGGGTAGAGCGTTTCCTTGGTAAGGAAGAGGTCACGAGTTCAAATCTCGTCATTGGCTCAAAAAAAGATTTTGTACACTAATATAAACTAAGATTAAATTATTTCAACATGGCAAAGGAAACTTTCGATCGTTCCAAACCGCACTTAAACATAGGTACTATTGGACACGTAGATCACGGTAAAACTACATTAACTGCTGCTATTACTACAGTATTGGCAAATGCAGGACTTTCTGAATTGAGAAGTTTCGAATCTATCGATAACGCTCCTGAAGAAAAAGAAAGAGGTATTACAATTAACACATCACACGTAGAGTATTCAACGGCAAATCGTCATTATGCTCACGTTGATTGCCCTGGTCACGCGGATTACGTAAAGAACATGGTAACTGGTGCTGCTCAAATGGACGGTGCTATTCTTGTTGTTGCTGCTACTGATGGTCCTATGCCACAGACTCGTGAGCACATACTTTTAGGTCGCCAAGTTGGAATTCCTAGAATTGTTGTTTTCATGAATAAAGTCGACATGGTCGATGATGAAGAGCTTTTAGAGCTTGTTGAAATGGAAATCAGAGAATTGCTTTCTTTCTACGAATATGATGGTGATAACGGACCTGTTGTTGCTGGTTCTGCTTTAGGTGCACTCAATGGTGAACAAAAATGGGTTGACACTGTTATGGAATTAATGGCGGCTGTTGATGATTGGATTGAGCTTCCAAAGAGAGATATCGAAAAGGATTTCTTGATGCCTGTTGAAGATGTATTTACGATTACTGGTCGTGGTACTGTTGCTACGGGGCGTATTGAAACTGGTGTTGCGAATACAGGTGATGCAGTTGATATCATCGGTATGGGTGCTGAGAAATTAGCTTCTACTGTTACTGGTGTTGAGATGTTTCGTAAGATTTTAGATAGAGGTGAAGCTGGTGATAATGTAGGTATTTTATTGAGAGGTATTGAAAAAGCTGATATTAGTAGAGGTATGGTGATTTGTAAGCCAGGTTCTGTTAAGCCTCATGCTAAATTCAAAGCTGAGGTTTATATTTTGAAAAAAGAAGAAGGTGGTCGTCACACACCATTCCATAACAACTATCGTCCACAGTTTTATGTTAGAACTACCGATGTAACTGGTAACATTGGCTTGCCAAGTGGTGTTGAAATGGTAATGCCTGGCGATAACTTAACTATTGATGTTGAGTTGATTCAGCCAATTGCATTAAGTGTAGGTCTTCGTTTCGCTATTCGTGAAGGTGGTAGAACGGTAGGTGCTGGTCAGGTTACTGAAATTACCGACTAATAATATTATAATCTATAGTTTGCGCTAAAAGGGTGTCCGTCAAATGGCGGATACCTTTCGGTGTAAATAGAAACGGGTGTAGCTGATTTTTATATTTTGGAGAAATGTAGCTCCACAATTACGGGCGTAGCTCAGTTGGTAGAGCACTGGTCTCCAAAACCAGGTGTCGGGAGTTCGAGCCTCTCCGCCCGTGCAAATTGAAATTATGAAAGCCGTTGAGGTGAGAAGTTTGTGCTGAGTAAAATCGAAGCAAGTCTTTTCGCCCTAACAAGAGTTAAAATTTATTTTATGTTGACGTACGTTAAAGAATCTTGGGAAGAGTTAAAAAATAATGTGACCTGGTTGAGCAGGGAGCAAGCATCAAGCCTTATGGTTATTGTTGCTGTTTTCTCAATTTTATTTGCGTTGGCAACTTGGGGTGTTGATTCAGTCTTTAGTAAATTGATTAAGTTGTATTTTGATAATTTAATAGGATAAGCTGATGTCTGAGGTTTTAGAGAAAAAATGGTATGTTGTCAGGGCTGTAAGTGGACAAGAGAACAAAATCAAAGGATATATTGAAAGCGAGGTTGAGAGACACGGTTTTGGAGATTATTTAGAAGATGTTCTGGTTCCGACTGAGAAAGTCATTCAAATCCGAAATGGAAAGAAAATCAATAAGGAACGAACTTATTTTCCTGGTTATATAATGATTAAAGCCAATTTAGGAGGAGAGATGGTCCATATTATTCGATCAATAACCAACGTAATTGGTTTCTTGGGTGAAACTAAAGGTGGTGACCCAGTTCCTTTGCGTAAAGCAGAGGTAAATAGAATGTTAGGTAAAGTTGATGAGTTGGCAGTAAATACTGATAACATTGCTATACCATTTATAATAGGAGAGACAATTAAGGTTATTGATGGGCCTTTCAATGGATTCAATGGAACTGTTGAAAAAATCAATGAAGAAAAGCGTAAACTTGAGGTAATGGTGAAGATTTTCGGAAGAAAAACACCATTGGAGTTGAGTTATATGCAAGTAGAAAAAGTTTAATAAGAGCTGTTACATATATAGAAATTGTGTTGCTTCCAATTAACACAGTTTTATTTTAAACAAAAACAATGGCAAAAGAAGTAGATAAGGTAGTTAAATTACAAGTTAGGGGAGGTGCTGCGAATCCGTCGCCACCGGTTGGACCCGCCTTAGGTGCTGCCGGTGTTAACATCATGGAGTTCTGTAAGCAATTTAATGCGCGTACACAGGACAAACAAGGCAAAGTACTGCCTGTTGTTATCACGGTATATAAAGACAAATCTTTCGAGTTTGTCGTAAAAACACCACCAGCGGCAATTCAATTGATGGAAGCAGCAAAGATTAAGAAAGGATCGGGCGAACCTAACAGAGTTAAGAATGGATCTGTTTCATGGGATCAAGTAAAGCAAATCGCTGAAGACAAAATGGTCGATTTGAATGCTTTTACGGTAGAATCAGCAATGAGTATGGTTGCGGGTACTGCCAGATCAATGGGATTAAAGGTTGCAGGAAAAAGACCTTTTTAAAATCTAAAAGCAATTTCAAATGGCAAAATTGACTAAAAATCAAAAAGAAGCACAAGCTAAAATTGACAGAAATAAATTGTATTCTGTGGATGAGGCTTCTGCTTTGGTAAAAGAGATAACCAATGTAAAATTTGATGCATCTATTGATTTAGCTATTCGTTTGGGTGTTGACCCAAGAAAGGCGAATCAAATGGTCCGTGGTGTGGTAACATTACCTCACGGAACGGGTAAAGATGTAAAAGTTTTAGCATTGGTGACACCAGACAAAGAAGCTGAAGCCAAAGAGGCAGGAGCTGATTTCGTTGGTTTAGATGAATATTTGGATAAAATAAAAGGCGGTTGGACAGATGTTGACGTTATCGTTACTATGCCAAGCGTTATGGGTAAATTAGGACCATTAGGTAGGGTTTTAGGTCCAAGGGGTTTAATGCCCAATCCAAAAACAGGAACAGTTACAATGGATGTTGCAAAAGCAGTATCTGATGTAAAAGCTGGTAAAATTGATTTCAAAGTTGACAAAACAGGAATCGTACATGCAGCAATTGGTAAAGCTTCATTTTCAGCAGATAAAATAGCAGGAAATGCTAAAGAGCTATTAGAAACTTTAAACAAGTTGAAACCAGCCGCGGCAAAAGGAGTTTACATGAAAAGTATTTTTATGTCAAGCACCATGAGTCCAAGTGTACCATTAGATCCTAAGACAGTTTAATTGCTGAGTAGTTCAAAATTATAACAATGACAAGAGAAGAAAAAGCAACCGTAATTGAAGATTTGACTGCACAGTTGGCTGATAACTCTAATATATATCTTGCAGATATTTCTGGGTTAGATGCATTGACTACTTCTAATTTGAGAAGAGCATGTTTCAAAGCTAATATTAAACTGGCAGTTGTTAAAAATACATTGCTTGAAAAAGCAATGGAAGCTTCTGATAAGGAGTTTGGTGAACTTCCTGAAGTATTAAAGGGAAATACCTCTTTAATGTTTTCTGAAACAGGAAATGCACCAGCTAAACTTATTAAGAACTTCAGAAAAAAATCAGATAAGCCTTTATTAAAGGGAGCCTTCATTGAAGAGGCAGTCTATATTGGTGATGAGAACCTAGATTCTTTGGTAAATATAAAATCCAAAGAAGAAGTTATAGGAGATATTATCGGATTGTTGCAATCACCGGCTAAGAATGTTATTTCTGGCCTTAAATCAGGTGGTGGTAAATTAGCCGGAATTATTAAAACTTTATCTGAAAGATAATACGCACGCACACAAACAATTATATTTTAAGAATTTTATTTAAACGATAGAAAAATGGCAGATTTAAAAGATTTTGCAGAACAATTAGTCAACCTTACTGTTAAAGAGGTAAATGAATTGGCTGGTATTTTAAAAGAAGAGTATGGTATTGAGCCTGCAGCTGCAGCTGTAGCTGTTGCTGCTGGTGGTGCTGCTGGTGGTGGCGAAGAAGCTGCTGAAGAGCAAACAGAGTTCGATGTAATTTTAAAAGCAGCTGGTGCTTCTAAGTTGGCAGTAGTTAAACTGGTTAAAGAATTAACAGGTCTTGGCTTGAAAGATGCAAAAGAGATTGTTGATAGCGCACCAAAAGCTGTTAAAGAAGCTGTTTCTAAAGATGAAGCAGAAGGTATCAAAAAATCTTTGGAAGAAGCAGGAGCAGAAGTTGAGCTTAAATAATAGCTTCCACATAGACAATATGGTTAAGGTCTTTCCGTAAAAACGGTCAGACCTTAGCCTGTTTTTATAGCCACGTGTGAAGGCACACGTTCCCCTTTAGAGAATTCACTATCAAAATTTGTCCATAGATGTTCACAAATCAGACTGAAAGAGTAAATTTTGCATCCGCTAAGAACATACCGGAGTATCCGGATTTCTTGGACATTCAGATTAAATCATTTCAAGATTTTTTTCAACTTGAAACCAAATCTGACGAAAGAGGCAACGAAGGTTTGTACAATACCTTCATGGAAAACTTTCCAATCACAGATACCAGAAACCAGTTTGTACTTGAGTTTTTGGATTACTTTATAGACCCTCCTCGTTATTCTATACAAGAATGTATTGAGCGTGGTCTAACCTATAGCGTTCCTTTAAAAGCACGTTTAAAACTTTACTGTACCGATCCAGAGCACGAAGATTTTGAAACAATCGTTCAAGATGTGTATTTGGGCACAATTCCTTACATGACTCCCAGTGGTACGTTTGTTATCAATGGAGCAGAAAGAGTTGTTGTTTCGCAATTACACAGATCTCCGGGTGTATTTTTCGGTCAGTCTTTCCACGCAAATGGAACAAAATTATACTCAGCAAGAGTAATCCCATTCAAGGGATCATGGATTGAATTTGCAACTGATATCAATGGTGTTATGTATGCCTATATTGATAGAAAGAAAAAGTTGCCCGTCACAACTTTGTTCAGAGCAATTGGTTTTGAACGAGATAAAGATATTTTAGAGATTTTTGATTTATCTGAAGAGGTTAAAGTTTCTAAAGCAGGACTTAAAAAAGTCTTAGGTCGTAAATTGGCCGCAAGGGTATTGAACACTTGGCATGAAGATTTTGTAGACGAAGATACTGGTGAAGTTGTTTCTATTGAAAGAAACGAAATCATACTTGATCGTGATACTATTCTTGAGAAAGAACATATAGATGAAATCATTGATGCAGATGTAAAAACAATTCTTTTGCATAAAGAGAATAATGCACAATCTGATTATGCTATAATTCATAATACACTTCAAAAAGATCCAACGAACTCTGAAAAAGAAGCAGTTGAGCATATTTATCGTCAATTACGTAATGCGGAGCCACCAGATCAGGAAACCGCGCGTGGTATCATAGATAAATTATTCTTCTCTGATCAGCGTTATAACTTAGGTGAAGTAGGGCGTTACAGGATGAACAAAAAGTTAGGACTTGATATCGGAATGGATAAGCAAGTTTTGACAAAAGAAGATATTATTACCATCATCAAATACCTAATTGAGTTGATTAACTCAAAAGCTGAAATTGATGATATTGACCACTTATCTAACCGTCGTGTTAGAACTGTAGGTGAACAATTGTCATCTCAATTTGGTGTTGGTTTGGCCCGTATGGCCAGAACCATTCGTGAACGTATGAATGTTCGCGATAATGAGGTGTTTACGCCTATTGACTTGATTAATGCTAAGACTTTGTCTTCTGTTATTAACTCATTTTTTGGTACAAACCAGTTGTCTCAATTCATGGATCAAACAAATCCATTAGCTGAGATTACTCACAAAAGAAGGTTGTCTGCACTAGGGCCAGGCGGTCTTTCAAGAGAGAGAGCAGGTTTTGAGGTACGTGATGTTCACTATACACACTACGGACGTTTATGTCCAATAGAAACACCAGAAGGACCGAATATTGGTTTAATTTCTTCACTTGCAGTGTTTTCTAAGGTAAACCCGATGGGATTCTTAGAAACTCCTTATCGTAAAGTGGAGAACGGAAAAGTCGATACAAAAAACTTTGGTTACTTAAGCGCTGAAGAAGAAGAAGGTATGAAAATTGCGCAAGCGAACATTCCTTTAAAAGAAGATGGTACTATAATTAATGACAAGGTAATTGCAAGAGAAGAGGGTGATTTCCCAGTTGTTGACCCTTCCGAAGTTAATTATACGGACGTTGCGCCAAATCAAATTGCTTCGATTTCTGCTTCTTTAATTCCTTTCTTGGAACATGATGATGCGAACCGTGCATTGATGGGCTCAAACATGATGCGCCAAGCAGTTCCATTACTACGACCACAATCACCAATTGTGGGTACAGGTCTAGAACGTCAAGTAGCTACAGATTCTAGGGTATTGATTAATGCCGAAGAGGATGGTATCATTGATTATGTTGATGCTCAAAAAATCACTGTGAAATATTTAAGATCTGCGGACCAGAAGTTGGTCAGTTTTGAAGAAGATCATAAATCGTACAATCTTATTAAGTTCCGCAAAACGAACCAAGGCACTAGTATTAACCTGAAACCTATTGTAAAAAAAGGTGACAAGGTTAAAAAAGGACAAGTGCTTTGTGAAGGATATGCTACCGAAAAAGGCGAGTTGGCACTTGGTAGAAATTTAAAAGTAGCCTTTATGCCTTGGAAAGGGTACAACTTTGAAGATGCTATCGTGATTTCTGAAAAGGTTGTTCGTGAAGATATCTTTACTTCAATCCATATTGATGAATACGCATTAGAAGTTCGTGATACTAAATTGGGCGCTGAAGAATTGACCAACGATATTCCTAACGTTTCTGAAGAAGCCACGAGTGATTTGGATGAAAACGGAATGATTCGTATTGGTGCCGAAGTAAAACCTGGGGATATTTTGATTGGCAAGATTACTCCAAAAGGAGAATCTGATCCAACACCAGAAGAGAAATTACTTCGTGCTATCTTTGGAGACAAAGCTGGTGATGTAAAAGATGCTTCGTTAAAAGCTTCACCTTCTTTAAGGGGTGTTGTTATCGACAAGAAATTATTCTCTCGTTCAATTAAAGACAAGCGTAAGCGTTCTGAGGATAAAGAAGCCATCTCTAAATTAGAATTAGAATACGAAGTGAAGTTCCAGCAATTAAAGGATGTTTTAGTTGAAAAACTATTCACCTTGGTAAATGGAAAAACATCACAAGGTGTTCTTAACGATTTAGGAGAAGAAGTCCTTCCAAAAGGTAAAAAGTATACCATTAAAATGCTAAATGCAGTTGATGATTTTGCCCACTTGGTTACTGGTAGTTGGACTACTGATGATAAGACAAATGCTCAGGTAGCTGATTTACTTCATAATTATAAAATTAAGTTGAACGATCTTCAAGGTAACTTGAGAAGAGATAAATTCACAATTTCTGTTGGTGATGAATTACCAGCAGGTATTATGAAATTGGCCAAGGTGTATATTGCCAAAAAACGTAAGCTTAAAGTTGGTGATAAAATGGCTGGCCGTCATGGTAACAAGGGTATTGTTGCACGTATTGTTCGTCAAGAAGATATGCCTTTCTTAGAGGATGGAACTCCAGTTGATATTGTATTGAATCCGCTTGGTGTACCATCACGTATGAACATCGGTCAAATTTATGAAACAGTTCTTGGTTGGGCTGGTGAAAAATTAGGCCGTAAATATGGAACACCAATTTTTGATGGTGCGACATTGGATCAAATCAATGCGCTAACTGATGAAGCTGGGGTGCCAAGGTTTGGACATACTTATCTTTATGACGGTGGAACAGGAGAGCGATTTGACCAAGCTGCAACAGTAGGTATCATATACATGTTGAAATTGGGTCACATGGTCGATGATAAGATGCACGCTCGTTCAATTGGGCCATACTCATTGATTACACAACAACCATTGGGTGGTAAAGCCCAATTTGGAGGTCAGCGTTTTGGTGAGATGGAGGTATGGGCACTTGAGGCTTATGGAGCTTCTTCAACCCTTAGAGAAATCTTGACCGTTAAATCGGATGATGTAATTGGTAGAGCCAAAACATACGAGTCAATCGTAAAAGGTGAAACAATGCCAGAACCTGGATTACCAGAATCTTTCAATGTATTGATGCACGAACTTAAAGGTTTGGGCTTAGATATTAGGTTGGAAGAATAGTAGTATAGTTGAAAAACTATTTAAAAGAGAACATTTTTAACATTTTCATCTTTATAGCATTATGGCTAGAATAAAAGATAATAACGCACCAAAGAGGTTTAATAAAATTTCAATCGGACTTGCTTCGCCAGAATCAATTTTGGCAGAATCGAGAGGAGAAGTTTTGAAACCTGAAACTATTAACTACAGAACGCACAAACCTGAGCGTGATGGATTATTTTGCGAACGTATTTTTGGTCCTGTAAAGGATTATGAATGTGCTTGTGGAAAATACAAGCGTATTCGTTATCGCGGAATTGTTTGTGACCGTTGTGGTGTTGAGGTAACAGAAAAGAAGGTGCGTCGTGATAGGGTAGGACATATAAATTTAGTTGTACCTGTTGCTCATATTTGGTATTTCCGTTCGCTTCCAAACAAAATAGGATATTTATTAGGTCTTCCTTCCAAGAAATTGGATATGATTATCTACTACGAGCGTTACGTGGTAATTCAAGCGGGTGTTGCCAAGGGGCCTGAAGGAGAAGAAATCAACAAAATGGATTTCTTAACGGAAGAAGAGTATTTGAATATACTAGAATCTATTCCTGCTGAAAACCAATATCTAGAAGATTCTGACCCAAATAAATTTATCGCTAAAATGGGTGCGGAATGTCTGATTGATTTATTAGGCAGAATTGATTTAGAGCAATTGTCTTATAATTTAAGACATAAAGCTAATACTGAGACTTCAAAACAACGTAAAACAGAGGCTTTAAAAAGACTTCAAGTTGTTGAAGCCTTACGTGAGTCACAAGAAAATCGTGAAAATCTTCCAGAATGGATGATAATGAAGGTAGTTCCGGTGATTCCTCCAGAGTTACGTCCATTAGTTCCTTTAGATGGTGGCCGTTTTGCTACTTCCGATTTAAATGATTTATACCGTAGAGTAATTATCAGAAACAATCGTTTGAAACGATTGATGGAGATTAAGGCTCCTGAAGTTATTCTTCGTAATGAAAAGAGAATGCTACAGGAATCTGTGGATTCACTTTTTGATAACACAAGAAAAGCTTCTGCAGTTAAAACAGAATCTAATAGACCTTTGAAATCACTTTCAGATTCGTTGAAAGGTAAGCAAGGTCGTTTCCGTCAAAACTTATTGGGTAAGCGTGTTGATTATTCTGCACGTTCAGTAATCGTTGTAGGTCCAGAAATGAACCTATACGAATGTGGTTTGCCCAAAGATATGGCTGCGGAATTGTATAAGCCTTTTGTAATCAGAAAATTGATTGAAAGAGGTATTGTAAAAACAGTAAAGTCTGCCAAGAAAATAATAGATAAGAAGGAACCTGTTGTTTGGGATATTCTTGAAAATGTATTAAAAGGTCACCCAGTCTTATTGAACAGGGCTCCTACATTACACCGACTAGGTATTCAAGCATTCCAACCAAAATTAATAGAAGGTAAAGCAATTCGTTTACACCCATTGGCATGTACTGCATTTAATGCAGATTTTGATGGTGATCAAATGGCAGTGCATTTACCATTAGGACCAGAAGCTATACTAGAAGCGCAATTATTGATGTTGGCTTCTCAGAATATCTTGAATCCGGCAAATGGTTCTCCAATTACAGTACCTTCTCAAGATATGGTTTTAGGTCTTTATTATATGACCAAACACCGTAAATCTACTAAAGAAGTACCTGTTAAAGGTGAAGGATTGACTTTCTATTCTGCTGAAGAAGTTGAAATTGCATTTAATGAAAAGAAAGTTGAGCTTAACGCTGGTATCAAAGTTCGAGCAGTAGATTTTAATGAGGAAGGCGAGCTTGTAAATCAGATAATAGAAACTACTGTTGGTAGAGTTTTATTTAACAGTCATGTACCAGAAGAAGCGGGCTTTATCAATCAAGTATTGAATAAAAAAGCGCTACGTAATATTATTGGCGATATTCTTGCGGTCACCGATGTCCCTAGAACTGCTGAGTTTTTGGATAAGATTAAAACCATGGGATATCAATTCGCCTTTAAAGGTGGATTATCATTCAGTTTAGGTGATATTATTATTCCTAAGGAAAAAATTGAAATGATTGATGAGGCTAATGGTCAAGTAGATGGTATTATGGCCAACTACAATATGGGTCTTATTACCAATAATGAAAGATATAATCAAGTAATTGATGTTTGGACTTCTACCAATGCTATGTTGACTGAATTGGCAATGAAACGTATTCGTGAAGATCAGCAAGGATTCAACTCGGTATATATGATGCTTGATTCTGGTGCAAGGGGTTCTAAGGAACAAATTCGTCAGTTAACAGGTATGCGTGGTTTGATGGCCAAGCCTAAAAAATCTACAGCAGGTGGTGGTGAAATTATTGAAAACCCGATTCTATCTAACTTTAAGGAAGGATTATCAATTCTAGAATATTTCATCTCAACTCACGGTGCGCGTAAAGGTCTGGCGGATACGGCTCTAAAAACAGCTGATGCAGGTTATTTGACTAGGCGTTTAGTTGATGTATCTCAAGATGTTATTATTAATATTGAAGATTGTGAAACGCTTCGTGGAATTGAGGTTAAGGCCTTAAAAAAGAACGAGGAAATTGTTGAAACATTGGGCGAACGTATTGTTGGTCGTGTTTCACTGCATGATGTTTATAACCCACTTACTGAAGAATTATTGGTGGCTGCAGGTCAGCATATAACCGAAGCAGAAGTTAAAAAAATCGAGGCTTCCCCAATTGATAAAGTAGAGGTTCGTTCAGCTTTGACTTGCGAAGCCCCTAAGGGAATATGCGCAAAATGTTATGGGCGTAACCTAGCTACCAATAAAATGGTTCAGCGTGGTGAAGCTGTTGGTGTAGTTGCTGCTCAATCGATTGGAGAACCAGGTACTCAGTTAACGCTTCGTACTTTCCACGTAGGTGGTATTGCAGGTAACATTTCTGAAGAGAGTAAATTAGAAGCCAAGTTTGAAGGTAAAGCTGAGATTGAAGACTTGAGAACTGTTGTAGGAGAGAATAGTGAAGGTGAAAAATCTAACATTGTTATCTCTAGAACATCTGAAATCAAGGTTATCGATCAGAAAACAGGAATTACTTTAAGTACCAATAATATTCCGTATGGTTCACAATTATTTATTAAGAATGGAGCTAAGATTAAAAAAGGAGATGTCATCTGTTCTTGGGATCCTTATAATGGTGTAATCGTTTCTGAGTTTACAGGAAAGATAGCTTACGAAAATATTGAACAAGGTATCACGTACCAAGTTGAAATAGATGAGCAAACTGGTTTCCAAGAAAAAGTAATCTCTGAATCTAGAAACAAGAAGTTGATTCCAACATTATTGATTCAAGATGCTAAAGGCGAAACTTTACGTTCTTATAACTTGCCAGTTGGTTCGCATATTATGGTGGATGATGGTGAAAAGGTCAATGAAGGAAAAACTTTGGTTAAGATTCCGCGTAAATCAGCTAAGGCTGGTGATATTACAGGAGGCCTTCCAAGAGTGACAGAGTTGTTTGAGGCTCGTAACCCGTCTAATCCTGCAGTCGTTTCTGCGATTGATGGTGTAGTTTCTTTTGGAAAAATCAAACGTGGGAATAGAGAGATTATCATCGAATCTAAGTTGGGCGAAATCAAGAAATACTTAGTTAAACTTTCTAACCAAATTTTGGTACAAGAAAATGATTATGTGCGAGCAGGAATGCCACTATCTGATGGTTCCATTACTCCAGAAGATATTTTAGCAATTAAAGGACCTTCTGCAGTTCAGCAATATCTGGTAAATGAAGTACAAGAAGTATATCGTTTACAAGGTGTGAAAATTAATGATAAGCATTTTGAGGTAGTTGTAAGACAAATGATGCGTAAAGTTAGAATTCAAGATTCAGGCGATACTATTTTCTTAGAAAATCAACTTATCCATAAAAAGGATTTCATTCGTGAGAATGATGAGATTTTTGGTAAAAAAGTTGTTGAGGAATCTGGAGATTCTGAAAACCTTAAAGCTGGTCAGATTATCACTGCAAGAGAACTTAGAGATGAAAATTCTTTATTAAAACGTGCAGATAAGAATCTAGTCACTGCAAGAGATGCTGTAGCTGCAACTGCTACACCAATCTTACAAGGTATAACAAGAGCTTCGCTACAGACAAAGTCATTTATTTCTGCTGCTTCTTTCCAAGAAACAACAAAAGTGTTGAATGAGGCTGCTGTAAGTGGTAAAGTTGATACTTTAGAAGGTTTAAAAGAGAATGTAATTGTGGGGCATAAAATCCCTGCAGGTACTGGTATGAGAGATTATGATAGCATTATTGTAGGCTCTAAAGAGGAGTATGATGAAATCATGGCTCGAAAAGAAGAATTCAAATTCTAAAAAATAATAAACCCTAACGTAATTGTTGGGGTTTTTATTTATAAGCAAGTTTATAATGGCAGAAAAGAATCAAAAACAAAAGCAGATTAATATTGAGCTCGATGAGAAGATGGCTGAAGGAATTTATTCCAACTTAGCAATCATCAATCACTCTGTGTCAGAATTTGTGGTTGATTTCATTAGTCTAATGCCAGGAGCTCCAAAAGCCAAGGTAAAAAGCAGAATTGTTTTGACACCACAGCACGCCAAAAAGTTTCTAAAAGCATTAAATGATAATGTACAACGTTTTGAAAAAGCTCATGGTACTATAAAAGATTATGAGCAACCTCCAATACCGCTAAATTTTGGCCCTACTGGAGAAGCATAAAGAAAAAAACCTGACATAAGTGTCAGGTTTTTTTGTAATGGCCTTTTAGGTTTATTGCAACCAACCTTTTTGAATTCCCTGTTTAGCAAAGAAAATTTCATAAATTCCCAAAATTACCACTAAAATAGGCATAACATAAACCTGTACTCCGTATACTTCCATAGAGTTAGTCATAAATAGCCAATGGATAAATTGGGCAATAGCAGCAATGAAAGATAAAATAAAAACAGACTTCGCCCATTTTTTACGAAGTAATAGGGCAATAGAGGCGAGTGTTCCACCAAAAACGGCAATTGCAAAAGCTCCTGTAACCCATGCTGGCTGACCTTCAAATAAAGCAAGTTCAGCTTGCGACATTGCTTCCAATTGCTCAATACTAGTATAGGCCTGCGTTAAATAAGAAAAAACTCCCATTAAATTCCACAAAAGTGCGATAACGCTTACCACCCAAAACCATGTTGGGGGTTTTAAAGTTGAATTTGTCATATCGAATATTTTAATTGGTTATTGATCGATAATGTACAAAAAATACTTTTTTAAATGATTCTACTAAATGCTAAGACCTAAGTAATAAGTTCATTATTTAAATTCAGATGTAAAATGAAGTTTAACGGTAGGATATTTTTGTTGAGTCATCTGTAGTGAAAACTGCGAATCTGCCAAGAAAACCAGCTGCCCTCTTTTATCTGTCGCCAAAAACTTTTGTTTCACTCTTTTAAACTCTTTGAACTCTTCGTTGTTATTTTCAGCTTCAACCCAACAAGCTTTGTGTGCAGGAAAGTTTTCATAGGTGCACTTTGCGCCATATTCATGTTCAAGGCGGTATTGTATTACCTCGTATTGTAATGCTCCGACTGTACCAATAATTTTTCTTCCATTTAATTCCAATGTGAACAATTGGGCAACACCTTCATCCATTAATTGATCAATACCCTTATTGAGCTGTTTGGTTTTCATAGGGTCAGCATTATTAATGTATCTAAAATGTTCTGGAGAAAAGCTTGGTATTCCTTTATAATGCAATTGCTCTCCGTTAGTTAGGGTATCGCCAATTTTAAAATTTCCAGTATCGTGAAGGCCTACAATGTCCCCTGGATATGAAATATCTACAATTTCTTTTTTCTCAGCAAAAAATGCATTTGGACTAGAAAATTTTAAATTTTTATTGTGACGTATATGCAAATAAGGTTTGTTGCGTTCAAAAGTTCCAGAAACTATTTTAATAAAAGCCAACCGGTCTCGATGCTTTGGATCCATATTAGCATGAATTTTAAATACAAAACCAGAAAAATCTTTTTCGCTGGCCTTGACCAATCGTTCTTCTGCCATTTTTGATTTTGGCTCAGGAGCTATATTTATAAAACAATCCAGCAATTCACGAACTCCAAAATTGTTCAATGCCGAACCAAAGAAGACAGGCTGTTGTTCTGCTTTTAAATAAGATTCTTTATCAAAATGAGGATAAACACCTTCAACAAGTTCTAAATTATCTCTTAAGTCTAGAGCAGCTTTTTCCCCTATGATTTTTTCTAGTTCTGGGCTTTCAATGTCATCGAAAGCTATAGTTTCTTCAATATTCTGTTTACTATTACCGCTAAAAAGGTTGATATTTTTTTCATAAATGTTGTAAATACCTTTGAAATCATAGCCCATTCCGATTGGAAAACTTAGAGGGGTAACTCTTAAACCTAGTTTTTGCTCTACTTCATCCAATAAGTCAAAAGCATCTTTTCCTTCTCTATCCAACTTATTGATGAATACAATCATTGGAATGTTTCTCATCCTACAAACTTCAACAAGTTTCTCGGTCTGATCTTCAACACCTTTAGCTACATCTATGACTACAATTACACTATCAACAGCAGTCAAAGTTCTAAACGTATCTTCAGCAAAGTCTTTGTGCCCTGGGGTGTCTAAAATATTTATTTTCTTATCCTTGTAGATGAATGCAAGAACAGAAGTAGCGACGGAAATTCCGCGTTGTCTTTCAATTTCCATAAAATCACTAGTAGCCGATTTCTTGATTTTATTATTTTTCACGGCTCCAGCTTCTTGTATTGCACCTCCAAAGAGCAGTAATTTTTCTGTCAAAGTGGTTTTTCCTGCATCTGGATGCGAGATAATACCAAAAGTTCTTCGTCTGGCAATTTCTTTCTCAAAACTCATGTAAAAAATTTGGGTAAAAGTAAGCTAAAATCTTAAGTGACTTTTTAAAGAATTCTGGTTCTTATATGTTAATAGAATGTGGATAAAGAAAGATGAAATATAAGATATGGACTACAAAATCAGGGTATATTTCGTCTTGATAATAATTTTTAGCCTTTTTTAGAAATCGCAACATCCGATTATATTAAAAACGACGTACCTATAAAATAAAAACATTACCGTTTATCGAGTAAAATAGGTAGTTAATACTATAAAAAGTAATTATGCATATTAAATATCTCGAAGAAGATTAAATATTATCGAGAGATTGATTGTCCCACAATCCTAGCCTAGAGAACCTACATAGCCATGGTGATTAGTTTAAATAGACTAGCGCTATGTATAAATATTTGTATCTATTCAATTCGAGTTTTGCTTTACATTCAAAATGTAATACTTCATTTCAATGGTTAATATTATCCTGTTTTTTAATATGTAATATCACATTTGGGTTTAGTTCCTATGAAAATATTACAAATGATTATGATGGAGATGGGGTTTATGATGAAAAAGATATTGATATCGATGGTGATGGAATAACCAATGATGTCGAAGATAGAAATGAAGATGGCGATAATTGTTATTGGACTTATCCAACAGATACAGATGCTGATGGTATACCAGATTATCTAGATATCGATTCTGATAATGACGGCCTCTTGGATAACCTTGAAGCACAAAACGTGCATATATATGAATTACCTTCAGGTATAGATTTGAATCAAAATGGTTTAGATGATATTTATGAACAATTCACTCCAATTGGAATTCAACCAGATGATAGCAGAGATAATGATGGTATTCCAAATCAATTAGATATAGATAGTGATGACGATGGTATTCCCGACAATGTAGAAGGTCAACCGACCGATGGCTATATAGGTTCAAGTGGTATTGATAGTGACAATGATGGATTGGACGATGCCTATGAAGGTGACGGAGATGCTGGTATTACCCCGGTAAATACCGATTCTAATGGCAAACCTGACTATTTAGACTATGATTCTGATGATGATTTGGTTCCGGATAACAATGAGGGTAATGACTTCAATAATGATGGAGTTCCCGACCAAGATTTTACGGGAGTGGATACCGATGGAGATGGATTAGATGATGGTTATGAGGGTTCAGATGTAGACGATGGTTTTGATGTAAATGATGAGATTGATGACCCTGCGAATGATTTACCAGATACTGATGGTACGGAAGATGTTAACTATAGGGACTTGGATGATGATGGCGATGGAATAGACACTCCAGATGAGGATGTTGATGGTGATGGCGACCCGACCAATGATGATAGTGATGATGATGGCACCCCAGATTATTTAGATCCAGACGGCGACGGTACTGACACTGATGGCGATGGTGTTCCAGATGTTACCGATATAGATGATGACAACGATGGTATCTTGGATACTGTAGAAGGTGATGGTACTCCAGATACTGATGGGGATGGTATTCCCGACAGTTTGGACATCGACAGTGATGACGATGGTATTCCCGACAATGTAGAAGGTCAGCCGACCGATGGCTATGTAGGTCCAAGTGGAGTGGATAGTGATAATGACGGATTGGATGATGCTTATGAAGGTGACGGAGATGCTGGTATTACCCCCGAGGATACGGATAATGATACGTTACCGGATTATATAGATGGCGACAGTGACAATGACACTGTTCCGGATAACAATGAGGGTAATGACTTCAATAATGATGGAGTTCCCGACCAAGATTTTACGGGAGTGGATACCGATGGAGATGGATTAGATGATGGTTATGAGGGTTCAGATGTAGACGATGGTT